>Ga0233449_1000481_pt1 | contig 47592 bp, 28 predicted proteins | sample SI_124_October20_FD_183012 | JGI IMG/M metagenome (GOLD analysis project Ga0233449, IMG submission 183012) | Seawater microbial communities from Saanich Inlet, British Columbia, Canada - SI_124_October2016_200_MG | ecosystem: Environmental > Aquatic > Marine > Inlet | place: Canada: British...
ACTAACAACTTTGTGGGCACTTCATGCCAGAACCACTTCCTGATTTTGGCAACATTCATTTTGCCGGAAAATTGCGACCTTCTCAAGAAGCTGCAAGTAAGGTGATAATCCCCCAATTAAGCAACAATGGAGCCCGACTACATATTGTAGCCCCCCCTGGTTCAGGAAAGACTATTCTTGGACTATATGTATGGGCGGATTTGGTAAAGAAGCCGGCGCTTGTCCTATCTCCCAATTCTGCTATTCAAGCGCAATGGGCCGCCAGAACTTCGCTATTTGATTTAGATGGAAAGGATGATTATATCAGCACTGATCCCAAAAATCCAGGATTGCTTACCTCCCTCACCTATCAATCAATTACAGCACCGGGCAAAGGTGGTGAAGATATTGAAAAACAAGCACTAATGGCTTGGTCTGAAAAGTTGATTAGCGAGGGAGAGGCCCATGATTATGAGTCTTGTGAGGCATGGCAACGCGACCTCAAAGAAAGAAATCCTGATTATTATGATACAAGGTTGGGCACATACCGTAAGAAAGTTCGAGACATTGTTGCAAAGCAAGGAAATGCACTATCGATATTGGGGGAAAGCGCTAAGGAAAATCTCGAAAGACTGAAAGGAATCGGAATCGGTCTAATCATTTTGGATGAATGTCACCACCTAATGCATCATTGGGGTCGAATACTAGCCGAAGTAAAGGAACTATTTGGAAACCCAATTGTTCTAGGATTAACGGCCACCCCTCCTGTGCCAGAGGATTTTGATGTTGATGATGCTGAACGCTATGAGGAGTTTTTCGGGCCCGTAGATTACGAAGTTCCAGTTCCTGCACTAGTTCGCGAAGCAAATCTAGCACCTTACCAAGATTTATGCTACTTTGTTAGACCTGATGCAAAGGAATTGCAATATATTGCAGGAGTTGATTCGGAGTTTGAAGATTTACTAAGTGAATTACGTCGAAAAGATATTTCTAAAGGTCCAAATCGAGTATTAGATTTAGATAGTTGGATATTTCAATCATTGGTCGAAAGAAAGTCACCTGGTGGAGGGACAATGGATTGGAAAGAATTCTATCGGAAAAATCCAGCGTTTGCTGATAATGCAAGACGATTTTTACAATCTACTAACAATCAATTACCTTCAGATGTCCCAAATATCCCAATGGATTCAAATGATGAATCATGGACTAGAATTAGTATGCTTAGAACTGTATTGGATAGATATGTTAGACATGGTTTGAGACGTTCTAAAGACCCTAAAGACCACGAATTATCAGAGTCAGTAGTGTCTCGCTTACGATTATTGGGAATTCAAATAACTGAAACTGGTTCAAGGCCATGCGCCTCACCAGTAGGTCGAGTAATGGCATATTCTTCTTCAAAGATTGCAGCATTAAACCGGATATTTTCTACTGAAATAAATACGCTTGGAGAAAAGATAAGAGCAGTAATTGTTACTGACTTCGAAAAGACATCTGCAACTACATTAGTCGAAGGTATTCTGGATGATGAAGCGGGAGGAGCAATTGCAGTATTCCGTTCCATGGTATCTCATCCCGAAGGTGATTCACTTGATCCAATTCTAATGACTGGAAGTACTGTATTAGTTGATGATGATTTGTTTGAACGTTTCATGTCGCGAGCAAGAATTTGGATTTCTGATAACGAAGTTGACATCAAATTGGAGGACCATATTCATCAAGGGTTTCATGAAATTCACGGCAAGGGAAAGGACTGGGCGCCCCGTTATTACTCGTTAATGATAACCGAATTTTTCCAAGAAGGATTAACAAAATGTTTGATAGGAACACGAGGGCTGCTTGGTGAAGGTTGGGATGCATCTAGAATCAATGTACTAGTGGATTTGACTACTGTGACTACAAGTATGAGTATCAACCAATTACGCGGGCGCTCTATTAGGCTAGATTCAACATGGACAGGTAAAGTTGCTAACAATTGGGATATAGTTTGCTTAGCCGAGGAATTTACTAAAGGATTTGATGACTATGATAGGTTCAAAAGAAAACACAAACAATTGTATGGGGTTTGTGATGATGGAACTATCGAGAAAGGAGTAGGTCACGTTCATGCTGCATTTAACGATGCTAAACCAGAAGGTGTAAACGAAGGAATGGCTTTGTTTAATGAGGAGATGCTGAAAAGGGCATCAAATAGACCACATATCAGGGATCTATGGGGAATAGGATTACCATTTGATGTTGAATCTAGTTCTGCAGTAGAGGCGAAAATGGGCTCCTGTTTCTCAGGAGGGTTCAAGTTTGGAGTCAATAGAAAACCATGGACAGATGAATCATTAATGCTTGAGATATCAAAGGTTATTGTTGATACACTGATAGAACTTGGAGAAATTGAAAGAGATTGTAGGGCTGCTGGCGGAAGTAGAGGAGGAGGGTGGTTGAGGTTTCATCTCGAACATGCGACTGAAGAAGAAGCGGCAATATTTACTAAAAGCCTTGAAGAAATACTTGGCCCGCTAAATAATCCAAGATACATCATCAGTAGACCTGCGATGCATATGCGAGATACTTGGCTATCAACATTATTGCCAGAAATTGTTGGCAAATTTTTGAAAAAGACCGTTCTTAGTGTCCAAATGTATCACATGGTTCCATCAATTGCTGCTAATACAAAGGAGCGTGCTGAAATTTTCCTGAAGCACTGGAATTATTACATTGGAAAAAGTGAAATTACCTATTGCCGAAGCGATGATGGAAAGCAATATGTTGAGGATATTCTCAATAATAATATGGGCCCAAGAAACAACATCCACCGAAAAGAAGTCTATCTCTGATTGATGGATCAGTAAAAAATCACTTCACACAATTTGCAAAGGATTGCTATTGAAATTGCCTGTAAAAGGACCCTCTATTGAAAATATAGGTTGATATCGGGAGAATTATTAAGGCAAACACGAGTTACGAGGCATGATGGTTGTGAAGACACTAATGGCAAGGAGCCGCAATCTCGCAATCTCAAATTTGTTTGCAGGAAGAAAAGATGTCGTTTTATCAATCCTTCTTTCAGCGCTCATGCTTCTTTGCATTGCACCTCTTCAACTAGTAGATAATTACGAAATTTCGGCATTTGAAATCAGTGAAACTTCTGGCCGTGATTCGGTCTTTGAGGGGGATTGGGCTGCATATCGGCAGGTACCAGCGACATCCTTCGCACTAGACAACCAAAATGACTATATTGCAATTCAGGACTATTATATAATTAATATTTATCACAATTCCGATTGGAATGTGCTCATCGATACAATTGAATTAGGCATTTATGGAGTAGGACATCTTGAATTTTCTCCCAATGGGGAATTCCTTGTTGTTACAAGTGGCGCGCAATTTGAGATTTATCAGACTTCAGACTGGGAATGGGTTTATTCAAATAATGTCGCCCCTGATGACGGAAGTTATGCTGCAATATACGACCTCACATGGTCAGGAGACGGCCAACGACTAGTCTTTTCAACAGGCAATAGTGGAGGAGATAAAATGTATGAGGGCCCAGATTGGTCTGAAGTGACTGGGACATCCTCGAGTGGATATTATGTAGCGCACCACCCGAGTGAGGATATTCTTTGGTATCTATCTACAGATGGTTCAGGAAATGAATATGAATATGAAAGCATCCCATTCGTTGGATATCAATGGGTTATGAAACGTAGTTTCTCACTTTCGGGAAATCCAGGACCGCTCACGAGTAGCCCCGATGGGTCAATCATTTTGAAGAATTCAGACTACGGAATATCTGCCCATTCAAGTTCAGATTATGTGGAATTATTTGCATCATCATCCAGTGCAGAGCACGCTACCTTTTCATCGGATGGCAATTACATTCTTTACTACGATAATGATAATTATTATATTTATTCTACAACCTCTTGGCAGAAAATGACAACGATTGACGGCCCTGAGGAAGACTGTTACTATGACGGAGCAAAAAAATTAAGATTTACATCAAATGATAGTGAGATTTTGGTTGCGTCCGAACAGTGCTATGAAGATTTTCTGATTGGATGGATGCCGGATTATGATTCAGACGGTGTAGTCAATGAACAAGATCTCTGCCCCGGCACTCCCGAAGAAGAAGAATCGGATGTGAAGGGTTGTGCACCGAGTCAAAAAGACACAGACTTAGATGGGGTGAACGATAGAGATGATGTATGCCCGAGAACGGCCACATCAGATAGTGCGAATAGCGTTGGGTGTTCTGAATCTCAATTGATTGATACTGATGGTGATGGGGTATCTGATTCTGACGACATATGTCCAGAAACACCCTCATCAGAATATGGCAATATTTACGGATGCAGTAAAAGCCAACGCGATGTCGATGGCGACGGTCTTGTTGATTCTCTTGACAACTGTCCGTTGTATGATGTCGAAGCATGTCCGAATGTTTTGTCTTGGGCCATGAGCGCAGAACCCGTCGATGGTTCTGAGGCCTTGAGCAATCTTCAATGGTCTCCAAAAGGAGATTCGGTGTCTGCCTATGATACTGATTCTGGTAACATCTTCATTTTGGGCGAAACTCTTTCATTTGTTCAAGAGATATCACTTCAAAATGAGAGCCAACAGAGAATTTCATCTTCATGGGGTCCAAATGGTGAATGGCTATTGATATTATGGGGGAGTTCAAATTGGGAGGATTCAAACTGCGGCTACTACATCTGGGATGTTAAAACCCAAAGCCTTTCACCAAGTTATGAAATAAGTAACGATTGTGATTATTTCACAAGCTATGCCATAAGTCCAGATGGAACACGACTTGCAGCCTCCTACTTCTCTTACGATTCTTATTCGGGAAGAATTAAAATGCTCGAAATATCTAGTAATTTGCTCGAATTTGAGGATGAAGACCATGATGCCCGACAACTCATCTTTTCTCATGATGGAACAACGCTCATTGGTTCAACCAGCAGAGAAATATTCCTATGGGATGTCTATGATGGCTATCTGTTACAAAGTAAATCAATCGGGTCCTTTGACTCGATGATTCTCTCTCCAGATGGAGACTCTATTTTCACATGGAATGATGAAATCATCAAGGTCTATTCTCTTAACACATTGGAACTTAAATCAACAACATCCGTCGAAGGAAAATGGAATGCAAGTTATATCGATATTTCACTGACATTCTCAAGAAGTAGCGAACTGCTCTATGTTTCCTTAATTGAGAGAACACGGGATGAAAATTGGAATCCCCATTACAATTCCTCAATAAACACCTATCAGGTCGGTATGGATCAGAGTTTAGAATACATCACAAGTACAGATGCTGTAAATATATCATATTCTCGGTGGCCTAAAATCTCTCCAGATGGAACAGCCTTTATTATTCAATTAAAGGGTGAATCAGGCATCTATTGGTGGGAGAGTGATTCTGATGGCGACTGGATTGCTGATATATCGGACCTCTGCCAATATACAAATCTGAATGAAAGTTCTGACGAAACTGGTTGCAGTTGGGAACAAAAAGACGATGATGAGGATGGAGTAATCAACAAACAAGATTTGTGTTTTAATACACCCATTGGTATTGGCATGATTGTTGATGAAGTTGGCTGCTCAGACCAACAGGTGGACGAGGATTTCGACGGCATATGCGATGACGGTGCAGCAAGCGGTGGGCCTTCGGATTGTGTTGGAGAAGATTCCTGCCCGAGCACACCTTACGGAAAGGTTGTTGATAGCACGGGATGCAGTTGGGAACAGCAAGATGAAGATTCTGATTCGGTACAAAACAGTATTGATATTTGCCCATATACGAGTAGCGATGAAATCGCTAATTCAGAAGGTTGTGGTGAAACACAAAGAGACAGTGATGGAGATTTTGTGAATGATTTCTGGGATGTCTGCACCACAACGGAAATTAATTCAACCGTTGATGAACTCGGGTGTTCTGATATTCAAGTCGATGCTGATTCTGATTCCATTTGCAATTCCAATGCACCTTCATCTGGACCTTCAAATTGTACAAGTAGCGATGTTTGCCCAGATACAGAGAGTAATCAAACGGTTGATTCTAGCGGCTGTTCATGGGAACAACGAGATGATGATAATGATGGAATATTGAATCCAATTGATGAATGCCCAGATACATCCGACAATGATGTTTCTCCTAATGGGTGCTCGAGTTGGCAACGTGACTCCGACAATGATGGAATTGTGGATTTCCTTGATGAGTGTGCAAAAACTCCTGAAAGTGAATTCTCAAACCAAGTCGGATGTTCAGAAAGTCAATTGCAGTCCGATGTAGAATCTAAGGGTTCAGGTGGGATTTCTGGGATTCAATGGGTAGCAATTGGTGGGTCATTCCTCGTAATAATGTTGTTGACTGGGCTCGTTCTCAGTCGGAAAAAACCGCTAGAAAAACCCGGCCCGCCTGAAATCAATGCTCCACAATATGCAACACGTGGAGTGATGAGGGGCGATGGCAGGGAATGGATCGAATTCCCTGCTGGAAGCGGCAACCAGTTTTATCGAGACCCAACCAGTGGCCAATGGGTCAATAATGAGTGATCAAAGAGACCTTTGCGCGGGAAAATCTTATTCAATTTACTGGCGGCGGCGGAGGGCGATACCTGCGCCAATAAAAGCAGCAAAACCAAGAACGGCTGAGAAACCAGGAGTTTCTTCAGCGGCCATCTTCGGATTAGGATCAGCCGATGTAGCATCATCTTGGTTCCAAAGATCTGTTGAACCTGCTGAACCATCTCCATCTACGCTATTACCCATTGCGGTAAATGTAACATCACTGCTTGCTGGAGCAGTCCAAGTAACCGTCCATGAACGTTGCTCATTGCCATCTCCAGTATGAGTTGCTTCTCCACTCATAATTTGGGTGTCTGTGCCAGCAGAAGAAAGAGTACCTGCACTTGCTACGAGGTTGAATCCACCTTGGGCATTACCTGATGCGGCAGCAGTTGGGCCACCAGTGATTGTGACTGTGAGGTTGTATTCTTGACCGGCTACATATTCACTTGGGACGCCACTTAGTTCAACACTAACAGAAGCATCTGCTGATGCACTATGGCAGTTGCACCCACCGGATACACCTGAAATTCCTTCCGGCCTTGCCTGCACTGCAGACATACCTGCAAGTAGCATTGTCAACATCATTCCAACAACTAAAATTCTTCTTCCAGATAGCATATATCATTCCTCACTATTACTGCTGAACAAAGGCAGATGGTTATCAATAGCCCCGAATATGTTCGGGTGTAATCTGAATTTAGGTAGTTCGGCAACAAAGAAAATATTCTATTTTTCTAATTCACCCAGCATAGCAACAATGGTGTCGGGATTTGCTGGTTTTGAATAACTTGTTCGCAGTGTCCGGCCCAAAACATTGCAACCAAGGTAGGAAAATAGTTGTCGCATTGCGACAATAACATAGATGCCGTCACTGCCACTATGGGTGCCTAGCCCAACCTTGCGAGAGTTGAATAAATCGCGGAAGTCATCTCCCTCACGTGAAAGCCATGCAATAGTATTGTTTAGGATGGAAGGAAAAGAACCATTATACTCAGGAGCAACGACAAACCATGAATCCACGGCAGCCATTTGTGCCATAACCTCACTCAATCCCTCTAGCGTTTCAGTAGCCTTTGCTCGGGCATTTGTAAACAATGGAAAGTCGACTGCACAGAGGTCAAGGATAGACATTTGGTTACCCATTTCTTCGCCCTTTTCTTTGATTATCTCTGCCAATTTCAAGTTATTGCCATCAGATGCGGCGATGATTAGAATGCTTGCCATGATTTCTGCAGGCGTCTTTAGTTATTCAACATTACATTTTTTACAAGCCAATAATATGGATGTAAATTCAATCAATTACTAGCATAATTAAGACCATGTTGCAATCAAGAATCGCGTACATCTATACCCACAATCAACTATGTAAAGCCTGAGCAAGCGCTACACTTTGAACTACAATTCTTTAACTCAATAGGCAGTGTATAATAGAAGGAATGAAGTAGCGAGCAACAAAGCAATTGTTGGGTGGGTGAGTGGAAATGAGTGATGATTCCAGACCAACAATATTGCTCAATACTCACGTTTACCCACGTCATTCTACTGACCATGTGGCGCCATTCATGCATGATTTTGCTAAAGCATGCGCTACCTTTGCTCGCGTCGTGGTGCATTGTCCACATGATCAAAATTTATCTGAAAATGAAATTATTGATGGGGTTGAAATTCGAAGGTTTCGTTACGCTTCAGATGAAAAGGAAACGCTTGCTTATCGCGGAGATATGCATAAACAAGTGTTCGGTTCACCCCTTAGGGCTCTGTTTTTCATGAAGTTTTTGCGTCGTTGGCGGAAAGCAACAAAATCACTCATCAAAGAAATATCTCCCGATATTGTTCATGCTCATTGGTTGTTTCCAGGTGGATATGTGACTGGAAAAGCGTTAGCAAAAAGTAAGGGCTTCTACTTGTCTATGCATGGTACTGATGTTTTCCTAGTCAAGAAACGGAAAATGGCAAGAGGGATGGCAAAAAGAGTATTGCGGCGAAGTGAGAAATCTCATTTTGTGTCAACGGCATTGCAAAAAATCATTGCTGACACTTGTTCCCGTAAGCCAAATAGCACGGATCTTATTTTACCAATGGTATTTGGATTGGATGAATTTGTAGAAATAAATAGTAAAGAGAAAACCGGTGGTTTTCTATTTGTTGGTAGGCTACTTGAAGTCAAAGGAGTCAATGTACTAATACGTTCATTTTCTGAATTATGTGCATCAAATGGAATTAATTGGCCACTTGATATAGTCGGCGATGGCCGAGAACGAGAGGATTTGGAATTATTGGTTGATGAATTGAAACTTGGCGATAAAGTGAGATTTCATGGCTCTTTGGAACGCAGTGAAGTCATAGAGATGTATCATAATTCCAGAGCACTTGTGTTGCCTTCAATCACTACGGCAAGTGGTGAACAAGAAGGCCTTGGAGTGGTACTTCTTGAGGCAATGAGTGCAGGGATACCTGTGATTGGTACTGATTGTGGCGGCATTCCTGAAATCATTCACCATGAAAAGACGGGGTTACTTGTTCGCCAAAATGATGTATCTTCACTTTGTGCGGCTCTAAAAAGACTGCAACAAGACATTGAATTGAGAGAGAGTTTAGTTACCGGTGCAAATCAATTGATTCAATCTTATTATAGAGGGGATGCTATGGTAGATTCAATTAGAGAATGGTATGTGAACATAGATGGAATCAAATGAAACTGCTAAAATAAGCTCATCATGGCCAATTCGCATAGCCATTGCTTTGGTTATTGTCGCTTCATTTTGGTTCGTATTTCTGGAACTGAATAGCAATCAGGTTGTTTTTACTGATGTCATTACATCGGCTAGTTATGAATTTTGGTTAGGAGGTGCCCTAATAGTTGCCATGATGATGTTATGGCCATTTGTTTGGATGGTGTCAATGCGGGGATGTGGAGCAATTATTCCTCTACGCGATGCTTATTCAATATGGTGGACTACAAATGTTGCCAAGTATGTCCCAGGCAAGGTGGCCCTCATTGCAAGTAGATCGTGGATAGCACGTAAATGGGGCTCAAAGGTAGTTTTGGAAAGTTTTGCATGGGAATTAGTGCTGTCAACTTCTTCTGCCCTCATAGCCGGCTCTCTCCTACTGTTAAGTAGTGAAATTGAATTTTTCTGGAAGGCAATTCTCGGAGTTTCTGCACTGATTTCATTAGCCCCTCTATTCAGCCTTGAGGCCACTCAAAGAATACTGCGTAAGCCTATTGCAATTCTTGGCAAGGGCGAATGGGATGCACCAATAGCAATGACAAAAACAATCTATTTATTTGCTCTATTGTTAATGATTGGGGGGTGGGTACTTTGGGGTATTGCTCATAAGATGATTCTCACAGGAATTGGAATTGATGTTTCTATTGAGATATTAATCGGAGTCTTTGCCCTTTCATGGGTTGCTGGCTTCTATGCTTTCTTCCTCCCTGCTGGCATGGGGGTAAGAGAAGGTTCGCTGACTTACCTGTTGACTATACTCGCAAGCGGCGGGGCTGGTGCAATACTTGCAATAACTTCTAGAACATTCAACATTATTGGTGAGATAATAGCATTCTTCATCGGTGGAATTCTCCTAAAAGGAATAACACTTGATGAGGAAGAATAGATTACAATTCCTTACCATAAAATCGCAATTGTCGGTTCTCCGATGAGCGATAAACAATAGTTTCACCTAGTAACCCTAACATGAACAACTGTATTCCAGTGGTAATCAATAATACACCTAACATTAACATTGGACGGTCCCCAATGCCTTCTCCGTAAATATACTTCAATGAAACTAAATAACTACAGATTGCAAAACCAATTAATGAAATCAATGTACCAATGCGACCAAAAAAATGCAGGGGGCGTTCTAAAAATGAAAACAAAAACCCCACTGTTATTAGGTCAATCAACCCTCGCATGATTCTTTTTGCACCATACTTTGATTTCCCATGAATTCTCCTTCTATGGTTTACGACTATTTCAGAAACTTTAGCACCATTCATATGTCCAAGTACCGGAGTATATCGGTGCATGTCACCATACAAGTTCAGGCTACATGCTAATTCAGTATTATATGCCTTAAAGCCACAATTCATATCGTGAATTTTTACACCAGCAATCTTTCGCGACATCTTGTTGTAGATTTTTGATGGCCAGCGTTTGAAGATGTTATCATTTCGTTTGGCGCGCCAGCCACATACGATATCATTACCTTCAGCAATACTGGCAAGAAAACGTGGGATTTCAGCCGGATCGTCCTGTAGATCTCCGTCCATTGTAATACTAGTTTTGCCACGCGCAATGTCAAAACCTACTGCCATTGCTATTGCTTTACCGTAGTTTCTTTTCAATTTATGAATCCTGACATGAGAATTGTTTGAACGTATATCCTTTAGAATCTTCACAGTGTCATCAGTGCTACCGTCATCAACAAAGATAATTTCGTATTCTTTATCCTTCATAGTTTCAGTAATTTCATCAATTAAAGGATGTAGATTTTCCTCCTCATTAAGGACTGGGATTATGATGCTGACATCCTTGGCTTCGTCACCGTTTTCCATTCCCATAAAACGGCGGGACCGCGCATCTTCAATAGAGATTGCTGATAAATAGAAAGTTAACCGGCAATACTAATGGGGGATATTCGTAAACGGATGGATGCCATTAACGGGCGAATAGATTCACCTAGACCTCCACGAAAATGCAAGAAATAAGAAGGTACTATTCATCCTTTTCATCATTACCTTTGCTGCAGCCGTACCTATTCTTATTGGTTAAGAAATACAAGAACGCCCCGGTGAGAAAGTGTATCTGATATCGATATCTTTCGTGATCGTGCTGATACGATATTGAATGGGGGATTACTGTATTCCGACACAGATGTGGTCACAATGACCCCCCGGTAATTAATTATCTGATGACACCAGCAATTCTATTTGGTGATTCAATAATCGTCCGGGAATTATGGTTTACTTTTTTGTCTTTTTGACTTTGGCGGTTTTGTTTTTTATTTTGGAACCGTTGGCTGGTAGGCGCCTTGGGGTTGCCGGAGCCACGACCTATTCTGCCAGCTCATTTGGATACTACACTTGTGTGGCGATGATACAAGACGATGCAATAATTGTAGTATTCATCGCCTTGAAACCAATGAGTCCGGCTTCATTAAATTGAGCATTAACCGCGAATTGAAAAACCAATAAATTCCATTTCTTTGCCGATTGTTACTGCATGAACCAGCACAATTAGAATGAGTAAGATGCTCAACCAAAAATGCGTTCTCTTCCATGCCTGATGGCTCCATTTCTTCCAAAACCATTTGTGATAATATCCGTGAATTGATAACAAAATCATGATGCATGCGGCTATCGCCCCTAAGTTAAACATTAAACGAAGTTCTTCACCCTCTGTCATCCAAAAAGGAAAAGATGAGACCTGATTGCTCCAATGCCCAAACACAAGGAGAATTGCGTGTAAAATAGCACCTAATAGAATTGTAACAGAAAAAATACCATGTATTTTATTCGTATATATTCGCGATGCGAGCCATTGTTTCATTATTCCCCCACGCAGCCGAAACAATTCCATGATGCAAAAATCAACTAGAAGGAGGAAAAAGACCACGATACCGGCCCAACGGCCAATAAAATAAGTATTTGAATCAAGGTACATAAAATTCATCACCACCTCATACAAATTCTAACTAAGACTAGAACCTTTCTCCTAAAATATCATCTAAGATCTCATTGATTTCATCTTGCTTTTGTTCATTGCCTGTAGATGTTGAAGAATGGCTTTGAGGTGAAGGGGAGAGGGGAGAGGGGGGGCTAGCCGGTGGATCATCAGAGGGAGTTGGAGTTTCAATGACAGGGATTGGTATTTGCTCTACAACTGGCTCGGGCGCTTGCGAAGTAGGTAGTGGGTCGTCGGTTTGGTCCATGAACCCAAGTTCGGCCAATAATTCATCAGTGTCAACACTAGATTCGATTGACCAAGAATAATTACTCTGCTCAAGTGTATCTGACTGCCAAAGTTGATGATATTTTGGTTGTTGATTGGCATATATTTGTTGAGGGGTATTTGCCTGGCTTTCATTTGCAATCTTTTCACCGGGGCTACTCTTCTCTATAGATTGACGCTTAGTACGGAGGGTCTTTTGATGTACTGACTCTCGAGCATCAACAAATATTTGAAGCCCCCAACTTAAACCTCCAATTATCAATATTACATTTGCTGAAACCAGCCACCATGCCCATGAAATGAAATCCACTTGATTCCCTATTTCACTCGCTGGGATTAAATTCGCTTGAACGATTGGTCCTTTCAAATTTTCATTTGCAGGATATACCGACTCATCCTCCGCATCACTAACTCCAAAACTGAATTGATGAGAACCCACTATCGCATTCAAAGTAATGGTGTAAATACTACCATTTTGGTAGTCGGTTTCATTTAATGGTGTTAATTGATAGATAATTCCATCAAATTGCAGCCAAACTGAAAGAGGAGTTTCAGGAGTCCAATCCAAATCTACTACCTCAATCATAAATGTATAATTGTCACTAATGCTGCCCGAAAAGGGCTCAAGAGTTAACCCCCCATTCGAAGGTGGACGTATTTGAGGAGGAATATTTGGTGCCCGTATATCCGGCAAGGGAAGAATACTACCAATTTCAATTGGCCATACTGCTGAGACCCCTGTACCTACCCCGCTTGCCGCGTAACTTGAGGTAGCGGTGAAATATACAGAATGGTTATTTCCGACTCCTAAATCTTCTATGAGATATGACCACACCTGACCATCTGAAGGTGAATTTGTATCCAAACGCACCATGTTTCTTGGCACGCCATTTACCCAAGCAATTATCGAGTTTTGCGCTGACTCGTCATTTTCAGCATCGTAAAAAGTAACCCTTACTTCAACACTTTCACCCAGCATTAGTAATGGTTTTGAGATATTTTCCAGATTTGTTGCATAAGTAATTGAAGTTGAATTGAATATATCTTCATCGTTGATAATCGCACTCCCATTTGATAACCATGGGTCACTATCAAACCTCGTTACAGATACTTGCAATACACCACTTTCAGGGATTCGGTGTGCCCTCTCACCCTCCTCAGCAAAGAAGTAATAGGAATGGGTTCCCGCAGATAATAATAATTCAGTTGAAAATCTATTATCCATTGACCAATCCGGCAAAGAGGAAGAAACATTTAGTGGATATGAAATATTATCAATATAGACATCCATAGCAGTTGGGGGAAGGGAAGCAGGATTAGAATAATTTATTGAAAAGGTGAAAGGAGTTCGGTCGTCGGCTTGTGTTGGAATTATTGAAGCACTTGAGAGAACATCGCCGACAATTATTGGGCCAGATAGAGTTTCACTTCCAAGTGGAAAACGAGTATTACCGAAGCGATTTTCTGCTGTAAAGTAATGAATATGGTTTACTCCCGAACTCAATTGAGTGGAAAAATTATAGTAACTCCCCGTGCCTCCAACATTGGTAATGACAGGAGATAGTTGAGAAGCAATTCCATTGAGCCAAAAGGTAACATTTGTGCCAGCAAAATCATCACCAGGCTCAAGAACGATAGAATAAGTAAAAATGGTCTGTGCATCTCCTACCAAAGGATTCAACGCACCTCCTGAAAGGATAGGCCCACCTCCTACAAAGGGCCCGAGATATTCTCCTGTAAGTTCACCCTGTGGGGTGGAAATCTGTTCATTAGAAGCAGGTAATCGCGCAGTGGAAATACCATCAGATGCTTGAAAATAATATGTGTGAAAGCCTACACCTAAATTCATATTTGAACTTGCAAAGCGCATACCAGTAGATGGGGTTTCAGAATATTGGTCTATCGGTGACATGGAGTGTGGACTTCCGTCTACAAAGACCTTAATATCTGCAGGCATATCTTCATCTAAATCAGTCCAAAGAACCTCAAAATGGAAAAATTGATTCATATTTCCCTCAATGGGGGAAAAGGAATTTGCGGACAACACTGGAGGGGTATTAGGTGAAGTCACTTCAATTCCACTATTGAGTTGGTCGGTACCTGTTCTTCCAAAATGCTGAGCTTGAGCAAAGAGGTCAACTTGCAAGGTATCAAGTCCAACTCCATTGTCTGCGGTTAGTTCCCAAAAAATGTCTATTGTGTCACCCGGCACCAAGTTCACATGGGAATATGTTGCAGGAGAAAAAGAAAAGCGGTTTTGTGCAGAAGATAATGTCACATCGGTATCAACCTCCCAATAGTGCGATTGAGATTGACCCAGATTCCCACTCAAGGTCATCTTCACGCTTACAATGAACACACTCCCTTCACTGACTTCAGAAGGAACAGAGAATTGTGATAATGTCACATAATCGCCGTAATTACCCCCATGGCAATTCCTACAAAGATTACTAGTAGTTCGAGTTCCATTATCGGCTAAAGTGATGGTGCTTGGAAGAAGCAAGAATAAAGCCAAAAAAAAAGCCTGAGATTTGGAATATCCACTTCTCATTCATCCAACCCAATCTTATGCAATACTCATTGTCAAATAAAGACAACGCCTTACAGCATCATGAAAAAATTAATTCCCAATACCACTCAATAACCCTCTCAAAGAGACTGAATAATATTTGAATAAACAATGTTGAAAAAATAATTATTGCACTTTTGATTGCTTGGATTCATCATTTTCTTGATATCCTAAACATTTATGCAGGGCGAAGCCTCAAGAATATATCCACTATAGGTGGGACATGGGCGGAGATGAAGACTTAGAAATCAACTCCGGCAAAGCGCCCGACGAAGACGACTTTACTGAAGAAAAGGGCAACTCCGAGAAAAATGCAATTGAGGAAAAGCGAACACGTATTGACAAGGAATTGGGTGCTATTCGCCGCCGGCGAACCAGTGATAGTGGACGTAGATTCCCCTCGGGAATTGAAGACTGGGTTCTACTTTCAGGAATTGGCTATGGTATCTTATATTTCCTCACCGTCTTTTCATTATCAACTGGAGTAATAGGCGATAACATTTCCGAATCGACTTGGGTTGATCAGAAAATGTCAGAAACTCCTTTGGATATTGCTGAAGAAGTTTGTGAAGACAAAGCCGATTCACCATGGATTCACATATATTTGGATAATAACGCATTGGCAATACGAATGAGAGGGCAGAATTTGCCAAATGGGGACCCGATAATTAACTGGACTTTGGTTGATGGTGAAACTGAATTATTTCTAAATACTGGAGAAACTTTTGCTGACCAAACTTTCTTTGACTTTGGCGACAATGCATCAGATATATACAAAGTATATGTACGAATAGATGTTTATGAAAACATTCCATCTGACCAAAATCTCAGCAATACCACTCTTGTTGAATCGATTTCTGATTTCCTTGATTTTGAAATTGTTGTAGAGGAAAATAGTTGGAGTTTCTTACCCTGGGTTGATTCAGAAATAAAAAAAGAAGCGAAGATGACCGATAGTGGTCCACGCCCTTGCTGGTCAAACCAAGACCTTGGAAATTGGGGCATTGGTCTAATGCTAGCCGAATTAGGTGGTGGACGAGAAACTGCAATGCTCACAGGGGGCGCTGCCGGAGTTCCAGCATGGTGGATGGCTTTCGTATCCCTTTCTCTATCTGTATTTTCTTTGTTTTTACTTTATCCGGTTATGTACAAAGTGTATCACCAAGATGCCGACGACATGCTTAGTCACGACCATATTAAACGAGTAGTACGCAATTCAATTCAAGATTCAACCGAAGCGCTTGGAATAAAAGTAAGGTGGTCAGACTATAGGTATATAGAACGCGATTTATCGATTGATATTTTAATACCGTATGAAAATACCGAATCAACCCTAATTGCAGGAAGTGAAATCCGTCATGAAATTCTAAGGACTCTACTCAGTGAATTGGCAATATTTAGGGTATTCAAGCCAATACAACTTACGGTAAAAACCGTAGGGGAAACTGCAGCAATTGACTTTGAAACCGGCATCGGAATGGGTGTAGAGGATATGTCAAACCGTGAAACAAATGAAACTGGGGTCGGCGTTGGACATGTGATTAACGATTATTCTTCCTTCTTCCGCGACCTACATGTGCTTTCGAGAGTAGAAGATGATGTCAAGAAGCATCTGGAAGTTTTCTTTGAGGGAAGGAAGGACATCGAAATGCGTATGGCAACAGTTACCAATGATGACAAGATGATCTTCGTATCCGTACTATATAGGCCAACTACAAGATTACCATTCTTTAGATTCAAAAAGCCTAATGAAGATATTAGAAATGCAATAAATGACCATCTAACTCGCCAATTAGAAGATATTATTGGAGAAAGAGATTTACACATTAGAGCCAGAAATCAAATTTCAACTCTTGCAGATAAATCCGAAGTTGGAAGACTTGAACAGAAATCTGTTGATTCGGATAGAATTGTGGCTGTTGCCAAGCAGGAAGGTTTTGCAGGCAGAATGTTGCAAACAAAATTATTTGGCGACATATTGTCCACGGTAGAATACACCGCTAACGAAAAACGTGACTTCATCAATAGATGGGGGTTCTGGGGACTAATTGGCTTTGTATGGATTCCATTCATGGCATCGGGTGTACTTGTTGGGGCTATGCTGGGTCTATTGTCGCGAATGAAATTCTTACGCGTATTGTGGGCATGCCTACTCGGAGGATCTGCCGCTTCAATCACATGGGCCTATACTGCTGAAGGTATTGTTACTGTTATGCACAAATACAAACTTGAAATTTTGATTCCTATTGCAATTGCAGTTTTCATTGGCATGGCGATTCTTCACATGCGCTCAACTAAAGCAAGACGCCAAGCCGAATTATTTGAGGATGAATTATTTACAATATTCCATGACGATGTTGAAGGAAGTGGCGAGTAATACAACATTAGAGGAAATGTAGCACTCAGGAACCAAAGCGATAATGGCTCTTATTTACACAAGGGGGACATAGTTTGGGGCAATGGCAATTAACAGGAGGGGTGTCTGAATCAATTGGAGATAGCGCACTCTTTGGAATTATCACGGTAAGTGATAGAGCCAGCAAGGGTGAGTATGAAGATGAAGGTGGACCGGCTATTCTCGGTTTTTTTGCTGAAGCAATTAACTCCCCATGGCAAGCACATTACCGATGTGTGCCCGATGAAATTTCTACAATCAAAGCAGCAATAATTGAATTGGCTGATGAAGTAGGTTGTTGCGTAATTGTCACAACAGGTGGCACAGGACCTGCTATTCGCGATGTAACTCCTGAGGCAACAGAGGCGGTTTGTGAACGGATATTACCGGGCTTTGGCGAGCAAATGCGAGCAATTTCGCTTAAGTTTGTACCAACTGCAATTCTATCTCGCCAAATTGGAGGGACAAGAGGTAAGAGTATTATTTTCAATTTGCCAGGCCGGCCAAAGGCGATTCGTGAAACAATAGATGAATTATGGCGGGCAGTTCCCTATGGAGTTGACCTTCTTGGCGGACCGTACATTGACTGCAATCCACAAATTTGTGATGCCTTTAGGCCGAAATCTGCTCGTCGTTGAACTCAGATATCTAGTATATTCTTTGAAGGAATCTATTTGTGTATTTTGGACCAAATCAAAGATTGTTTGTTGAGGCTTTGGCAAACCGACAATACTTTGTCTGTTCTGAATAGAAGGGGTAGTTGTAGGTGGGAGAAAAGAGGAAGCCATTGTTGGTTTTATCTTACTGCCGAATGTAAGGTTCAAGGGCGTCCGACTCAGCCAAAGGAATGAGGGGTACAATGCGGCGCGGCTCAATACTAATCCTTGGTGCTACCATTGTCGGCCCCAACAGTACTGCAATCGGCGATTGTCGGATTGAAAATGGAGTTATTACTGAAGTCAAATATGGCGAAGAATTAACTGCAGAAGAGGGAGAATATGTTGTCAATGCACAAGGACTCCACTTGATTCCTGGCTGCATAGACCCACAAGTACACTTTAGAGAACCGGGGCATCCCGAAAAAGAGGACCTTGGCTCTGGTTCAAAAGCAGCAGCTGCAGGCGGAATCACCGGCTTTTTAGATATGCCAAACAACAAACCAAGTGTAACTACTCTCAGCGCCATGCAGAAGAAATTAGATAGCGCAGCAAACACCTGTGTAACCAATTATGGATTTTTCATTGGAGCCACAAAGGAGAACCTCGGCGACCTACAAGAAGCAGTAGGAACTCCAGAAGCACCTCACGCAATCCCTGGAATTTGTGGAATAAAAATATTCATGGGCTCCTCAACAGGAAATTTACTTGTGGATACCGATGAGGCTCTCGCTAATATTTTTGCTAATACTGCTGGATTGATAGCGGTTCATGCAGAAGATGAAGAACGATTAAATGAGCGTTGGCCACTTTTTGAATTTCGCACAGATATTGAAGCTCATGCTGAATGGCGTGATGACCGAACCGCATTACTGGCTACTCAAAGGTCAGCAAATATGGCGGTAAAATATGGCCATAGACTGCACATTTTGCATCTAACATCAGGCTTGGAGAGCACTTGGTTGAAAGGAAGAACTGCCTTGCCAAAGAGTGGTGATGCAGATGATTCTGAAAGTACTGAGGGGGAGGACGAGGGGCGTGTAAGTCTAATAACCACAGAAACTTTACCTCAACATCTTACCTTTGCTGAAGAAGATGTTCATACTGAAGATGTTAGACTAAAGATGAACCCCCCAATTCGCAGTGCAGATGATAGGGATTTGTTATGGCAAGGTCTGCGAGATGGTACAATTCAGTGCATTGCAACCGATCATGCACCACATACCTTAGAAAGTAAATCCTTGGGCTTTCCAAAGGCTCCTTCTGGAATGCCAGGTGTAGAAACATCGCTTGCAGTCATGCTGAATCATGTTAATTCTGGTAATTGCTCCTTACAGGATGTAGTTAATTGGATGTCAACAAATGTTGCTGCCTGTTATGGAATGGAAGGTAAAGGAGTTATTGCTGAAGGAATGGATGGCGACGTAGTTCTTGTTGATTTATCTATGCAAATTGAAGTAAAAGACGAAAATAGTTGGACGCGAGTTGGTTGGAATCCATTCCGAGGACGTAGCCTATCCGGCTGGCCGGTATTGACAATTGTCGCCGGCATACCAGTGTTTGAGAGAACTGATGCGACCGGCCCAAAGGGTAGATTATTGGTCAAAGGCGGAGAAGTCGGTGAAGCGATAATAATGAGTCCTTGGAAATAGTTCCCACAAAACACAACTCGTAATTATTCAATGCCAAATTAATTATAAATCATAAATTTGAGAATACTTTGTCTCAATATAATTCAAGAAGGCTTCGGGCGAAGGGAGTTTACCGGTGGCCCGTTCAATCAATTCACTCGGGTCATACATCATTCCGTGTTGATGAATCTCATTTCTTAACCAATCGAGTATTGCCGACCAATCTCCTGAAGATACCAATGTATCTATGGAACCGAGGTCATCTGACATTTTATTGAGCAATTGAGCAGCATATAAATTGCCCAAAGTATAGGTTGGAAAATAACCAAAGGCAGCCATCGACCAATGCACATCTTGTAAACAACCGTGAGCGTCATCAGGAACTTCAAGGCCGAACCATTGAGCAAATAATTTATTCCACACTCGTGGTATTTCCTCAACCGGTAAATCATTATCAAAAATTTGCTTTTCGACTTCATAACGCAACATGACATGGAGATTATATGTTACTTCATCGGCTTCAACGCGGATAAACGAAGGTTCAACATGGTTTGCAATACGATTCATATCAGCAGGAGTCAACTCCAAGGGCAAGTCGGGGAAATGATTGCGGAAATCATCCAAAACAACAGACCAAAATGAAGCGGTTCGGCCAATTTGGTTCTCCCATAATCGGCTCTGAGATTCGTGCACCCCCAAAGAAATCGCATTTGCCCGAGGAGTCAAAGTATGTATTTCGGGAAGACCTTGCTCATACAAAGCATGGCCGGTTTCATGCAATACTGCATAGAGGCAAGAAAAAGGATCATGCAAGTCATAGCGGGTAGTAAATCGAGTATCGCCAGCCCATAAACCGGCAGAAAAAGGGTGGGTTGAGGGGTCCATTCGACCAGCTTCAAAATCAAAACCGGTGAGTTTGCTTACGTTGGTGCAAAAAGACTCTTGTGCAGAAATTGCGAATTTCATTCCTTCGGGTAGAGAAGGACTTGGATTATCCTTACTGGCATTTACTATTTTCTCTAACAGGGGGACGAGGCGCTGGCGGAGCCCGGCAAATAATGGGTCGTAATCAGCCATAGTCATTCCTATTTCATATTCATCAAGCAAAATATCATATGTTGCGTTTTCTCCACCCAAATACTTCATTTTTTGCTTGGTCAAACCTATAATTTTTCCAAGCACTGGGGCGAACAAGGAGAAATCAGATTCTGCCCGAGCCTGCTGCCAGATTTGCATTGCTTCGGATTGAGTTCTTGTTAATTCGGTGACAAGGTCAGCAGGCAATTTACTCGCTTGGTCAACACTACGACGCATTCTTCTAACATTGCAAGCCAAATCGGGATTCTTCTTTGAAATGCTATCAAGGCGGCTTTCAAGTTCCGATAAGCAGCGCTCTAATGCGGGATCTGTAATGTGGCGATGTGATTCACTTGCAAGCCAAGCGAGAGTTTCACCACGGCTTTTTGCACCTTTTGGCGGCATCAAAGTTTCTTGATCCCAACCCAAGTGACCAGCAATTGAATTAATTCGTTGCCAAACTTTCACTCGCTCAATAAACTCAGTCGCACAATCATCGCCCATATCTAACGGGGAGCGGGAGGATTGCTTGAATATGCTCATCAATAGTGAAGGACAATGCGGCAAAAATTTTTGCCGAATTGAATGAGTAATTGAAAATAAAAATATCCGTTTCCCCTATTCTTCTATCACCAAAATCCATTTGGGCAAATGAACCATATTTGGCGAACCCTTCAAGGCGGTTGACGGTATCGGTGCATCATGGTCCGGAAAAAGTCGCCGGATACTGTCGCCAAATCGTCCGATGACGAGGATATTGAAAAACTCAATGACGATGAAATAGTGGACAAAAGCGACGGTGAAAGCCAAGGCGATGAAAATCATGTTGGCGTGGAAGATAGCGGCGACAATGAAAAGGGTGACGATATCTCTGAAGAAGAACCAAAACCGGAAATGACCGCTGAAGAACGAGAAAGCGCTATGAAAGAAAGTGCGAAAATGGTTGTTGATACATGTATGGATATTTACCGACATGAAAATGTATTGATTATTGCTGACCCTTCAACTTCTGACATTGGTGAAGCGCTATATTCAGCAGCAAGTAGTGTTAGCGAACGGGTTTTGATGGTTATTATGCCTAAGGGCAAACACCATGGCGACGACCCTCCTCCTCCAGTAGCAAGTTTGATGCGGCAGCAAGATGTAATATTGGCACCAACTAAGTACTCCATCACCCATACAAAAGCAAGACTTGATGCAACGCGTTCCAAAGCAAGAATTGCGACCATGCCAGGTATGACCATTGAAATGTTTACTGAAGGCGGTATGCGTGCAGATTTTGCCGATATAAAAGCACAAATTACAGAAGTTTTTGGAATACTAAGGCGTAAAAGAAGAGTACAAGTAACTACTCCCGCTGGAACTAATGTTAGTTTTGATGTGTTTTGGCGAGAATGGAATCTCGACGATAGTGGGATTTGCAATCGCCCCGGAATGGTCACGAACCTTCCGGCAGGAAAAATATTTTGTCCTCCAAAAGAAGGTAACATGGAGGGAGTCATTGTTATTGATGGGGCATGGGATGCCGACCTTGTCAATGAAGAAATTACCCTTGAAATTGAGAATGGCGTCGTAGTTGATGTAACCGGTGGCTCGGAGGCAGCACAAATTAGACATGCATTTAGGGAAGCGGCTGCCCGACTAAAACCAAAGAACCGCGAGGCTATTTGGAATGTTGCTGAATTTGGAATAGGTATGAATCGAGCAGCAAGATTACTCGGCAATATTTTGGAGGATGAGAAAGTTCTCGGCACATGTTATTTCACTATTGGAGCATTAGGTGTGGGCCAAAGCACGAACATAGTAGGTGTCCTAAAAAATCCAACAATTAGAATCGATGGTCATGATATTGTGATTGACGGAAACCTCACAGTATAAGCACACAAATTCTTGCTATTTTTCAAGACACCAAGGGAAATTCCCTAAATGATTGATTTCATGCTTGTGAAGAACCACATATTGGGCAATGTCGCCAATATGGGTCAAGTCCAATTTTGCACCCTCTACAATGAATGCCACTACGAATTACTGGTTCAACAGTTGAATTAGTACTGTCACCTTGCTGCACATTAGAATATTGATTTCCTTTTCCTCCCGATTGGCCTTGAGATAAGGTGCTTAAGTTTCCAATTGGTTTTCGCACAGGAGTAGGAGCGACAGGCTTGGGCAAAGAGGGTTGGGTGGAAGATGGCGCTGATGTTGGTTCGGCAACATCAGAAGGTGTTGTAGAAACTGCGGGTTTTTCATCAATTGATGATTCTTTGATGATGTCCTCGGGTTGGGCTAAATACTCAGGTAATGAAATAGTTCCATCTCCATCAGTATCGGTCGCAACAATCATCTCCTTTGCTATTGCAACATCGCCAACAACATCAGTAATCTCAGGTTCATCTAAGTGTCCATCTTGATTTTTATCCACTGTAAGGAACGTCTGGATTTTTCCCGCCTGTTCTGCATGGATGGGCTCAGGCATAGACTCAACGGTTAGATCAACAGGGGAATGAATGGGCTCAACTGCGGGCTTGGGCTCGGGTTCTGGTTCAGGCTCTGGTTCAGGTTCTGGTTCGGGCTCTGGTTCAGGCTCTGGTTCGGGCTCTGGTTCAGGCTCTGGCATTAACTCCCCGCCAAATACACTACCGAATGCATCTGCTGCTGCTGCATTCATTTGCCTACTGGTCATTGCATCAGTATCGGAAGATATTGAAGAAATAGGAAGTTCAACACTAGGAGCAGCAGATGATGTTTGTTGCGGTTCTGATTCTTGGGGAGGAGGGGGGAGGGGAAGTGTATTTGACTCAGTTTGCTGAGTAGGGGGCTCTGTCGCAACAACCATTGCTGGGCTTGGGTTATGAATTTCTGGTGCTACTGGCTGAGTCGGTTGCACATTAGAAGAAGTTGTAGGTGCAGGAGTGGGAGCGGCAACAGAAGAAGGTGTTGGTTGGGAATTGGGCAGAGGGACACTTGGTTGGGCTCCGGCAGAAGTAGGGATTACTGCAGCGCCTGATGCAGATAGGTCTGGAATCGGTTGCGGCATTGTACCGGAAGAAGCAGAACTTATTTCGACTTGTAATTGGCTATTGATATTAATTAATGTAGGTACATTGGCACCTGCATTAGCCATTAGGGAGCCTATTTTTCTTACATACGAAACTACCATCCCTGGGCCCGCTGTCATCTGAGCGATTGAAAATAACTTGAGTAAGGTCATCGCATCACATAATTCGTTTAACGAATCTTGTTCTGCGGCAGATAGAGGGCATGGTGAACCGGGATTACCTTGACTATCTTCTTGCCCTAGGAAAAGACGAAGTGGGTCTGAAAGAGCCGTTAATCCAAAATGACTGACCACTAAATAGTATATTTCTCCGCCTTCACAGTTCATTCTCTCACTGGCTGCTTCGAAATCAAACTCACCTTCACTAAGATGCAAATCGGCGGTCAATTCAATAAAGGCTGCAAGGGCTGCATGCGGGTCCATTTGCCGCATTTCATGCAGAATATCACTACTTTTGATTACGCCGAAATAGGCAGCAGTATCATCAACTTCAATCTCTTCAGGAAGGCTTGCTCCAACGGTTTCTGTGACCATTATCTCTCCCTCCTCAAATGCTCCGGTATCACATTAGTTCTTCAATTCAATGCCTTCTATCCAACTCAATTCAATAGGTGTTGGCTTCATCAATTATTGCTCTTGATTGGCGAGCAGTCCAACCTGTCTCTTGCAATTGCATCAAAATTGTTCTTTCATTTCCATTCTCTTGTAATTCTTCCCATGCCCACCTTACAGCATCAGCTTTGTCATTTTCTTCTGTGGCGGTGAATATTGGGACTTCATCCTTCATCCAAGGAGGTTGGTCTGCACTTTGCACTGCCCTTGCTTTGCGAACCTTTGGTGCAGCAGAGTTGTCGTCATTTGGAGGGCTATCTGGAACTGAAGTTTTCTTGACTTTTTGTGATCTACCAGTAGGGGGTTGACTGGACCCACGTCCATTACTTGATGGAGGGGGGCCGCTTCCTGGCCCTCCACGACTTGGCCCTGATGGACCTCGGCTTGGGCCGGATGGACCGCTGCTTGGACCGGAAGATGGGCCTCGGCTTGGGCCGGATGGACCGCTGCTTGGACCGGAAGATGGGCCTCGGCTTGGACCGGAAGATGGACCTTGACTGCTACTTGAACGACTACTTTTGCGGGAATCAATAGCGGCGAAGACATCATCGTCATCATCGTCCCAATCATCATCGTCATCATCGTCATCATCGTCCCAATCATCATCCTTTCCGCCAAGCATTATTGCAAGCAAAAACAAAATTACTACCAAAGCAACAACACCGCCTGTAGCCATAAATAGAATATTTTTATCAATGCCTAAAATTTTATCTGCTGAATCATCAGGACCATCTGTTGATTCCTTTGGGCAACCGGTATTTGCGGGATCATTTCCGAACACATCGGGGCAGTTATCCGAAATATCATTGACTCCATCGCCATCTGTGTCGACTGAAGATGGGTCACAGCCGTTGCTATTGACTAAACTCAATCGTCCTGAATCTGTATTTGGACATAAGTCCGGATTGTTTCCACTTGCATTATCGCCATAGCCATCGCGGTCAGAATCAACCCATTGAGTTGAATCAGTGACGAAGGCATCTGCTCCACTAGTTACCCCCCAAGTTCCGAAACCAAGTTGATCTGGGTCTGACCACCCATCACCATCCGTATCGAGGCAACCTTCGCGGTCTTGGTAACTACTACCGTTTGTATTTGGGCATCGGTCGGGGTTTTGTCCTGAGGCATTATCTCCCCACCCATCACCATCGCTATCCTCCCATTGAGTTGGATCGATTGGGAATGGGTCATCAATATCATCAACTCCATCGTTATCTCCATCATATCCGGCTACAATACAACCCGTGAGGTCAATTGCTGCACCAAGAGGTGTATCTGAGCATTGATCAACATCATCCATTACCCCATCTCCATCTGTATCTAATTGGTATGATGCGCAACCATTAGAATCAATTGTTGAGCCATTTATTGTTTCTGGGCAATCATCCTCTGGGTCGAGAATACCATCATCATCTGAATCAGTTTGGCGTTGAATATCGCTACATCCATCAGCATCAACAACTGCCCCACTCAGCGTATTTGGACAAAGATCAATTGCATTATTTACATCATCTAGGTCATCATCTAACTGGCTATTAGAACAACCTTGAGAATTTGCAGTTTCCCCAGAAGGTGTATCTGGGCAGCCATCATATTCATTGAGAATGCCATCTAAATCATCATCATTATTGTTTATTATAGGGCAACCAACTCCAACAGTTCCGTTGAATACGCCTGCAACCTCAATACATTGGTCTCCAAGGACTCCTAATGGGTTATCGCCAAAACCATCGCCATCGGTGTCTGCCCATTGACTATTTTCTTGTGGGAATACATCACCTGAGTTAGAAAAACCATCACCATCATTATCAGGGCATCCAACTTTGTCAATGAATGAATCTCCCCAAACTCCTGGGCAGGCATCCAAGAACAGCCCTCCACCATTAGTGCCATTATACTCCGCCGTCCAATTATCTGGATAACCATCCATATCAGGATCACTTGCGGCGGCTGGATTATCTGGGAATGCATCGGGATTTGTTGCATTTAAGCTCCCGTTATCGCCAAAGCCATCACCATCAGTATCTGCCCATTGAGTGGGGTCTGACGGCCATTTATCGGCACCATGAGTTTCATTCCATTCAGTAATTTGGCCGATGTCTGAAGGGTCAGAATATCCATCCCCATCACTATCAATGCATCCTAGACGATCTTCAGAGGAGAATCCTTGTTGTCCTAGACAAACATCACCTAAGTATCCAGAGGTATTATCGCCAAACCCATCAACATCTGAATCCTTCCATTGGTCAAAGTTATTGGGGAATAAATCGGGTTCACTACTCTCAGACCATCCTGTTGAGGGGTGGGTGGTATCACAACAATCTGGCCCATGGTTATCGCCTCGAGTATCGCCATCGGAATCGCGTGATTGTTTCCAATTGCTGACAAAATAATCACCATTAGACCAAGAGCCACCATTATCGGACCATCCATCTCGGTCCATGTCATCACAACCCTTACGGTCATAGACTGAAATACCATAATTGCTGGTACAATCATCCATTGTTGCTGGCCAACCATCATTGTCATAGTCAGGACAACCCATTATTCCATAAAGACTGGTACCTGATGTCCCAATGCATGAATCAAATGAAGGTCCATCTGGATTATCACCGAAACCGTCCATATCCGAGTCAACCCATTGACCAGATGTATTTGCCATCTCATCATAATCATTAGGCACTAAGTCGCCATCAGAATCAACGATTAAGCGATGAATCACTAAGTCAGAATTGACCGAATCAAATAGAGCAATACGTAACCCAGAGTGTCCATCTCCAGTCAGTGCAATTGGCCCATCAGTTGCACCGATTCCGAGGGTTGCAGGCACCATTTCAGGAGTCGCAGAAATTAAAGAAATATCTCCATCAGCAGTACGCATGAATGCCAATGCAGAATTTGTGGATACATCATCGGAAAAGGATGGAAGTAATCGGGGATAAGCCTGTGCATGGGATACTGGAATCGAAGAATTATGGAAGATAATGGAGTAATTTGCCGCACTGATGTTGCTTTGATTTGCTTGCTCATTTGTAAGGCGTTTCAAATACAATAAATCGCCACTATTTGAATCATCTGCGATTAGAACCGCGGTGTGATTTTGATATTGCTCAAACTCAATTGTCAAGCCACCACCGGTACTTCCAGTAGAATTCCAAGAAGTGACTAGAGTCCAATTCCCTCCTGAAATATTTCTACCCCATAATTCGCCCTCGCCACTTAGGTTGCGGTAGCCGGCGAGGAAATATTCGCCATCGCTACTGTAGTCAATTGAGGCATTTAGAGCAGGGCTTGCTGGGATCTCATTGAAATCCCAAGTGCTACCATTTTGAATTGCTAAAGCAAAAGAGGAATTGTTACTAATGTTCCATACCGCTAATACTCCAACATCACCACTTGTCGCTTCGGCCAAAATATGATTCTCTGAAAATGCCATGCCAATAGTTTCTTCATTCCATGATGAGGTTTTTGTAGCAATTTTAATATTTGAATCAGAGATATCTCGATAAGAAACCATCGTACCGTTGACAAGTGATAGTTGCAAAGGTGCGTTAATTGTCAAGGAACCACGAATCAATTCCAAATCCCAAGAAGTATCTGTTTCAGATGCAAGCCAAATCCCAGGCCCGCCTTGGTCAGCAAAGGCAATGAGCGACTGACCATTTGAATTGATTTTTGAATCGGGGTACAAACCAATTGACCCTGAAGTGGCGAGGACCGCGGACATATGCACCCACGACAAATCTGGGCGGTGAATTGCTAGCGACTCTGTCCCCGGGCCAGCAGCCGCACCACATAATGACCATGCACGACCACCTTGATCAACAACCATTGCAGAGACAAGAGGTGTGCTAGAAGTAAAACAAGATTGACTTGTAACCCAACGACCCATCGGAGAACCATCATCGTCATAACGTGAAAGAAGGGTTGTATAACTGCCATCACTATTACCAATATTTATTGAAACCAAGGACTCCGAAGATACACCTACACCTAACCCTAAACCATGTATCATTGAGCCACTAGATTCGTTTCCAAAGGTAAAATCAAGTGCCTGCCAGTCTTGCTCAGTTAGGAAGGCAAGGCTTGAATTCCAAACTGTAGAATTGGTTACATCACGCGTTGAATAAACGATTTCAGACATGCCATCTCCATCCAAGTCGCCTCCAGTTGCTAATTTCCAACCACTGTGCGACCCCATGTCGCCGCTGGCGATTAGTTGCCCTTCACTTGGAAGGCCAGCGGCTGAACCTGAAAACAGATACAATTTTCCGCCCTTGGCATTTATTCCTGCGAAAGTAATCAGTAAATCCTCATAACCATTTTCGTCTACATCACCGGCACCAGCCAATTCTAATCCGACTAATCCTGATGGCGTCGTTGATTCATAGGACCATGCTTCGCTTGGAGTCAAACCGTTTAGTGTCCCGTAATAGAGCCAAACTTTTCCGGCTTGATAGGTAACTGATTCATTATAGGGTTCACCAATTGCAAGGTCATCAAAACCATCGCCATTAACATCAGACCAAGCCATACTATGGCCAAATAATCTACCCTGCTTATTGGAGGCCTTATTTTCATCTGCTGCTGCAGCCGGACCAGAAGGTCCTCCCCACCAAATTTGCACCTTTGAAAAAGTAGAAGAATGAGTCAAATTACCGGTTGAAGAAATTGCGAAATCATCATATCCATCGCCGTTTAAGTCACCCTCACCTAATACAGTTGAGCCAAAATAGGCGGCGGTCAAACTACCATTTCGGGTCCAGTTGGTGGAATTGCCTAAACCGGTTGCAGAGCCAAGAAAGAGGTCAACGCGGCCAAGATATGTGTCCTTTGATGAGTTGCGAGATACGATTAAGAGGTCCTCAAATAGATCAGAATCAACATCACCTGCACAGGCAACTCCCCAACCAGTTTGATTTTCTAGACCAAAACCGCTGAGGTCCCAATCTTTGTTAGTTGAGAGACCATTGGAGCCACCATAATACACATTTACTGCACCGGTATTATTGCTTCCAGCACCAGGCCTACCTACTGCCAAATCATCAAAGCCATCACCATTAACGTCACAAACAGCAATATCATTTCCAAAAAATTCCAATGCCATTTGACCATTGTAGATGCCGCTTGGAGTTTGACTCAATCCACTGCTATCTCCCAAATAATATTGCACCAAACCTTTGTGAGCCATAGTCTCATTTGATACTTGAGAATCTGCCCAAACAATATCTGACAATCCATCACCGTTGAAATCTGCATCTGAAATGACTTTCAATGATTCACTGCCTTGCGGCAATGTAGGCATAATCCATACAGGGTTTGTATCAATGCGCCCTGTGGATTGTCCGGCAAGATTACGAAGTAATCTGGCCGAATTATTTGTTGAATCAACACTGTAGAATAATTGCTCATTTCCAAGTGGGTCTAACTTCATGGCTATTTTCTCACCCACTGTCCCACTCTTATCCAAAACCAATTGCTCAATGTCATCCATTGAAGTTATTCGAAGAAGACGGATTTCAGAAGTTGCGAGGTCCTGATAGGCAACGCGAATAACCCCCATGTCATCTTGAACAACAGAAAAGTCAGGGCCGATTGCCGCATCAAGAACCTTCCAAGTAGTCCAATAGGTGCCAGTAAAATTAGTCATCCATAGATTATTTGTAGATTTATGCCGCCATAATATTTGTTCCATATCGTCTTCATCAAGAAGAAGGCGTACCCCGTCAACAGGATTTTCATCCATAACAATTCGAGAATGATAGGCCTCTACATTATCTATGAATCCGGCATCTGCATGGCGCGAAATGTATAAATCTTGATTTGCCAAATCGACCCAAGCAATATGCTGCTCATTCATTTGATTAACAGATATAGAACAATCGATGCCTGAGGAAGATGCATAGGAAATTTCCCTTGAACTACCAACCTGGCCACTCTCGTTGAAAATTGCAGTGAATAATTTTCCTGCGCTTGCATCACGATAGCAAATATGTACTTGCCCCATTCTATCCAGCGTCATTGAGACATCTGAAAAATCATAATCACCCTCAAGAATTGTTTCTAGAATATAATTATCAAGAGTTTTTTGCCCATTGATATCATAAGTTGTGCCATTTATCACCTGAGTACCAGAGAGAAACTGGGAACCTGAGCCATTGACAAAGCCTACACTAAAGTCACTTTGAGAGTCGGACAAGGGTTCAATTGGAGTGGAAATGGCATCTGAATCAACCTCAGCCCAGTCAGCAATTGGAGCCAAAGGTGAAAGGAAAATTATTGCACACAGGAGCACCGCCCGTAGGGCGGAAATACAACCTGTCCGGTGCGACATACCTACGCTCACAACGCGCCCCCTACAAAATACTTGACCGGGCATACCCATAAAAAAGTGCATAAGAATGCGTGACATTTACACGGAAATATATAAAAAAGCACCAATAAATATCACTCGAGCCAGTTATTTGATTGCTCAAAACCTCATGCGATACAATCATGGGAGAGGGGTTTTGGCTAATTGCGGCGAATGGAGAATGGGGTGCTACGCCTTATTTAAACGACCAACTAAAAAATGCCTCGTGGATAATCGCTGCTGATGGTGGAGCACGAGAATTGGCAAAAAGAGGATTTCATGCAAACGTAATTATTGGCGATTTTGATAGCCTGAGTATTGATGACAAAAAATTTCACCAAAATGCCCAAATTATTGAAGTGAAAAGTCAAGAAGAAACTGACCTCGTGAAGGCATTGAATTATTGTCATTTGAATGGAGCCAAAGAGGTAGTAATCATTGGAGTAGATGGAGGGAGAACAGACCATGTTTTGGGAGTTTTCGCAACTTTGTTTGAAGCGCCTCCAGACTTACCAGTTTCACTAATTCACAAGGATGGAGTATCATACCTTATACCCCCCATCTCGTCTAAACCATTCCAATGTGGGGAACATGTGTCGGTATTTGCAATTGGTGGAGAGGTCATGGGGCTTTGTATAAGGGGCTTTGAGTATGAGGTTGAGGATAGAGTATTGTCTTTTTCAACCCGCGGAATTCACAATGTTTGTACTTCCGAATCTGCTCAAATAACATTTGATAATGAAAAAAGTCAAGGTAGATTACTCATTTATCGCAAGAACTAATCATCATTTTTTTTCCTTATTCCAACCGAAAAGTGATTAGTATCTTTTTCACCTAAACCAACTTCAACTGCCTTTTTTGTTATCGCAGACGCCGCTTTAGTCGCATCCCTCCCACCCTTATCCTTGAGAAGGCCGCGACGAAGTGCGAGGCGATCAATGTGCCCCGGTAATAATGCGCGCCAAGAAAAGGGCACTCGTCCAGGAGTTACACGATTAATTTCACGGATGATAGAAGTCGAGCAGGTTTTACTAAGAGTATTGTAAAACTCGGGATGGTTGTATAATTCATTGGTTCTTTCAATCATTTTTCTTAACATGCCTTCGCGTTTATGCGGTAAGGCTTCAGTTTCAAATAAATAGACATCATTGCCGCGTGCATTGGTTCGCAGACCAAGGAGGTCCCTCTCATCAGCCCACGACAAATACAACTCAAACTCTCGCCATAATCCCGTCCAAGGGTGGTACCTCTCTCCCTTTTGCCGCCTTGCTTCAAATGATGCAGTAATGAAACGCCCATCTTTGAATTCAAAGGTTATCATCGTATGAGCCATTCCCTTTATGCTATGAAAATGGTCCAAAATAAACCAAATATGCACTAAATCATTAATTGATGCAGTGAAATCTCTCCAATCAATATCCTTGTCTTTGGTAGTTCTCCAAGTGAAATTACGCATGTTTTTTAGGGTAAAGGTATGCCCATCTTCAGCCATTTCAAAAAAAGGTAGTTCAACACAGTCATCCACCCAATTAAGGTTAGTACGCGGACGCTTCCATCCCACCTTGCGTTGCCAAATCATACGGGAAACAACTGCACCAATGACCAAAAGAGTACAACCGGCTACTACCCACCAAAACCATGAGGGCTGAGATTGGAGCCAAGAAAAGGTGCCCATTGGGCTGCTATAGTCCTCATAGCCTAAAGTATTCACGGCTATATTTTCAAACAAGATGGAGCATAATTCGTATCAATCAATTGAAGAAAAGGAAACCCAAGTGTTTGTACTGCCATCCCACCAATCCATGTTCTCATCAGCGTGTTTTCGCCAAACAATTCCATCTGCATCGGTAAAGATTGGAAGTCCTTGAGGGTCGGGGCCACCAGAAGGAAGTAATGGGAGTGGTTCTGCTATACTTTGAGTTTGAACAGTCTGAATGGGATTAATTGAGTCCACACTACTTCGCATCATTGCAGCAGTCAAGGGGTCATCTACTCCAGCCAATCCCTTCTCAATGGAACCATTTTTGCGACGCCCTTTCCTTATTGTCATCACCATAGACAATAGGAATACGAATGCACTTACGCCACCTGCGACATACCAACCATCTTGCTGCATTTCGAGTTGTTCTCCTAATGATCTCGTTGGCCATGATTCGGCAATCTCGCTTTGTTCAATAGTTGGTTCAAGAACTGGTAGGCGGACGAGATTAATTCCTCTAGTTGAACTTGTTCCTTCTTCATTTGAGATGACAATCACAATTTTGTGGACGCCAGGCTGCCAATTACTACAATCAACACTTGCTGCACCACCTGCTGTTTGCGCAGGAGTAATATCCCAATCTCTTGAATAAGTAGCAAATTCAATTGGGTCAAGCGTTTCTGCGACAATACTAATTTTACATTCGCTGCCAATTTCCCCTCCGTCTCCGACAACAGACAAATTGAAGGCGGGGGCAGGGCGATTAAAAATAGAAAATTTAAGGACTTCTTCAGAGGTTTGTCCGAAGCCATTTTGGTAGAATTCATGTAACTCATATTTTCCTGCCGGCCAAACCGAACAGTCTAGCTGAGCATCACTATCAAAGACTTGGAAAGGAGCACCAGTAAAGGTACGACTTCCCATTTGAGAATAACGGAAACCTACCTCATCGACGAAGAAGCGACTAACCATGCAATCGTCACCAGTCTCAATCGTCGCCGGCGCATTAAGTGTCATTTGCAAAGTCGGTAAAGACAAAGACGGATCCATCCACAGAGTCCCAATATCAATGTCCGCCAATAAATCCCCGACCACAGGGTCATACATTCGCAAGTTTAACGAGTATTGCCCAACTTCCCAAGCATCTACAGTAAGTGACAGATTTTCTTGCCCTACTACGGTACGGTTATCCCATTGTTCGGTACTTCGTAAGCCGGTTGAAGCACTTAGAAGCATGTTGATGTCTGCTTGGCCAGAGGTCGCATTGAGAACCAAAACAACTCTAACTGCATCAAATGAACCATCATCGTCGGTGTCTAAAGAATCATTTCTAATCGCTACCATGTGAAGGCCTACATCCTCAAGAGTCCGTGGGTCGCCATCTTCAGCACTGACATTAATCGGTGAAACAAATCCTGCCAACATCAAAACTGAAACCAACATCAGTGTTCGTAAAGCAAGCCGAGGGTTTGATTCCGAAAAAGAGCGTGCAGGGGTGAGGTCAAACATTTCCTTCCCCCCCTATTTCATATGGAGATTCGGCCACACCAGCAGTATATCCAGCCGAGATATCACCATACGCACTTTGCCCATAGGTTAAGCCATCACCTGCAACTTGAGGTGCACTATTTGCTGGCTCTACAGGCAACGGTGGAGGCTGGTAATATCCAGTATTCGCAGCCCCCTGCTGCTGCAAGGCGGGAGATATTAATCCAGTATTGATGTCGTGAACAGGCACAGTCAATGCAATTTCTGGTGCTTGTGAATCCGAGTATTTATTGGATGTAGTTTTACGATTACCACGGCTGAAAATAATTCCGAGGAATTTAGCAAAAATAACTGGGAAAAGCAAAGCAATACCGATGCCAGCATAAGTTAGCCAAGAGGAAAGCGGATTTTCCCCCATCATGGCTATGGCCGCATTCAATTCACCATATTGGTCGGAGTAGCCATCTCCATTAGCATCTGGGCAACCCTGCAAATCAACGGTTGAAGTCCCACTTATTGTCGGACAATCATCGCGTTTAGCACCGATTCCATTATCGCCAAAACCATCTCCGTCAGAATCGCGCCATTGCATTCTATCATTAAGGAAAGCATCAGCACCTTGAATCACACTCCATTCACTGTCAGGGTCAGACCAACCATCTGCATCAATATCGCGACAGCCTTTTCGGTCAAACAAACTATCACCGCGAACTTCAGGGCAATCATCACCCTCATGTCCAAATGTATTGTCACCCCAACCATCTCCATCGCTATCTCTAAACTGAGTAGGTTCGTGAATAAAAGCATCGCCAAGGTTTGACCAGCCATCATTATCGGTATCATGGCAACCCCAGCGGTCGCCCCCTTCCTCGACTCCCACACTAGTCCCCGGGGTATCAGGACATGCGTCTGCAGTTGTACCGAGAGGGTTGTCCCCATATCCGTCACCATCATGGTCATGCCACTGAGTTGGGTCACTAGGCCAAGCATCGCCTAAGCCTTGTGGGCTGGCAAGCCAATCCCACATTGGGTCTGACCAACCATCATTATCTGAATCAGGGCAGCCCCATCTATCATCGGTTGAGAATCCAGGCGTGAATGGACAAGAGTCACCGCGATATGCCGGTAGAGTCGCACCGCTAGCATTTTTATATTCCAAATTATCACCATATTCGTCGCTATCAGAGTCAAACCATTGACTTACTTCATCGGGAAAAGCATCGGCAAATCCACTAGGGTGAGCAACCCAATCTTGACTTGGATTTGAATAACCGTCTTGATCAGAGTCATAGCACCCAAATCTGTCAATAAATGAAATTTGATTATTTACGATATGTTGGATTTCAGATTCAGGGCAGTGATCTCCTTGAAATCCGGTGAAATTGTCACCAAAACCATCGCCGTCAAAATCAGACCACTGAGTCGCTTCAGTGGTGAAATTATCCACTTGTGATGCTCCTGCTGAATTATTATCGCCATAACCATCACCATCAAAATCAGCCCACTGAGTCGGGTTATCAGGGAATATGTCAACCTGATAAGCATCACCACTTTGGTTATCACCCCAGCCATCTCCATCTCTGTCCTTCCATTGAGTTGGATTTGATGGGAAGGCATCAGCACCATCGTTTTCCGTCCAATTTGCATCTGGATTTGACCAACCGTCTTCGTCAAGGTCAGGACATCCAAAGCGGTCATTTACCGAATAACCTTCAATGCTTGGACAATTATCAGGGGTTGTTGCATTGAGGAACCACTCTCCAAGTGGCTCAGTTTGGTTAACCCGTGAGTCATTCCAATCGCCATCAGCCCAATTATCGCCAAAACCATCAGCATCAGTATCATTCCATTGAGTTGCATCGGTTAGGAAAGCATCAGCAGTTCCTTCAGGATGAGCAGGCCAAGGAGTGCTGGAATTAAGGCCAACTGGGTCTGGGTCAGACCAGCCATCGACATCACTATCCAAGCAACCATAACGGTCTTGGTCGCTGAAACCACGTTGATATGTACAATGATCGCCTTGGAATCCTAATAATTCATCTCCATATCCATCTCCATCACTATCATACCATTGAGTTCCCTCTAAAGGAAAAGCATCAGCTTGACCCTGTGGGTGAGCAGACCACCCAACCTCGGGGTCTGAATAACCATCTCCATCGCTATCAAGGCAACCATTTCGGTCATTGGTGGAATTTCCAAATAATTCATCACAATCATCATCATTATCAATAAAACCATCATCATCGGTATCGCGATTACTCTTATCAATACTTGGAGTCAATGAATAACTTATTCCATCATTACAAAAGGAGTCCTCGCTTAATATGCGCAAATAAATCCACTGTTGAGAAGTAGAAGTGGTTGAAAGAACAGTCGAAGATGATGAATCATCAATGGTATTATCGCCAGCAAGGAGAGTTCCGCCACTATTGGTTAATTTGACCTTCCCTGTGTAGCCATCGCCAGGACACCACCATGCGGGGTTGCTCATTGAGGAGGAGATTGAGACTTGCACAATGTCGCCGGAATATGCGAAAATCTTCCACCAATCAATGTCGTCACCATCATAATCTACATTTCCTGATGCCGAGTTTCCATCGGTCATTATTGCCGCAGTGGCAATGTCATTATCTGCTGCAACACTAGGCAGCAGGGGAACCAAAAACAGAAGTAAGGCCACCACCAATGCACGGGGGGGGGCTCGCTCCATGCCTACGGCATGGTAAAGAATAGCATTTCAAACCGCCGCCTACAATTTTGTGCTTGAAAACAGGTGTGAATTATTACAATAATGTGGGTAGGCGATTTACTTTGGGAAGTATTTCGCACAAAGATATCCACTTCGAGAGCACATTGGTAGATACGACTTGCCCAAATGAAAGCCATCAAACATCAAGATCTGCACGAACGAACTTTATGTAGCGCTGCTCCTCATTTTCTTCAAAAGGATGCTCACCAATATTCTGCTGGTATGCGATGCCTAACCAATCACCATCAGGAGACAACACCGTCTCAAAGAAATCGTGCAAGGCATGAACATCACCATTGGTTCCTTCATAATCCGTCACGGTATGAAGCGGGGTTGGGTCGGCGATTTCAAAATCCCAAGTATCATTTTCTTGCGGAGTATCCAATGCGGCCGCATAAAGATACCAATTCTTACCTGAAACATATCCGTCCTCTGCACCATTTTGGCCATAATCAAGGCCGTAAAATGCAATTGAAACAATGTTATCTTCACTAATTGAGATAAATGGATACATATTAATTCCCTCATCAAAAGGAGTCGCATTCCACATCGACCAGTTTTCACCATAATCATAAGAGATTGCAAAATACATTGCCCAAGCACCGGTATCGCCGTTTGGGCAATCGGCCCATGAAACTGCAACTGTGCCACCCTCATTCGTGTTAACGACTGGATAACCTTCAGGACAATTACCATTCCGAGGTCCTAATTCCACCGGCGCAGCCCAAGTTCCATCGGTAATTCCGGTTCCACGTCCATATTCACTACTAATGCGAATCTGCACAGTTCCTGTATTAGAATCTGCATTTTCTTGAACTACATACACATATGAGCCATTTCTTTGGCTAGCAATTGTTGACCAGCCACCCGGCATTGAATAACATTGAGAGAAGGTTGAACCGCCATTTTCAGAATGGTAATACCAATAGCGTCCTGAATCACCAGTACACTCTGGTGGAGAAGCACCTGAATTACCCAAATAGTGCACAATACCATCTCCTTGAGCAGCAACCCATGGTCGGTCGTCAGCAGCCATTGTATTCATTCTTTGACAAGTTGAAGGAGATTCGTAGTTATTTCCACCGTCGGAGAATTTGTGCCACCAATTATCTTCCAAAGTAGTATCAAGATAGTAAACCATATCATTTGCATCAACTGCAATGTCTCCTTCATCACCGAGACACTCAGAACCTGCACCTGTAAATGTGCCAACTACTGAATTTGCTAAGTTACCTGGAGTCGGGTCAAAATTATCGCCATGATGCCAAGTTAAGCCGCCATCATTTGAAACCCAAAACCACGATGCCCAATAATCCCAAGATGTCATTTGACCATCTTGGCACGCATACCATGAATCGACTGGGCCACCGAGTACAGGACCGAATGGAGTTCCTTCACCACCCCAACGCAAATCCTTGTGTGCGGTGATAAACATATTTCCTTCCCCATCTATGGCAAGGCTGGGCTCATAGCCAATTCCAAAGCCTTCATATCCTTCATCTTGGCCATTTGAAGTATCGATACATTCCTCGTGTCGCGGCATATATACCGGCTCTAACCAAGTAGCATCAACCGAATTTACTGAACCATCATTCTCACTACCAAAGAGATTCTCGGCAACTTCCGAATCCAAAACTACTGCAAGGATTGTCGCCAATGCAATTACTGCTGCGATAGCAGCAAGCGCCATATTGAATTCAAAAATGTCGCGCTTTTGCTCAAAAACATTTACTGGCGAATCATTCATCACCGCATCAACCGCCTCGGCTAACTCGGCCTCGAGCACATCCGCCATATTTTACGGGAAATGCTTCCCCTCCTTGAGGCTCACGGTTTGAAAATGAGCAGTAATTGTTGGTATTTTGGAAGCATATTGAAGATAATTCACATAATGCACAGGTTCATAGCCCTAACATGTGTGGGGGCAATTAGTGAATGACATGCCACATGAACTCCCAAACCTCCCCTTTGAAATGAATGCACTTGAACCGCACATCTCGGAAAAAACCTTGAGTTTTCATTACGGAAAACATCATGCAGGCTATGTTGCAAAGTTGAATGCTGCGGTTGCAGGTACTGAATTAGAAGGAAAAACTCTTGAAGAATTAATCATGAGTCAAAGTGGCGGTATTTTCAACAATGCAGCACAAATTTGGAATCACACATTTTACTGGAACTCAATGAGTCCGAATGGTGGCGGAGAGCCCACCGGCGCAATTGCTGGTAAAATTGATGAAGCATTCGGTTCTTTTGAAGAATTCAAGACTGCCTTTACGGCAGCCGCAGGAGGACACTTTGGTTCTGGCTGGGCTTGGCTTGTCATGAACTCTAATGGCGGCTTGGAAATCGTTGATACACATGATGCTGGAAATCCTCTAACCGATGGATTAACTCCAATTCTGACCTGTGATGTGTGGGAACACGCATACTATATTGACCGCAAGAATGCTCGACCGGCATATATTGCAGCTTGGTGGGAATTAGTTAATTGGGATTGGGCTAATCAAACAATTGCTTGAGTACCGTAACCCTCGCCCTCATTTGCGAGTATTGGAAAACATAGTTCGGATTATATTTTCGGAAGGTCTTTTCCGCTTTGTATTTCTGAACCTTCTGCAGTTTGGACGTCAAGTGGATTTTGTATTTCTTGCATCTGAAGATCGTTTTCCATTTGAACGGCTGATTCTTCTGCAGCATCAACAACAGAGGCTTGGTCAATACCAACACTAGAAGTTGCATCGCTGAAAGAAGTCCAAGAACCAATCACATCCATTGAAGCCAAGCGACGGCGACGGAATGAAACAAACATGTTTGCAAGGAAAATTAACAAAATGATTCCTCCTATCGAGCCACCTACTGCAACCCAAGGCATATCGGTTTCCATTTCTTTAACCAATAAATCAGCCGTAGCAATACTTACTTTCGCCTCACCGCTACCCATGTCTGTGGCTACGATTCTCAGATGAGGCTTACCTGCACCCTCGGCTTCAACATCGACTGTGCCTGTCCAAATTCCATCTCCAGCGACCAAATCACGTCCTTCGCCGGCATCGTTCAAAACAAAATTCCAAATTTGTATACCATGAGTTATTTGTCCGGCTACATCCTCGGTAGTTCCGTCAAGGTCGGTTAATTCTATCGATACTTCAATAGTTGTTAACTCCTCTTCGGTGAAAGACATTGGTTTTACTATGAGACTAGATTGATTTAACTTAGGTGCTGAATCCCCAAGTGTGATATTTACGTGCGCCCATTCGCCAGCTCCTCTCGTATCTTCGGCATAAAGTGCAATATGGTGTGAACCTGGACCAAAGTAAATCATTCCCCATTTTTCTTCAAGAAGCAAGACTTCAGTTCCATTAACATATTCAAACCACTGATATCCTACAATATCTCCATCATAATCAACAGTCGCATTTGCCGAAAGAAGAAGTGCACTTGCAGGGGGGTAATAACGGCCATTTTCAGGACTGGTCATCGCCACCTCCGGTCCACTTTCAATTACATTTATGACCACTACCTCCTCACTTACCATACCGGTTTCATCAGTCAATGTTACAGTTAATGAATGAGTTCCAGAAGGTAGGCGGAATTGATGCAAATCGTATGCTGAAACATTATCAAGAATTGCTTCATTTAGTAAATCGGAATTGACTGTCATGGTGAAATTATCATTATCAAAATCTGTAGAGTTGCTCGCATCCCACCAAATATTATCCGCAGAAGTAAAAGAATCATCATTTTGCGGATTCACCATACCAAGAACTGGCGCTGAAGGAGTGACGTCAATAAGGATTTGACTGACTACTGGGTTAGAAAGACCATCATCAATACTCAAGGTAATTGTATGATTTCCGGCTTCAAGCCTACCACTCCAAATAAGCCACCCATCGGCTATTTCACCCGAAATATTACTCTCCCATTTGACCTGTAACCAATCCGAACCAGAGTAAGGGTCGGTTGCTGAACAATGCCATTCAACTCCTGCCGCAACTGGGAAAGTATCACACCACGAATCCCAATCACCAGAACCTGAAGCGATGAAATCTATCAATTCACTTGAATCAGTTTGCATAGCATTTTGCGGTGAAGAAATGATTGAAACTGGCGGCGAGTTATCTACAGAAACAAGTATTGACGCATCGGACCAAAGGCCAATGTTTCCAACCGTATCATCACTAACTCGCAAGGTAATAGTGTGTACTCCCTTGGAGAGATAACCATCCCAAATCAAGTATTCTGAACCAGTACCATTGCTGAGAAGGCCATCAAGGCTTGAAATCCATTGCACAACGACCATGTCTCCCTCGGGGTCTGTTGTGTTACTTGCGTCCAAAGTCACCTCGGTTTGTGAGGTTGTGCCATTTCGAAGAAGAGAGAAATTGGCATTCGGCAATTCATTGTCCAATTCCACATCAGCATTCCAATACTGAGTCGGATTTACCCCATCACTAAATGATAAAGTCACTTGACAGTTTTCCGAAATCGCCTGAGCAAAGGTCACATTCCATTCCAATTCAGTGCCGTTCCACATGCTCGGGTCATTCCACCATCCTTGACTAGTTTGGTTAAAGCAGTTACTTGCCGAGATTGTAGTTTGCAGGGTGTCACCTTCGGGGTCATGGGTTGCAGATGCATCAAACACAACTTGCGATGTCCAAGGAATTCTTAGTACCCCATCAAAATCAACTGCTGGGCCGGTTATTACAGACAATATAGGAGGGAGGTTTGTTAATTCAATTTGTCTTGTTTCAGAAACGCAAAGCCCACCAACATCGCATAATTCCAGAGTAATGTCATGGAATCCATCGGAAAGGGGACAGAACTGGTTTCCGGACCAGTTTTGAGCTTCTTGATTCATTTCAAGGTATGTATACATTTGAATGGGGTCAGGAGGAAATCCCTGCCCTTGACCGACACAAGTACCAAACAAATCTCCATCCACATTGCTAGTCCAAGTTGCAATTACTGTATCATTGTCTAAATCCCATGAGGAAGTTGCATTAAAAATTACAACTCCACCGCTTGAGAATTGTTCTCCATCTTGTGGCGTCGTCCACCCGATGAAAGGGGGTTGATTTGCTAAATCTAAATTACAAAACAGAATAATATCTTGGTCCAAGATTAAGTTAGTAGCATTTGTAGTACCATCATAAGCACAGGAAATATTGATGTCTGTAAAAACACCTCCACCGCTGCTAGTCCAGATTTGGCCAACCCAATTACCGAAGAAATCATAGCCACCATAATCACTTTGATAGGAAAAATTCTGATTTAGTTGGTCAAAGTCAACACTCACTGCAGCAGAAGGAACTCCATTATTGGCGAGATTTATCACCCAAACGCCGAAATCCCAAGCCAAAGAAACGGTTGCAGGTGAAGGAATTGTTGCAAGATTTAGGTCAACATTTATTGGACGGTGCAGGCGAATATCGCTTGATGAATCCAATGTTAATGCATGGCTCCCAGTCACATCGCTAAGAGTTGACCAGTTTGCTTGCACATTTGTAAAGGTAAGGCTTCCACTGCATTCACTACTTAGGGTGATATTCTCACCGCGTAAATATGAATGGTCAACTAAATCCAAACAAGAGGTCGTACCACTTAGATTAGCATTGATTAATTGACTGGAAAGAACCATATTATGGTCTCCATTCCATCTTATTCCAGAATGGTTTTCATTCATTTGTAATCCATTGATTATTGCTACTGCTTGATCGAGGTCAATTGCCGGAGCAGTTGTATTTTGCCAAGTTTCAATTCCGATTAAATCAACCCAGCCACCTTGTTGTGTGTGAGTTAATCCACCATTGTCAATGACTATTGAGGAAGTGTTATTTCCTGGCTCATGAACTTCCATATTTTCTATTATTAAATCCACACTATCCTGCGCCCAAACGCCACCCCATGCATCATTAGTGCTGACACAATTTAGGCAGTGAATATCGCCGGATTGAGATTCTAAATCATTGGCTTCAATGAATACTAAGCCAGCACCATTTGAAGGGTCTAATGCTTGAGCCCCATTATCATAAGAATTGAGATTTGAGATTTCCACATTTCGTGCATCCTCGACCTTTAACCCAGAATAACCGTTGTCGTGAGCCTCAATTCCGTCAACCCAAACTGTTGCTGAATTAACATACAATCCCTGTTTCGCATTCTCATACAAATGCCAATTATCTCCTTGAATTGCTCCTCCACCCCATGCCCATACACCGGCACCTGGAGAACCTTTGACGGTTAAGTCGCTAAAATCGGGAGCGAAATATGTTGACCTGACGGTCAAACCGGCGGCGTGAGCGCCGCCGCCAACTTCACCTGAATTCAAAATGGTAACATTACGACCAACGGTATTCCAATCGGTGAAATAAAGACGAATCCCTGGAGCAGAGGTGTTTTCAATCACAGTATCTTCAATCCATGCACCGCTGGCATTTATTTCAAGACCTGCCTCAGCCAAACCCGGAGTCTTTGCACCAGAACCTCCGGTGCCGGATATCGTTAGATTATTGACAACGGCTGATTGGTAATTTGTATAATTCACTGGGTCATATTTGTCAACCCTCATGCCTCTATACATGGAATCTGTGATATCACCACGCCGCAAGACTAAGCGAGTCAACAAAGAATCATCATAGTGTCGAACCCAAATGCCGTTATCACTACGGTGTATGGTCAAATCTTGGAATAGTGGGCGAGCATCCATCACCCATATACCTGCAGCAATAGCAAGGGTAGCACCAGAGACATTACTGATGGATACATTATTGTAAAGTCCTCCCGAGTTGCCCCAAAAGTTGATTCCACGAGTGATAAGCCCATCCATACTTACACGATTTACCACGGGAGTTGAAAGATTGCCGACTGAAATACCGATACCATAACGCCAAAATGTTGGAGAAATAACATCAAAACCGGCACCAGTGATTGTAATGTCATTCAAGAAGGGAGCAGCCCCATTAAAAATGTCAATACCAAGGTAATCTGGAGAAGTGATTGTCAAATTATTTATTTGCGGATTTGAGGAATATATGGTAATGCCATATAGGCTATTTTCAATGGTGAGATTATTGATGACACTACCTCGACCATTGGAAGTTGAATTGAATTGAATTCCCTCGTGGTCGCCTCCACCTTGAGAATGGAATATCGCTGGACAAGCAGTAGTTCCCTCTACTTTTAAGCGTCCGGCAACATAGAGTCTAACTCCGTTATTAAGCCAAACTTGAGTGCAAGAAGAAATAACCAATTCATCGGCGACATTCACTGAATAAGATGAGTTCAGCCAAACATTGCCGCTCCAAGTTGTTGTTGAACGGGCTGCAGAATATGACAAGGGCCCGATATTTCCAGAGTCGGAATCACTCAATTCACCTTTCTCATCTATTGTAGGAGATTGGAAGTCCTTGCCCTCATCGTCATTGTTCCAGAAAGCACACGAACCAATTGGATAGAGAGAGGTAAGCATCAAGAGAATTAGCAGAAAAGCCAAACTTTGACCGCGGCTATGTGCTTTTTGCATATACTGACGAGAACGCCAATGCCTTTCATGCCTTCCCCTTAATTGCGCAAAGAAAAATACCGTATTAATGGACTCATCGCAGCAAAAAGGCTTGACCTGTTATAGGTAAGAGTCAAGAACACTTGGCGTCCGCAGTATTATTGGAGAGAGGTAATATGCCCGAAGCATTCATCTTAATCAAGACTCAACCTGCCCGAGAAATGGATGTATATCAGGTTCTCCAAAATCACGAAATGGTTGTTGAAACACATGCACTATATGGTGAATTTGACCTGTTATCGCGAGTATCTGCTGAAAATCAAAAGGATTTGACAAAGATTCTGATGACTGAATTTAGACAAATTAGTGGAGTCAAAGAAACTCGAACTTTGATTGCAGTTGACTATTAAGAATAAGGAATGGTGAAATGAAATGGCTATTGGATTTGTATTAATTACTACCGCACCTGGGCGTGAAAAAGATGTTCGGGCTGCATTAGATTCTGTTGAACTTGTCAGTGATCGTTGGATGCTCTTTGGTGAGTTTGACTTACTCGCAAGAGTTCAAGCCGATGATGAATCGGTATTGACCCGATGCATTGTTGAGAGCATTCGACCAATTGATGGAGTCGTTGATACTAAAACTCTAATCGGTGCAGAACTCTGAATGAGACTTATCCTCTGCATGCTCTTTAGCAGTGGAGTCAAGTGTTTTTTCACCAATGGGTGTATCTGAATTAGGTTGCATAGTAGGCAACATATACCAAATTAATGGAAGTACTAATATCCACTGTAATACTTGACCAAAAGCCACTAGAAGTGAACCTTTGAAAACAATAAGCGAATCATAACCTTCCTCACCAATCTCGGGGGGAGTTTGAGATACATTTTGACGATGCTCAGGGTCAACCCAACCTAAATCATAACCGCCAGTTTCCATCTCAACTTCAAAACCAAGTGGGGCAAATGATGTATCTGCGGATTGAAAATAGTGAACAAATTGATTTTGTTCAGGCTGATTGCCTTGAAAAGAATTCCCACCTCCTTCTGCTTCAAGGTCGGCAATATAAGACATAGGCACTGCAATAATAATTGTCATTAGAAGAGACGCCAAAGTAATGTTTCTCGGTAAAGCCATTTTTGGTAATCCTGCAAGCAAAAAGAATTCACAAATGACAATTATTGCAGTTTGCCAAACGACGGCATCTCTTGTGATATCGAGATATTCATGAGGTGTGTGATCTTCGTTTCTTTGCTCAGCCTTTTCTCCCGCAGACTGCTCATCACCTACGCCATTATTCTCTTGGTAAGCGGTTGAATTAATGTCATCTCTTTCTCTCGTCCAAACTATGAAATTTGTTGCTCTTTGCAGACTAACATCTCCAGTTGTATTTTCAGAATCAATAACAAAAGAAACATGTAATTCACTTGGAGAGGGGGGGCCTTGCTCAAAGGCCCCATCAAATTGAATAACTATCCAAGCCGAACTGAGTGCCATATTGATGACAAAACAAGTGGCTAACAAGCGCAGCAATTGCATACGCGAATGAGGCTTGGGGCGCAGGCCCATAGACCCACCCCCGTAGTCATTTGGATTGAAACCTTCTACTCAAATTGAATATCAAGCATCTTGGCGACGGAAGAATATTCCAGCCAGTGCAATAACTCCGAGAACCGACAAGGGGCTAACAAATGGAATTAGCGAACCTGTATCGTCGTCAACAATATCACAATCCTTACCAGCGGCTTCAGAACAATCGGAACCAGTGGTTGATGAAGGTGGTTCGTCAGGATTGTCCTCTGCGCGGTCATCAGCAACACCAGTTCCATCTAGAACAGTGTCTACGCTAGAGGTGTCGTGTGCAGAATCATCAACCATATCTGCAAGTTCCACATCTTCTGTAGCAGACCCAGCAGCAGAGGCTGCATCTCCAACCAAATATTCAATATGAGTTGTTGTTGGTGCTTCACTGTAAACACTGCTTTCAGGGCCAATGAATGAATAACTCATTGTTGGGTCAATTGCAATTAATTGCACTCCAATTATTCGCATTGATGCTGAATCATAAAGAGCATATACTCTTGCATCTTCGTAAGGAGCAGTTCCTTCAATGTCGCCAAGACGGTCCTTGAGATTTTCACCAAAAGAATTCATTACGTTTTCAATAGTAGATTCAGCAAATGCATCCACGATTGTCTCTAATCTTTCACTTGGCTCTGGTTCTATTTTATATGTTTGACAGAGTTCATCCATACCAACATTATCGATTGAACCCCCTTCCGAATCTGATAAGGTAGAAGAAATACAATATTCTCCTTCCACTAATGCGCCCTCGCCCGCTATGCCGGTGGATGTAAGCGTTTCTTGGCCACCTGAATGCCCTGTAAACATTTCTGAATCGGTCCTTTCAAATGAATCTGGACCGGTGATGGTATAAGCAAGTTCATATGTTCCATTATCAACAAGATCTTCTGACCAGAAATTGAATTCAAATGTATTACCATCGCCTTCTATCCACATGTCGTCAAGATAATAGTAAGGCATTAGCGGTGATTCTCCTTCATCTTCTCCGTCAGCACAATCCCAATCGCCATCATTGACCCAGTCCATTGATATTTCACTTCCATCATTGCAGTCAAACCAATTGTCAGTACTGTTATCGCCATCATAGTCTTGCGGCTCGTCTGAACCATCGCCGCAATCTTCATAGCCATCATTGACCCATGAGAAGGCTATTTCTTCACCGTCTCCACAGACAAAGGATGGTGAACCACCATCGCTTCCGCCGCCGTATTCATCTTCTCCGTCAGCGCAGTCTTCATCGCCGTCATTGACCCAATAAGAAGGGATTTCCTCTCCATTATTACAGACGAAATATTCTTCGGATTCGCCTTCAGATGATTCATCCATCGCATCAGCCCAGAATAATCCTTCAATGTCTCCTCCGAAAGCCTCCCAAATTGAATCTCCACCTTCGCTTCCAGCCACGGCATTTTCTAATAATATGCCAGCCATTGCAGGCATTGCCAATGGACCAGGGAAGGCCTCTGCTTGATTTACAGTAACAAGAGTTCCAGCGCCATCAACAGTGATGTCTTGGGTTGTGTCCATAACTTCCATACTTCCATCAAGGGAATATTCATCCATCGTAAAACTACCGGAATCACTAGTACTGTCACTAATTGAAATACTAACATCATCTGCTTCTAAACCGATATCTTCCGCAGGGAAACCACTAAATTCAACATTATAAGATGCTGCATTGGCGAAATTACCGGTGTAATCGTCACATG
>Ga0233449_1000486_pt1 | contig 47170 bp, 38 predicted proteins | sample SI_124_October20_FD_183012 | JGI IMG/M metagenome (GOLD analysis project Ga0233449, IMG submission 183012) | Seawater microbial communities from Saanich Inlet, British Columbia, Canada - SI_124_October2016_200_MG | ecosystem: Environmental > Aquatic > Marine > Inlet | place: Canada: British...
GAGTAAATTATCAAATCCCCCACTTATTTCATCATACATTGAGAGGTCTTGGCCAACATAAACGCACTTCAATTCATCACCAGTTTTTTGCCTAATCAAAACATTGGGGAATTCCTGATCCTTTGGCGAAATGCAAATCCAATCTAACAAACCCTCTGGAATGACAATTGTTCCGTTGCTTTCGCATGAAAGATAGTAACCTCTAGAATGAAATAATCGACTTAGTGGCCATAAGTCATTTAACATCGGCTCTCCTCCAGTGAAAATGATGTTATTGCAATTATATTTTGAAACCTCTTCAACGATTTGAGCGGCAGTCATTATTGTGAATTTTGTAAAGTCAGTATCGCACCATTTACAGTGCAGATTACATCCTCCAAAGCGAATAAAAACATGTGGTATCCCTGCCTTAACACCCTCGCCCTGTACACTATGAAATATCTCTACAACTGGATATTCTGATTCAATATCCATCTGGGTATTACTTTTTCCTTCGCGAACAATATCGCTTGGAGATTTTACATCTTGGACTTCACCTGACATTTTTTTCCCTCCAAAGTTCGTTTCCTTTTCGCAGATTCATCTTTGCGGCTTAGTTTAGACGGCCATTGCCTATCAATTGAAACAATTCCGCTCTCGCTTCTGGTTTGTCAAAGAATACTCCACGCATTGCACTGGTAGTCATTATTGCGTTTTGCTTGCGAACACCTCTGCACTGCATGCATCCATGGCTTGCTTCTATGATTACTCCAGCTCCAAGTGGTGTCAAATGTTCAACCAAATCATCAGCGATATTCTTGGTAATACGTTCCTGATTCTGCAATCGCCTAGCGTGTAATTCAACCAATCTCGCTAATTTGCTAATTCCGACAATCCTATCAGTTGGAATATATGCAACATGTGCTTTTCCTTTGAAGGGTTGTAAATGATGCTCACATGTTGAGTGGAATTCAATATCGCGTAATAGGACGATTCCATCGTACCCCTCTCCATTGAATGTGGAGGACAATACAACCGCCGCCTCCTCATTGTAACCAGAGAATATTTCATTCCATGACTTTATCACTCTCTCAGGGGTGTCAATTAATCCCTCGCGGTTATATCCATCTCCCTCCAAATAGTGAAGTAATGTGAGCACTGCTTGTTCTGCTTCTTGTTTTGTTATCATTTTCCTTCCCCCATTCATTCATTTGATTTGCCAATTCGTCCTTGGCGCTCATCAATAATGTCCAATTGGTCAAGCATTTTACGACATGCTGTTCTGATAGCATCTGCTACGCTAATGAATTTATGCTGGTCACCAACATGCTTCTTTAGGTCACTTAGCAATTCGGCAGGTACGTCCAAACTGATCTTCGGCATGAATGACGGTAAGAACTCGACAATATAAGTATTCGCTGAGTAATACTTAGCGAATACCAAATGAATACTTAGCCATTGTCAATGTGAGTTCAATTGATTGAATCAACAAGATCTTCGCGATTAAATTGCCTACTTGCATAATATGCAGCAAGAAGAGCATAAATTAAACTCGAACCAGCCCACAAAATGATGTGCTCAAGGATAATAGTATTAGTGAGAATTTCTCGCAAGGCAAGTAGAACATTTACCACGGGAATCAAGAACCAATATCCTTCAACGCCTTCCAAATTGATAAATTGAGCAAACATGGCAGGGAATATTATTGCGATAATCATTGGTCCCAAAGTTGAACCGGCTTCTTTGGTGCTGCGACTGCGTACCGCCAATGCTAATTGGAAGGCAACTACCATTATGGCAAATAACAGAATAGACATTAACATCAATAATATCGCCGACAAACTAAGTTCTGGAACTCCAAACATATCGCTGCTGCTGGCGATGAAACCTATTGCAAAGAAGAGTGCACATACTTGCGCTAATACTCCCGTAGCCGAAATCAAAGCAACAGCAATCCACTTGCCGAGTAATAATTCAAAGCGGCTAATAGGTGCACAAAGAAGTGCCTCCATGGTGCCTCTTTCTCGCTCTCCAGCAGTCATGTCAATAGATGGTTGCATTGCCGAAGTAGCAGTCCAAGTAGCAACAATCAAGGGGATAAAGAGAGAAAGTGCGAAACCGGCCTGCTCGCCCTTAGTTGCGACATCTGATGCATCAATATCTCCACCCCAGCGAATAGGATTTAGAGTGGTGTTTGGATTTAAATCATTTTCCTCAAGAGTCGCTTCAATCAACAGTTCCTCCCAAGTATCCAACGCAGTGACAATTCGCTTAGTTGCCTCATTAGCCATTTCGTCGGTAGAATCGCGTAATATAGAATAATTCCAGATGGTTGAGTTGTCTTCAACTCCTCCTTCCAAGCGTAGAATCGCATTTACTCCATGCTCCCTTACCCTCGAATAATCTGGTCCTGGGTCTGACAAATTGGCAATTCCTGCAGGCAATTCCTCCCAAGTAATATTTGCATTATCGCCATCTAAAAATGCCATGAAATCCGTAACTTCACTTTCAGATTGAACTACAATCCGTAATTCAAACTCACTTCTCTCTTCGGCTTGAGATTCAAGAAGTAAGGGTAGAGCAATGAATAGTAAAGGGAAAATTATCAAGGGGATCAGAATAACTGCGATAAGGGTACGCCAATCTCTAACGAAATCGATTAACTCCTTGGTGGCTACGGCCCGGACTCTAAACATGCGCCCCTTGAGTTTACTCATCTTCATTCACCTCCTCAGGAGTACTCGTATTACTTGGTAGTCTACGGGGAGTAAGTAATTTACGCCAAATTTTTGCTATCTTCCCTTCTGTGTCAACATCATCGTAAATCCTCGCCGCATCGGCAGTTAGACTTACATAAGCATCTTCCAGATTTTCCTCTTTAGTCTGTTCCATAAGTTCATCTGGTGAGCCATCCGCCCTTACTTCTCCATTATGGATGATAATTATTCGATCACAAACTTGTTGTGCTTCGGCTAAATGATGGGTGCTGTAAATGACAGTGCCTCCTGAATCTCTAACTTGTCCAACGAGCGAACGAACTTCTCTAGCACTAGTTACATCCAAACCTCCAGTAGGCTCATCCAAGAGAAGAATGTCTGGAGAATGGGCTAGAGCCCTTATTATTGCGGCTTTTTGCCTCATTCCCCGGCTAAAGCCACGAGTTGGTCGTCCGAGTTCCCCTGTAAATGACAGGGCATCGGCTAATTGAAGTGTTTTTTCCCACGCCACTTCATCCTCTATTCCATGAAGCCTAGTATGGTAACGAATGTTCTCCCATGCAGTAAGTCGGTGATATAATCCAGTGCCTTCAGGAACAACACCCAAGTGATTTCTCATCTCAACCAAAGGCTGGTCGCCATTTTCTCCATGGTATACGACGTTTCCATCAGTCGGTTGATATAGCCCACACATCAATCGTAATAGAGTAGTTTTTCCGGCACCATTTCCACCCACTAGACCAACAACATCTCCTCGATTAAGAGTTAGGTCAACACGGCTTAGTGCCTCAATGTGACCAAAGTGTTTACTCACTCCGTTAAGAGTGAGAAGAGCCGACAAGGAATCACCTGCTGCGTTTTGAATCAACGGCTTCATCCAGTGTGGGATGCTTCTCTGCAATTCGGTCAGCTCGTGAAAGTTGCTCTCTAAGCATTTGTTGAATTTCCTTTTGCGAAACCCCCAAATCAATATGAGTTGCTAAATTGTCTAATGCGCCGTGAACGACCCCGGCATCAAGAAAAGCATCATTACTTATTTCGCCCTTGCTTCTAGCCTCATCTAAGGTATTACAAAGGAATTCAGCCTCTGCTCTTACGGTAACTGCATCAATATGAGCCTCGGCAATTAGACGGTTTAGGCTTGCTCGCATAAACCTCCGAACATACATCCCTTCAAGAGCCTTACCGGCTCAAAAGCAACTGCTAAATCTACCTCTCATCACATGAAAAGTTGACTTTTCTTCTAGAAAAACACAGGTGCATATCTTCTTTTTGTAAAAACATCTATCTTTGAGTCAACTCAACTAGCACTCCGCCGGTACTCTTTGGATGGACAAAGGCAATCATTTTCCCTCCCGCTCCGATTACCGGATTTCGATTGATCAGCATTACTTCATTGTCATGTAAATAATCCAAAATAGCTTGTAGATTTCCCACGCTAAAGCAAATTTGTTGAACACCTATCCCTTTCTTGGCAATAAATCGCCCAATTGGTGTATCCTCAGAGGTCGGTTCAAGCAACTCAATCTTCGCAGGTCTCCCACTGGCAGTGGTAAAAAAGCGCGTGGTTACACCTTGTTCGTCAACCAATTCATCTTTCACCCCCTGCTCAAGCCCAAGCAATTGCCAAAACTTACTCGCTTGTTCAAGATTTTCACATGCAATGCCAATGTGGTCAACCATCACTGGTCCAACTTTATTTGCTATTTCTTCGTTCATTATTTCACCCGCTTAAAACCCGCTCGGTGAACGGTATGTGCCAAAGATTTCCTTCATTGAATTCATCACCTCTCCGAGAGTACAATTATTTCGCACAGCCTCAATGATTAGCGGGAAAATATTTTCCTCACCATTTGCACAAGAACTTACTGCAGCTAAGCATTGTTTGACCTTTTCCATATCTCTTGATTTTTTCAAATTAGCCAAATTATCCAACTGCGTTTGTGCTATTGCCGGATCTAGGGTAAGGGTTTCAGGCCCTTCTCCTTCATCCATTAATCCATGGTTCACTCCGACAATTTTTCTTTCTCCTGATTCTACTTGCTGGAGGTGTTCCCATGCAGCATCGTGTATTGCCCTCTGCTGGTAGCCATCTTCCATCGCCTTCAGGGCACCGCCATAGGAATCAATTTTTTCAATTTCACTTCTTGCGAGAGAGTATATTTTTTCGGTCAAATATTCAACATGATGTGAACCTCCGAGTGGATCAACTACATCTGCCGCTCCACTTTCTTCGGCAATTACTTGCTGAGTTCTAAGGGCCACCGTTGCACTTTTTTCGGTTGGAAGTCCCAACGCTTCATCAAAGGAATTAGTGTGAAGGCTTTGAGTCCCTCCACATACTGCAGCAAGTGCTTGAATTGTAACTCTAGCAATATTGTTTAATGGTTGTTGGGCGGTTAGTGAAACCCCTGCGACTTGAGTATGGAATCTCAGCATGGAACTCTTTGGGTTAGTAGGTTTAAAGTGCTCAGTCATCAAATCATGCCACAATTTTCTCGCTGCTCTAAACTTAGCAATTTCCTCAAAAAAGTCATTATGGCAATTAAAGAAGAATGAGAGACGTGGTGCAAATGAATCAACTTCCAATCCTGCATTAACTGCATATTTGACATATTCAAGAGCATTGGATAATGTGTATGCAACTTCTTGAACAGCAGTTGAACCTGCTTCTCTAATGTGGTAGCCAGAAATTGAAATTGTATTCCATTGAGGAACGGAGTTTGTGCAGTATTGAAAAATGTCACTAATCAATCTCATACTGTGGCTAGGTGGGAACACATATGTCCCTCTTGCGATGTATTCCTTGAGAATGTCATTTTGTATTGTACCTCGGATTTCACTTTGCGACACGCCCTGTTCCTCAGCAACCACAATATACATGGCTAGCAAGATAATTGCTGGTGAATTAATTGTCATGGATGTGGAAACTTTATCCAAGGGAATATCAGCAAATAATTGCTGCATATCTGCAACACTATCTATGGCTACCCCTACTTTCCCAATTTCACCTGCAGACATCGCATCGTCACTGTCCATTCCCAATTGAGTGGGTAGGTCAAAAGCCACAGAGAGTCCTTTTTGCCCTCTATCGAGCAATAGTTTAAAGCGCTCGTTAGTTTGTTTTGCGCTTGAAAACCCAGCGTATTGGCGCATAGTCCACAAACGCGAACGATACATTGTGGAGTGAATTCCTCTTGTATATGGTGGCTGGCCAGCATTTTCGCTACTAGCATTTTCACCATCTTCTTGAAAATCAAGTGGAATCTTAATGCCGCTCAATGTTTCCCATTTCTCTTTACGCAAAAATACACCTCCCCTGTTGTGCTTGCGAGTGAGTGCTAGCACTCAAACTATTGCCTCAATGGTGGTGGTGTCCATCGGGGCCGTGTGCATGACCATGAGACAATTCTTCCTCAGATGCCTTTCGGAGTTCGACTACTTCAACATCAAAGGTAAGCGTTTGTCCGGCTAGGAAGTGATTAAAATCAACTGTTACGGTTTCAGCACCAATGGTAAGAATTCTGAAAGGTGCAGGTTGCCCCTGCATATCGGCAACAAGAGTCATTCCTACTTCCAACTTGAACTCATCGTCATCTTCGGGGAATTGCGCCTTGGGTAGTTCCATGACACCATTCTCATCTCTTTCTCCATATGCGCGTGCGGGTTCAAGGGTGAATTTCCGTGATTCTCCTTTCTTTGCACCCATGATTTCCTCTTCAAATCCAGGGATCATTTGCATATGCCCAACTAAGAAAGTCAACGGCTCGCCACCATCACTAGTGTCAAAGACGCTATCGTCTTGTAGAGTTCCGGTATAATGTACGCTCGCAATAATATCTTTTTCAACAACTTCGTCTGACATATTTTTCACCTTCTTGTAGTATATGAATATACAAGAGTTTTCAGCTTTGCAGCAATATTTGCAGGCAGAATAAGTTCTGCCTCTTTTTCCTCAATGAATTCAATAGCAGCATCAATACCAATGCGCTCGCCCTTTGCCCATATTTGACCAATGATATTGGAGCGATGTTCTTCCTCAACTGCTTCATTATCAAGAATATCTTTGACTTCATATTTGTATTCCAAATACTTTCGTCGGCTGAGCTTTTTGGATTTCGGTTGCCTGCCGCCGCCTTTCTGATCAGGGCGGCGTCGGCGTTTTGGTTTGAATGAACCAACTTTTTTGGCAACCGCCTCAATGGATTTCTTAGCCGCACCTTCTAAGTGTGGATTAGCAATAATGGTTTCTCCTTCTGGTGCAATTACTACTTGCTCAAGGGAAACAGTCGCCTCACTTTCCATAACCTCTAATTGAACCTCAATGGCATTAACCTCTTCTGGTAATTCAGTTTCGGCGTTATCTTCACTTTGGGGTGTCTCAACAACCTCTTCAATAGACTTCTCATCACTGGAGAGGGGTGCCTCTGGAGTTTCAGGGAGATTTTCCGCTTCAACTAATGGTACTTCAGCGACCTCTTTTATTTCCTCAATTGGTATTTCTGGAACATCTATTTCACTTGGCTTATCAAGTGCCTCTCGCTTTTCCACTAGTGCGGCACTTTTCTGCTCTAGTGTTTCTTCCTTGTCTTTTTTGAAAACAGAAGGTGCTGCTTGGGGCTTGATTTGCTTGGTAAGATAAGCAGCAGGTACCGCAGGTGCAGCACTTGCTTGTGTCTGTTCAAAGCGCTTTTTCATTTCCGCTGCAGTCGGTTTTCTTTGTGAAGCCGGCTTTGCTTGCTTTGGAGTAGGTTTGGGGGCAGGTGGACGAGTGGCTTTGGACTTGGATGTCTTTGAGCCACCTGTGAAGATGTTTGACGGGTCTTCGCCGCCACGACGTCTTCTCCCTCTTCCTCTCACTATACAGTCTCCCGTATTTTTGTCGTGAAAACGGCCTCTTATAACCACTTGTGCAAGAAAACGATTAACTCCAAGTAATTTCAGCACTGTCAGTACGCATATATTGATTGATTTTACTATCCTCAATGTTCATTTCATTGCCGCTTATGAGGCGAAGTCGCCCGAGAACTGCAATCATACTTCCATTGTCAATACAATATTGTTTTTCAGGAACAAAACACTCGCCATCACGTTGTTCAGCCATCATGGAAGACATATTTCGCAATTTTTGATTACATGCAACACCGCCACCCAAAAGCAATTCGCTCTTACCTGTGTGAGCAAGTGCTCTTTCAGCAACTTCAACGCATGCAGCAAAAACGTGTTCCTGTAAACTCCAGCAAACAGCATCTAAGGGCGCTCCCTTTGCAACCATCATCAATGCCGCAGTAAGAACTCCCGAGAATGCAAGATCCATTCCCTGAACTGCATATGGTAAGGAAAAATCGTCAAGGCTGGAGTTTGGGTTCGCAGTAATCCATCGTAGCGCATTTTTTTCTATCACTGGTCCTCCTGGAAAAGGTATGCCCTGTTCACGGGCAAATTTATCCAACATATTTCCAATTCCAATGTCCAAAGTTTCTCCGAGCACTCTGTACTTCCCCTCAAGACGGGCAATGATTTGGGTATTTCCACCAGATACATACAAGAGTACTGGGTCACTACAATCACATTCTTGTCTGCCTATTTCGATGTGTGCAACACAGTGATTAACGCCAATCAATGGCACCTCCCAAGCAGTTGATATTGTCCTTGCAACAGATGCTCCAATACGTAAACAAGGGCCTAAACCTGGACCCTGCGAGAATGCAATTGCTGAAATATCTTCACTTTTCAATGAATGTTTTGCAAATAATTGTTCGATTAATGTTTGACAATTTTCAGCATGATGATCGGCAGCTTCCCGTGGATGAATCCCCCCCTTTACTGGGCGAACAAATGCCGAAGTAGAAGGTAAAGGGTTACCCTCGTCGTCACACAATCCAATGGAAAAGGTGTGCGCAGTAGACTCTATTCCGAGCGTGTAAGACATTGGTTTCATATCAACTGACGAGGGCATAACATATGAACACTCCCACCCCTGCTTGCATCATGCGCACTCTATTGGTGGGATGCGGCCCCATCGCCCACCTCGCCAAAGGCAAGGGTCCAGTCTGCGGCGCTGAAATGTCAAATGTGGAAGAATTAGTAAGTCCAAAAGGCATGGGTATTTTGATTGAAAATGGCATTATCTGTCAAATATCAAATGAGCAAGAATTGCTTGAGGAATATGCTCCCTGGGTAAATAAGGAAAGCATACATTCCCCCACTTCTTCAAGAAATAGGCCGAAATTATCTGAATATACTCAACAGGACGGTACCCGCATCCTTAATTTAGGCGGCAGTGCAATTATTCCCGGGCTCATTGATTCACATTCCCATCTCCTTTGGGCTGGTGATAGGTCACAGGAATCTCAATGGCGCGCACAGGGTAAATCGTATGCTGAAATCGCTCAATTGGGTGGAGGCATAGGCTATACTGTCGCCGAAACCCGTCAGTCATCAAAGCAAGATTTGCTAAACCTTGGTATCGACCGATTACAAACTGCTTTGCGAAATGGCACAACAATTCTAGAGGCAAAAAGTGGCTATGGGTTAACAACTGAATCCGAGTTACTATTACTGGATGCTGCAAATGAATTGCAGAAGATTTCAGGTTTGCCAGCACTTGACCTCACTTGGCTAGGCGCCCATGACACGCCACCAAGTGCTATGGATGCCAATCTCTCTAGACAGTCATATGTAGAATCAATCTTAAGCGAACAACTACCACAAGTATTGGAACAAAATATTGCCCGTTCAGCAGATGTTTTCTGTGAGCCAGGTTGGTTTACAATTGAGGAGACCGCTGAGATACTTACTGCTTCAAAAAAGGGGGGACTTGACCTTCGCATACATGTAGATGAGTTCAAGGATGGTGGTGGATTGGAGTTGGCAGCAGAAATTGAAGTTACTACTGCTGACCACGCTCATCATTCATCAGACGATGCTAGGCAAAAAGCCCATGATGCTGGAGTAATGCAAGGTTTTTTACCAGGGACTCCTTATGTCATGGGTGAAGAATCACCTCCATTATTACATTGTCAAAATGAAGGCTGGATGTTTAGTATTGCTACTGATTATAACCCAAACTGCATGACTTTATCCTTGCCATTTATCGGCTCCTTGGCAGTAAATAGGGGGGGTCTAGATCCATTAGCAGCTCTTGTTGCTTGTACCCGTAATTCGGGGCATACAATTGCCAATTCTTCTGCAAAACCCCATGGGATGATAGTTGAGGGTGGCATCGCAGATCTAAATATTCTTTCAAGTAGGCAGTGGCAGTATTGGTGTTTGAGTCCTGGTGATTCGCCCTTTGCTGCAACCATGATTGCAGGCGAATTGCACAAGCACAATTCTATTGGTGGAGTGACACGCTAAATGGGCATGGTTTGAAAAAACAGTAAATGTAATAAATATAGGCAAATAACGATATTTCAATAAAGGCTCAGGGAAGTGGAAAAATGTACGATGATCAAAGTGCGAAACTATCCCCCTCTCTCCCAGTCTGTTTGCAAACACTTCGTTTTCTTCCTTCACTAAACCCATGCATGATGAATGCCATAAATCTAAATCTGGATATAAAAATACTCACAATTTATGAAAAAACACCACAAGGGCGCGTGTTAGACTTTTAATGTTATTTCAGGTGATACTATGTTAATGGAAACGATTGTATGTTCGGCAAGAAAAGGTAGGGATGTACGGCTATTGCGATTATTAGAATCTCGTCAAGCTTTCAAAAATCGCTGTGAAGGTTGTATGGGTGCCTGGGTTGCACCAGCATCGGGGCAGAAAGGGATGTTTTTGGTCCAAGCAATATATGTTGATGAGGTTGCATGGAAAAATGCCAACGATCGGGTTATTTCTGAACTTGATAGCAAAGATGGAGGAATTGATGTTGAATTTGCAGGTCCTCCGCTCATTGGCATGTTTACAATTGAGGCCGAGCAACTGCCATTCTCTAATTAGACAAAAAAAGAGCCCCCGTTCGGGCGCATAATGGTAGTTATGCGCCCTTTGATACTTTTTGGCCATTCTGCGAAAACCTTCTATTCGCTAAAATCATCCCAAGTAGCCTCGCAGTATTGCGTTTATTGACTAATTGGCGAGAAATGAATTTTTCTAATGGCCAGTTTTACCCATTTATCACCCTTTGAGCCTAGAGGGGAAGGGGTGCTAGTTGAGAAGGATGGACGGGTTCAGAGAAATGACATAACAATTTCTGTTAGGACATCCTATTTACCCAACATTCTTAATTGGCTCCCTCTTAGATGAATTGTTGCCCATGTCCGAACCAATCGAAGGTTTCTGCCTAAAATGCAAAACTTATGGGCCTATCGCCGGCCCTACTCCGATTAAAATGAAGAATGGTCGTACTCGCGTTGCTGGCACATGTTCTCAGCCAGGGTGTACAGGAAAAATTTCAAAAATCGTTTCGTAATTGATTTATTGGCAAAGTTCATATCTTCAAAGATTTTTAACACTTCCTAGAGATTTTCATCACATTATTCTTTTTTATCGTGAAAATAAGTGCACACATTTCACATATTTCTAGACCGATTCGGATATATATAGCCTCCATGTCCAGCAATTATCCGGGGCTCGTGGTCTAGGGGTTATGACGTTGCCTTGACATGGCAAAGATCGCCAGTTCAATTCTGGCCGAGCCCACTCGGATAATAAAAAGGCATTACTGAACGTATTATTGATTGTCTGAATTCAATTGGCTCCATGATTGAATCAACACCATGCAGCAATTATTGTGAATAGCAAATGGCCTCGCAACAAGTGGGATGAGGGCCAAACTTCAGAACAGAATGAATTTGAAGGGATAGATGTTTGAGAGGAAATGGGTTTCCAAATCGAATAATTGAAACTATACTATTTGCCTATTGGTAAGGCAAGTCCCGTTTTTTCATCATTAATCATCATCATTCATCATCATCAATTACAACTTCGAATTTGGGAGCATCAAGAGCACTACTTCGGTGAGGAATGACGGTGGTAATGGGACATTCAGCCTCCTCCTCAATGGTGAAATCAGTATTCCCTCCCTGCCACTTTTTCGTATTATCTTCAACTTTAGAAGTGCCCTCAACAACAACTCCAGAATTTGGATTTAGGCTGTACAAGGTGGGGTCAATTGCCTTTGGTTCATGTGGTCTAAGATCTTCTGCAGTAGGTATTCTATCTTCAAGATGTACTGAACTATGGAAAGTTCCACATTCGGGGCACCTAGTGCTTCCTTCTGGTGCCAGCACTGCACAATTTGGGCAAATAGAAGCGCCAATAAATGCGTCTAGTGGGTCGCTCATCTAATCATTCCACAAACATATCGTCTTGCATTGCAGTGATTTCGTCGCCGCTATCTTCATCTTCAATAACAACGGTCTCCTCTTCATCGTTGAATTCAATAATTTCACCGAAATATTCCTTGCCATCAACTTCAACTCCGATACGGGAGCCAATGTCAATTTCATCCTCGCCTTCTGAGTCGTCGTCCTCATCATCATCCGAGTCGTCCTCATCATCATCCGAGTCGTCGTCATCATCATCCGAGTCGCCGTCCTCATCACCATCCGAGTCGTCCTCATCATCATCCGAGTCGCCGTCCTCATCATCATCCGAGTCGCCGTCCTCATCATCATCTGAGTCGATGTCGCCGCCTTCATCTCCATCGTCTGAATCACCAGATTCATCCTTGAGTTTCTTAGCTTCATTACGCCAATTTTTCATCAAAACAAGGTGCGCATAAATTGAGCCACCCATTCCAGCAAAGAAGAGTAGTATCATTAGAATTCCATCCCAGTAGAAGCCAACTGGCATTGAACTGGAACCATCATCTCCTGCAAGAGGTGTTAATGAGTTCTTACATTTACTATTTTGAACATCTGATTCACAGGCGTAAACATCGCCCTTCTCAAGCCATTCTCCTCCTTCTGAAAATGCTCCCTCTCCATCATAGGCAATGTTTCCTCCAGTTCCATCAACAAAGCCAATTAGGCCATTTGCAATCCAAATTGCTGCCATTGCGAACAATGCGAAGTGGATTAAGGGCCAATAAATATCATTCCATTTCTTACCCATCATTGCCTTTTGCAAATCAGTTGGGAAAGGCTTCTTTGGCTTAACCTTCTTTTTGGTTGCCTTCTTGTCTGATACAATATCCATGTCAAGGGATTCAATGGCCTCAATAAGTTCCATTGGATCAAGTGAACCATCGTCGTCTTCATCAAATTGTTTCAACATTTCATATACTTCATCAGGAGATAATCTTTCTCCACATATTTCAACGATACCCTTTTGCAATTCTGGTCCATTTATTCTACCATCATTGTTGGTATCCATTGCCTCGAATACTTCCTTTATGCTCATGTCAGATTTAGCAATTGCAATGCCCAATACCTGTAAATTGGATAACTCCTCTTCCTCATCAGCATCATCGTCGGAGTCTTCGCTTTCCTCTTCATCAGAATCATCGTCAGAGTCTTCGCTTTCTTCTTCATCAGAATCATCGTCAGAGTCTTCGCTTTCTTCTTCATCAGAATCATCGTCGGAGTCTTCACTTTCTTCTTCATCAGAATCATCGTCGGAGTCTTCACTTTCTTCTTCATCAGAATCATCGTCGGAGTCTTCGCTTTCTTCTTCTTCAGAATCATCGTCGGAGTCTTCGCTTTCTTCGTCTTCAGAATCCTTCTCTTTAGAATCTTCTTCAGAGTCATTATCTCCGGAATCATCGGCAGTGCCTTCCTGTTCAGAACTGTCCTTTTTGGCAGAACTTTCTCCAGCAATTATTCCCTCTAATTCACCAAGATCAATGGTTCCATTACCATCTTCATCTAGGATAGAAATCAATTTTTCAATTTGCGAAGGAGGTAGGTCGGCTAAGTTGAGAGCCAATAGGCCATCCCGCAATTCTTCAGAACTAATTTCACCATCATCGTTTACATCAAATCTTGAAAATAGACTGGAAACCGACAATCCGGTTGCACTAAGCCAATTTGACAACACCTCAACCACATTATCAGCGATAAAAGAGACGCCACAATGCGGGCAGGAGGGGGAATCTAGCGGTGCCAATCCATCACAGGCACCACATGCGCCAAGAGCTTCGTCAGAAACTCCTTGAAAACTTATTCCGCACTTCGGACAACTTGTGGAATCGACAGGAATTACTGTTCTACAGGCGCCACACTCGGCCATTGAAATCGTTGATTCTTCGCTCGTCATACTTGTGCCTCTAATCCCCCCACCCTCTTAGTTATTATAATCCTTGATGGAGTGAAAGAATGATTTTGGGTTAAAAAAGCAACAATTATGTGCTTAACATGGCCAACAATCAAAACCTCTTTGCTTTAGGAAGAGATGAGTTCAATGCAGTTGGATGTGCCCGCAGTTTTTGGTAAGGTGTACAGTATATACACCAATGACTGTGCAGATGTGCATGAATGGCTTGGTGGATTGTTAGAGACCGAGGAGCAATCATACATCCTAATTTCTCGCCTTCCGCCGCGCAGATTACTTTTACATCTCGACCTTACCAAGGTTGAAACTCATTGGCTAACTGAAAAACAAGCCGATACTGCACTCTCACCTCGGCTTGAAAAAATGGACTCTTCGCTTCGCCAAAGGGTTAGCAAGGGGCAGGGCATTGCAATTATTGAGGGTCTTGAGTTTCTCATCGGTTTACATGGCTGGGATGGGGTATTGACATATGTGCGCAGTATGGTTGATGCAGTAGGCCCTACTCGCTGGACAATATTTTTGGCCTATGATCCATTAGCGTTGGAGGATACTCAAGTAGCCATGCTTCGCCGCGAGGCAGCGGTATTTACTTTGCCGGAACCGTCAGATGTGTCGTCCATCGAACATCTGAATACTCCCGAACCTGGCTCACCTTCGAGTCAAGAATCCGACAATACCTCCATGAAATATATGGAATTGCCCGCAAGCCATTTGGATTTAACTGAAGATGGCACTCCTCGTCTATCTCTATTAGTAAAAATCCCTGAATCTGGTTTCACAAAGGAAATATTACGCAAGCGTATTTTGTCATGGCGGCGAATGGGGATTGATGTTTCAGAACTTGAGCCAGCGTTGAAATATTCTGATTTAGGCCGCTCATTTGCCCTGTATAGTGTAGTAGAAGAAAAGATTCGAATTGCAGTTGAAATTGACCGCATTATTGATTCTCTTGCTGCCTCAGGAGATATTGCGAGTGCACAGAAATTTCGCTTTAGAATACGCCAATTAACCGGTCTTGAAGAAATAATCCGCTCACTGGACACTTTGCTTGCCCAGGATTAACTTCCAGCGGTATCATTTTAACTGACCTAACTAGATTCAGTTTTTTTGAATTTCATTCAAGGGTTGGCAGTTGTCCCAGTTGAGCTTCAAGTTGATTCAACCAAATTCCGTTTGACAGGCAATTAGTCAATTCCATTAACTCATCACTTACACTTCTATCTCCGGAAAGAGGTGGTGAAATCTTCCGCGTCAATAGAACAAGTTCACTAACCCATTTTCCCGCTTTCACTTGTTGATATTCAAGTGCCTCAGCAGCAACCAATAATTCACATGCGAGAACTTCTGCCAAGCGCTCTACAACTTTGCATAATGACCATGCAGCGGTTGCACCTAGGCTTACATGGTCCTCCTGATTTGCCGAAGTAGAAACATTATATGCAGAAGCCGGATTTGCAAATAACCTCAACTCGGCAAGACTAGCAGCGGCAACATATTGGACAATCATTAGACCTGACTCAAGTCCAGATACTTTGGCCAAAAATGGCGGTAATCCACTTCGGTTTGCATCCAACATCTGATCTATTCGGCGTTCGCTAATACTCGCTAATTCATGGCAGGCAAGTGCCATGGAATCAGCAACAAGAGCAATAGGCTGACCGTGGAAGTTACCCTGAGATATGACCATCTCAGAACCTGTTTTTGTAGGGTCTGGGAAAATCAATGGATTGTCAGTAGCAGCATTCAAGTCAACAGAAATCACCCTTCTCAAACGAGATAGCATCTCATGAACAGGGCCATGAACTTGAGGTGCGCAGCGGAATGAATATGCATCTTGAACTCTCTCACAATCTTCATGAGTCAACATAATTTCTGAGTCCTTTAAGGCCATATTAATACGAATTCCAACTAGTGCTTGACCTGGGTGACCCCTAGCGGCGTGAACTCTTGAATCAAACGGCTTTAGGCTACAAGACCTCGCTTCTATAGATGTGGCAAGAATCAAGTCTCCCAATTTCAATAGGCTCGTTAACTTCCTTTCTGCTTCTATCAACCATGCTACCATTAGACTTGTCCCGTTGATTAGAGAAAGCCCTTCTTTTGCTTTCAATTCAATCGGTATTAAGCCAACCGCATTAAGGGCCTGTTTGGTAGGCATCAATACTCCATCGGCATCATAGCACTTACCTTCGCCAATTAGGCACAACGCCATGTGGGAAAGAGGGGCTAAGTCTCCAGAAGCACCTAATGAACCGATACGAGGAACAAAGGGGGTTATTCCATAATTTAGGTAATCAACTAACTGTTGAATGACCCTGATTCGGGAGCCGGAATGTCCCTTGGCAAGGGTATTGGCCCTTACTAACATCATCCCTCTTGCAGTTTGAATATCCAGCGGCTCCCCTAATCCGCAAGCATGGCTGCGGATAAGATTCAATTGCAAAGTCGCTAGGTCCTCAGTGCCTATTCTCTGATTAACTAATGCGCCAAAACCGGTATTGATTCCATAAACTGTTTCCCCGCTAGAAATTATTTCTCCAACTACTCTCTGTGCAGCCTCAATTTTTGGGATTGCATCGGCAGCGATTTCAACTGTAGCCAAACCTCTTGCAACTGCAAAGGCATCAGCAGTTGTCATCGTCTCGCCATCTAGAAATACAGTTTGCATTTACTCACCCCTGTTGTTTGTACCTTCAAAGTCAAGTCCTAAAAACATGCTTTCAGCCACATGATTTGGCAAAGTAATGGACAGTTTCGGCTCGAACTGCATTGCCTGTATTATCGCGAACTCAGCTCCGCTATTCCTAGCCCATGCCCGTCGTGCAACACCATTGTTAACATCCCAAGAAAGCATAGAGTGCAATCTATTAGAGCATTCTTTTGAACCATCTAGCACCATGCCAAAACCACCATTTATCGCCTCACCCCAGCCAACTCCTCCGCCATTATGAATACTAACCCAAGTTGCACCTCTAAAACTGTCTCCAATCACATTGTGGATTGCCATGTCTGCAGTAAAGGCTGAGCCATCATAGATATTTGCAGTTTCTCTGTATGGGCTATCTGTACCGGATACATCATGATGGTCACGACCTAATACAATAGGTTCAGAGATATGCCCACTCTCAATTGCCTCATTAAATGCCTGTGCAATTGAACGCCTTCCAATAGCATCTGCGTACAATATCCTTGCTTGACTACCCACAACCATCTTATTTTTTCCAGCACCGTTAATCCAGCGAATGTTATCCCACATTTGTTGGCGAATTTCATCAGGACTATTTTGTGCTAATTCAGATAATACGGAACTAGCAATACGGTCCGTTTTTTCAAGGTCCACTTCATCGCCGCTTGTACAAACCCATCTAAAAGGTCCGAAGCCATAATCGAAGCACATGGGGCCCATGATGTCTTGAACATATGAAGGATATTTGAAAGATCCATCCACTTGCATTACATCAGCACCCGCTCTACTTGCTTCAAGCAAGAAGGCGTTTCCATAATCCCAGAAATACATTCCTTTTTTCGCTAGGCGATTAATCACACTTGCATGCTCAACAAGGCTTGACTTTACTCGTTCAGCGAACTTAATTGGTTGTTGTGCCATCATTTCCTGAGCCTCAATAAAAGACAATCCTGCGGGATAATACCCTCCTTGCCAGGGATTATGAAGAGAAGTTTGGTCACTGCCCAAATCAATGTGAATATTGCGCTCGTCAATCCGCTTCCAAAGGTCCACAACATTACCAATATAACCTATTGAAACAGCTTCATTAGCGTCACGTGCCTCCTCCATTCGGTCCAATACTTGGTCAATATCTTCGTATAACTCCGAAAGCCAGCCTTGTTCATACCGCTTATGTGCGGCGTGCGGATTTATTTCAGCAATGACTCCTACTGCACCTGCAATTACTGCAGCTTTTGCTTGAGCTCCGCTCATTCCTCCAAGGCCAGAGGTGACAAAGGTTACCCCTGCCATGAGGTTTTCTCCACTCCGTCCCAACTTTAGTCTTGCAGCATTCATGAGAGTGATTGTGGTCCCATGCACTATTCCTTGTGGTCCGATATACATGTAAGATCCTGCGGTCATTTGCCCATATTGCGATACTCCTTGAGCATTCATTTTCTCATAATGGTCTTGCGAGCTATAGTTTGGAATTACCATTCCATTTGATACAATTACTCGAGGTGCTTCCGTATTTGAGGGAAAAAGGCCATGTGGATGGCCAGAATACATTACTAGAGTTTGACTCTCATCCATTTGGGAAAGATACTCCATGGTAATTCTATATTGGGCCCAATTCTGGAAGACCGCTCCATTTCCACCATATGTAATTAATTCATACGGATATTGTGCTACGGCTTTATCCAAGTTGTTCTGAATCATCAACATTATCGCTGCTGCCTGCTGACATTTTGCTGGGTAGGCAGCGATTGGGTGGGCGCGCATTTCATATTCAGTTGGCCGGAAACGTAACATGTAAATACGCCCAAGAGTGTTCAACTCATCTAAGAACTCCTCGGCAAGCGTTGTATGCCACGCTTCGGGAAAATAGCGCAGAGCATTTTTTAAAGCAAGACGCTTTTCATCTGAAGAAAGTATTTGCTTCCTTACAGGCGCCCTATCAACACCCTCTCCATCAATAGGCATTTGTGGAATAGAATTAGGAATTCCCTCGCCAATATACTTGCGAAGCCCCTCCCATTCAACCTCCGTCATAGGTGCGACTAAGAGAAACTCTCCTTTGAGCATTGCTTTTATCTCCATGCTATGGAGCCGGGCAAATAATCCCTAAAACTGATATTTTTTTCCCGAACATTGACAAAGCGAACAGCCTTAGGGCAAATAAGGGAGTCAATATTTGAGGTGTTTTCAATGCAAATCGGAAATGGCACATGGGACCTTGCTCGCCCTGGACACGAGTTAATAGAAGAATTAAAATCCGAATTTTCAGTTAACGGGAAACCAGATGCTGCAAAATTACAAGAATTTGCCGATAAATACTCAACTACTGTTGCGAAAGTAAAAGGTGTAATTGGTTATTATGCTGAATTAGAAGAAGACGATGCAACAGTTCATGTTTGCTCTGGTGAATCCTGCCGCTCACGCGGTGCAGCCGCAACAATTTCGCGATTGGAATTAGAGGGTGAAACGGTCAAGACTTTACATTGTGCTGGTCTTTGTGCAAGTGGCCCTGCGGTAATCCGCCCCGAACTCACCTCGTCCCAATCACCTCTAGTGCCGGTTTCTCAACGAGGAGAAGGCCTCCAGTTCTATATTAGCCAAGATAGCATGAGCCTTGATTTAGGGAGTGAATCTATTGCTCTTTCTGTTGCTGAAATGCTACCGGATTCAACAATTATCAGAACTGGTTCTCGCGGCCTATTCTATTTTGAACCAATGCTTGAATATCTCCATGAGGGCGAGAGACATGCCTATCGCAATGTTTCAGGGACTAATATTTCAGCAATAATTGAGATGATTCAGAATGGGCATTTTGCCGATCATGAACACTATTTGGGCCTAATCTGCGAGTTGCCTGAACTAACCTCTCAGAAGCGATATGCAATGGAAATGTTGGGTGTCCACTACCCACTCGACCTTCCTTCTCTCATTACGGAGGGTGTATATTCTGGTTTAACCAAAGCCGATGCCGCTTCCGAAATCTCGCGAACTGACCCTACAACTCCTTCTGAGTATATTATCTCTGAAATCCAAATTGCTGGCCTTAGAGGTAGAGGTGGAGCGGGTTTCCCCACTCATTTCAAATGGCGTTCTGCAGCAACAGAAACCAATCCACAAAAATATGTGATTGCAAATGCAGACGAAGGCGATGCAGGGACTTTCATTGACAGGATGATAATGGAAGGTGACCCACATAGCTTAATTGAAGGAATGGCAATTTGCGCCTTGGCAATTAATGCTTCAAAGGGAATAGTATACCTACGAAGCGAATATCCACGCGCTAAAAGAATTTTACAAAAAGCAATTGACGACGCCACTACTGCCGGATATTTGGGTGATCATTTCTCCATTTCTATTGCATCCGGTGCTGGTTCCTATGTTTGCGGAGAAGAAACTGCACTTCTCGAAAGCCTTGAAGGGCGTAGAGGTGAAGTTAGAGTTAGGCCCCCATACCCTACTCAAGAGGGCCTATACGGCTGCCCAACAATAGTAAACAATGTTTTGACATTTGCTCTCGCAGCCTCAATTTTGCGCCATGGGTCGAGCGAATACTCACGTCTAGGTTGTGAGAATAGCAAGGGTACAGTTGTCGCACAAATCGTAGGAGCCGTTACAAAACCGGCCTGTGTTGAAGTTGAATTTGGCGCAACTATTGGCGAACTTTTTTCCGCACATTCATCTGATGAGGGAGTTGTTGCCTTACAAGTAGGTGGTCCTCTTGGCGGAGTTCACACTTTAGTGGAGCTAAAGGACATTGAATTATCTTTCGAAGGGTTATCATCTGCGGGTGGATTATTGGGGCATGGTGGCTTTGTCTGCTATGATTCAAATTTTGATCCAAGAGCGGAAGTTCTCGAATGGATGACCTTCTTCCGCGACGAGAGTTGTGGAAAATGTACGCCATGCCGCATTGGGACTCAAAGGGCATTAGAATTACTATCTCGCATAGGCACTGAGGCAGAAATGGCTGATGACAAGTTACTCTTAGCCGATCTGGATGATGTAATGTCTTCCACCTCGTTATGCGCTCTTGGAGGTTTAGCAATGAATCCAGTTCGCTCGACTATGCAACTTTGGCCAAGTGCATTTGGAGGTGATGCTAATGAATGAAGAGAGTATTTTTGAAATCACTCTTAACGGGAAAAGAGTTAATGCAAATTCAGGTCAAACTATAATGGAAGTAGCAAGGCAAAATGACATCAATATTCCAAGCCTCTGTGATTCGCCACACTTGAAATCTTTTGGTGCATGCAGAATGTGCATTGTTGAAGTAAACGGAATGAATGGAACACCTTCTTCTTGTACAACTTTGGCTCAGCCGAATATGTCTATTGAATCCTCTAATGAACGTCTTTGGAAATTACGTAAAGGCATTACTGAATTGTATGTAAGTGAACACCCACTCGATTGTTCCACTTGCACAGCAGATGGAGATTGTGAATTACAAGACATCGCTTCAGCAGTCGGTTTAGAGGAAGTCAGATATGACAATGAACCTGCATGTGCCGGAATACCCATTGATGATTCAAATCCTTTTTTCTCCTTTGACCCCACTAAATGCATAACTTGTTCACGTTGTATTCGGGCTTGTGATGACATTCAAGTAACCAGCGCTCTTTCCATTGATGGCAGGGGTTTCTTCAGCAAAATAATTGCTGGCGATGGTAGTCAATTCATGGATTCAAATTGCGTTTCGTGCGGCGCATGTGTACTCGAGTGTCCAGTTGGTGCATTAGAGGATAAAAACGAACGCAGCCAAGGTTTTGCAACCGAGTTTACTAGAACCACTTGCGCATATTGTGGGGTAGGTTGTCAATTCAATGCCGGAGTAAAAGATGGAAAATTGGTTTCTATGAAACCAGTTGCTGATTCTCCTGTAAACCAGGGACATTCATGTGTAAAGGGAAGGTTTGCTTCAGCATATGTAAATCACAAGGATCGCCTTACAAAGCCTCTAATGCGAGATTCAATCGATATGGATTTTAGAGAAGTTTCGTGGGATGAAGCCTATGCTTTCATCGCAAAGTCCTGGAAATCAATTATTGCAGAAAACGGACCAGATGCTATCGGTTCAATAACTTCCTCGCGTTCTACTAATGAACTCAATTACCTCGGTTCTAAATTAATGCGCGCAGTAGTCGGCACAAATAACATTGACAATTGTGCCAGAGTGTGCCATTCTGCTACAGTCAAGGGAATGATGACTGTCTTCGGTGCCGGTGCGGGGACAAATAGTTTAGGCGATATTGATGAAACTGATTTGTTACTAATCTCAGGTTGCAATCCAATTCACGGGCACCCAGTTACTGGTTCGCGAATAAAGCGAGCGCGAAAGCGAGGTATGCAAATGATTGTCGCTGACCCGAAGCGCACACAATTAGCCGAAATGGCAGATATTCATTTACAATTACGTCCAGGGACAAATGTTGCATTGTATCAAGGTCTTTCTCACATAATTCTGCGTGATGATTTGCAGGCTGATGCCAGTTGGATGAGTACAAGGACTGAAAATCTTGAACCCTATATTTCAATGGTTGAGCAAATGACTCCTGCGATATGTTCAGATATTACTTCAATTCCAATTAGTACCTTGGAAGCGGCAGCCCATCTGTATGCAAAAGCAGATGCTGCAATGGCTGTACACGGCCTTGGTATGACAGAGCATAGCCATGGTTCTGAAGGTGTAATGGCATTGTCAAGTCTTGCCCTCTTAACTGGAAATGTAGGGCGTGCTGGAACTGGAATCAACCCTCTTCGCGGCCAAAACAATGTACAGGGTTCTTGCGACATGGGTGCCCTCCCCAAAACCTATACAAATTATCAACCTGCTGCCGACCCTGAAATACGAGCCAAGTTCTCTAAAGCATGGGGTGTAACTGTACCTGATAAAGCAGGATTAACCTACCCTCGAATGTTGGAAGGAGTATTTAGCGGCTCTACTCGCTCATTATACTTAGTGGGTTCTGATATTGCTCACACCGATGCAAACAACCTCCGCGTACGGGATGCACTTTCTAAACTAGATTTGCTAATCGTTCAAGATATTTTTATGTGCGAGACCGCGAAATATGCCCATGTAATACTGCCTGCAGCATCATTCCTTGAATCCGAAGGGACTTTCACCAATGGCGAAAGAAGGGTTCAAAGAATTAGAAAAGCATTGAATCCACCAGGCGATGCAAAGGAAGATTGGGTGATTGTTGCTGAAATAGCCGAGGCAATGGGTCACTCTATAGTTTCCAATTGGAGTGCTGAATCCATCTGGGATGAATTGGCTGCACTGACTCCCAATTTCATAGGGATCAACTATTCTCGAATCAATACCAATTCAGCGTTACAATGGCCAGCACCATCTCTTACTCATCCTGGCACCAAAGTAATGCACCAAGATGAATTCGTCAGAGGGCTTGGAAATTTTGCGGCGCCACAATATATTGAGCCCAACGAGACTGCTAGCGCCGAATATCCATTTATTCTAATCACTGGCCGTAATTTATTCCATTATAATTCAGGCACACAGACTAGAAGGTCTGGGTTAACAAAATTTCATGATGCAGATTATTTAGAAATAAATCCCGTTGATGCCAAGGAGTATGGATTTTCCAATGGAGATACAGTGAGAGTTGGTAGTCCGCGCCATCAAATTGAGATGGAGATAAAATATAATGAGGGAATAAGAATCGGAAATTTATTTTCCACTTTTCATTTCCCAGACATTGGAGTCAATAGCTTATTGAGTTCATCAGCCGATGAATTTACCGATTGCCCTGAATTCAAAGTTCAAGCGGTTTCTATCGAGGCTTGTTAATATCCGAGATAGTACAATATTTCTTGCGTGTCAGATTATTATGTGCAATTTTCAATTGTTCACTTAGATTAATCGATTTGGATGAGTGTAGATATTTACTCCCTCGTCCCTTGCAAAACCAAGTAAGGATATACCCGCATGGCGGGCTAAGTCGATAGAGGCAGTAGTCGGGGCGCCTACTGAAATAACAATCTCAACCTTGGCTATTGCTGCCTTGTGAATTAATTCCATCCCTGCTCGACCCGAAAGAACTAGTACTTCTCCCATTTTTTTGCCGTTAATAATTGTATCACCGATTGCTTTGTCAACAGCATTGTGCCTCCCGACATCCTCCATAAGCGAGATCAACTCACCTGCTTGTGAAAAGATAGCAGCAGCATGAACTCCTCCAGTGTTGTTGAATATGATTTGAGTTCTTGCCATTGTTGTGGTAAACTCGAGCAATTTTGCAATCTCAATTATACAATTAGAGGGGATGATTTTTCCATCTAAGAGTGCAATCACCTCTTCAATACTGGTTCTTCCACACCATCCACAACTCGGAGTAGAAGATATTGCCATCTCTGTCATCCTCATATCAAAATCAATCGCTGCATCAATATGAACAATGATTTGATGTGCATCTAACTCTACCTTCAGTTGGCCCAATTGGCTGGAGTCAAGTTTGAGGATATTCTCTGAGGCAAGGAGACCTATGGCTAACTCTCTGAGATTGATAGGTGTGGCTATTAATGAACCGATAAGGTGTCGTTTGTTTCCTTGCTGAATAAATAGTTGAAGGGACTTTTCTATTGCAACATTGTCCTGGGAAACTTTAATTTCACCATCCCATTTGTGTATAGCCCTTTTCTGCTCCCCTTTCAAATGCCTACCCCCTATACAATTGAAACAATCACTCAGCGAAGCGCTCGTGAACGGCAACCATGCATTGTCGAGAAACTTCGCGTACCTTGACAAATAGTAAATCATATGCTTCCCTTTCTTCGATTCCCATGTCGTCAGGTAAACTCTGCAAATTTATTTTAACATTCATTAATGCACCTTTACATGCAGCACTGGCCAATAAAGACGCCACACCGACATCACTGGTAGCATTCCCGTTGCCTTTGCTTGCCAAATCGGGTAGAGTTTGCAACAGGGTAAATGCGAGTTCTGCAGTATGGAGTGGCACTCTTGATGCTTCGAGAGTTGCTTGGCGAATTGCGTTACGGCGCGCAGAAATTTCATTATCATCACTCCTCGGTAATTTGAAAGAAGCCATCACTGCATCAAAACTATTGCTATCTTCAGTTGCAAGTTCAAGTGACCGATTGAACAAAGGAAGTGCTGACAATTGAGCCGCTTCTGCAGCCGCCCACCCATCTTTCCATTTATCATTATCAATTGTGAGGTCGCAAACCATACAAGTCAATGCTGCGGCTTGGCCCAAAGCGACTGCAGCAGCAGTCCCACCACCGGGAGTTGGTGATGAACTAGCTAAGGCTGCTTGAAATTCTCTGACACTTATTTCTGACCAATTTATTCCACTCATATTACTCACTCCTCTCGGCTGCCCATTCAATTATCCTCTCCCGAGGATTGAATGGGGAAAGTGAAGAAAGGCCAAGTCCCTCAACTGCAGCATCTACTAATTCTTCATCGCTTGCTGAATCAGGTGTACTGTGGTACCATCTGCCAGAGGCGAGTAGAGACTCAAGCGGCGCAAGGCCAATTAATTCACTACCAGCAGCTTCAACTCCATGGTCTGCCGCTACTGATTTCACTGCTTCATAAGCCCAATGAAGTGGACATGCCTCAACATCAATCAAATTCATGGAGACCTGTGATAGGCCATGCGAATCAAGCGGAACACCCATCCCCTGTACTGCATGCAACATACCTGGTATTCGCATACGCCGTCCATCTTCTTGCTTTAGGAGGCGACCGGAACTTCGGACCAAGGTGCCAACTAGTTTTGCCACTTTAGCATCTTTTTCATTGAGATTAACATTGTAAGCGACGAGAATTGGCCGAGCACCAATAACAACCGCTCCGAATTTTGCAGTTGATTCAGACCAAATTCTTGGCCCTTGGTCTGGCCAGCGAGTAGAATTGGAGTGAACCGACTCACCCTCGGTTAAACGACCCTCAAGTCCTTCATACTCGCCCTTGCGTAATACTGACAATACCTTGCGCGAATCATCACTTGCAGCCGCTCCGTAATGGTAGACTGGTAAGTTCAATTCAGTCGCTACGCGATTACCCAAATGGTGTGCAAGACGAGCACATTCTTCCATACTAATATCTCGCAATGGGATAAATGGGCATACATCAACGGCGCCAAGTCGGGGGTGCTCACCCGTATGATTGCGCATATCTATATTCTGTTGCGCTGCGGCAATTATTCTGAAGGCTCCCTCGCTGACTGCATCTGGCATTCCAACCAATGTGACAACTGTGCGATTGTAATCAGCATCCGGTTCTGCCGATAGCAAGTGACAATTATCAATTCCTGAAACCGAAGCCAAAATAGCGGCGATAGCATCCTTGTCCTTTCCTTCACTGAAGTTCGGGACACACTCAACAAGTTGGCCTTGCATGGTTACTCGGTGCGGAGGCGATTCTTCAACATTGCCGGTTATTCCTCGGGGCGCTCAATATCAAAAATTTCAAATTGTAGGTCGATTAGGTCACTACTTGTTGCGGCATTTGCATATGCTTCAAGAGGTTCATAATTCAATTCGATGAATCTTTCACCCCAGCCAAAGGCAGCCATTATTGATTTTGCCTGCTCCTTGTGTCCGGCCAGATAGAGAGTTGCGGCAATTGCCTCAGCAGTAGTCAGACGGCTTGGCTTCCCCCAGTTGACCGGATTAGCAGCCAATAGGAGAGGTAGCATTCGGCGAACAAGTTTAGTTTTGCGCGTGACAGTTTCTACGCTGTTTTCAATTTGTGCCCAACTACAATCAAGTCCTACGAGCGATCCAGTTTCCAATAAATGATGGTCCTCTGGGCCAAATACCTTGCCACAAAGCGGGTCTAGTAATATTCCCCTTCGTGGTAATCTCCGTAGGTTTTCATGAAGTTTCAGTTGACCGCGCTTGCCCAATTTAACCGCAGTATTCTTTTTAGGGTCATCTTGCGCTAACCAAATAGCATGAATCGAAACAGAATTATCCATTTTGGCTGAACTCCACTATTCATTTTGTTTGAAAAAATCACCTAGAGTCAAGCCACGTGATGAACCAACTCCTACCATAGAAGTTTCTTCAACAGTTGTTTCAACCATCAATTCAATTTTCAAGAAGCGCTCAAGTTTCTTAATTAAGGCATCAGTTGGCCTTTTTCCCGATTCAGCTGCCTGAATCACATTAACCTTTTCAGCAATCTTATGGCCCAGTTGACGTTTATCTAGGCCTAGTTTCTTCCGAGCATCAACGATTCTCTTGGCAAAATCATCAGCAAGCTCCTTCTCTCCGCGTACCATTACATCTGAACCAGCCTGCCCGCGTCCGCCGTAGCCGCCAGAAAATTTTTTGGTCTTACTACTGGTTGACTGGCTTAGGGCTGATTTAGGTTTTTCAACTAATTCTAAATTCATTTTTTCAATGCACCTAGAGCATGCAGATATGACCGCGCGGCCCATTTTCACTGCTCGAGTACCTACTTTCTCCGCTCCACAAAGTTCACACGCACCCATTTGAATCAACATTGTGAGGAGTTGGCCCTGTATGAACAATTCGCTTTGCCCCTCTAGATAAAAATGAATTAAATAGGTTGAATAACGACGGATTCAACCGAGTATTGTTTCCGATGACGTCTGATAGCGATTCTATGCGGCCCGCTGACTCGGGCAGAAACAGTTCTTCTGAGGACAATCTAGACAGTTTGGAGGTATCTTACAAGGAACTCCATGATACTGCTCAAAAACTGCTCACTGAGCGAGTTCAATTGGAAAGTGAGTTGGGGCGCCTCAAAAAGAAGACACATCGTTTGGAAGAAGAAGTGCGCCTGCTCAAATCCCCTCCCTTGATTATCGGGCATATTCAAGATGTTTTGGATGATAGTTTTTGCATTGTCCGTTCTTCAAACGGGACTGTCTTCCAAGTCGCACTTAATCAACGCCTTGAAAAGAGTAAATTGTTACCAGGTACACGCGTCACCCTAAACCAAGATACTCTTTCAGTAGTGGATGTGCTACATGAAGCATGGGATCCCCTCGTTTCAGGCGCAGAGATTAGTGACAAGCCAAATGTTTCATATGACATGATTGGTGGGCTTGATGAACAAATATTCGCATTAAAAGAAGCAATTGAATTGCCTCTTGAGCGCCCAGAATCATTTAGGAAAGTGGGTATTGACCCTCCAAAGGGAGTTCTCTTGATTGGCCCACCTGGTTGTGGAAAGACAATGATTGCCAAAGCAGTAGCTTCACAGACAAATGCGACATTCATTCGAATGGTTGGTTCTGAACTCGCTCAGAAGTATATTGGTGAAGGGGGCCGAATGGTAAGAGAATTATTTTCTTTAGCAAAGGAAAAAGCACCAGCAATTATTTTCCTCGATGAAATTGACGCTATTGGTGCAAAAAGACTCGATGGTTCAACAAGCGGTGACCGTGAAGTTCAGAGAACTTTGATGCAATTACTTGCCGAATTAGATGGTTTTGATTCTTTAGAAGATGTCAAAATCATCGCAGCGACTAATCGCCCTGATATTTTAGATGACGCATTACTCCGGCCAGGTCGCTTTGACCGTATTGTCGAGATACCACTCCCCAACGAGGAGGGCAGAAAATCAATTCTTTCAATCCATATTAATAAAATGTCAACGGGAAAGATCAATGTCCAGCAATTAATAATGCAAACAAAAGACTTCAGTGGTGCCGACTTAAAGGCAACGTGCGTTGAGGCGGGAATGATAGCCATTCGAGAAGGTCGAGACAAAGTGTCAAATGATGATTTCAAAAAGGCTCTTGGAGTTATTTCAAAGAAACGCAAGACAGGATTTAAAGACAAAATTCCCGATAGCCTCTATCAATAATTACTCACCAAGGCAATTTTGCCTGGAGTGAATATCTCATCTCGCAGAAAGTGAAATATTCACTTGGTGCAATCATCCAAGCGGTTAGCGCACCCGTGAACCAACTGAAATATCACCGTCAATGGAAACAAGACGCACTCCACCTTCGCCATCATCAGCAGCTAGCATCATTCCTTCTGACATAACTCCTCGCAATTTACGGGGCTTTAGGTTCGCGACAAATACTATCGATTTACCTACCATCTCTTCAGCCTCATAATAGTCCTTTAGACCTGCACATACAGTGCGCCCTTCATCACTTCCATCATCAATGTTGACAACAAAGAGTTTGTCAGCATTAGGGTGGTCGTCCACAGCCATAATTTGGCCAACGCGTAGTTCTACTTCCATAAACGTTTCAAAATTGAGATAGGTTATTCCTTCTGGTGCTTCAGTCATATTATTTCCCTTCTTTTTCTTTGTGCTTTCGTTTGGTGCATTAGCCTTCCTCTTACTGCCCTTGACGCCGTGTCCTGGGTCCTTCGGACCTTCGTCAGCAGTGACTTTCACAAGTCCTTGTTCTGCAGCCAAGATTTCTTCTAAATCAAGGCGCTTGAAAAGTGGCGTAGGTTTGTCATGATTCCAAGCCATTGGTGAGTTCCAATCACATGCAGTGTTCCATAATGTTTCACTTGACTGGCCGTTTAGGCCTAGTGAGGACCACAAACGTTGTGAACTGAAAGGCAAGAATGGTTGAGAGAGGATTGCAAGAGTGCGGGAGATTCTCCAACCAAACGCTAAACTGGCAAGAGAACGCAAGCGATCTTGGTGATATCCCTTGTCTGCTTCATCCTTTGACGTAGGTGAAAGATATTTCCACGGGGCGGCAGATTGGAGCATTTGGTTTCCCTTTTGCGCAATTGACATTACTCCGCGTAGCGCCTCCTTGTAGCGATGAGCCTCTAGGCTCGCAGTTACCTTTTGATAAATTTCTTCAACTTGTTTTGCCTCAGAGGAATAATGAGTCAAGTCATCAAATTCGCTCAATGGGTTACTTTCCCCATCATCAAGTCTCTCACCAAGAGATAATACGCGGTGAATAAAATTTCCATATGTGCTAATCAATTCGTTATTTATCTTTTCAACAAAATCAGGCCAATTGAAGTCAGTATCGTGATTTTCAGGCATATTTATTCCAAGATAGTAGCGCAATGTGTCGGGGTCGAAACGCTCGAGGAATGAAGGCAGCCAAATAGCGTGTTTTCGACTCTTACTAAATTGCCCTCCGGCTAGCATCAAGTATTCCATTGCTGGAACATTATCCTCAAGGTGTAAATCTCCGGGTTCGGGCAATGTAACTTCATCTTCAATTCCGAGTCCCTTTTTCGCATGATTCAATCCCATAATAAGTGCTGGCCAAATGACGGTATGGAATGGAATATTGTCCTTACCCAAAAAATATAGATGGCGTGGCTTAGAGCCATCTTTACTATCCTTCCACCAACTTTCCCATGCCGATTCACCATCGGGATGGCCCGCGCTCAAAGCGTGACGTTTTGACCATATTTTTGCACAGGTATAGTATCCTTGGACTGCCTCAAACCAGACATATACGCATTTGCCCTGCCATTCACTTCCTTCTAAGGGCAATTCAATTCCCCATGAGAGGTCGCGAGTAACAGCTCGTGGACGTAGCCCCATGTCGAGCCATTGCTTGGTCATTGCACGTACATTTGGTTTCCAAACCGCCTGCCTTTCTGCAGCATGAGTCTCTAGAGCAGATTGGAATTTGTCAAGGCGATAAAAGAAATGCTCGGTATCACGAATTTCAATCTTTGCCTCAGGATGCATTTTTGAACGTGGATTATTCAATTCATGAGACTCGTAAGTAGTTCCACACTCATCGCACTGGTCACCTCTTGCACCATCTTCTCCACAATTGGGGCACTCGCCCTCCACATATCTGTCAGGTAGGAATCTTCCATCATCTCCACGCAACTCATAATATTGTTGCATAGTCTTTTTCTCAAATAAGCCGGCATTAAACAATGAGAGGAAGTTCTCTTGCACTAATGCTTTATGCTCTGGGTCAGAGGTGCGATTAAACAATGCTCCTCCATACTCAATTCCACGCGTATCAACATTGGGTTGCCACAAGCATCCAAGGTCTAGTAATGCTTTTGAATTTATTTTGTGATATTTGTCTACAACATCCTGCGGTTTAATTCCACTTTGCTCTGCAGTGACGGTAATAGGGGTTCCGTGTTCATCGCTTCCTGAAACCATTAGCACTCGATTTCCGCGTGAGCGCTCAAAGCGGAATTGAATATCTGGCGGTAAATAGCAGCCTGCAACATGACCTAGATGTAAGGGTCCATTGGCATAGGGCCATGCAACACATATCAACACATGCTCGTCTACCATGCAATTCTCACCAAGCCTTCGTACAGGCCACCCCTCTTTGGTTTTTCACTATTTACATACAAACAAACTCGTCCTCCGACTGAAAGCCTAAAGAACTCTAACCATGTGCGGGAGTTGGGAACTTCTCCACCTAGGGGCAAAGCACGAAATGGAATACAACCTATTATTGTTCTACTTAATCCTCGCTTTAGGCGTTTCTTTCCTTTGCAGTATCCTAGAGTCTGTCCTCCTTTCAATATCCCATGGGCATATTAAATTGATGCAAAATTCAGGGAAGCGAAGCGGAGATATTTGGGCTAAGTTGAAGGAAAACGATGCAGTGAGCCCTATTACTGCTATTTTGACCCTCAATACTATTGCGCATACCATGGGGGCTGCTGGAGTAGGTGCAGAAGTGCAACGACTTTTTGGAGAATCAGCACTTACAATTTCATCTGTGTTTCTAACCATTGGTGTACTCTTTCTTTCTGAGATTTTGCCAAAAACCATCGGCTCAACTTATTGGAAAGGACTTTCCGCTCCTGCAGCACATGCAACTTTGTTTCTTACTCGATTAACTTATCCAATTGTATTTTTGATCATTGTTCTTAAGAAAATGCTTCCGCATCAAAAGGTCGAACGCGTAACTCGCAAAGAATTAGCAGTATTGGCTGACATCGGTGAGGAAGAAGGGGCTATTGAGGCTGATGAGGAAAAGGTAATAACGAATTTATTACGTCTTGCAGAAATCTCTGTAAAGGAGGTAATGACTCCTCGAGTAGTAGTTACTGCCTTCCCGATTACCCATACTATTCGTCAGGTATTGGATGAAATCCCAATATTGCGGTTTTCTAGAATACCGGTTTATGGCGACAATATTGATGACCTTAAGGGTTTGATTATTCGAAGCGAAATATTAACTGCTGCGTCTAATGATGAATGGGACAAAACATTGGGTGAGTTCACCAACCCAATAAGGACTATTTCAGATGAGGCAAATGTAGATGGTGCACTTGACATATTCCTTGAGAGCCGGCAACAGTTAGTAGTTGTGCAAGATGAATTCGGCGGCACCTCTGGCATCTTAACAATGGAAGATGTTATTGAAACTTTACTTGGTGAGGAAATTGTTGATGAAACCGATGAGGTTGAAGATATGCGTGAATTAGCGATGGAATTGACCAATGATGACGGCGCATCTTCCTCGGTAATCTCTGACGAGTGATGTTTCCAAATTGTCATTTTCTCATTTGAGTTGCGAGTCATCGGTATTTCTTTGTAAAAAATTGATTACCAATTCATCTCTTGAATGGCATATTTGAGCTCCAGCATGTGTTAATTTCTCCAACAAATGAGTTTCTGAACCAATGGGCAGAAGTGGTTTGATATGGTTGAAATGTTCGCGCCCAAGCCTTGAATCATCTTCAGCTTGAACAACTAAAATTGGACACTCTGGCATACCCCAAGTTGGAACTTCCAAATATGCTTTTGTTAGAATGGGGTAGTGTGGATGCAATTGTAGCCAAACAGTTTTCATTCTATTACGAAAAAATGGCATAAAGATTTTGAGAATTCCTTTGTTATCTTGCTCCATAATTAAATTATAACTGGTCATTGGAGATTCAAGAATCAATGATGCATATGGCAAAAAATCGCCATCATCAACTTCATTTTGAATCTGCTCATTCACAAGAGGGTAGTGGCGAGAAAAACCTAGGGCAATAAATCCGCCGAGGCTGTGTCCATATAGTGAGAAAGAAGTGATTAATTCCACATCACCTACTTCATGCAAATTGGCCAATAAAAACTTGAGGTCGAGTACTTGTAATTCGGCGGTAAACAGTTCACTTGGTTCTGCCGACCCATGCCCTCGGTAGTCAAACATTATTGCGTGATACCCCTCTTCGAAAATCAAATTTGCCCGATCAAGCATCTTCATTGATGAAGAAGTCCATCCGTGAATTAGGATGACTAGGGGTGCCTTCTCTCCATGAAACCGTGAATACACGGGAATTGAATGGCCTTCGTTTTGAAGATTAATATTTGTCCAATCGGTGTGGTGAAAGGGTGAAGGTTTCATGCTCGGGTGACGAAATACATATTTTATTACGCTATTAGAGGCCAAAGTAATCAAAATAATAGTTGCCGAATATATCGTAATTGCCGCAAATACATCTAGAGCATTTTGCATTAAACAAGTAAAAATAATAACTACGCATAAATGTAGTGCAAGTGAAGTGAGTTTCACACACTCACCAGCAATTATTCATCTTTACTTTCAGATTTGACCTTAGCCTTACTTGCCTTTGCCTTTTTGGCCTTCTTTGACTGTTTATCCGATTTATCAGATTGGCGCTTCTCATAGTACTCGCCGAGGTTCTCAAGGCGTGCTGCCCATCCAGTTTCTTCACCTGTTGGCACATGTGCAACGAGGTAGGCTCCAAAGGCAAAATCCCACAATGATTGCTTGCTTTCTGACTTTTTCTTAAAGAAATAATTAGCGACAGGAATTGACAAACAAAGAATTCCGATTATCAAATTCACTGCATTGAGTTCAGCATCTCCAGTCGTCCCGATATTTGACTTCGCAACAGCAAAAAATAATCCAGCCGCAATGAAAAGAACATCTAAATTAGATAGAATTCCATGAAGGAAGAATGGCTTTTTCCCTGTATATTTGATGTACTTAGTCCGAGATGCGAATTGACCAATGCTGCGACCCCACTTACCAGGGACGATTACGATGTTAACAATGGCCATCAATAGGCCACCAATAATAATCCAAGTTGCATTTGAACCAGCGAATACATTCAGTGCGATTCCAGTTATGAATGCGCTCCAATTCCAAAAGAAATTGACAAATCCTGCTGCAGCACGGTTGCCAGTACTTGCAAGCATAAACTCCCCTGGAAGTTCACGGTTAGGTGCTTGGCGCTGGCCACGTGCCTTCTTTTGTCGCGCTGGCTTAGCAGCCTTTATTGGCTTAGCCTTAACTGGCTTTGCCTTAACTGGCCTTGCTTTTTGAGATGCCGGTTTCTTTGCTGCCACTTTTGGCTTAGCCTTAGGTGCTGAACCACCTTGCATTCCATCTGCTTTGTCTAATAGTCCCATTTAATCAACTCCTGAAGTATGCACCCATTTCTTGGTATATGGAAAAGTCATTGCTAGCAACAAAGGCACTAATTGCATCCTCTGGCATTTCACCCAATTTACTATCAACTAAGTTGAAGAAATTCTCTCTTGAAGCATCGTCGGCTTCACTTGGGTTACTGGCTACTTGCTGGTAAAGGGCGAAATCAGAACTTGCTACGAATTCATCAATAGCACCTTCTGGCATTTTCCCAAGTAAATCATCAACAATGCCAACGAATGAAAGGAAAAGGTCATCACTTTCAACAACTTCAGCATCATCGCCTAGCAATGAATCCATTGACTCCTCTCCTGCAAGGACTGCCATTATCAATTTTCTCTCATTCATTAGAGTTTGTAAAGCAGGTTTCAACTTCTTTAGTTGACGAGAATTACCTTTGGCTTTGGCCATTTTGTATTTCGGCTTCAACTCACGAATTTCATTCTCAATAATTGAAAGTTGCTCTTGGAGTTCTTCTTCTTCATCAGCAGATAGATCATTTTCTAGTGGCTCATCATCAGAAATAACTTCCGCCTTAGTTTCTACTTCCTCATCTATTGCAGGAATATCATCATCAACATCTTCGCCGATTAACTCAACAACAGGGGCATCACGAACTGCAGCTTTTGCAGCTTCAGCTGCTTGTCCACGCAAGACGATGATTTCACGGTCCAATTCATGCCCAAAACGGTCTGAATACCGGTCAAGTAAACTACCAGTGTCCTTTTCGCCAATACGGTCAATTTGGCCATAGATTTGCTGAAGAGGTGTTTCACTTCGCTTCGCCCACATTTTTGAATATTCGTCGTCTTCCTCTACCTCTTCTTTTGCTTGTGCTGGTGTGTTTGGAGTTTGCGGTTCAGCAGGTAGTGATGGGCTCTCGGGAGCAGGAGGGAGGATATTGCCGACTGGGGCAGGAGGGGCAGGGGCAGGGGCGGTACCAGGCAATGGTGGCATCTCTCCAAGTCCAGGTGGCGGAGGTAATGGTGCAGCACCGGGTAAAGGTGGCAGAGGGAGCCCTGCAGCAGGTGCATTTCTCCTCTTTGACTTCTTCTTGCCGAACGCCATATGTGTCCCTCAACGACCCTGTGAACAAAGACCCCGTATTGAAGATTCGCCTATATCGGGATAGCATGGTGCCTATCGGCCCTTGCAATTATGTTGCCGAAATCACACGAATAGATGAATAATGGGGGCGAAAAGCCACCAAGGCATCAGTAAGTTCAATTGATATTGACATGAGAGGATAGCTTAGGCAGAAGGTGCCAATTTAGCCCACCCCTTGAGAACTAAAAAAGCAGCAACTCCTTCAGGTAATTCCAACATATCACCACAATTTGTGTCAATAGAATATTCCCCCACTCTAGTACTTGCATGCTCAATAGTAGTCTCTACTTTAATTGATTTTGACATCGGCAAAGCGATTGCTTCGGTAAGGGGGTCAAAAGGGTTTGAGCCATCAGGGTCTAGTCTATCTAGTGGAAATTCACTGACGCGTAGCCCACATTTACCGTGCAATGAGGTTGGCCAGCGAATTACACGGCGAGTATCGACGGTTACGACTTCGTCAGTTTCACCTGCACCACCGAGTACAATCCCTCTATCACTTCTAACAATGTCAATGAGTGCATTACGGTAAAAATTTGGGTCTCCTCGTTGTTTTCCCCCAAGGGCATTCCAATTCCCATTCAGCAATCGCCTACGCCGTTCGGGGTGTTCAATTAATTCAGCAATTTTTTCTACTACAGTGGGGCCTCTCTTGATTGATTTTCCACTTAATATAGCTGAACGGCGCATTGATTCAATCATTTCATCAATGACTGGCTTTGCCTGTTTTCGTTCACCCTCTCTAACAGTATCTAGGCGTTGTAAAGTTTGATTCAATCCCTCTCTTAATCTCTTTGTCCATCCACTCGCATCTGGGTTTTGCCATTCTTCTAATGCCACTCCTACGTCAATCCCTTCTCCTCTTATATGGGCTACTAATTCCCTTCTAGCCTCACTGTCAAGGTGAACAATAGTTGGGTCGCGGTAATGCAAATGGTATCCTCTGTGCCCGGAAAATGTCACTTGCAAGAATTTCTTATCAAAGCCAAATTCAGGCTCCAAAAAATCATTCCAAAGTCTGTGTGCCTGTTCGCGTATTGCAATTAACATGCCTTCAAAATCAACATCGCTGATTCCGGGCAAGTGGTCACCATCTAAATCAAAAATCAAATCCGCGCCTTTCCACTCTTTTTCCACCATTTTGTACTCTCGTGGCTTTCTCCAGTATGCAGTACTATAGAATGCGGAATGAGGTGGTGAGCGTAATAAAAATTGGCGCAAGCGAGAAGCGTCATCAAATGCCCGATGACGCAAAGGAGTGCCGCCACCAAATGGAATAAACATCCACTCTCTCATTCGTAAACGAGGAGGTAGCCAAAAATCGGATGTACGATAATACTCACCGAAAAGATAAGCAAATTTAGCCCAACCTGTGCTTGACACTTTGCCACCAAACGACGAAAGCGAGAGGGGGCTTTTCAACTTGCCCTATGGTTTAAAAAATGGTTTTTCCAATTCCTCGTCATCAGTGATGCTCGAGGCGCCGGTTGCTTCTTGATAGTGCTCCCAGCATAAATAATTTTCATTATGAACCATCGACTCACCAAATGTCATGCGTTTATTGCATACATTACAAAGTGGTCCAATTTCACCAGATGGGGACAATGCAATGGGTACGTTGTCATGCGGCATACTAATCCTCAACCCCTGCGGCAGGTATCAAGTCCTTGAACTCGTCGCTTGAATACTTAGAAAAAAACGAAACAATGCCCTTCTGTACCCACCAATATTCACATTATTAATGCGTATTTTCAATCTTAGAAGCGTTGGAATAATTAATGCTATCTGTCTTGGTGTCTCGTGAAGGTCTCAATTACTCATTGGATCCGATGAATTGCATACCGTCGACATCAAAATCACCATCAATCAATCCGAGTTCTTGCCCCTCCTTTAGGAAAAGGCGAATACTCATTCTTCCATCGTCTCCATAGTCGATTGTACGCTCGTTAACGTACATTGAAACGAATTCCCGATTTGTGTCATCATCAATTCCTCTCCCCCATTGTTTGGCAAATTCAAGGGCAGCATCAGGTGCCTCAATTGAATGCTCTATAGATTTTTTAGTATCCTCTGTAATTTGCAACATCAATTCTTCACCGAGGTCATTTCGAACAACATTCCCTCCCAATGGTAAAGGTAACCCACCTGTTTTCTCACCCCACCAAATCCCGAGGTCAACTAGGACATTTAAATCATCATCGACATAAGTTAACTGGCCTTCGTGTATGATGAGGCCAGAGAGGTATTCTCCGGTGAGGATTCTAGGGATAATCTCATCAAAAGGAACGACGGCTACTTCTACATCTCCCCAGCACAAGCGCAAACCGAGGTAAGCACTTGTCTTTAGTCCTGGAATTGCAATCGGCTTACCGAGTGCATCCTCTTTGCTAACTCCTTCCTTTGCTACAACCATTGGCCCGTACCCCTCACCCATGCTGGCCCCACAATTCATAAGTGAATAAGAACCAGATATCTCAGGGAATGCATGTATAGACACAGCACTTACTTCTAACTCATTTCGCATTGCGCGGTGATTTAGAGTTTCAATGTCTTGCAATTCATGAATATACTTCAACCCAGGAGTAGCGAAGGCGCCAGTTGTTAGTGCGTGAAACATAAATGCATCATCAGGATCGGGCGAGTGACCAATAGTTATTACCTGAATGTCGGACATTACCATCAAACCTTGCCGGCAGAGGTTAACTTTCAAACCTTCTCCCGAAAAACCACCTGTTCAGTTGCAAATCAACTTGTAATGTGAATTTTTTCCGAAGCCTCAATACATATGACATATTAGAGAGATGCGAGGGAAGAGTATGTGCTCTAGTACTGGTGACCCAAAAACCAGCGCATCGGCGATATTACTTGTTCTTATTTTTTCTCTATCTTTGCAAATTCCTTTTGCTTCAAGTGGAAGTTCTTTAGACCAAAGCGGATTGGGTTTATCGGGTTTTTTACCTGGTATTGATCAAAGCGACGATTCATTATCTGTCGCTTATTCCTTAGATGGAGAATATTTGGCTGCAGGTTTTAGAACCGGAGTGGCAATATATTTGGTTGAATCCGGAGAGGTAGTAAAACAAATTCCTACAAATGACCGGGTGGAGGAGGTGAAATTTTCCAAAGATAGCAATTGGCTTATTGCAGGCATGAAAAGTTTTCAAGCTACTCAGCCCTCCATTATTGTAATATCAAAGGAAGATAATTGGACAATTACCGATAGTGCGACAGGGGGGCGCGATGTAAATGCAATTGCTATCAGTGATGATAATTCACTTGTCGCATTGCGTGATACTTCAACTGGAATTACTGAGTATAGCAATCCTGGATTTGGTAATTCAGTAAAATATGACAACGTACATACTGCTAGTGTAACTTGTATTTCTTACAATTCTGATGCTTCGTTTATTCTTTCCGGTGACGAAGATGGGCGAATCGTAAAATGGATTCAAGGGTCTTCACAAATTGAGGATGAATGGTTTTTCTCCTCCGCAGTAGCAGATTGTGCATTTGACCCCATTGAAAATCGCTTTGCGGCATTATCAAGTTCGGGTGAGTTGAGGATATATTCTAATTCAGGTGGACTTTTACTTACCGAACAACTAAATTCTGCTACTACCATTCAGTGGGCAGATGACGGCAGCCGATTCTTCGTTTTGCAAGACATTGGTGCGCCAAGAATTATTTCTTATGCAACTGGTTCATGGGACATTGTTGATTCAACTTCAATTGGTCATGCGGCTCTGGATTTTTCAATGCACAGTAGCAATGAGATGCTTGCTATTGCTTCAGATTCAACAAATGTTGTCCTTTATTCATCTGACTATATCCCTGAAGGATTCGGACTTTCCGGAACCGATACTGACCGTGATGGAATTCCAAATGATATAGATTTGGATGATGATGGTGATGGGATTCCTGACGTCTATGACCGCGGTGATGAATGTCCAAATTCTGATTGTTCACTGGATGCAAACTTAGAACTAATTAGACAAATTAACATAGAAATTATTAATCGTCAATTAGTAATTCGCGACACTGTCCTCTACTCATCTGAAATCAGTTCGGCAATTCGTAAAATTACTGCTGAGGCTATTGATGGTACGGCTGAAACTATCACAGAACCTGAAGTAGATAGGGTTGCACAAGCATTATGTGACAATATTCGCCAGGAGGACGTGTTTTATGCATGGGATAGCATTGTCGCTATTGAGGGCACAGATATGTCAAACCCATCTTTTGCCTGTTATGCGACATCAGGTCTATTTGGAGTCTCAAAATATGATGAAATCACGCGATTAAGTATGACATGGATTACGACTTTCAATTTATCTCATACTCCAACTCTTCCATACAATATTAGTTTTTCAGAAATAATTCCGCATATTGCCGGCAGTGCCGCCCAAATCGCCCCCCTTTCGCCAATAAATCTCGAAGTATCGATGGAAGGTGCCATTTCGTCCGAAGTCCCGACATGGACGAGCGATTCTGGTAGATTGGAGTTATTTATTGAGGCTAAGCCCCTTGCTGAGCCAACTGCAACTGATAATATTCTTTCCTTTGCATTTGCCAATATTATTTGGATTGTGCTTGTCATTATTGCTCTCGCACTTGCATTCGTGGGAATAATTCGTAAAAGAAATTCGTTTGATTTATCTCTTACCGACGAAGATGAAGAACCTAGTTCTTATCAGCCTTCTGATGACGATTATGATGAGGATGAAGAATGGACAGATGATTCAGAAGATCAAGATTACACCGAGGAAACTCAAGAATGGGATGATTCTGTTGGCGGCGATGCATGGACAGCGGATTCAGGTATTGCCCCCCCTGCTCCACGAAAAGGGCCGCCTTCAAAGAGGCAGAGGCTCGGTGAAACATCAAAGCAACTGTCTTTTCAGGACGAGAAACCTCAACGACGTAGGAGGTCCGAAGGCCCGAAACCTGCAGGGCGCACACGTGGTTCATTGGCTGATGTTGCTGCAACCCAGAGTAATGATACAGATGTCCCAACTGAATGGGATTATGGTTGGGATGGCGCATATGATGATTCGCAGGAAGAATTTGGATACGAACCTCTATTGAAAGAACTTCCAGTAAAGGTGCGAAAGGTCAAACTTGAGTCTAACGAACCAACTAGCAAGACCAACACAAAGTCCGCTCGTAAAGTGAAAGTGAAGGAGAATAATGAAGATACCTCAACTGCCCCCACAACTCCTAAAGTCGCAAAGAAACGGAAAAAGGTTAGCCGTAAGAAGGTCAGTAAGAAAAAAACTGCCAGTAAATCCGGCGGTAATAAAAGCACTCAAAAAACAAAAACCGGCAAAGAAAACAATTCAAAGACGGCCAAAAAGGATGAGGAGGCAATGATGTCTTCAGCGCTTAGTAAGTTAATCAATACTGATGAATAAGACACAGGGAATAAGGACTACTCCATGAATTGGGCTTTTTCTTCCATACCACACACGTCAGAGAGGAATTTGTTTAGGCCACTTACTTCTTCCTCTCTCATTTGATTTGAAACTTCAAAAAAATACTTGTCAATACGCTCCTCATCAAAGCGACTCCTTTGTGAACTCTGCTTGACGACGCGTACTCTGCCCTCTGTTGATGCAAATTCTCTTAGAGAGGAAATTAATGCCTCATAAGCTTCTCTCAAAGCCGCAGGGGGTGAATCCTTCCTTGCTGCTAGAACTCCGAAAACCATGGGTAAACCTGTCAAGTCATGCCAGGCTGAACCTAAATCCATTTGCACGAGTTCGGGGTGCTGCTGAGCCTCCCATAATGCTCTATCGCCGATGAGCAATGCACCATCGCATCTTTCCAGCATTTCATTCAAGTCAGGCCCCATTTCAACTGGACGAGGGTCCAGATTTTTTTGCTTTAATAAATACAAAAGGAGGCGCTGGGAAGTTGAACTATCACTTGGCAAGGCAATATCGCGCATTTCAGCAACAGGACGGCTGCCGAAAAGAAGCACGCTGCCGACCTCATTTGGTGCAGAAATCCCCATGCCCGGGAGGAGGAATAATTCCTCGGAATATTTGGCATAGTCGGCAGAAGGTATCGGTGCTACAAGACAATCTCCGCGCAATAAGTGACCGGTCAACCATGAAGGTGGCGCAGGTAATACTGACCACGCATTCGGCAGGTGATGGAATAGGGGGTCGCAATTTAGGAAAGAAACCCTTCCAATTGTCTTTAACCACAATGCTTCTTCAGTCATCCTTTCACCTCAAATCACCCTTAGTGAGACACCTTTACCCTTTGGTGGTATATTTGCGGAGTGCGTAGCAATGTATTCTCTGAAGATTGTATATTTTGAATTTCTAAGTACAGGAATCTTGCCTGCGTTATTTATTATTTTAGCAAGTTGAGACATATCCGAATCAAGCGGTGTTGTTGAGCCAGCAAGATGCATTATTGATTCTTGATGAACAGTACCGTCAAGATCATCGGCACCGAATTGTAGAGCGAGTTCTGAAATTTCATCACCCAAGTTCATGCGATAAGCCTTCAAGTGTGGGATATTATCCAGCATTAGGCGACTAATTGCCATCGTTCGTAATATTTCAGTTCCGGTTGCAAGTTGCGCTTCGGGTAAGCGAGATGAATCAGGGAGGAAAGGGTACGGTACGAAGCACTGAAATCCACCACTTTCGTCTTGCTGACGACGTAATAAATCCAAATGGTTTAGGCGTTGTTCAATAGTCTCAATTGTACCATATAGCATAGTACAATTTGTTGGCATGCCTATTTCATGAGCACAACGATGAATCTCTAAGTATTCTGCGGTAGTTTCTTTGCCCTTGCAAATAATATCTCGTATCGAATCATCAAGAATTTCAGCCCCACCACCCGGTAATGAATCTAATCCTGCATTTCTTAGGCGAATAAGAGTTTCAGAAACACTTAATCCAGAAATAACAGAGAGATGGTTTACTTCTACAGCAGATAGTGCCTTGATGTGAATGTCTGGAAACATTTTCTTGGCCGCAGAAAACATACCCTCGTATTGTTCAATACCCCAATCGGGGTGTAATCCGCCAACAGTATGTACCTCATCAACAAAGGGAGCGTAGAGAGAAATTTGCTGCAAGTAATCATCAATTGATAGAGCATAGGCGTCAGCAGATTTTTTTGTTCTACTAAAAGCGCAGAATTTACATGAAAGAATACAAAGATTTGTTTGATTCACATGGACATTGTGATTGAAAAAAACATCGTTTGAAAATCTTGCTTGACGAGCAGCGTTTGCAATCCTCCCAACATCAGTAAGTGAGGAGTGATTGTACAGGATAAGTCCATCTTCAATGGTCAGGCGCTGACCCGTGGATACTTTATCCACAATATCTTGTAATTCAAGGGGGAACTCATTTGCTGAGAGCAAATTAGCCAGCACAGTATGCCATTCGGGATTTATTCCCGCCGAGTATTGGTCGGAGGTCCATGGCTGGCGTGCCTTCTGCATTATTTAGCCCGAATCGCCACGCCTTGAAGAACTATGCCTTCTTTTAGGTGGTAGCAAATTAGCAAACAATAATTCGAAATTGGTAATACTTTACACTAATATCATTCAATCTGAGATTTTTGCATTATGGTAAGTGACTACGAAGAAGCGGAGTAGATAATCGGTTATCTCTTCTTAATATTGATAAAAATCTTCCTAAATTCTTCAAACCAAAACACAACTGAAGCTGTCGCAGGTAGTACAATCCAGGTATTCCACGGTAATTTCACTGTGTGAAGTAAGGAACCAATGTCAATATTAAGGGAACCATTTGATGCTAAGCCTACTAGAGGTAGGGTGAAATTAGCGCCTTGGATAAAGGCAAATAATAACACAGCACTAATGATGAAAGAGATGTTTATGGCCTTATTTGAAAAGATACCTAAGGAAAAAATAGAGGTATCCGAACTTCTACAATTTAACACATTAAATAATTGGAAGAGCACAAAAACCGCGAATGTTGAGGTACATGCAAGGGTAAACTTCCATTCAGCCCAATTCTCCCACACGGTTTCAGATACACATTCACCATTTTCATCAAATACAAGGCTTCCCTCAAAGGCTATTGCTCCCCCATTCCAAAGAACTGGCTTTGTACAAACTTCGCTGGTAACAAGATGCCCGTCTGCGATATAGAAGATTGCCAAAGTTCCAATGACCATTATTGCACCAAGATAGAATATCATAATCATGTCCTTCATATTTGGTAGCCCTTCGTCAACTGGTCGAGGTGGTCTATCCATTACTTTTCCATGCTTTGTCTCTACTCCAAGTGCTACGGCAGGGGGACCGTCCATGAGAATATTAATGACTAATATTTGGGTGGCAGTAAGTGGTAAGCGCCACCCGAAAACAAATGTTGAGAGTATAATTAGAGCGACTGCAGCGACATTTGTTGAAATCTGATAGCGAACAAAGTTTCGGATATTTATGTAAATTTTTCTTCCCTCTTCCACTGCATTGACAATATTGGCAAAGTTATCATCTTGTAAAACCATGTCGGATGCATCCTTTGCAACATCGGTGCCAGCGATACCCATTGCGATACCGATATTAGCGCGAGATAATGCTGGTGCATCGTTTACTCCATCTCCAGTCATTGCTACAACGTGTCCCTTTTCTTGTAGACTGGTGACTATCCGCATTTTTTGCTCGGGAGTAACTCGAGAGAATACTGCAGTATCAACGGAGCGTTTATTGAGCTCATTTCTGCTCATAGTTTGCAACTCAAATCCGCTGATTGCAGTACTGTCTGATTCACAAATATCCAATTCTTCAGCAATTGCTTGAGCGGTAATTGCTTGATCACCGGTAATCATTTTGACCATTATTCCGGCATTCTTACAAATAGTAATTGCATCATATACTTCTACTCTAGGAGGATCATTGATTCCGACCAGCCCGAGAAGAATCAACTCATCTTCCATTACGTCGGCATCTTCCAAATCAATCCCCTCGGGGATTTGACGAGCGGCCAATGCGATGACTCTAAGGGCGTCAGCAGCCATGTCATCATTTGCCTTGAGGAAAGCAGAAAGAGTTTCTTCAGATAATGGGACAATTTCTCCATTCACTAATTCATATTTTAATCGGTCCTCCATGAAACTTGCGGCTCCTTTGACAAATAGCCAATCTTTGCCTTCCCATTCATGTAATACGGACATTCTCTTTCTTTCTGCATCGAAAAAGTATTCAAAGCGCCGAGGATGGCGAATTGCAAACTTGTCAACCTCTCCAACTAATTTCCAGCCAAATACAGCGCAAGCAGAATCGGTAGGATTACCGATGGCAGTCCAGAGCCCTTCATCCCGGAAAATACGGCTATTATGTGCTAGTGCCAAACAAGCAGTCGAGAGGCGGTAATCTCTTCTTTCATTAAGTGAAGTTAACCCCTCTACATTTATTTCACCATCTGGGCCGACTAAGCCTCCAGAGGTTGGATCAAACCCGCTGCCATTAACACTCCAGGTATCACCGCCGAGCCAAAATTTCCTCACGGTCATTTGATTCTTAGTTAGGGTTCCTGTTTTATCACTACAGATGATTGTAGTCGAGCCGAGCGTTTCAACAGCCTTCATCCGCCTAATAATTGCCTTGTGTCGCGACATATTTCGCATTCCAAGTGAGAGGGTAATCACTAAGATTATCGGTAATCCTTCAGGGACAATGGCAACGAAAATGGCAATGGCAATCATGAACTGCTGCACTAATACATCAATTAGCGGGACTTCACTATTACCTAATATTGCGAATACGACTTTGAGGGACAACATTAGTACTGCGACCACTAAAGCCACACCACCGAGGAACTTGCCGAGAGATTCCAATTTTATCTCTAGAGGAGTCTTTGGAGTTTCAGCATCGGCTATATCGCTTGCGATATGCCCGAGTTGGGTATTCATCCCTGTATTCACTACAATGCCGACTGCTCTGCCGGTAGCAACTAGTGTTCCCGTAAAAGCCATATTTGTTTTATCAGCGATTAGATTTCTGCCTTGAAGAGGTTCTAATTGTTTGCGAACAGGAATAGATTCACCTGTGAGTGCTGATTCATCAGCAGTAAATTGATATACCTCAGTAAGTCTAACATCGGCCGGAACATTAAGCCCCTGCTCAAGACGAATAACATCTCCCGGCACTAATTCTATCGTTGGTAATTCAATTTCAATTCCATCACGAGAAACTACACAAGACGATACCGCCATTTGCTTAAGAGCGCCCATTGCTTGCTCGGCCTTCTCCTCTTGCATGTAGCCAAAGAAAGCATTGGCAGTAAGAACTAGAACAATGAAAATCGCATCACCTGGTTTATTTGGGTGTAGGATTAGGGCTATAGTTGCTGCCAAAATAAGTAGATAAATCAATGGATCTTGGAACTGAGCAATAAAGCGCTTCCACTTTGGCTCCCGTTCATCCTCCTCGATTTCATTATGACCGTATTTCACTTGGCGGGTTTTACACTCAGCAGTAGTGAGGCCTTCTGGCCAAGATGCCAATTTAGCAAAGGATTCCTGAACCGTCAATTTAGACCAATCTGTTGCATCTTTAGCCAAAGGACACCCTCCCGATTAACTGCTTGCAGTTCTAATCAATACAAAAGCAAGAGGGTGGGGACTCCCGTTCAAATACTGAAATATTCATATAATATTCATTTTCATAATAATAATCTAACGCCTCTGAGTATGCCTTTTGTATATAATTCAAATTTAATTTCCATCCAGATGAGTAAAAAATATTAGAGTCATAATAATCGGACAAATTATTATCACTAACTGATTATATTATTCACTAGATTACTTGCTTTTTTTGAATAGGCATTCAAATTTACTAATCGCCTTGATAGATTTGAACCCTCGCTTACGCATTATTGACAAAGTAAGAGGGTTTCGCCGGTACATGAGCAGTGCCGCCGAACCCTACATCTCGGCTTCGGAAAATCCGAAAGAACTCACAATAAGAGTCTTCGCAATAGGAATAATTCTAGGCGGCTTGATGACTGCAGCAAATGCATATTTGGGATTAAAGGTCGGAATGACAGTATCTGCCTCAATTCCAGCGGCAGTTATGTCAATGTTAATTTTGCGAATAGGTAAATTCGAAGATGTTAGCATTTTGGAAAACAATGCCGTTCAAACTATGGCAAGTGCAGGTGAAAGTTTAGCTGCCGGTGTAATTTTCACCGTACCAGCCCTCCTTGTGATGGGTGTTTGGACTGAAATTCAATTGGTTGAGACATTTATTATTGCCCTACTTGGTGGCGTTTTAGGCACCATGTTTACAATTGCCCTTCGTCGTGTTTTCATCGTCGAAGAAGCATTACCCTACCCAGAAGGGGTAGCCTGTAGAGAGGTATTAGTTGCTGGAGAAGAAGGCGGTTCAGGTCTTATCGCAATCGTTTATGCCCTTATTATCGGAGCTCTTTATGGATGGTTTGTCAAAGGTTTCCACATCACCAAGGAATTAGTTCAAGGAGCAACCTCTTTCTTCGGCACTCGTCTATACGCCGGTTCGGAATTATCACTAGCATTGCTTTCAGTAGGATATATTGTTGGACTACGTATCGCCTCTTTCATTTTCCTCGGAGGAGTTCTTGGTTTCATGGTTTTGGTTCCTTTGTATGGCATGATAAATGGCTGGCCTGCTGGTGTTGATATGACTACTAGTTTTATGATAATTTGGAATGAACAAATCCGCTATGTTGGTGTTGGAGCAATGGTTGTAGGTGGTGTTTGGACATTAATTGCAATGCGCGCCACAATAAAAACTGGTTTTAAAAAGGCCCTTTCTGCTGCAGATGAAGATGGCAGGGCTCCTTTGAGAACCGAAATGGACCTACCTATGGATAAGGTGCTGCTAACTTGCGGAATTATCACTGTCCTGACTTTTTGCTTTTATTGGTGGGCAACTGGATCATTGTGGCTGGCACTTGTCGGAGCATTATTCTTGGCAGTTGCTGCCTTTTTCTTTTCTACCGTTGCCGGATATATTGCCGGTGTTCTTGGTTCTTCTAATTCCCCCGTATCTGGAATGACTATTGCTACACTAATGTTTACTGCCGCAATTGTGTGGGTTGTTGGAGATTTGCTTCTTGGAATGTCCACTG
>Ga0233449_1000490_pt1 | contig 46807 bp, 27 predicted proteins | sample SI_124_October20_FD_183012 | JGI IMG/M metagenome (GOLD analysis project Ga0233449, IMG submission 183012) | Seawater microbial communities from Saanich Inlet, British Columbia, Canada - SI_124_October2016_200_MG | ecosystem: Environmental > Aquatic > Marine > Inlet | place: Canada: British...
CCGCCGACCGACCACTCCCATTTAAGCCGTGTGCAAACTGAAAGACCCCATGATTCCCTATTTTCCTCTTATTATTGCGATTTCGGCAAAAATCGCATAGTGTCTAGATGACCCCCCTTAGGGGGTCATTACAGGCAACCCTTTTGATAGAGCAGGGGAGGACCACGTGTTGTGCGGATGCTGGACTCTATTTCACGCGGTCAATCTTTGGCTTCTTGTGTAGTCCTATTTCTATTACTTACAAACGCATGGCCAGCCGCCCTCATTGCTTCCGATATTGATGAAGAAGATGCCATTTACCCACTGCATCTCAATGAGATAAATGAGAGTGAGGAGAAACTTGTTTCGGGGCGAGAAGTAGAACCATGGTATGAAAGTAGTCAGGCTTGGCCTCAATTCCAAAATAATCCAACGCGCAATAGTTCAATGCCTTCACATGGACCTGATGGTGGACCCGGAGATGGCCCTGTAGCAAATGTCAGTGAACTTGCAAGTATTACTAAACCTGAACTGAATTGGATGAAAGAGACTTCAGGCCATTATGGTTCTGATGGCTTGGGAAGTGCAATTGGAGACTTTTCCAACTCAATCACATTCCCTGCTACTGCAGCCGAGCGTTGTGGTGAAGGTGACCTTTTTGCAGTCTTTGTCGTCAGTGAGTCAAGCGGTGAAGTGAGTAATAGCATATTAAAAATAGTAAACGGGGACACTAGCAAAACCGCTTGGCAAGTTAATCTCGGCTCAACTCAAGCAATAAAGGCAACACCAATTCTCTTTGACCTCAATGATGATGGACGATTGGAGATTATTGTCGCCTATGATACATCAAGCGAAATTGTGGTTGATATTTGGTCGCCAGAGATTGCATGTAGTGAAGCCGGATGGCAAGCCACAGGACATGGCACTGAGAAAATGTGGTCTTGGCAGGACTCAGATCGCCGCCTTGGTGCAGAATCCCCTCATTGGCCAGTTGCCCAAACAGGTCATTTGGTGACAACTCAAACTTTACTCGCCGATTTACAAATGGACGGTAGCCCCGAACTTGTACTTTCTGCGATGGACCAAGACACTGCCAAACCTGTTGTTATTGCCCTACCACTCACCAACCAAGGTCCGCCCGATGCACTTTGGCAAGTAGATTTGGATAGAGGAAACCACATCTCGGACCCCACATGGGTTGCTCTTGACAGTCAAAATAGTGCAGTTATTGTAACCACAATAGACGATAGTGATGCCAATATGTGGGTATGGAAGATTGACGGGGCAAGCGGTTCTCTTGACTGGGAACGGGTCAATTTGCCTAATTCTGATTCAGACTCAAATAGTCCACGCCTTCGCCTCCCTGGACCAGTTATTGCCCAACTTGACGACGATGAAGTTCCGGAGGTAATATTCACAATACCTACCGACTCAAACGGCGGCTCAAGCGGCAACGGAGCGACTCTAGTCGCTTGGGAATTGACTTCTGCTGAACAAATTTGGACCTTTAGAACTCCAAATGGTTATTCTGATGCTCCACCACTTCCTGTCGACACTACCGGTGATGGAATCCACGACCGAGTTTGTTGGGTAACATGGTATTCTACTTCAAGTTGGAATTTTGATCGCCAAGGCTTAACCGGTTGCCATGATGTCAGCGGAGAGACACCTTCCAAGGAATGGTCGCGCACATTAGACCAAAGTAGCGGTAATAATAATGATGAAATCGCCGTTGCACCACCGATTTGGATGGATATTGATGGCAATGGGGCCCCTGAATTAATTGTTCCATTCGGCCGCCGAGTTTTCGCCTTTGATGGAGACACTGGGATTCAAGCAGATATCAATAATTGGTGGGCCGCTGCAATTGATATTTCCCATCGCACTTGGGCAGCACCTGCTGCTGGAGATTTGGATGGAGATGGTTCTCTTGATATTCTCATTGGAGATACGGTGATTTCTCAAGCAGTTTGTGATGTATCCCCCTCAAGTGACGGCCGAGGAATTTCCTTCAACCCAGAAACACCAGACCCTGGTGAAACCGTTACCATTACCGGCCAATTTTCAAACATTGGCACTGTTGAATGTGATGAAGATGTTGATGCGGTTCTATTTGATGGTGAGCAAGAAATTGGCCGCTATCGAATTGTTGATTTGGCTGCTGTTGCACCTAGTGGAGAAGCGGGGCCCGCCTCATTTAGTGTTGACATCATCGCCCAATTGGGGGATGCAGAAATTACTCTTGTACTCGACCCCTTCGGCAACATTACTCAATCGCGCCGAGACAATGATCAGCAGAGTAGAACTCTCAGCGTGGTGGAGCCATATGATGCTGAAATCACAATCCCCCCCGCTGCATTGAGAATTGACCCCGGCACAAGCGGTATTGCTGAACCTGTGATAACCGCAACTGGGCGGCGAACTGCAGAGTGGAGTTTGAATGTTGATTCAACTAATTTACCTCAAGGTTGGGCATATGTTGACCAAACTGTAGGAGGATTAACAGGCATTTCTTTGGAACCAGGTATTGCTTGGGAACCCTCCTTTAGCATTAGTGTACCAAGCGATGCATTGGGTGACGAATCTGGATATTTGATTCTAACATTAACTTTAGATGATGATGTAAATATTAGTTTAGCATCACTATTTCCGGTTGAAGTATTGCGTACTCGCGGTTTATCAATTGTTGGACCCGAAGGCACTGAAAGTAGCCATGGCCTCGGTCGCCCGGGACATGATGCAATCGCATGGGTGCTAATTGAAAATCTTGGAAATGCCGCAGAAACTACCTCCTCAATGTCATGGGGTGCTTCGTCATGGGGAACCCAGCCTAGATTATTGGACATGGGGGGAAGTGAGCATTTCGTAGTCAACTTGAATGCAGGAGAAGCGACTGCTTATGCCGTAAACTTACCAGTCCCTCCATCGGCATCTCTTGGTACTGAAAGCAGCACTTCTCTGGAATTATGTATTGGTTCGGGTAGCGAGAAGTTATGTCGCACAATTGAACTTCGTTTCACTGCAAACGGCATCAATATGCAACCTCCGCATTATCGCGTTGACCCTGATCAAAGTATCTCGTGGTTTATCAGCACAGACGCCCCTAGTCTTTCTTGGAACCTAGCCGATGTTGGGATGTTGAATAGCGGGTGGATTTGGACTGCGGCAGGAGACTACAACTTGAGTGGTAATTTGCTTTCAACCACCTCATCGGGCCCTGCCACAGGCTGGCTAAACCTCACACTTCCAGCCACTGCAACACCTCAATTGCACATTTTTAACCTCAGTGAAGAGGGTGGAGCTGATAACCGTTCTTTGAATATTTCTTTGCAGATTCTGCAAGTGTATAGGGCGTCAATTGAAATCATACAGCCAACTGAAGAGCCGTGGTCAGTGACTGTTGGCGAGCAACACACAATAGTATTGCGCCTAAGTAATCCCGGAAATGGAGAAGATATTTACCAATTGACTGGAATAGTGGACTCAAATCAAAACTTTTCCACCGACCCTGGTGTCATCTTTTCTATCGCCGACCCCATTCGCACCATTGATGCAGGGGCGATGCAAACCGTTCCGATTGCAATCACCCTGCCTCTTGACCTCTCTGCAAGGACTGGAATGCTAGTTTCCTTTATCCTAACCAGTACTGCCGATCAATCTATTTTTGACAAGATTACGCTAGAAGTTGAGGCAGAACCCGACCATAGGTGGGACTTAGAGGCGCAACAAGCAACAGAAATAATCGTCTATAATGAAGAATTATTAAATTTAGAATGGCTTGTCACAAATAGTGGAAATTTTGCCGACCTGCTTGCAGTATCAGCGACTCTTGAAATTGCTCATGTTTCAGGAGACACCTCTGAGTGGTCAATCAACACGGCGGCAACCTCTGAAATTGCAGTCAATGATTCAACTCCCGTAAGTCTTGAAATTGTTATTCCCAGTAATACTTGGAATGGCACTCAAGTTGAAATTACAGTAGCATTTTCGGCAGGAGGTAGTGAAATTGTGTGGGATAACATAACCTTGGAAGTCGGACGTGTCTCTGGATGGTCATTTGAAATTTCAAATGCCGACTTGGAAGTCCCTCCTGAAGGTGGCAATATTAGCCTCGGGTTACGCCAACAGGGCAATACTCCTGCTCAACCGTATTTGGCAGGAAGTATTGGGCAGTGGAATATCACTTTGCCTGATAACTTGAGCATTGTTGATCCAGATTCGGTATTGACAATTAGCATCTATGCACAACCACCTCTCGATTCCCTTGCAGGAGAAATTGGCACCCTCCTACTCATTTCACGTGATGGTGATGGTGATGGTGATTCTCGCGCAAACATACCTCTGCGGGTTGCGGCAGAGGATAGTATTGAAGTTAACACATTTGGCTCATGGAAGGTTACCGATGCCGGAGGATATCCTCTAGCATGGATTGAAAATACCGGAAATAGTTTGGTTGAAATTAATGTCAGTATTGATGACATTCCAAGTGGCTGGTCAGTTTCAGGCGAAGGTGTCAGCCATATTGCATCTGGAGCAAGTGCAGGGCTGGAATTGAATCTTGTCCCTGCACAATCATGGGATGGCAACTCATTTAGAGTCACTGTTAGAATAATAATGAATGGAGAATTTGAATTACACAATATTACAGTTGAATCTGCTAACATTAGTTGGGCAGCATCACCTTTATTCCAGGGACTTGTTGCTGACACATTATCTGTTGAAGTATTCTCACCCTCCTCAATTGAATCAATTAATGCTGATTCAACAGTTGCACAATATGATGGAGTATGGCGTCTAACCCTAGGAGATGAAGGGCAAGAAACTTGGCATTTCAGTGGAGATAATTGGAGTGAAACACTCAATCTGCAAATACTCTCTCATACATTGCCTACGCGCAGTGTTACTTGTGACCTAAAGCAGCCGCAAATGGAAGGATTAGGAACACTTGCTCATAACTCATCTTCAACGATTGCAGTTTGTACGGTAGCAAACGGAACAGAGGATTTTAGAGGAAATATGCTCTTAACAACATCCGGTGGGGTGTTGATTTCTTCAACATCTGTATTCGTATTAGGAGGCGAGGGGATGGTTGTCAACCTAAGCAGCGGTGGATGGGTCAGCCCGGCTGGCATTTGGGAAATTGAAGTGCGTATGATGGACCTTTATGGCAGTACAGTTGATTCGGATTCAGATTCAATTACCGTTCGCATTGATGGGTGGAACATTGGAATTTCGAGAATTGATGAAAAATACAATAATGGCGAACGAACCCTAAAGATAGGCATCAGTCGCAATGGATATCAACTCATGACAAATCCACAATGTAGTATCGAGTTATCCAGCGGCACTTGGATGACGATAGTGACGGTAGATATTACTGCTGCAGGTTTCGCCCCAGAAGTTGAAGTCCTAATTCCAAAGGAAATAAAAGATGGTAGCAATGTAAATGCGACTCTATCATGTACTGAGCCCTGGGATGCCGATGATGATTCAAGTGATGATTCGGCAAGTCACACTTTAGAGGACACCAGTTCATTAGCCGATGCACTTTCTGGTTCGGTGTGGAGTGGAATAGTCGTTGTTATCATTTTGGCTATTCTTTGGCAACTCAATATTTTGTGGCCCCGCCAAGAAAGAGCCAGCCCTCAATCCGGCCAAAAAACCAATTCAGGCAGCCGAGGCAGAAGTTCTGCTGCAATCCATGACGACAATAAAGATGACCTGCAAGAGTTGGCCAAAACACAAAATAGCAAGGGAGGGGAAGATGTTATTCATCTTGAAGATGAGGACGGCATTGCCACCCCACAGAAGCAAACGCTAACACAAAAGGCAAAGGAGACAAAATCTAATTTGCAAATGACAAGTCCTAAAGAGGTTGATGAATCAATTTCTACCGAACCAACTATGCAGGCAGCACCACCATCCAGTCTTTCAGAAAAATATTCACAAAAGACTAAGGGCAAATCAACAGATATTGATAGCAGAATTGATTCAATGCTAAAGCGCAGAGGACTTGATTAAGCCCCCGCTATGACAATAGTAATTTGAGGTGGAAATATGCACGGTTTGGAAGAAGAAGCAAAGCACACAACCCCATTCCATACCTTTGATCCCTGCGATGGTGACAATCTAGCAAGGGTGGTAGAAAGTCTTGAGGCTGCTAGAAAAGGTGACAATACACCTCTCGCCTTATTTTGTCAAGAGACTGCAATCTCTAACTTGTTGGCAATTGAGGAAATTCAAAGCGTCAATACACGTTCAGATATTCTATGGGATGATGCAACTACTGCATGGATGCTCAGCCTCCCGACTTCCAATGGGAAAATGGCACTACCTGAACCTCTAGATTATGGCATGCATAGACAAAGATTAGGGCGTTTCCCCCATGGCAATGGTAGCCCAATGAAATATATCCTGGATAATATCATAGACGATAATAGTGATGAGCGCTTGATGCAACTACTTCACTACCTTCATGATAGATTAGGGGAAAGTAATGTTGGTCACTCGGGCTATGCTATTGGAAATGGCGGATTGAGCCTAAAGGGATATTTAATTCATGAAGAAGTGCAAGAATTACGTGGATTATTGCAAAGGGGAAAATGGAAAGTTTCCTCTGACGAACCTCTTGACGGAGGGGTTAGAGATATTGCAAAGCATTTGACAATCATTCTACGAAATGCAATTTCACGAAAGGTGGGTATCCTTCATAGGTCTCACACCTAATTTGCAGGTCACAGCCCGTAATAATCAAACTAGAAGTCTTCGCCGGTGAGGCGAGTAAACATATCTGCATACAAATTAGCAGTATCATCAATCACAGTTTGCGGTAAAGCAGGAATTCCTGGTTCTTCAGTTCCTGCCTCGCGCGCAGCATACAAATCCCTATGGTGCCCAGTCTCAATGTAATGTGCCCTAACGAATTCCTTGGAAAGTTGAACTATTTCGCCATTCTCATATGCCTCTAAATCCCACCATCGGTCTTCATCAAGAGTCCCAAAAGAGTCAACTAATACTGGTTTTCGCCCGAGGCCGAGGGCAAATTCTTTCTTACCATCAACATGGATTAAGCCGCGCTTTGTAGCCTCACGCTCGATTAAAGCATCAACCTTGAGGACTACTTCAAAAATAGAATCTAACTCCTCACCACTAATATTAGCAATGTAAAGGGCTTCTTCGCGGTCAATAAGGCGGTCAAAATCTTCAAACTTTGTTGTCACTTCAAGGTAGGGCTTAGGTAATTTTGCACCTTCTTCAAGCACAGTTCCAGCGGGAAAACCAAGTTCTTCAACCGACAAATCTCCTTTTTCATATCGGCGCCATCCTGAACCAGCTAAATGATGACGGCAAACGACTTCTAGGGGAACAAAAACCCATTCACCATCCCTTGGCAATGTTGCTGGTTCACGATAAATGTCCACTCTGCGCACAAGACAACGATCTGTGGCATTGCGTTCAACCAAATGAGTACGGCAAATCCCCTCTTTTTCCACCAATTCAAACCAATGACAGGTGGTTCTGTTTAAACTTTCACCTTTACGGGGAATTAAACTTGGGATGATTTGGTCAAAAACACTAATTTGGTTTGTGTATCTGAATTCCAATATATCAGGATCATCTGTTGACCATACTTGCTTGACCTTTCCGGAGTAGAGCATCTCTGCCATGAAGTGCTGGCTTAGAAGGACGCCCTTGAACATTGCCACTCAATAATGGCACCAAAAAATCATAGATATTCATCCAAGAGTGGATTGAATTGTAAAGAAATGCAAGAATATGGATAATCAGCCTCACAAGGCAGAACTCAGCACCAGAAAATGATTAATATAATTGCAAAGCATCTTCAATACGGTTCAATTCCGGCCCTGTAGTTTCACTTCCTACAAATGCTCCATTATCACTAACAACCATTCCAGCACCAACAAAAGGAGAGCCAAACGCAACAGTACCCACCATCGGAGGTACATCAAGAATTTCTTGAATCAATTTTACTTCTTCCGGCGTAACATCTGGATGGAGTAATACGCCTTGGTTATTACAAACTCCGAGGCTTCCCACAACATCATCACCAGCAATTGTTGTTGCCTTCACATCAACTTTCATGACTTCACCAAGCAATTCAAGTCCTTCTTGAGGAATTGCAGGGCTAGCGATGACACCTTGTTCATTGATTAATAGTAAATTTCCAGCAGTATTTATGCCACTTTCCATGACAATGACATCTCCATAAGAGGTGAGGATATCCAAGTCCTCTTCGGTTGCAAGATCAGCTACTGCTAGGCCTCGTGAATTTCCTGCAATAAGGCTTCCAACTAATTGAGAACCACCGATTGAAATAGCGACTGGCTCCAAATTCAATGCAGCCTCTATTGTGTTTACAATCTCGTCATCTATCTCGCGAGGATGGAAAAATACACCCCCCACGCTAGCAAGGAATACTCCCAGTTGGTCTGAACCCAACACATCACCTGTTGCGATTGGCATAGTACTCTCATGTTCGGCCGCAGGCTTGCCTTTCTAAAGCCTATCCCTATTAACTCAGGTGGAAAATTAATGTTCATAATATTATTTTCTCCTGCAAATGCTCTAGAAAGCAAATTGGAAAATGATTTTTCAAATTAGCAAGGGCTGAAGGCAAAGGCTAATATCAAAAAATTAGGGGATAAAAGGTTAGACTTCAAAGGAAAGAAGAGGGGCACAGTGACTACCGTTTCCGTGGGCTCTCGCACCACAGTACAAGGAAAGACGCAGGAGGGCTTGACTTCCGGGTTCGAGATGGGACCGGGTATACACCTCCGCTATGACCGTGCACCCAACTTCTTTCGAATGTGAAGTTAGGCGACGACGAAAAAAAAACGTCGTGCCTGTTGGCTCTATGTAGAGGTTAGCCTGTTAGACAGAGGAAGCACGCTGGTTAAGCGGTACGGGTAATGCGAAAAAAAAAGATGCTCGAACAGTTAGTGCCGCAGGACTGAATACGTCGCCGAAGCTTCGTACTTACATCCGCGGTCTATCAAACTCGTCTTTTACGAGCGTTCTGAGATGCCTCGTTTTTGGGAAGGCTTCGAGCTTAGATGCTTTCAGCTCTTATCCTCTAGGGCGTGGCTACCCAGCATTGCCTTGTCAGACAACTGGTAAACTAGTGGCCCCAAGCCCTCGTTCCTCTCGTACTAAAGGGCCTCTTCCATCAGGCATCTTATGCACTTCAACCACCAAGCAACAAACCTGTCTCACGACGGTCTAAACCCATCTCACGATCCCTTTTAATGGGCGAACAACCCCACCCTTGGGTCCTGCTGCAGACCCAGGATAGGAAGAGACGACATCGAAGTAGCAAGCCACCAGGTCGATGTGAGCTCTTGCTGGTGACAACTCAATTATCCCCAAGGTAACTTTTCTGTTATCTACCGCCCCCACAAATGAGGCTGGTAGGTTCGTTAGGCCCTGCTTTCACATCGTCGATCGTTATTGTGCCGATCCACGTCAAGCCAGCTTTTCCCCTTACAGTCAACGGTGGAGTACTGAACCACCTGAGCTGGCCTTTGGGCACGCTTGTTATTTTTTCGAGCGCGTGGCGCCCCACCCAAACTGCCCACCAATCGGTGTTCTCATTAAGAGTGAGTGTAGTTACTCTCCAAGGGAGGTATCTCTATGGTCGACTACACCTAAGACTGGCGTCCTAGGGATCAAAGTCTCCCTCCTATACAGTACAAGGAAAGCGACTACACAACGACAGGCTGCAGTAAAGCTCTATGGGGTCTTCGCTTGCGGGTTGAAGGTACTGGACTGTGCGCCAGTAAAGTCAATTTCGCCGGACATATCGCGGGGACAGTGGAGCCCTCGTTGGACCATTCATGCAAGCCGCCAATTAAGCGGCAAGGTATTACGTTACCTTAAGAGGGTCATAGTTACCCCCGCTGTTTACTGGTCCTTCGTTGGGTTGAACCCCAATTTCAGATACCAGCACTGAGCAGGATTCACCGACTATACACATCCTTTCGAACTGGCAGTCGGCTATGTTTTTATTAAACAGTCGGAGCTCCCTTGTCACTGCGACCAGCTTCTCTCAAAGCTGGCACTCCTTCTCCCGAAGTTACGGAGCTATTTTGCCGAGTTCCCTCGCGATATTTTTACCCGATACACCTTAGGTTACTCACCCAGGGGCACCTGTTTCGGTTCTTGGTACGATCATTCCAACGGCTTTTCATGGAACCCGGGCCTCGTCTAATATTTCACTCACGACTTCTCAACTTTCTCACTGTAACAGTTCTCCGGTTGATTATAGACGCTTCGCGCGCCTGACATATGACGCGATAGACTAGCCCAAGCTGTCACCATTATTGTTGGATGGCTTACGAATATTAACGCAATTCCCTTTCGATCATCTCGGTTAAGAATGACCTTAGGATCGGCTAACCCTCGGCTGATAAACAGTGCCGAGGAACCCTGGCCCCTTCGGCGGAGCGGATTCTCACCACTCTGTGCTGCTACTCTTCCCTAGATTCTCATACGTATACGGTCCACAAGATCTCAAAACCTTGCTTCCACCCATACACGTCGCCGCGCTACCTCATCATTTTTCAATGGACTAACGTCTCGGTATCCGATTTGAGCCCCGTCCCTTTTCCCGGCCCGCAAGCTAGACTAGTGATCTGTTACGAACTCTTTCAAGGATGGCTGCTTCTAAGCCCACCTTCTAGTTGTTTTCGACCACGGACACGGTTTGTCTGTGACACTTGATCGGAATTTTGGGACCTTAACGTTAGGCTGGTTTGTTCACCTTATGTAACGGTAGCTTACCCACCGTCACTCACTGCCCGTATCTACGGCGAATGCATATTCGGAGTTTGGCGGCATGCCGAGGGATCGCTCCCCCTAAACACACAATCAGTGCTCTACAACGCATTCAACCTCCACGGACGTCTACCTACGAGTAGTTTCGCGCGGAACCTGCTATTGCCCACCTCGATTGGACTTTCACCCCTATACCCAGCTCATCCGAGCGATTTGCAGATCAGCAACGGTTCGATCCTCCACCCAACTTTCGTCGGGCTTCAATCTGGCCAGGCATAGATCGGTGGGCTTCAGGTTCTCCACCATTGACTTCGGGCGAGCACACCCCGTCCCTCGTCTTACGACTGCGGACTTGTCGGTTTCCCTTCGGCTTCGGAGATCAACTCCTTAACCTCGCCAATGATCAAGACTCCCAGGGGCATTTTTCTAAACGCACGATAGGACGCTGCTCATATCTTCGCTTTCACGCCCTATCAGCCTGTACCTATCTAGTTTCAGGTTCTTTTCACATCCCGCTAAGGATACTTTTCAGCTTTCGCTCACGCTACTTGTAAACTATCGGTCTCGAGTTGTATTTAGAGTTGGAAGTTTATGCCTCCCATATTCATGCGCGATATCCGACGCACACTACTCTTTGACAGTCACGTGGTCATATCAAATGCGGTTACGGGACTTTCACCCTCTTTGGCTGTACCGTTCCAGGTAACTTCACCTTCTTTGACTTAGACGATAGACTGACAACCACATCTCCTTCAATTTCTAGTCAGGATTCGGTTTGCTCTGTTCCGTGTTCGTTCGCCACTACTAACGGAATCTCTTTGATTTCTTTTCCTCCCCCTACTAAGATGCTTCAATTCGGGGGGTTCCCTTTCGCTAATGCGAATGACTCCGAAGAGTCAGGAGGTCCCATTCGGCCATCTACGGTTCTCAGACATTCATGCGTCTCGCCGTAGCTTATCGCAGCTTGTCACGACCTTCATCGGCACTCGAGCCGAGCCATCCTCTAGATAGGTTGTAGCATCAACATGCCCCGCACGCTCCCTGGCGTGCAACCTCTGGTGTCCAGGCTAACCTCTACGGTTTCTCTGGATGAATGCCTCCCCTAGGGGCATTCTTCCTCCACCACTTCCCCAGTCAATCCGTATGACCGAGTGCACTTGAGCATCCCGCCGACATACCTCCTCTATATAATCGCACCGCTTTGCGTAGAATTGTTTTGCACCTTGATAGGGACTCAATACGCGGGTAATGATATGTTATTGTGCAAAAAATTTGCCTTGTTTAGAGCCACAGTTCAGACTCCACTTTTTGCACTTGGAAATTGTACAATTGTGTGTCTTGTTATTCAGTGATGCGTTTTTTTCTATTTGATGCCGGTTTTCAATTCCAATTTGAGGGCTTTCCGATTCAAAACTATTCTTTTTATTTATTAAATGGAGATTGCTTCTTCAAAAATATCCACGGAATTTATTTTGCTGGCAATAATTGCTTTTCCGGTAACCCTCGCTCCGCCGAGAGCAAAAAAATTGGCAGATGAAACCTTGTAATCCAATTGATATCGGCAAACTCATGCACTAATACGAGAAAGATTTGCGTTGATTATTGGGTTATCGGGATCAATACTTTGGGCCTTGCGCAATGCAATTAATGCCTCATTATGTTGCCCTAAGCCGATTAGTGCAACTGCCTTGCCATTATAGCCGTCAGCTCTTTCACCCGAACGATCAAGATATACGTCAAATATTCGTACTGCTTTATCAAAACGGCCCGAGGAACATAGAGCACTCGCAAGGTTGAACAACACATCTGTTTCAGTAGAATCAATCTTTGCTGCCTGGCGTAGAGCCATGATGGCCCCCTCAAAATGGGAATCAACTCCAGAAAGTATTCCAAATGGGTCCTGCTCATTTACAGTTGCAACTGCCCGTTGCAGCATTGCAACACCATAGTTATTCATTGCAGCAGGATTTTGTGGTTGTGATTTTACAATCGTTTGAAATGTCTTTGTTGCTACTTGCCAATTTGCTTCACTCATTGCATTGAATCCCTGTGTGACAAGTTCGGACAGTTGTGGATTGCCTTCAGTATTGACTAGCATTGCTCGAGAAGGAAAAATTTGTGGATCTCGTCCTTCATCATCATTTCCTTCAGGGTTGAAAACTTGAGATGCAGATACTGGCTCGGCGAGATCATCCAAATTAACGACCATCTCGGTGAACATGGAATCTTGCGAAAAATCATGAATAACTACATCAGAGTCTTCATGCATTGGAGTGCTTATTTCCTCATCGGCAGGAGCGGGAAGATTCAATGCTTCTGGAGTTGCACTTACTGGTGCCGAGGAAGTGGTATGGCCCTCTTGAGGAGATTGAGGTATTGGTACCGCCAATACCTTTGTTGGTTTTGAAGGAGTTTCTGGTTCGCTTGCTTGAGGTGCGACTATTGTAGCCTCAACCTTTACTGGAGAACTTTGTGGAGAGGGAGATGGCGTGGCAGGTGAATCTGTGCTAGAGGGTTCGTCGTGGGGTGGCTCAGAAATAGCGTCATCATCTTCACTATTGGCGACAACATCCGCATCTGAGCCATTAGTTTCGTCAATATCCTCAAATTGTAATGGCTCATATTCAAAACCCATCTGTGGATTGCTGCCTATTCCAAAAGGGAGGGTTGACTCAGGGCGTGCGCTTACTCCGCCAAGACCAAAAGGCAAGGAGGTCGCAATATTATCACTATCAGGAGCAAAGGAATCATCTCCATCGGAGATTATTTCAGCCATGCTCTCTTCAAAGCGATCTAAACCAGGAATACCCCCTCTTTTCAAAACTGTTTGAATACCCTCACCTTTCGCATCAAGAACAAGATTGCTTCTACTACCGCACCCTGGACAACTAACGCTGTCGAGGAAAAGTAAGCCGCACACCCTGCACTCTTGCATTGAACTCAACCCATGAGGCAAAGGCCACACATATCACCCATTCGGTTGAGCGTGCAATTATTACTACAGAAAATAAGGTGCTTTGGTATCACTCGGATTAAATATCTGAATTAGCCAAGTCTTCGTCCGGGAACCAGCGGTTTACACCGGGTCTTCTCTCCCACATTATTTCAGCAGCAATCATGATAATGGATGCTATCAAAATCATCCAAATTTCAAATTCCATCACGTAAACTAAGATGACATAGATGGTGACTATTGCGGTTGTAAGAATCATAACCGGAAATCCGGCAATGAAAAATTCATTGAATGAAATTGGATATCCTGCCTCCTCAGAAAGACCTGCAGTTACCACATTTGCTGACGCACCGATTAAAGTTCCATTTCCTCCTAGACATGCACCAAATGCCAATGCCCAAACAAGAGGTCCTAATTCCAATCCTAGATCTGCATCTAAGGCTAAACTTGCAATTACTGGAACCATCGTGGCTGTATATGGGATATTGTCAATAAATGCTGAGACTATTGCGCTGACCCAAAGAATGAGTATTAATGCACCGGCAAGTCGCAAGGTACCATCATCGCCGGATGGAATCATCGCAATTGTACTTGCAACTTTGTCACCGATGAAGGAAATGACCCCCATGTAATCAAGGGAATGCACCAATACGAACAATCCGGCGAAGAAAAGTAAAGTGGTCCATTCAACTTGTTCAAGTGCGTCTTCTAATTCGTGCCTTGAAGTGACTAATAGCATCAATGTTGCTCCGCCAAGTGCTATCCAAGTGACATTGATGTGAGTGATGGCATGACTAAAGAAACCAATAATTACTAATCCCAATACTGCACCACTGCGCTTTAGTAAACTAAAATCCTTTATTGCATATTGCTCTTCCAAATCCTTGATGTCTCGGTCTCTCCACCCACCCAATTCCTCGCGATATAACCAACGCAAAAGCATGAAAGTAGGTACAACAGTAAGAAGAACACCAGGTGCCAAGTTAATAATAAAATCATTGAAACCAACGGCCTGACTTGCCAATTCCGGATAGTTTGTGGCAAGGCTTGCCTCAGACATTTGATTTCCAATAATGATATTTGGAGGATCACCAATTAATGTCGCAGTGCCGCCAATATTGGAAAACATTACTTCGGCAATAAGGAGTGGAATTGGTTTGATATCCAAAACCCTTGCTAATTGAATGGTGACGGGAGTCAATAATAGCATTGTTGTAACATTATCCAAGAAAGCCGAGAGAACTGCTGTAACTGTACAAAGAATTACAGTTAAGCCCCACACGTTCCCCTTAGACATAGCAAAAGCCTTGACTGCTAACCACTCAAACACACCGGTTCTAGAAAGCACACCCACCATTATCATCATCCCCAATAATAGGCCAATAGTATTCCAATCAACCATTGTTGCGACTTGGGGTAAACTAATTGGGTCAACTGAATATAATTGGAGGGCGAAAACTGCAACTAATCCGCCAATTCCTGCTGCCAGAGTTCGATGCACCCACTCAAAAACAATCATTGCATAAACGGCAAATAATATTCCTAAGCCAACAATCACAGCTTGGGTTTCGACACCGCTACGAATATGGACTGAAAGGAGTGCACCCCCACCTCCACTTGCGGAAGAAGGGTTGAGGAATAATAGCCCCATGCAACCCATTAGGAGAGTCAAGGCAATTGGTTTGGCCGAACCGAGGCCGAGTTTGACTCGTTGCATATACTATGCGGTGCAGGTTAATCTCTTGAGTGTTTGGAGTGAATTAGTTGCAAGCGGTGCGATGATTGTTGCAGTTGACATTCAACACTCGTCTAATCCAGTAAAAAATTATTGCGAGTAGTATCTGTTCATTTATTGTTGATTAGTCAAATCACTAGTCAACTTTGACAAATGAGCAAATCCAATTCCCTGCACATTGTCCTCTAGCGTAAAATAATTTGACCTGTCTCCAAGTCACTCATTAACGACTAATTTTTCCACAGAACTCCAACATTACCTCGGGCTAAGACAAGTATTGAATCAGTTTGCTGGCAAATTTCTTGCCAGATCAATGCTCGGTCAGAACGCTCAAATAATCCACGATTAATCTTGATTTTGACGATGTTTTTTGCTGCTAATTGGTCTCTTATTTCAGAATAAAGTGACTCGCCAAGTCCTGCTTTACCAATACGTATGCTCGGTTTGAAATTAGAATCCTTTGCTAATTGATTAATGTGTTGTGGTATGTTACCGATAATAATTCCTCCTTATTTATTCAACCTACTTAGAGGAAAGCGCCTTACTTTCCCGCATTCGCAAGTAATGATTCTAATCCCATTTCTAATTCTTATTCTTGCGCTCACACCTGGCCTTATGAGGGTGTTGCAATGCCGGCAAATCCAGTGCTTTATCTCACTTGGCAGGCCGAGTTGATGCCTTGTACTTAGACGCCAAATGTCTCGAGATACTGATTTGATGAGAATATCTTCAAATAATTGTGGCTGAGCAAGAATTGTGCCCAAACGGGATTGGGCAGCTATTGCTCTTTGCTTTCGCTGATGCGCTTTTTTCTTACGCAATCTACGAGGTATACCCACAAAAAACACCTCAACGGGAATTGATTAATTCCAATATTTCCGCCCCGACAAGAGAAATATCTTGGTTACCATTGACAGGGAATAATATGCCCCTTTTCCCATACCATTTTGCCAGAGGGGATGTTTGTGAGTGGTATGCATCTAGGCGTGAACGAACGGTATTTTCATTATCATCGGCTCGTCTTTTCATATCAGTGGAGCCACAGCCATCACAAGTCTCAGAAACTTTGGTGGGGTTGAAAATCTCATGGTAAACTGCACCACAACCTGAGCAGGAGTAACGACCACATATTCGTGAGATGATTTTTTCATCGGGAACTTCAATTGAAATAACCATATCTATTTCTTCGAAATTTGCTAGGGCCTCTGCCTGAGCAATAGTTCTTGGGAAGCCATCAAGGAGTACTCCATTTACTGCATCATCTTCCTTGACCCTTTCTTTTACTAAGCCAATAATCACTTCATCCGGCACTAGTTGCCCTGCATCCATGAAAGCCTTTGCTTTGAGGCCCAAATCAGTTCCTGCTGCTAGGGCGGCACGTAGCATATCGCCTGTACTTACTTGAGGCAAGCCAGTTAAATTGGTAATTGCTGTTGCTTGCGTTCCCTTTCCCGCGCCAGGCGGGCCGAATAGAACAATGCTGCTCATATTACTCGCGTGCAGTATGAAGGCATTGAACCTAACGGGAGTATTTGTTGAAACTAAAACCCATAGATTTCCACATTCCAGTGAATTATATACTCTATGAAGGAAATAGAGTGCTGGAGATTATTCTCTGCCTTTTAGCCATTCGGCGCCGTAATGAACCCATTGTTCCTGTGTCCAACCAACTGGCAAACCTTCGGCGGGCAAAGGTGGGCCGGCATTGGGCAATCCTACAGAAGGAACTGCATTTGGTTGGGTGAATGAAGCCGAGGAAGGGGCAGCAGTTGGAGCAGGTGCTTGAGATGATGCAAGGTGTGGAGCCGGCACAGGTTGCGATGAAGGAAGTGGTGGTAAACCAGAGGGTAAGGCATTAGGGAGGGGCGGTAAACCTTTGGGTAAGGCACCAGGTAGTGGAGGAAGGCCGGCAGGCAAGGCACTAGGAAGTGGAGGCAAGCCGGCAGGAGGAGGGAGTTCAGCGGGATTTGGCGCGGCGATTGAATCGCTCATACTTTTCACCAAGGCGGCTTGAATTTCTTCATAACTTACCTCGCCTGAAACTAAGTCCTTCTCATCATGTACATCTTCCATTAAGGCCTCTGAACGGCGTTGAGAAATATTATCTTGGCTAGTGTGTACACCGGGGGCAACCAGCGTTTCACCCTCATTCAGTATTTCAACACTTGAGCGCAATTTGAGGACTGCAAGAATTCCACTTATTGTTACTACTCCAACAATAATGCCGACAGCCCAGGTAGGCAAACCTCCGAAAAGCCCACCACTTTGTTTTCCAGTTTCAGCAGTGATGCCAATTTCAAGCGTTTCAGAAACCCATTCTTCTGAACCAGAGGCATCATCAGCAACAATGCTCAGTTGTAAGTAACGAATACCTGAGCCGGCATCATCTTTCGCCTCGATGGTAAAATCCATTGAGGTTACAGCACCATCTGCCAAATCTGAGAAATCATTTGAAGAAGTTACCACCCAATTAGAATCAACATTACCAGAACCATCAACAATCTGAGCAAACACTGTACCTGAGCCAATTGTATTGCCAACATTATGTACCGTTATTTCAATTGTACTCGATTCTTCACGCACCATATCTTGAAGTTCTGAAGTGTTCGAAGTAGTTAAGGTAAATGCAGCGGTTTGTTTGATGAATAATTGTAGATCAATTGTCGCTTCAACATATTCTGAACCATATGTTCCATTGACCCTGATTTTTAGTGTCTCAGGGAACATTCCAGCTTCTGTACCATTGGGTGCAAAAACACCAACATTCACTGAAGAAGAGCCCAATTGCTCAAGAGATAATGGAGGGGAATCAAGACCTACATCCCACCCCTCTGGCCCTTCGGCAATGGCCCATTCAAGTGAAAGGGGGGCATTTCCTATATTTTCAATATTTAATATATGATTAGACCATCCACCTAATACCACTTGCACTGCATCATTCTCATCATTGATTTGATTCAATTCAAGAGCCAACAATTTTCCGACTTTGAACATACTTCCATTTGTAATGAACACATTGGTTCCTTGCAAATTGAGTTTGGTGGTTAGAGTGAAATTATTCTCTGCGCCATCAGGTGCAGTCATAGGGATTCCGGCAGCCAACTTAACATTCGCAGTTTCTCCGGCTTCAATAGTAATGTCAATGGTTTGTGCATGCGAAGTGCCGTTATAACTGACTTCCATTGGCCATGTGGGGTCTGCTGCTTGTAACTTTACATTGAGTGGTATCGCTATGTTACCATCATTTGAAATTTCCAAACTTAGATTTGAGAAATCCCCACTGTTGACCATCAAGGGATTTGCCGTAGCTTGTGGTCCAATTGGATTGCCGCCTAAATCAAATAATTGGGTGTTAAATGATTTTAATTCTGCAACAGTAATTGTGGCAGTTTCCACATGAGAGAATAATGGATCTGAGGTACTGGTCACAGTACAGGACACTTCATCAGTTGTTCCGGCCGCTGGTGAACCACTTACCACAGGGGGCACCATAAGTCGTACTTGCATGGGCAGATACTCCAAAATATCCAAGGGCTCAAACTCAATACTTGCTGAGTTGGAAGGTCCTACTTCAACTGGCCATCCATTTGTGCTTTGGCACGCAATGTTGTATTGCGAAACAGCATTACCAATATTCATTACTGAAATGGAATAAAATGCAACTTGGCCAGGTTCAGCAACCAAATTCCCAGTTCCTGCTGAAACTACCAAAACATTGTCAACACGGCCAACATCAATTGTGTACCGCAATGAGTGACTAACAGTTGGCTGAATTTGATACCTCGCAGTAATATCAACTACGAATCTACCCTCACGAGCAAATCTTGGCTGAGAGCCACTTAAATCAGAATCATCATCAGTAACTGTTAGTGTAATCAGTTCGTTATCCCCCACCTCTCCGGCAGCAGGCATGGAAATTGTGGAGGAAACATTTAGTGAACGTGACCACGAATCTTCAGGTGAAAGTAACCTAAATGGATTAGCGGGGTCTATTTCCTGAATGGATGATACAGATAGTGTCACATTTTCTTGCAAAGTACCCTCATGGCGCAATTTAAACGGAATGGCTATCGATTCAATCGCAGAAGCATTGAAATCAATTAGAGATGCTTGGGAATTTTCACTCGGAGTTGAAGGCTCAGAACCATCACTCATCAGCGGTATTATTCTCAAACCCATGGCACTCACATTTACTATTAGGTCGCCAATATTATTGTCTACACCTGAATTAGCATCATTTATCTCATTGATGTCGTCATCAGCATCAAGTGTTAGTCTCAAATGATGCTCACCGGTTTGAGTGAATGTATGATAAATAGAAACAGACTCAATTTTCCCACCATCAAGTCCTCCGGTCTTTGTTTGGTTGAGAAGTACATCAGAAGTTGTCAAATCTTCCAACAAAACACGGTAACTGGATGCGCTAACCGGTGCTTGGTTAACCCAAGAGAGGCGCAACGAAATTTCATCATTTACCAAAGGAACTGATTGAGAAAGCCAAATGCTTTCTGATATTACTGCTAAATCTGTTCCCGGAGTTGAAGTTCCATTACCAGTGACAACTATTGCAAATTGCTGGGTTGAGCCACCCAAATGGCTAATTTTTACGGTCCATTGCCCATTTATTGTACCTACACCAGAAGGTATGTGGATTCTTTCAACATTGTTTACTGTGTCCGCCGAGCCACCGGAAACGGATGCACCTGAAACAAAATTATTACCGTGGTATATCACAGTACCATCAGGCGATATTAATTGTAAGTTGAGATTGTTGACAATCCGAGATTGTGATTGAGGTGCAGTAGATGAACCTGCTGCATCGGTCCAAACTAAAGTAATGTCAATGCCCTGCGACATATCTAAATCGTAATTGTAAAGAAATCCATACCCTGGATCCAATGTCTTTGTATTATCATACCAAGTGGAAAGAGCGCCATCAGCAGGATACATTGAACGGTCCAAATCAATTTGCCCCCACCCTTCTGAGGGATTAGGGATATCTGCCGCACCTAGGTCTTGCGCACCGTTGATTAATGCAGCCTTTACCAAATCAGCGGATGGGCCCACTATACCTGCTTCCTCACGAAGGAATTGTCGCATTAGTGCCGCACCTGCTGCACCTACTGCAGTTGCAGGACTTGTTCCACTGATACTCATGTAAAGCGGGTCACCATTCGCATGAAGGCCACTTGCACAAGCATTACCTGCTGGATATCGGGCTTCTTCAGCACGCGTACTACAGATATTTACACCTGGGGCGACCAAATCTGGCTTGATTCGTCCATCAAGAACGGGCCCATGAGCACTAAAGTTTGCAACTGCTGAACCATCACTAGCACCAAAGGAAAACACATTTTTGGCGGTTGAAGGCGGGGCAACTGCATTGGAACCTTGCATAGGGTCTTCCCCAACTGCGAATACAGGAATATAATCGGGATAATCATTTGCAAAAACATCCAAGGAACGGCTTTCTAAATTATATTGCCCAAGGTCACTTGAAGTGCCCCAAGCATTTACACCAATGCGGGCACCTTGTATTCTTGAATCACGCATTATATCGTAGGTTGAACCGGTTTTTGCAATTGAACCCGAAATATCATACTCAAGAGCATACATATGCAGCAATGCACCTGAAATAAATCCAGCAGCACTAGAATCACCAGTGCCATCTCCAATAAGAGTCCCAGCAACGTGGGTTCCGTGTCCGGAATTGGTATCATCACCCGATTGGTCATAGGAAAATGAGGTCCTTACAGAGAGTACGCGATTTCCAAAGTCAATATGGTCTGAGTCGAGGCCGGTGTCAAGAATTGCAATTGTTTCGCCCGAACCATTCAAGCCAGAATTGTGGTTTGTAATTACAGATGTAAGACCAATATCAACGGCTGCCTGTGCATTGAAAGTACGCAATTCAAGGAGAGGCTCAGAGAAAATAATTCTCCCGTCCATGGCAATAGTTGAAAGTTGGGCTTGTTGACCTTGCACATTTGATGCACTTAGTTCAGTCAATCGGCAAAGTATCACATCGCAACTAACTTCACCCACATTTAATCGAAGGAGATCTTCCAATAATATAGCGATGTCAATTTCATCCAAATCTGATGCGGGTTGAAGTACAAGGTCCAAACTCAAAGGAAGGTTGAGCCAATTTGTGATCAGTGATTCCCCTAGACGCCATGAAGCCGGTTCTCCACCAACCCACCTCACGGCTGGTGATTCTTCAATTTGTTCTAATGCTGCAGAACTTCCTCTAACTAGCCAGGCACTATCTGGCACATAATCAATAACTTCACAACCAAAATCAGCACACAATTTTTCCAAAACCCTTGCATCAGGACGAATCAACTGAACTATCCAAAGGCCATCGATCTGGGGACGAGAAAAATCAAGAGAAGTATTTGATGAAGGAAATTCATTCCACACTGGGTCAAAACTGCCAAATCTCGAGTGGAGTTGACCACTTCCATCTTCAAGAGGTGTAGAAATTAATGTTGGTTCATGAAGTGGTTGCCAATCGGCGAGAGGAACTTCTTGGGAGGTGGTAGAGTCAATAGAGTCCGCCATTGAAGTTGGAGAAGAAATGGTTGAATTTTCAATTGAATTATTTCCGAGTGCGAGTACTGGAGATGCACTCATCAAGCAAAGCAATCCAAGCAAAAAGATACTTGTGATTTGGTTCTTTACCTTGCCGACCATAGGTCGGCCCGTACGGCAAACGCATTTCATATTTCACCAAGCATGTTTGAAACATGATTCATCGCAATCAATCTCATAAACCGAGGCTTGCGGCTATGCCGGCGTCAGTTTTCGCAACACTTTTACGCCAATCTTGCTCAGCACCCATAAGTGCGCGAATTGCATCAACATTTTCGGGAATAACATCTGACTCTTGATGGATTGCTTGGAAATAATAAAGGGTGTTTCCCTCAAGTTTTACTCCATCATCCCATACAAAAATCTCATGCAAATCTCCCCAAGTTCGGCCAATATCTCTGGCAAATTCCATTACTTCTGCAGTAGTGGTAATTCCAGTTTCGGCTCCATTCATTAGAACAACTCTTGGTGTGTCCCTCCACATTGAAAGAATTGATTCGGTCGTAAGTCCATGTCCTTCAGGAAGAGTAGCAATAATCACGTGAACATGCATTATTGTAGTTGGTACTGCAACAGCCATACTATTGATTTCTATTTCTGGCTTTACGGTTTTTACATCGGGGCCATGATGACTTGGCACCTTCAGCACGGGCTTTATTGCATTGATCGGCCCCTTCTTTGAATCACCTGGGTCGGCGGCGCGACGAATCATTGTACACTCAACTTTTAGCGAACCACAATGGTTGTACAACGGCATTAATGTTCTTGACAAACCCGTAGTATTACATGAAACAACACGAGTTCCCTCAGCATTCATGTTTTCATGGTGATTAGCACATGAGGTGTATGACATTCCTGTCATTGCATGCTTTTCCCCACCTTGAAAAATCCACTTTACGCCTGCTTGTTGATACTTTTTCTTATTGTCTGCACCAACTTTTCCAGGACTACAATCAATTACTACATCAGCAAGTTCCAAGAGTCCGGAAAGACCTCCATGGCAGACATATCCGGCATCGGCAAAAGCAGAAATTTTTTCTTCGGAATCATATGTACAATATAGCGGATAGCCTTTGCGAACTGCAAGGTCACAACCAAAAGATGGACGGGTTTTGGTAACTCCGATAATTTCCATATCGGTTTGTGCAGCAACTGCATCAGCAACACGTTTGCCTATTGTCCCGTATCCGTTGATTGCTACTTTGATGACCATGCACACCACCCTCGTTGTTCTTGGGCTATGTAATACGCCTATGAATATACTCATCGCATGCCCACCCATCCCCCTTCAGATTTTGCCTCTACTCCTCTCCCACACAATCCATTCTCAATCCGTTCGCAATTCTATACTCAAATTGTGGCAGAGGGGCTCGGAGTGAATAATGAGGTAAGGATAACGCCACTAAAAGGAAATAATTGCGGGTTTTGTTTATGGGTGATAAGCCGTCGCCGATTCGGTGCTCGGAATGCGTGAGGATGTTCGGCGAAGTTTGAAACTCAATCGCGACATCAATAAATTGCTTGAACAAGCAGTTAAAGTTGACCGTGCAATAAAGATTGGCTGGAATCGAGACGGCGATGAAATTCCTAAAGTTGGAGAAATGGGTATTTGCCCTGCACTACCAAAGGGTGGTCGCGTAAGGATACTCGGAGAATTGGGAGATGCTGTTGCAATAATGGGCACTGGAGGTGCTTTCACTCTTGTTGGTTCAGCTGGAGATTGGTTTGGTGCTTGGAATCAAGGGACCTCACTTGCTATTGAACGTCGTGTTGGAAATTCACTGGGCTTTGCAATGAGCGGCGGACGCTTAGTTGCTCGAGATGGCGCCGGAGATGATGTCGGTGCACAGATGACCGGAGGTTTACTAGTCGTTCGTGGAGATGTTGGCACTAGAGTTGGCGGAGGGATGTCTGGTGGCACCATCGTAATTCATGGGGATGTTGCCTCAGAACCAGGAGTTGGAATGACCGGTGGGAAAATAATAATCAATGGGCGTTGCCCAAATCCCGGAGATGGAGTTGACTTTTCAACATTAAGCAGTGAAGATTTAGTTGAACTAAATAAGAAAATTGAAGATTCTTCTCTTGTAATCCCTTCTGATGCAGTTTGTCTTATTCCAAATGGAAAAAAGGTAATTCCTTCTGCCCTAGAAACAAATTCTCGCAAAACAGATTGGACAAATATTGGACTTGTACCAGCTGACATGAATACACCTCACTTGCATAGGCATTCAACTATTGACACAATGGTTTTAATCGGCGAAAGATCTGGAGTTGACCCCTCTTTCGAGCCAGACCCAGTCGGATTACATTTACCCCTATTGCCATACCTTGACTCCGGAAGCGAATTAAAGTCAAAGGATTTGGCCTCACACCCATTTTTGGTTAGAACAAATCCCCGTCAAATTGACATAATGTTGATTGATTCAGAAAACATTTCCACCTGCCAAATCCACCTTTCTAATGCCGGCGGCGTAATATTAAATTTAGGAGACTTCCCTCCATTAACCGCTCCTGCTCTCGACGGCATCCTTACTGCCCTCCGAAGTATGATTGGAGAAGGTGCACCTTTCATGATAATGGGTAACATCAGTGCAGTTGAAAGATTGCATTTGTCCGCAGCAGGAGCACAAGTAGATGGAGCAATAGTAACTCTTGATGATGCCAGCGGAACCCCTGCTTCTGCAAGTTTGCCAAAAACTGGGCGTTCTGCAGCTTCAGCAAAATTGACTGACCGCGGAATTAGTACTGGATTCAATGTTATTTGGAATTGCACTGGCGCTGATTTAGTTGTTTCACGTTGTTCAGGTGCTGAATTTCTAATCGCATCTCCGCCAAATGATATGCAGACTCCGGCTAAACTAGTGAAGTGGCTAAGAGGCTTGCAGAGTGAAATGAATAACCATATGGCAAGAATAGGTACTGATTCAATAGAAAAGTTAGCCCGCAATAATTTACGAGCATTAGATAGCGAAACTGCATCAATTAGTGGACTTCGACTAACTGGCTATGAACGCCCACTCCCGCATTGGTTTGCATCTTGAGGTGAATTATTTGCCAACAATAAAAGTAAAACAATCACTTCTTGCAAACTTATTAGCAAGAGATGGAATCACACATGACATTGATTCTCTCGCCGACAAACTGCCCCTTCTCGGCACAGATATTGATTTGTGTGATAACGAGGATTTGGAGATTGAAATATTTCCTGACCGGCCAGATTTGCTTTCAGCTGAAACTTTGACTCACGCAATGGGCCCCTTTCTCCATAACTCAAAACCGAAGCCGGAATTGGATGTTATCTCAGGAAACATTACTATGGAAGTTGAGGCTGAACTAAAGGATGTTCGCCCTGTAATTTTTGCAGCAATTGTTCGTGGAGTGGATACTGGTGAAGGCAATGATAATGAGGATTTCATTAAAGGATTAATGGACCACCAAGAGAAACTTCACTTTGCTTTAGGCAGAGGTAGAAGACGCGCATCTATTGGAGTTCATGATTTGTCCGAATTGAAGCCACCATTTAGAGTAAAGGCAGTAAACGGAGATTATTCTTTCACCCCATTGGCGATGAATGAGGAAATGACAATTAAAGAAATTCTTACCAAGCATCCGAAGGGAATTGATTATGCACACTTACTTGATGGTATGAATAAATTTCCCATTATTATTGATGCAAATAATGCTGTTCTTTCTTTCCCTCCGATTATTAATGGCGACCATACAACTGTTAGTTCTACTACCAGGGACTTCTTTATTGATGTCACTGGCTGGGATGCAAGGTCTTGTGAATCCAGTTTATTACTGATTTGCTTACAACTTGCAAGAAGAGGAGGAATTATTGAAAGTGTTACGATAAACGATTGTCATTCAAACACAATTGTATCGCCTAATGGTGAAACAATAGCGCATCAAGTACCACTTGAATTGGTGAAGAATATTTTGGGATGGGATTTCTCAGAGGATGAATTATCCTCAGCAATAATGAAAATGGGCGGGCGCTATATTGGCACATCACCTGCACCAGAGAACTCACCGGAAAGTCCCTCGCGAATGGCAGATGCTGGCAGAGGTGAGCAAATACTCAACTTTCAAATGCCCCGATGGAGGTTCGACATCCTACACCCAATTGATTTGGTTGAAGAACTAGCAATTGGCCACGGGTATGATGACCTCGGCGCAAGTTCTCCCTCGGTTTCTATGGCGGGCATCCCCCGCCCCGATGCAATATTAGGAAGAAGAATAAAATCTTCGCTTCAAGGACTGGGTCTCCAACAAGTTCAATCATTAACCCTTTCAAATGACAATGACCAATTTATTCATACTCGTTGGAAAGAATTGCAAGAGACTACAAGGATTACCAACCCTATTACCACTGAACACACACTCCTAAGGCAGTATATTTTACCGAGTCTGCTTAGATTGATTTCTGCAAACCGCCATAATGACCTGCCTCAAATGGTCTACGAATTGGGCACTTGCGTTAGTGATCACAACAATCGTGCAAAGGTTTCCTGGTTAGTTGCAGATACAGATGCAGGATTTGCTCATGCAAGAGGGTTTGCTCAGGCATTATTGCGAGACCTTGGTGCTGAGGAAAAGGAAATTTCTTGGCAATCCCTCCCCGAAGGGCATGGTCCGTGGTTAACTGGAAGGTCTGCAAGCATTTCTGTATCAGGCATGGTTATTGGCGAAATTGGCGAATTGGACCCAACGGTAAGTGAAAGTTTTTCACTGAAAGTACCGATGCATGGCGCAGAATTCGATGTATCTGCGTTGATGGATTGCATTGCCGACCCTGTCTTGTAATCATAATGAGATGTTAATTTCTAGGCTTGATATGCTTGTAATTCACCTGCTGCATTTTTTATATGAGGAATTGGTGAAAAACTACCGTCACGTTTTTTGAAATACCAGTAACCATCGCCATGGTTGACCCATTCGCCCTTCTCGCCTGCCATCTCTGCTTCACTGGATTTACCCCCCATAGACAAAGAAGAAGGTTTGACACTTGAGTCAGATTCTTGCGGAGTGGACGCCACCGCCCCCTCAATATGTGGAGTGGATAATGCGGCCATTGCTGCCTGGAAATTGGCGTCATCAACATGACTTCTATCGCTGAGCGTGTCGCTTGCAGCACTATCTCCGCCACGTGAATAGGAACTCTTTTGCACTCTATTTTCTACAATCGGCGGGGCTTTTTTCTTGAATGGCCAGATGGGCGGCATGAATGAGTGAGGTGGGCCACTAGGCAAAAAATATCCGGTTTCTAAATCCCCAGCAGAAGAGGGCAATTGGCGTATAGCAGAGAAATAATGAACTATTTGCAGGGAAATGGGCTACACAAGATAAGTGAATCTTATAGTCTAAGAAAGGAGGCGGGAGGATATGAACCGCAGTATTGTCATACCCGCTGCGGTTTTTCTATTGTTGCTATCCACCTCAATGCAACCAATTTTCCAACCCCATGGAGAACCAGAGGAAGTATTTGCGGAAGATTTGAAAGAGGGGATATCACCATCCCAAGGCCGAGAAATTCCAGATGGTGCTGCCGAAGTATTGCTCGTAGGGAATTCCTATACACAGGCAAATAACCTTGAAACAATCCTACACCAAATAATTACACCATCTGACTCAGCAAATGTTTCATCCCTTAGTGGAGGGGGCATGAGGCTTGATCAACATGCAAGTAGAATGAATACACCCAGTGACCAATGGAATACAACCCTAAGCAATAATGATCTTGATTGGGTTGTTTTTCAGGATCAAAGCCAAGTCCCGGGATTCCCTAGAGGACACACAAATTGGCAAGATAGCATCAGTGGCTTGTTTGATTTGACAACAAGAGTTGATGATTTAGGTGGAGAAAGTGTGCTTTTCATGACCTGGGGGTACAGAGAAGGAGACTCGAGTAATGCAGAAAGATATCCGGATTACAAAACTATGCAAGGACATTTGCGCCAAGGATATGAAGATTATAGCGATAATACCAGTGATTCGCAGTCAACTACATGGATAGCACCGATTGGTTTGGCCTACGAAAATATCTACGACGGAATACTTAATGCGGGAGGAAATCCACTTGACTCAACTTCAATTTTTTGGAATCTATATTCGGGTGACGGCATGCACCCCTCACAAACTGGCTCGTACCTTTCTGCTTGTGTGATTTATTCAACCATTTACGGCAACACAACTGCAGGTCAGGTTGATGCCACCAATATTGACAGTACGACAAAGTTGGCCTTGCAGCAAGCAGCAGATGATACCGTATTCAATGGCACTTTTGGTTATTCATTCCCATGGATGGCAGCAGGGTGGGATGGACCGGGAGACTCTGAAAATAATGCTTCGGAAAATGGCACTGATGACGCCTTTTTTGCTTTTGGAGGAGGCTCTGGCTCTTCCTTTTTGACAGACCATGGAACACCTCTCTTTCTCGCAATGAATTTGACAAATAATGACACGAACCCACACGTTGTCAACCTCAGCCTTCACTCAACCAGTAATTGGAATGCAACTTGGAACCTAAGTAATTCAATAAATGATGGGCAAATTACTGTTGCAGAAAATTCCTTGGAATGGATTTCAATGACTATTAATGTCCCACGCGTAGTAGATAGTGTACCACTTGCTGGAGTTCTCTATCCTTGGAGCCTAAAAGGAGTGAATTCAGATGATGGGCAAGAGTTTTGGTGGAATTTCTCAATTGAGGTTCGCCCCTTCCATAATGTAACTCACTCTAATACTGGTGAGAACCTTTCCTTGGACCCAAATACCGATGGGAGAATAAAAATAAAAATTCGCAATAATGGCAATACTGCAACTAGAATGGATGTAAAGGTTCAAATTGTTAAGGATGGGCAACTGGACCCTTCATATCCTCCTTCAAATCGTATTGAAGCATACGGTTGGACTGCAGCAGTATTCGATGTATTTGATTTGACTTGGGTAGATATTGGCCAAGAAGTTGAGTTTGAAATAGGATTATTGGCGCCTGATAAAACTGAAAGTGAACTTGAGGTCAGAGTATTCATCAAGAGTGTTTGGGGGAGTGAACCTGATATCTCAACTGACATTTCTGCTTCCATCCTTTGGCAGCGCAATGCCTCTATTTCTGTAACTGGCTTCAACTGTGACAGAATTTTACCTATGGACTCTTGCAACGGTAGCTTCGAAGTCTCTAACTTAGGTAATTTTGCCGATAATTTTGTCCTAGAAGTAAATAATTCACCTTCATGGGTGTCAGGATTAGTAAGTAGCCAAGTGATTTACATCCCATTAGGTGATTCAAAGATATTGACTCCAACTCAAATAATCGTAAATAATGGCACTACTGCATTCACATCAGGTAATATTAGCTGGACATTACGCCTAATCAATAGCACTGTAATTGTAAGTGAATTTAATACAGAAATTGGCGTTGCACCTTCGCCAAATTGGATCATTGAAGAGACCTCAGCGGAAATTAGCAATGGCCGGCTTAGCGTAGCCTACTCGCTCGTGAATTCCGGAAATGGCCCCGATGGACTTACAGTAACCATGAATGTGAACTTTGGTACTGAGCAGGCTATTATTCCACCGGATAATGCTACCTGGGAGGGAGGAGACATTGGAATTAGATCTTTTGATATCCGCGAAGTGCCAGTAGGAGAGGTGTTTAGATTCCGCGCTTGGGCAGATATTCCGGATACAGAACCATATAATGGCACAATGTGGCTTAATATGACAATCCATAGTTTCCTTGACAATGATGTAGAATTCATCCACTCCGCAAATACCTCATTCCTTGGAATTCCTTGGCAGGAAGCAGCCCCAGTAAATGAACCGCTGATTGACTGGGAAAAAGTAATGATACACACAAAGAATGCTTGGAATATGTTTGGCTATGCTTTGATAGCAGTAGTGATTTCTGCTTTTGCAATTAATTATGCAATAAAGCGGAGAATTCTGATAAATGAAAAGCAAAAACTATTGGACCAAGAAGCAGGTATCATCCCAATTGACAAAGTGGATGATGACTGGATGGAGAAGTTTTCAGAAACAAATGGCGGTGCTGCGCCTGAATTAGCAGTAAGCCCGCAAATGAATAAGGAGGCTTTTGCTGCATCTTTTGCAAGCAAAAGTGGAATCGCACAGCCATCTGCTGAGCCGGTGAATCCGGACTTGGTCAATGCTGCTTCTTCAGTTCTTGAGCACCATGATGAAAAGCAGATGAAGGATCAAATATCTCGCATTTCAAGCGATTTATCCACATCCAAATTAGTCTCATCAACTCTTGTTGCGGAAACTTCACTACTTCCCGAAAAGGAGCACATTACAACGCGCACTAACCGAATTAACCACCCCTCCCAAGCAAAGTCAGTCCCTCTACCTACCACCCCTGCCACTAAGAAAAAAAACAAAACAGTAATCGTCGGAAAACCAACTGAACACACCGATTCTCACTCTGAATCAAAAGAAGTAAATTCTGAATCTTCCTCCGATTCAATAAATAATGACTTGGATTTGTGATAATAATGTGGTTTGTTGGTGTCGATGAAGCAGGCAGAGGCCCAACTCTCGGACCGCTCGTGGTTGCAGCATTTGCAATCCCAGAATCTGATTTGAAAATGCTGGAGGAGATGGGCGTAAAGGACTCTAAGTTGCTTAGTTCAGCAAAACGTAAAACTCTTTTTTCTTGGATTAAATCTCGATCTGAAGCGCGTGGATGGCAATTTGCCATTCATCATTCATCACCAGCAGCAATTGATTTGGCAATGCAATTAAGCAATCTAAACTACCACGAAGTTGATCTTTTCGCCCACATATTGAACAAAATTGACTTGGCTGATGAGGGAGGGCAACTTCAATTGGATGCTTGCGATACAAATGCGATTAGATTTGGCCAGAATGTTTCTGCAAAGCTGCAAGATTGGCCAAAGAGAGGATGGTCAATTGATAGTCGCCATGGTGCTGATTCATTTTTTTTGGCAACTGCTGCCGCCAGTATTTTGGCAAAGGAAAGCCGAGACTTAGCGATTGATGAATTGAAAGAAAAATTGGGCATTGACATTGGGTCTGGATATCCATCAGACCCAAAAACAAAAGCCGCAATACCCTTATTATTGCAAGAAAAAACACCACATGAATGCCTGCGATGGAGATGGGCGACGGTAAAAAAAGCATGGGAGAAATTGGGCAAGGGCGAAACTCCAATTCGTGCAAATTCGGTTGAAAATGGGCCTGTGCCTGCACAGCGAACTTTGTTCTAGCAACCTAATTTTCGCCCGAAATATTTTCTTGAGATGGAGATAGTTTGCGGAACAAATAGAATATGTGTAGTGGGCACTGTGTGTGCAATTTTTCGGGGGATTTGAAGAAGGAGAGCATGCACGCGGGGTTGAGTCACATGGATTGGACACCCGACGCGGAAACCGCTGACATTATCCGTCACTATGCTATTCAAAATGCTATTGAGTATGATGGCAAGGGCCAAGCTGGTTCTGTTATTGGTCGATTGATGGGAGAACGGGCCGACCTGCGACAATTCGGAAAATTTGTCTCCCCCATCGCTGCTAAGGCCGTTGCCCAAGCAAATTCACTTGCCCTTGACAAGGGAAGCGACTACCTAATTTCAATTCTCGAAAAAGAAGCACCTCATTTATTGGAAAAGAGGGTTAAAGAGAGAAGGGAGGGTTTACCTGAACTTCCTAATGCGGAAAAGGGAAAGGTCATTTTGCGCTTTGCCCCAAACCCAAATGGCCCTCTTTCATTTGGGCATGGAAGAGGAGTAGTAATCAATTCGCAATATGCGGAGACATATGATGGAAAATTAATTCTAAGATTCGATGATACTGACACTTCAAGGAAACCACCTCTACCTTTGGCCTACGAACAAATACCCGAAGAAATTGAGTGGTTAGCCGGTTTTAAACCACATCTTACAATAATGGCGAGTGACCGAATTGAGGTCTATTATGAGCACGCTGTAAAAATGTTGAAGATGGGTGCAGGCTATATTTGTACTTGTAGTGCCGATGAATTTAAACAATTCCGTGTTGCAAAATCGAATTGCCCTTGTAGAGATAATTCCAGCGAGAAAAATATGCAAGGATGGGAAAAAATGCTTGATGGCACCTATTCTCCGGGAGATGCCGTAGTTCGAGTAAAAACTGATATGGCAAATAAAAACCCCGCCTTAAGAGACTGGCCTGCTTTCAGAATGCAGGATACCATCACCAACCCCCACCCGCGAAAGGAAATTGGATCTAAGTACAGGGTATGGCCGTTATTGGATTTCCAATCTGCTGTTGAGGACCATCTGCAAGGAGTAACACATATTATTCGTGGAAAGGACTTAATGGATTCAACTCGTAAGCAAGTATTGCTTTACGAGCACTTTAACTGGGAGTATCCTGAGACAATCTATTGGGGCCGTGTGAAAGTTCACGAGTTTGGGGGCTTTTCCACATCTGAGATGCGTAAAGATATCGAAGCAGGAATTTGGAGTGGATGGGATGACCCTTGTTTACCAACCATGGCAACATTACGTCGTCGCGGCATTGACCCAATTGCTTTTAGGGATTTTTGGATTGAATTAGGGCTTACTCAAAAGGACATTGCAGTTCCTCTTTCAAGTCTATTTGCACACAATACAAAGAAGATTGATGCAACTGCACCTCGTTTATCTTTTGTAAGAAATCCAGATGCAATCAGTGTTGGAATTGATGCAGATGAACGGATGTCGTCAATTTCAGTCAAATCTCATCCAAAGGAAGACATTGGAATGCGAAAGATTTCTTTTGACTGGAATGAACGAGGAACAGATATCTATATTGAAAATGAGGATTCAACTGCTAATGCAGATATTGGAATGCGCTTAAAGGACTGGTGCGACATTGGACCTATTGCTGAAGGATTTTCACAAATGACCTCACTTGAACCTGCAACAGAACTTGCCAAAATACACTGGGTTGCAAAGGGGGGGGCAAGTCCCGCAACTTTGATGCGCCCCGAAGGAAAGCAGTTGCACACGATTGAAGGCTTACTGGAAAATCATGATTTCCCTATTGGCACAATTGTTCAACTTGAAAGAGTTGGTTATGCCCGAATTGAAAAAGATGGCAATTTAATCTACACACACGATTAATTGAGAAAGTGAAAAAGAAACTTTGTGAAGATGGCATCAAGCAGAAGAACGCTTTATCGCTTCACGATAATCATTTGGAGAAAAATAGCCAGCGAAATTACCGTCACTATCTACTGCAACAATTGCATGAGGTCGTCGTTCTGCCATTTCTGGAACAAGTTCATGCAAAAGCCCATCGAGAGGAACTTTCATTAGGTCCATGTTCATAATATCGGCAGCAGTTGATTCAGCCATATTATTCCCATTAGCAACTGCTTGAAGGAGTTGTACACTTGTAATAACACCCTTTGCTTTTCCTTCATCGAGAACAATTAGAACACCTCTTGGCAAGGCGATTATTGCCTCTGCGGCACTAACTAATGTATCGTCTAATTCAATTGTGGAATGTTCATCGGTTAAGACAAGGTCGGAGATGCGCACTTCAGACATGTTACCTCCATTAGAGGTGGGGCATATGAATGAATGCCAAAAAAGGTCATATTCAAAGGAGAATGCCCCCTCCCCTCATCATGGCCATTGAAAGACTACTCACAGGCTCCATTCGCGACCAAGTAAAAGACATGATTCAAACCGAAGATTTGGTACTTGAAGCAATGCGGGATTTAGTGAAGGATGAATTAAAGAATTATATCCGCTCACGCATTGATGATAATCCCGAATTAAAAGCAGACATCAAAGAAGCAATTAGTTATTATTTCAATGCTAAAGCAAAAACACTCTATGCAGAATTGAAAGCAAGCCATGCTGCTGCACGACTTGGCATCGCCCTATTGCCAGATGAATTACAAGGCGAAGTAGGTAATGCACTCGTATCTTTATTTGAAAAGGAACTAGGTAATGTGCTTGACCGAGCACTATAATTAATGTTGAAAACTGCAATTTCTCACTCGGTAAGCCGGCGCATTCAAGTGAAGTTGCGGTGGGCGAAGGTTGGAGTTAACTATGCGAGTGCGAACTGGCGGCATTATTTTGTGCCTTGTCATGCTTATTACCATCGCCAGTCCATTGATATCTCCTGTTTCAGCAGATGGTGAAAATCTCACAGTATGTTGTGACTCGTCTGAATTTGATTACTTGTTCATTGGCAGTGGAGGAAACCCCACTTTGACACCATTTGATAGTGACCTCGGAGAGGAAGAAAGTGTTGTTGTTGAAACATCAATTGCTCAAGCAACAGCAATCCAAACTTGGTCTCACACCCCAGGGTGGGGTGGACAATATGATTCATCAACATGGGATTTTACTATCCCCTACATCGTTGAAAATGCCGCAGGCGTTCAAGTCAATGCCACAGTTATCGTCAAAATTGGATCTCTTACATATGAAGGATATTCCCCCCCGGGCACAACATACTTACCTGCTGGCGAAGGGAATCAATTGCTAATCCCAATAGAGATTGACGCCGGAAGCCTAAGTGCTACCGATGAAATAAAAATCACCCTAGAAATTCAAACCCTTGTGTTTAGTATCCCAGGTACTGATGCGAAAATTGAATTTAAGTGGGGGACTGAAGATTATCGGGGAAGTATTCATGTAGATTTGCCACTAGTTGGCATGGCCATGGCACCACCAATAGTTGACGGACGTTCAGTACACATTGCAGTCATATTCAAATCAGGTTATGATACTAGAATTATTGGTTCATCTGTCGTTACTTTTACAATGGGAGGTAATGTGCTTTCTTCCAACCCTGTCTTAGAAATGGATGGCCCTGATGTGAAGGCAACTTGGACATGGCAAGCGAGTGATTCTCTTTCAGACGGTTGGTATAGCGCAAACATTAGCCTTGATATACAATCTGGAAATCAAGATGATTATCTTCAAGGTGAAGCCTCTTGGGAAATAGACTTTGGAATTGGAGGCGGCGGCAGTGGGGGTTCTTATTATCCACCAGAAGAGCCACTTCAGACAGATGGCTCCGGAAGTGACCTAAGGATTCATGTTAACGCAGGCCTCTCTAAAGACGGAATTGACTTACTCCTTAGCCGGACTACAATTTTGCATATTGAGGGCACTCAAGCTCTTTGGCTACGATGGGGTATGAATAATATGGGTAATACTACTCTACCTTCAACTTCAACATGGGCTATGTTTTTGGCAGGTGGTGTCTCACAAGAAATGCGAGACAATATAGTCGTTGATCCTGAGGAAAGTAGGGAATTAGGAAGCCAATTGCAATCTGGACGCTTGATGACTTTTATTGATTCAGGATTATTCTTGGAATCTGATGAATTACTTGGTGGACGCTTTTCAGATTTCCTGACTGTGGAAGTCGTAGTCGACACCTTGGGCGATAGCAAAATATCCAATGCACCTGTTTCTATCCGTATTAGCACTACCCAAATTCTCGTTGATGCTGACAGACATACAATGGTTAGGACCTTTTTGAAATCCCAACCCCTCACCTATTGGAAAGATGTTACTGTGAGTATTGAATTCCAGACTAGCCCAGGCACCTCTTTGGCTAGAGTTGAAATCGAAAGTGATGATGTGGTTATTGATAGTTCACATATGCGTCTATTCACTACTGAAAAACTTAGTATTAGTTCAGGTGGATTTTCCCAAGGAGATGTATTCAGCATCTCTTTACAACCTACTTCAAATCAACTCTATAGCCCACTTGTAATGTTTTCTGGAATTTTTGTAATTCTTCTCGCCGGTGTTATTATTAGTCTCAAAATTGGCCGCCAAAAAAATAAGGTTGCCCTGTATCTAGAGTTCCCCTTAGCGGCGTTTTCACTGCTTGCGTATATCTTCGCCTACTCATTGGAAACAGTTGGAATTATCGCAATTGTGACTGCAGCAATTTGGATTGTTACTGCATTTGTTTCACCGCGCAATCTTGAATCACTACGCCGAGGTAACTCACTACCTGAAAGACCAACTATTTCTTGCCCCAAATGCGCAACAGTAAATCCAGTTGTCTCAGAAATCCGCCCTCTCAAACTACCCTGCGGTGGTTGCGGAGTTGTTCTAAAAATTGTAGATTAATTTCAAACAGGTAAACCTGTGCTGATTAGTTTGTCCATAACCCTACCTGCATGAAGGACTTCACCCTCATCGGGCCACTCATTTTGTGCATGAAATAGCAATGATGCAAGGTCCATTGGCCAATCTGTTCCGATAACTCGATGCCAGACTAATTCCTCTAATCGTGCTGCGCTAACATTTTCTCCTTCAACCATAGGCAGCACCAACTCGCTTAATGCACCCGCTCTTTCCTTTGCATCAAAAGACCCCCAAGCACGCTTTAGTCGCTTGAAAGTTCTTGCAGGCAAATTAGGCAGGGTTAATTCTTCAATGTTTGTAATTTCTGTTATTGGCAATACTTGCACTGTTCCTTCCATTTGTAAATGATCGCGAATAATTGTCCAAACGGGATCATATACTGAATCCAAAGTATCACGCAACCACTGACCTGAACAACTCATCCCTCGTTGCCGCCTCGTTCTAATGCCAGAAGGAGATAGTTTTGCGGCAAGGGCTGCTGATTGGGCAACGGTTCCAAGAACACCAGTTCTAACTTTGTTTTCACTTCCCATTTTTACATTAATTGTTGTTGGGGAGATAAGCAGTTTTTTGGCCTCAACGACCCATTTAGTTTCCACTCCTGATGAAATTATTATTGCCGGCCCAGATATTGAAGTCGGAACAATAGGGCCCTCAACAATTGTTCTTTGGTAAGGAATTTTTTGATCGAGGAAACTCGCTTCAATTTGCGCGAGTGCTAAAACATCAACCAAAGTGGCTCTCGTGACAAGACGAACAGGAGTGAGAATTGATGAAATGGTTTCCGCTGCTTCTTTCAAGGAAGAATTAACCTCAGAAAATAATTCCAATTCACAAATATCGCGTATATCTCAGACCCCCTTTGAATTACCTGAGGGGGAAGTCTTTGAAAGAGGTGACTATTGTTTATTCAAGGGCTCACTACTACTTCAATCGATAAAGAAGAGGCGAATAGGGAGAGCCTTATTCACTCAACCATCAAACGGACTTGGTCACGCTTGTATTGCCAACCAGCAGGAATGGTTCCTTCGCAGACATAGTATTTTGCGAGACGGCGTATCTTGGCCTCTGTAAGAACAAGGGCACGATTATTATGCAAATCTTTGTGGTTTACTCCAAGGTGTTCAATCAAACGAACTACCTTGCGCATAAGGTTCATCATATCTTCAGGATAAGTTCCTGGCTTGCCAGATGAAGCGATGAATTGTCCAATGCGTTGACCGAGAACTCGGCGAGCATCAGGTACGGAATGTTGGTCACGAAGGATAGTTCCAATCATGGCAGTGCTATGTCCTGCTGAATGTAGTTCAAGTACGATCTCCTCAACAGCAGATTTGTCCGTGTTGGACCACTCTGGCAAGTCTTGACCGTGGGGCTTAGTAGAGCCGCTCTTTCCTTTGCGCTTTGCATACATTCGTGCCATATATCACACCTTAAGCGACCCGCCGACCGACTTCCCCTTCATAACCGCTTCCGTATCTTTATGCAAAGAGATTGTTGTAATTCGCCTGAATATTACCCGCTTGCGGGCCCAGAAAGTTTCCATTTCCCAAAAGAGGGTTTTCAAACTCGCACTGAAAAACGACATACTGAGCCACAATGCCAATTAGAACCAAGTTGTTTTCCTTCATCTCTTTTTCAAACGATGTTGGGCTTTAGCCAACCTTCCGGGAGTAGATGGCCACTCAAAGCCGGGAGCCACCGCTCTAGCACTTCCAATGAGTTCTCCATCCTTGACAACAAGGAATTCAGCACCAACTCTAATGTTCTCTGGATAAGATACTACCATGGCACCAAAAATATCTCCATTCCAACTACCCTCCATGGATATTTCTACAACCGGAAGGGATCCCTTTTCATACATTATTGGCAAAGCTGCTTTGGAAACTGATAAACTTGCCCGAATGGGATTCCACTGAGCCAATTGCTTATTCTCAAGCATTATCTTAAATCTCGGTGGTTTGCCCGAAACAACTGCTCCATCCAACCAATGATCATTTAGTCCGTGGTGGCGAGAAATTGATGCGAATTCGGCCATTAGCAATTTGTGACCACGGATTCCTTTGAGCCCTAGCTCCGACATTACTTCTTTGACTTTGGCTGAGAGTCGGTCCAAGGCAACATAACTAGTTCCACCATCACCTTGCCTTGTATCATGGCACGGGATTCCAAGATCAGGTAGTTCAACTCCAGAATGGTTGATTACAACCTTATACCCTTGCTTTGCAACATAACCCTTGACAAGAGTTCTAATTCTCAGTATTTCATCTGCATCCCAATCACCAGTTACTGGTACATCATAATGGGCTGCAGGCCAAATTCGTTCCAAATCACGGGGGACTAGGCCAAGAGGTGAAGTAACCATCACATGGTGAGCAGATGTATTTCCAATGGAACGCATGAAAGCCTTGTGAGATTTTGAGAAGCGGTAGGGTTTCTTTGCTGAACAGGGCAGTAATATTAGGACCTCTCGCATATTTTTTGGTGCCTCATAAGTTTGGCTAATTAGGTTATACCAATCACTGACAATCGGGTCCTCGCGGGAAGAAAAAGTATGACATCTCAGTCTTGTTTCAGCGGGAACTACTGAAGAGAGAATTGATTTTACAGGATGTTTTAGCAACTTGTCATGATAACGTAAATGCTCTACAAGGCGAGGAGAGTTAGGTGCTCTTTTTTCGACCAATTCCCGAAGGTTACCATCTCTAATTGCACGTCTAACGCTAGAAAATTCATTTGTCCATGCGGCAATTGCACTTTCCCAACTCGCAACTTCGCCTAGACTTTCCTCGGGCATTCTTGGGCCTTCCGAAGTAAGCATTGCCCCTATTGAAAGAGATTGGCGAGTTCGCCCCAAGTCGAAAAGATCAACTCCCATCCACGCGAGAACCGCCAAATTATCCGGCCCCCCAATGCCAGGTGCCCAAATCAAGGCACCGGGGAAAAGATTGCGGATAGAAATTAGTGCTTCAGGTAAACGACCGGGGCGATTAGCCAATTGTAATGCATCTAATAGGACAATTATTTGAGGTTGAGTTTCGAGACTAAGAAGCCCAGTATCATGCTTCATTCGTTGCCATGAAATTGGTAATACACATCCTTGTCCACCAACTTCACCCACATCTGCTTCGTCCAAACTAGGGGGGAGTACATGCCCCAGGTCAACTGACCAAGTAGGTCCATCTATCTCAAATGGCGGAGACATTTTTCCTTTCGCAGTAATTGTTAATGTTGCAGGAATTTCTGAGTTTTGTGTTGCAGTAAAGGGAGAAAGTGATACAGGCAATTCGGGGTCACCTTTGCTTTGAATGAGGCATGGAGAATAAGCCAAAGGCTGCTTGCGATCTCCGAGACCAATTAGTCGAGAATAGCGCCATCGCGCTGCAGTGCTGACCCCGAGGAACTCGTCTGCCATAATAGCCTGTCATACATCCATGCTTTCAATCATTTCAAAGCGGCTTGGCTTCTAGCAGTAGTTATGGGGGATTGTTACAAGAGCCGGCATTGGACCATTATTGCTCTGGTGGTTTTGCTTTTATTGCCAATGCAACCCTCAATTAGAGCCGAAGGTCGGACCACTTCAAGTGATGTAAATTATCATATGAATGTTGGTGAACCAACTGAAATTAGTAGCATTTTTTCAGCACCAGGGGAGGACTTGCATCTCGAGTTGAATTTCTCTGCAGGTTCACTATGGCTGGAATTTACTTGCGAGTGTAATAATATTACAGTAACTTTGACCGACTCAGATGGAATAGTAAATACTCCGACCATTAGTTCAGCGACAAAAATAGTTCTTGATCACAATGTCTCAGCAGGAATGGGAGAATTAGTTGTAGTAAACAATGGCGATTCAGTGCAAACAATTGAAGTCAATGCCATTTTGCCAATTGGTCACCTAAGTGTTATGGATAATGCGGATGAAATAACTCCACCAAATGATATTTCAGAAGTTGCTTTCGCCGAAGAAAATCGCTTTTCAAATGTTGAATTTGAACAGCATAGAAGCGAGGAAAATACTACGAAGAATCCAACATGGTTCAACGGGTCAATTATGAGTGCCAATGATAGCGATGCTTTGCGATTTAATTCAACTACGGGCGATATTTTTGAATTCATTTTAATGGAGACCACCGTAGATCTCAAAGTTACCGCATGGGGGCGCTCAACTTCATTACGAGAAATTGGAGTTCTCTTTGAAACCATGACAAACACTTCAATCAACTCGGACCACCTATTTGTGAAATATGTTGAAGTATTAGAGGGAGAAGAATTGTGGCTTGAAATAGAAAGTGAGAGTATCCACGGCTATTGGTCACTCCAATTCGCCCGCCACCTCCCAAATGAGGAATCCGAAAAAGGAGAATATCTTGGCAAGGATGGGCCGCCACCTGGATTTGACTTTGCGATAAACGAGGATTCAAAATTAATATTTGAAACCGAAGGGTGGATTGGTGAAACTGATGAAGATTGTTTAGCCTTACTAGTCCCTGCAGAAGAAGTCCATTTAATGCACACCTTAGCATCTAGAACTGTCACTCTTACGGATAATCAAAATGGTTCCTCAGTTGATTTCGCAATACATGTATATTCGGGAAGCAGTTGGACTTTAATGTCAGATTTGAGCATAATGGATGAGAGTATTAGCAACGGAACACAACTCAATGTTGCTTCGACCTCAATCCCTTCGGGTACCACTTGGATTCGCTTTTGCTTGAATTCTAATAGCACTACATATTGGGGCTTGTCAATAGACCTGGAAGTAATTCAGGACACCCCAGGTGGTGTGCCATTAAGTGAATTAGATGCACAGAGTAATTGGCAGCAGTGGATTGAGGAAGTAGAAAATAGTGCAAGTTTAGACATTGAGGTGTATGACTTCCAAGACACATACTGGTTCAGCACCGAGGGCTGGCCAGAGAGCAAGTTCTTTACACGTTTTACCTGCACAAATGGTGGAACTAGACCACTATTCATTGAAGTGGTTGAGATAAATTGGCTTGACCGAAGTAAGAATACTAGTGCAAACATTACCCTTCAACCGGGAGATAGTGAAGACATCACCCTCTCGGTGGGGCCAGGAACTCATTTGGTAATCGTCACCGACTTCAATCTCTCCCAGCAACCAGCAAATTGGTCTTGGGGCGATATGGAGATGAGCAGTGATGGCGAATATAGTCTCAAATTGAATATTCTCCGCACTGATGTCGGCAAGGAACCTTGGTTCCCCCCTGACGAGATTGCTCTAACGGCATCAAAATGGTTCATTGCAGTCATTGGATTCTCATTCTGTTTGCCGTTTGCATACATTGTTATTATTCAAAGAGCAAGAAAAAGGAATGCTCTCGACCTTATTGGCAAGCAGAACCGCCTTTCAGTTCTTCGAGATATTCTTTCGCGGGGGGATATTGCTGAAGCGAGAGAAAGCGTAGAAGAAAATTTGCAACTCATCAGTATTCTTTCGTGGGAAGAAGGCATTGGAGTATGGGGGGAACCAGCAATGCAATACAATACTGGCGAATTGGATTTGGCAGTTTGGACATTGGATGAGCGTATAGCAAGCAAGGGAGGCCTACCATTCGTCCTAGGGATACACATTAGTGAAGGAGTTTGGGAAAATACTGGTTTGCGTATTGAGGCACCAGAAGGCAGTTTGTGGACAGTGGTAGATGTAAAACCAAAACTCCTCTATAGAGATGATGAGATTTTCCTTGACCAATTGAATAAAGGAAGTAGAACTTTCATTCAAATCGAGATCACTGGCAGTGGAAGTGGTATTGAACTTGCACTATCAGGGGTAGTTGATTCTAATCCTTGTGGCATAAAAACAAACAAAGAAATGCTTATTGATTGCTGGAATGAAGAGGAATAATTCCCTCTCACCCACACCTTGAAAAAGAGATTTGGTTTCTTATTGGCCTGCCTATTGACGACGTTCTTCGGCTTGCTCACGCACCTTATCCCCGAAATCATCAGGCGAAACTCCTAATGAACCCTTCAATTCCTGGAGTTGCTTTTTTGTTGCCTTATCCAATTTTGTGGGAATGTGGAGTTTTAGTAATACTACGACATTACCTCTTCCCCCTCTTTGACGAGGTAGACCTCTACCGTGAATTTCAAGAGTCTCTCCAGCGGTAGCTCCCTTTGGAATTTTTATTTCCAAAGTTTTTCCATCTATATGTTCAAGTGAAACTGTTGTTCCAAGAACTAAATCAGGATATCCAACTGGTATTGACATTATTAAATCGGCTCCGTCTCTTTCAAACCATGGGTGGAGTTGAACATCCAACTCAATTATCAAATCTCCGTTTACGCCCTTCCCGCGTGGCGCTGGCTCACCACGCCCACGCATACGCATTCTAGTTCCATCTGGAGCACCTGAAGGAATAGTGAAACGAATTGTTTGTGATTTGCTAACTGTTCCATCGCCATGGCATTTTTTACACGGGTGAGTTATTATTTGCCCTTCACCACGACAATCGCGACAGGCTTGAGTGCTTTGTTGAACGAAAGGACCCATTTGCTGCCTAACGACAACTTGACCAGCCCCCTTGCATGTATCGCAGGTACTAACCGAACTGGAATCCCGTGCGCCGCTGCCTTCACAGGATGAGCAGGTTGATTGTAAATCAAGTTCCATTTCTTCCTTATCGCCGTCATACATTGATTGGAAAGAAATTGGATGATTCACCAAAATATCTCGGCCTCGCCTTGAACGGCCACCACCTCTGCCGCCACCACCGCCGCCAAACATTGATGAAAAAATGTCATTTAAATTACCTGAAAATATGTCATCAAAATTCATATTGAATCCTTGGAAACCACCGCCGCCAAATGATGCCCCTACTCCTTTGTGACCAAAACGATCATACTGAGCCCGCTTTTGCTCATCCGATAATACTGCATATGCCTCTTGAATTTCTTTAAAGCGGTCTTCAGCATCCTCTTCGGTTGAACGGTCGGGATGGTACTTTCTCGCAAGGCTACGAAAGGACTTCTTCAAGTCTTTATCAGTGGCACTGCGGTCAAGGCCGAGAACCTCGTAGTAGTCTCTCTTCTCTGCCATTCAACTCCGGCGGTCAGTCAGTCATTGATGAACCCCACGCCTCAGGGCGATAGCAAAGTAATAACTGTCTCAATGGAAAACTAGTGAGAACTTACAAGTTTCCGCCACAAATAGCACAAAAACGAGCATTGACTTCATTTCCATGCCCACATTCGGGACACCGATTGATTGTGTATCCACTTTGCTTAGTACTATTGGGGTCTGAAAATGATGAACCACTTGAGGACGGAGAATTACTTCCGGGAGAAGCAATCCCCGCCATTGCTTCAATTGACTGTGAACTTGAACCATACAGGCGTTCCATTTCCGGGTCCATGGGAGTTGGTTTAGGAGTTTGAGCAACTGCAGGTTGAGGAGGAGAAGGGGTCGAAGATGGTTGTGAATCAACAATAGCACTTGGGTCATATTCGTAGGGAGACGGGGCAGCGTTTGCTGGCTCAAGATGCTCATTGGAGTCATTAGACGACTGGGAATATTGCTTTACTTGAGGGTCTTTCATAGGTGCAGTTGCTGCAACCTCTGCTAGCCTTGTTTGCCTTTCCTGCAAGCGCTCTCCGGCTCGGTCCGTGCCACTGATTTTGCGTGAAATCCAATCCAAAAAACGGTCCATTGGGCCAGCTCGCCTTGTAGCGCCAATGGTTGATTCAACCTCATCACCAGCAAAGGTTTCAACCCCATCAATTCTGCGAGTAGCCTTCGCCACATGACTTGATTCTTGCAGAAGCACAACATCTCGTTTATCATCTTGGCCTAACTCTGCAGTTTGCCTTTCAGAAGTAAGTTGGCCGGTTTTTCCCGCAAGAAAGGCCTTTCCCTCTGACGCAAGACCACTAGGCACAGCAACATCCTTTTCCCAAACACCACGCTCTTCAGCTTTGATATGTTTGTCAACGCTCTTCAATGCAGATTGACGAAACCATTCGTGATCTCTTACTAATCGCGCTCTCCTAAACATCAAAAAGCCAAGACCAAGGGCAATTCCGTAGGAAATATATTTTGCATCAGGATACTCAGAAAATGCAATTTTCAGAGGTTCAATTAAGCCTGATAACAAAAAAACAATGAATGCGGGCATCAATAACATTACCCACGAGGTGAGTATGTTCTTACGAGTCATCAAACTACTGTGGAAGTCATTTACTGTTGAAGGTTACCCCTCAGTGAAACCTCATGCATCATCTATCATGCCGCCCCACAGGCAGGCGGAGAAGTCCCAATACCAACCCAGTAGTGAATGAAGTATGCATAATTAGCAATGAGATTGGAACTCCAACGACCATTGAAACTGAGCGAAATTTAAATGTTTGCAAAATGCCAATTAGCAATAATGCCACAAAATATGGAAAAATGGGGTAAGTCCAAACATAATCTAGGGGATACAATAATGCCAGTCCACAAATAGTTAACAAGCCAATGAGCGGTAAAAATTCCAAGGGATTCGCTCTTTTGGGATGTACCCAAATACTTTTCCCGCGCCATGCGCCATACCTAAACATCATTTTGGCAAAGCCAAACAAACTATCTCTCTTTGCCATTTTTAATCTGGAAACATCACTTCTCCATAATTCCCAACCGTTTTTCAATAGCCGCATTGAGAGGTCGCTATCTTGGTTTGATTGCCATTCCTCACCCCAGCCATTTACATCAATGAGCGCTTCACGACGATGAATAACAAAAGCAGGCACACGATGCTGCTGCCGACCCACAAATGGAGCAAACTGTCCTCCTCCGTGGCCTAATGGGGATGATATTGCACCCTCAACCCATCTTCCTGCTAAACCAGACCAACGTTCATCGGCTTCTACCCTTGTTCCGACACCGGCAATCTTTTTTCCTTGTTGTTCCTCAATTGAAAGTAAATCTTGGATCCTCTTTTCAATATGATTTGCATCCACATATGCGTGTGCATTCATTTCAAAAATAAACTCATCCTCATCCTCACAATATTCCAGAGCAATGTTTCTTGCCTGAGGTACATATTTCTGTGGATTATCTAACTGCATGATGACGGGGCCGTCATTTTCTTCGGACTCCTTGGACAACCTCAACGTGATATTTACTGTAGCATCGTCACTACCACCGTCAACGACAATTATTTTATGTAATTGCGGAGAATATGTCTGTTCCATTAGGCTACGCAAACAGCGTTCAATGTGGTTTTCCTCGTTAAGTGTGGGAACCACCGAGACAACTCTAGAGGGGGCAGCCATAGTCAATACCCCATACCTCTCATTTGTCAAGATGACCCTTGATTTTAACTCGGCAAGCGTTTTAGGTGACCTTCATCAGGAAGGGGCATAACATGTCACGAGTAGATGGAGCCGGCCAAGGTATCGAAGTAAGAGTGAGTTCTAAAGTGGAACTTGGAGAGTCACCTGCTAAAGTTCTAGAAGCAATAGGAAATATTTTTCCTGAATTTCCGCAATCTGAAAAATTATTTGAGCCAAATTTTCCCCTTTCAAATAACCCGCGTTCATTTTCTGCCGTGGGTGTTTCAATTTCAAATCTACTTGAATTAGCGGCAAGCCAAAGAATATTGGATACCGCACTTGATTCAATGAGCGCAAGTTTAAATGGAGAACATACGCGTTTTCGGTTAAGTCGTCAAGCCGCCCTTGCTGGAAAACTGTCTTTCACGGTGATAGGTGAGAGGCCACTCGGCGGCACAATATTGATTGATCTTGAAGGTGAGGACCTTGACATTTGGTTGGAGGAAGCGACTTGGCACCCTGGGCGTGAGGAAATACCTCGCAATATTGGTGATGATTTGCAAATGTTTTCCGATGGCGAGCCAAGAGGTTGGGTCAATTAGATAATGAATTGATAATTTGTGGAATCAATTCAGCATCGGATTCCAACCATTCAGCATCTTGCAGTTTAGACAAATCCAGCCAACGGCTGGCATCGTGCACACTTAATTGTATTTCGCCAGATATTTGTTTGCATGACCAAGTGTGAATCTCCAGCACAAATGGGCCCGTGTTTTTCCGAATAATCCCGAGAGGGGCGCCGACTTCAATCTCAATTGCCAATTCTTCATCCATTTCGCGAACAAGGCACTCTTCGATTGATTCGCCAGACTCAACTTTACCACCGGGAAATTCCCAACCTCCTCCGAATGATTCATTTTGGGATCGGCGGCAAGAGAGTATTCTACCATCATCTCCGATTAGCACTGCACCTGCTACAGTTAGTGTATGAGGGGTGACCATCCATGCGGCTAATTCCTCAACCAATTTTACCTGCTTGAGAAGAGACATTTTTTCCACCGGAGGAAGATGTAAGAATAAGGTAGGTAATTGCCTATTCATTCGGTCTTTAATGGAATTAGAAGTTACTGCATCAAGAGTCCTCGCGTAAGTTTCGTTACATACAAAATTCCCCGCATCCGTAGAAATATCAATGGGAATAGATAGAAGATGCCGAGGGAAATATTTTGCCGGAGCCGTAGATGCCCATTTAGAAGGCCCATCTTGAATTACCGGAATTGAATAATTTTTTGCACAAGATGCAGGGAGTATTTGCCGGCCGGAATTATCTGCTATT
>Ga0233449_1000492_pt1 | contig 46794 bp, 60 predicted proteins | sample SI_124_October20_FD_183012 | JGI IMG/M metagenome (GOLD analysis project Ga0233449, IMG submission 183012) | Seawater microbial communities from Saanich Inlet, British Columbia, Canada - SI_124_October2016_200_MG | ecosystem: Environmental > Aquatic > Marine > Inlet | place: Canada: British...
GCCCGCAGCAGGTTTTTTCCAATTAAGTCTTAATTATTTCAATTGGGGACTCTGTTTTAATATCTGGATGCAAGGTCGTCCCGCAAATTTTTGGGAGTAAATTCAAAATGGCTCAAGGAAAAGTAAAGTGGTTCAATGAGAGCAAAGGTTATGGTTTTATTGAATCCGATGATGGGGAAGACTGTTTCGTGCATTTCTCAGAAATTCAAACAGATGGTTTCAAAACCCTTCATGAAGGGCAAGCAGTAGAATTCGAAAAAACGATGGGCCAAAAAGGACCGCAAGCTTCTAAGGTAGTCCCTAAATAAATAGATATCTGATGTCTTTCCCCGATAAAGCTTTCCTTATTATCGGCCACTTGACACGTTAAATTGTATAAACGACTTATTAGAAAGGGAAGACAATGCATGAAGTAAAAGTATTTGATGCTTCAGGAAACCTCAAAAAAGTGATTTCCGTTAAAGCTTTGAACAAACGGACAGACAAGCAAATCAACTCACCTTCTTTTTATAATAAAAAAGGTCGCAAGGTGAAACCGCTTGTTCAAGAAACCGCAAAATAAGAAAAAGCCAGTACAATGTGTACTGGCTTTTTTTATGACTTCCCTTATTTCCCTCACCAACCGTTTCAGCCTCTTCTCGTTTAACCTTTAGGCTCGTAGTAATCCAGTCCGGAATGGTCAATCACCTTTTCACCCATCAGAATTCTCAGAGTATTTCGCATTTTCTCATCCTGATCAAACAGTGAGTTGACGGGTTTTAGATCGGGTCGGCATTGCGGAGATTTAAAATAAAATGAGAGCCATTCTTGAATACCACGCATACCTGCTCGGTTAGCCATATCCAGGAACAAGACAAGATCTAATACCACAGGTGCGGCAAGAATTGAGTCGCGGCAGAGAAAATTGACCTTCAATTGCATTTTTTGTCCCAGCCAGCCTTGAATATCAATATTATCCCAACCTTCTTTGGCGTCGCCCCTTGGAGGATAATATTCAATGCGGATTTTATGATAATAATCGCCATAAAGTTCCGGGTAGAGATCGTCCTGAAAAATGCTGTCGAGTACAGACCCTTTGCTCACTTCTTTAGAGCGAAAAGAATCAGGGTCGTCCAAAACTTCTCCATCGCGATTGCCCAGAATATTACTGGAGAACCACCCTTCCAACCCTAGCATTCGGGCTTTAAGTCCCGGTGCGATAATTGTTTTCATCAAGGTTTGACCGGTCTTGAAATCTTTACCTGCAATCGCCACATTATGCTTTAAGGCTAATTCTACTATTGCCGGATGATCAACGGTTTGGTTTGGAGAGCCATTGGCAAAAGGCACACCCATTCTGATCGCTGCATATGCGTAAATCATGGAAGGCGGAATAATAGCAAGATCATCTTTCAAAGCTTTTTCAAATCCTTCAACAGTCTGAAAAGCTTCGTGGTCCATTTCTTCCTGATAAACTTCTGTAGAACCACACCAGCACATAACCAGTCGATCCAAATCCTTTTCTTTTTTAAAGTTTTCCATGTCCTTCATCAACATTTCCGCTAATTCCATTTTATTGGCGGCTTTTTTAACATTGGGTCCGGAAAGGTTTTTTACGAAAGCGGGATCGAACACCGCAGGCCAGGGTTTAATTTCTTCCAGTTGTTTACGAATGGGTTCCAATTCCTGTTTATCTATAACGCCACAGGCTAATGCTGCCTGATAGCAGTTGTCGTCATAAATATCCCAGCCACCAAAAACCAAGTCGGTAAGGGGTGAAAGAGGAACAAAGTCTTTAATTAGCGGATACTGCGGATTATCCCTTTTACCCAGGCGAATGCGTGACATCTGGGTAACCGAACCGATAGGTTGGCTGTGACCGGCATTGACCAACTGCACGCCAGCAATTAGAGTAGAGCTAACTGCGCCCATGCCTGGAAGTAGAACTCCTAATTTTCCTTTCGGAGGTTCAATTTTTCGAGCCAACCCATCATATGCATCTGTGTTTTCATTCATAATTTAACTGCCTTTGACCTTGGAGATGTTTTTATTAAAAAAAAAGTTTGCTAAAATGGTTCGCTTAGATTTGTACTCAAAACAAAGTCGAACCGTAACAATATACATTACAAATATCAAAATATTAATAGCTAGATCATGATTTTGTAATAATTACCAATTCGTCTCGACAAACCCATTGGCCTTTAGAAAAGTTCCACCAAAAAAATCAACGCATTGAAACTTTAATGACAAAAAACTACGATCATCCTGATTCTACGGTAGAAGGAAAAACCCCTAGCGGAATTCTTTTCCTTAAAAATCCAGGAAACGCTGAAAATCCTATCGATTGGTATTCGTCCAAAATCGCAGGGGTTCCTTTAATCCTCCGCAATCTATTGACGCTAAAAAGAGCCGGCATTGAAACCCTGGCAATCTTTACGGAAGACCCGGAAGGGAAAATACAGAAATCATTCGAGAATATTTTAAAAGACTCAAGGCTATCACAAAAAATTATCTGGATTGGAAACCTTCCACAATTAAAAGAGTGGATTCAAAGCAATCCCAACCCAGTTTACATCTTCAACGGCTCTGTTTTGTATGACAAGAAAAACCTATACCAGCTAATTCATTCGGAGCCACAAAATGCCAAAGAGTCTTTTTTTCCTGTAAGCCCTGAAAACCTTGAAGATCTGCTATTAAATAATCAGATCGATTCAACCTCATCGCAGAACAAGGGCTTCCCTGTTTACGTTCCCGGCTCCAAGGAAATGGAAATAAAAAAACGTGAGGACTTCAAAATCCTTCACGAAGCACAAGTAGGAGGCTCAGGGCTCAATCACGATAGCCTCATCACCAGAATCCTTTCCCGACCCGCCTCCCGTGTTTTGACGCGCATATTTTTAAACACTCCCATTAGCCCAAATCAGATCACTCTAATCAGTTTCTTTTTTGGGCTGGTTTCTTCCTTCTTATTCCTTCAGGGTGACTACAAGAGTAGTGTGATAGCAGCAATATTTTTGGTTTTTTCCACATGGATTGATGGAGCGGACGGAGAAATTGCACGACTAAAATTCATGGAAACAGATATTGGTAAAAAACTGGATATATATTGCGATAACATCATTCATTTTCTGGTGTTCACCGCAATCGGTTACGGTATCTACTCCAAAACAGATGAAATTATTTTTTTATACCTTGGGAGCTTGGCCGGGCTGGGAGGCCTGCTGTCATTCTTTTTACTCAGCCCAATACTTCTCGAGAAAAGATCCCCCGGAAAACAATTGTTCCATACCAGCGAACCTGAGTTGGCAGAAAAATTCGCGAACAGAGACTTCATTCATTTTCTCTTATTGGTTTCTTTAATCGATCAACTGGAAATTTTTATTGCGGTAGCGGCGGTAGGAGCAAATCTATTTGCCGGATATTTGGTTTATTCCCGGCTTCTCAAACTAAAAGCCGCATGAAAAAATAAAAATATTTTTTTCTTCAGGCGCAATTTTCTGCAAGGCTAGACAAATATTCTTCGGCTTGTTTGAAGTTACTCGGGTCATCTATGTCGCACCAGAAAAGTCCGTTTATTGGCATTGCTTTGGCCTTTCCTTGCTTAGCGAGATTACGCACACCGCCCGAAAGCGAGTCATCCCCCTCTTTCGCAGATTTTTCAATAGCCGAAAACAGCGTTGGGTCACACAAAAATACCCCCGTATCGAAGCAATTGTAGGGCTCCATTCCTTTGCCAATTTTTTGAATCCGGTTTTCTTCAACCAAAACCCGTGTCACATCATCCATATCCACAAAAGGGTTTTTCAGATCCTCGTCCACCGCCAACAGTATTCCTTCGTTTGCGGAAGATTGGAGCATCAACAAGCGCGCTATTTCAGGATCAAAAATATGATCGCCCATCATTAGCAAAAAGGGCTCATCCATATGAAGCTTTGCCTTGAGAACCGAGATACCATTGGCCCGTTCCCATTCATCATTCTCAATGATTGTAATTGGAACATTTTTAGACCAGCTCACTTCTTCTAAATGTTCGCGGACGCTATTGCCCTTGTAACCAACGACAACATAAAAACCATCCACCCCGGCTTCCAAACACGAATCTATCACCCTTTCAATTAGAGGGGTATTCTTAAGAGGGATCAGAGGTTTAGCTTCGGCAATGGATCTCAACCGACTGCCTTGCCCAGCTGCAATGATTAAACATTTCATACGAAATTTTAAATTAGGGGATATAGGGTAGTTAAATCACTCGTTATTGTCACATATGGAGGGCGCCTCTTCAACCCTTTGTTTTTTTTCGGAATTAGACAACATCATCTTTTCCCATTTCCTTTTGTGCTGCCTGAGCCAGTTCCGATGGGCTGGTGGAATATTGCCACCCCAAGGCAAAACCGAGAATGAACCATACAATTTCTCGAACCCGACGCATCAACGCTGTCGCCACTCCCAAAGCCGGTTGCCCGGTAATCGCTCCTGTTGCCAATAAAAAGGCTGCCTCTTGAGTGCCGAGCGTTGCTGGAATAAAAAATGTGCCCGCCCGCACCAACTCTACAAAAGTTTCCAGAATAATGGCCTCTCCTATAGAGATAGGATGTCCCAAAAAATATAAAATTATATAAACTTCCAAAGCCCCAAGATACCAGTTCAAAAGGTTAAGCCCTAGAGCTCCATAGAAAAGAGGTCGTTTTCGAGTATAAAACTGAACCAGTCGCTCATCAAATTCCTGAAGATGACGGAGAAACTTTTCCAATTTACGTCCCAAAGCTTGTTGACTGATCCAACCCCCGGCAACAGAAGTTATTCTATATCGCTGAACAATATAAAATCCAAAAATGCCCACACTAAGCACAGCTAAACTTATTTTTGAAAAGGTGTAATAATTTTCCGGGAATTCTGGAAGGAGAGAAATGAGGTAAACACCTGATGCCATAAAAATAACCATGGAAATCATGTGGGTGGACTCAACAAGGATGATTGAAGCCGCACCTTCCCTATAACTAATGCCATAATGCTTTTTCAAAAGGTAACCTTTTATAGGCGCACCGCCAAAAGCACTGAAGGGCAACATTTTTCCAAATGCCGCTCCCACCATTCGCACTTTCCAAAGATTGTAAATCCAACTGAATTTTGTGCTCGGCAAAGTAAACTGCCAGGCTATCGTATCAATCCAGAAAGCAAATCCATAAACCGTTAACACAAAAAATATACCCCAACCCGATGCGATCAGATTCGACCATACCAACTCGAGATCGGTCTCCGAAAAAACATAAATCAGGAGACCAAATCCAACGAGTAAATAAATAAGTTTGATTGCCTTCACTCTTCTCTTATGTCCTATCTATGGATGCCAGCGGCGGGAACTGCGGGTAAACTGAAGACACCAATAGGCCTGAGCCCCAATGGCGGCGGGAGGAAGAAGATACCAAATCACCCCTCCTAAACTGAGAGCTAAAACGATAAAACAAAAATCACTTCTAACCATACGCGCGTTCAGAACAAAGCGATCCATCTTAGAATCGTCATCCCTGATCGATGTTTCTTCTGCTGTCAACTGGCTTGAGTGGGGTTTGGTTCTATTTTGATAAAGCTCGAGAGCATAGTTCATGCTGCCACCAAAACCGGCCGCTATTCCAGACCAAAGCCAAATTTGCTGCCCGGTAACCGAAGTTGCGCCCCATCCAAGACAAATAAAGTAAACGGCATGCACAATCCAATCTACAAATGTGTCGTAGCGCATTCCAAAAATACTACGCATATCCTTGATCCGGGCAATTTCACCATCGCAGTTATCGAGGATATAACAAATCAGAAATAAGAATGCTCCAAAGAGGATTGAATAATAATCTCCTCTCAGACATACAACCCCTCCTGCCACACCAAATATCATCCCAAGGGTGGTAATTTGGTTTGGCGTAATCGGCGTCTTCATCAAAACCATTGTCACGGGATAAGACAAGTGCCTGATAAGAGGCTGAAGTTTCTTAGGAGGCTCTAACTGCTGTCCTGCTTCCGTCTTAAATGTCGGGTCTGTAGTATTAATTTTTTACTGGGCCGGATAAATTGGGGGAGGAACGGGTTCTTTACTATTTATTTAAATAACTAACACTACAAACCTTACTTGGGCACCACGTTGAATGCAATAAAATTTATTGAAATTAAACATCCAGACACTTGATTTTATTGGGCAGCGGCCTTTGAAATTGTTACAATTACTTCATGCCTTTGAAAATTGCTCTCGTAAATATGCCCTTTGGGTTTCATATATATCCTTCCATCCAGCTAGGCACCCTTTCGACCTTGCTGAAGTCCAAAGGCTGTGAGGTCAAAAGCCATTATCTAAATCTGCATTTCGCCCATCAGCTTGGATTGCCCATCTACAACCAACTATGTGAAAAAAGATTTCTGGTTGGAGAATGGTTGTTTTCACACATCCTGTATGGAGAAAATCCTAAAAACCTGGCCTACCACAAAAATTTTGCGCCTCATATTGAAGATGTATGCCGATCCATTGAGCGGCCATTGGATTATCTGCTGGATGTAAAAACTAAAATGGTTCCCGAATTTCTTGAATGGTGTAGAGATGCAGGGAACTGGGGGGACTTCGATGCAGTGGGGTTTTCATCGACCTTCAACCAAAATGTAGCCAGCTTGACACTGGCAAAAATGATCAAAGAAAAATTTCCGCATGTGAAAATACTTTTTGGCGGCTCTAATTTCGAATCAGAAATGGGACTCGAATATTTTCGAGTTTCACCCTGGATCGATTATGTGGTACCGGGTGAAGCAGAAGATATCCTGCCTAACCTGGTACAGTATTTGGAAAAAGGAGGCCCCGTCCCAAAAGGGGTTGTGCATCGGTGTGAAGGAGAAGTTCTTTACGAAGAGCCTGATGCCATGTTTGGCAACTTCACCGAATATGCAGCACCTGATTATCAGGACTTTTTTGATCAGTTGGCCGAGATTGACCCTGAATCCTCTCTATTAGAAAACCCGGTCATCCTATACGAAACAGCCCGAGGATGCTGGTGGGGAGAAAAGCATCACTGCACCTTTTGTGGTTTAAACGCCAGCACCATGAAATTCCGATCAAAGCCCATGGAACAGGTTCATGCAGACCTGGCAGAGCTCTCTCAAAAGCATGATTCCTTTCGGTTTAGGTTAGTCGATAATATTCTAGAAATGAAATATATCGATGGAGTTTTTGGCGACCTCGCCGAGAAAAATTTCGATCTGCAATTTTTTATTGAAGTGAAAAGCAATCTCACCAAGAAACAAATCAAGACCCTGGCTCACGGTGGCGCAAAAGTTATTCAACCGGGAATTGAAAGCTTCAGCATGAACCAGCTTCAGGAAATGGACAAAGGCGTTCGCCCGCTACAAAATATCCTGTGCATGAAATGGTCCATGTATTACGGAATTGAAGTGAACTGGAACATTCTGATTGGGTTTCCTGGCGAAACAAACGAAGACTATCGACAACAAATCGATTTAATAAAACTTTTATTTCATCTACCGCCGCCAGAATGCGTCGGTGATTTATGGCTCGAAAGGTTTAGCCCTTATTTCATGAGACCGGAAGAGTATGGAATAACCATCACGGCGCCGGGCGAGGCTTATCCATATGTTTATGACGATCCTCAAATTGATCAGTTAAAAATCGCTTACGATTTTGAGTTTAAAACTTCTACCCAAATTGATCCAAATCTTAAAAAAGAACTTTACGACATTGCCGCAGAATGGAAAAGGCGACACCAATCCGAACAACTGCCCTTCATGATATTTACCAAATCTATGGACTTTGTAAAAGTTTACGATGATAGGTCTTTACAGTCTACGCAAGTCCGTTTGGAAGGGGCTGCCGCTAAAATATTCTTGTTCTGCAACGAAGCACCCAAGACCATTGGACAAATCAAAGAGCATTTAAACGGGTACAATGGTAACAAAGATGGATCTGCTGAAGAAGCGATTCGATTCCTTGAAGAAAAAGGACTCATCTATGGTGAGCGTGGAAAATATTTAAACCTCGCCCTGCCTCATAACCCCAATCTATAATTATAAATATATGAACAAGCCAGGATCAAAAGGCGAGCGGAAGCTACAAAAGAAACACAATTCGGAAAAAAGTGCCAATTCGTTTTACAAAGCACAAATGTTGGATTTTCTAAACCCTGAAATGCAGAAATTTATTTCAGACCAGGAAATGGTTTTTCTTTCAACTGCAGATTTAAAAGGCGAATGCGATGCATCTTTTCGCGCTGGCCCAAAAAGTTTTGTAAAGGTGCTGGATAATAAAACATTAGTGTTTCCCGAGTTTAAAGGGAACGGCGTCATGGCCAGCCTGGGAAATATTTCAGAAAACCCACAAATTGGATTGATGTTTATAGACTTTTTTCGTTCCTCCATTGGGCTCCACGTAAACGGCAAAGCAGAAATAATTACCGAAAAAGAAGCCAGTAAACTTGTCAATCCAATAGACAAGGCTAAAGCGGAAAAAGACGGGCAACACAAAACTAAATTATGGATTAAGGTGGATGTAGAAGAAGCCTTTATCCATTGTTCCAAGCATATACCTAAACTAAAAAAGCAGGATAAGGTCATTCATTGGGGAACCGATGACGAAAAGTTAAAGGGCGGAGATTTTTTTAATACGAAGGGATGCAAGTCCTAATCTTAAACCGAACCCACTCCAGCAAAAGGTATCCCTGCCAACTCAGCCATTTCTTTTTTCCATGTACTCAGATCGTTCAAATTAAATTCATTCAAATGTGAATGACCGCAGGCACGACTCAATACTTTCATCAAATCCACCGAAGCACCTAGAAACCTTGCCAGCCTTTCAGCGGACTCATCTATAATCAGCCGTTCTCTAAGATGTTCTTTTTGGGTGGCAATCCCAACCGGACAGTTATTAGTATGGCAGGCCCGCATTCCCAGACAACCAATGGCTTGTATGACCGAATTGGAAAGAGCAATCGCATCTGCCCCTAAAGCCATTGCTTTAGCAAAGTCTGCTGGAACCCTTAACCCTCCGGTTATGACCAGCGAAACATCCTGCCTCCCGGCCTTATCAAGGCATCTTCTAGCCCGGGCAAGTGCAGGAATGGTGGGAACCGAAATATGATCTCTGAAAATCAAGGGGGCCGCTCCCGTTCCACCTCCCCGACCGTCCAGAATTATATAATCCACTCCAATGCGCAAAGCCGTTTCAATGTCTGCTTCAATATGCTGAGCCGAAAGTTTGTACCCAATAGGAATACCACCGGTTTCTTCTTTTACCTGATCTGCAAACTCTTTTATTTGGCTTTCATCATTCCAATCGGGAAAACGCGCCGGAGAAATAGCGGGCTCGCCTTCTTTTAGTCCTCGAACTTTAGCTATTTTCCCTTTCACTTTATCTCCAGGCAAATGCCCACCTGTTCCGGTCTTAGCTCCTTGTCCGCCCTTAAAATGAAATGCCTGACATTTTTTCACCTTGTCCATTGAGAACCCAAATCGTCCCGAAGCTAATTCATAAAAGTACCTTGAATTTGCTTCCTGCTCTTCAGGTAGCATGCCCCCTTCGCCGGAACAAATTCCCGTCCCCGCCAATTGAGCGCCCTTAGCCAAAGACAGTTTGGCTTCTTCTGAAAGTGCCCCAAAGCTCATATCAGATACAAACAGGGGAATTTTTAATTTCAAAGGTTTTTTAGCTGAAGGCCCAATGATGGTTTCCGTGCCCACTTCTACATCATCGAGGTGCGGGAATTTAGAAATCTGCGCGGTTACAATTTGAATATCATCCCAAAGTGGCAACTCGTCCCGCGAGACTCCCATTGCAGATGCAGGGCCATGATGACCGGTCTTTTCCAGCCCGTCTTTCGCTAAAGACTGAATGAACCCCACATGCGGTTCATTTGAAGTTCCCTCAGTATCAGCATAAAGCCCTAAATACTGATCTCTTTGATAGGGTTGAGGATTATCCTTCTCCCATTCACTTATCTCAATCTCGTCTACCAGAACTTGCCCACCTTCAACCCAGGCATTAAATTTGACCAAACGTTCATCGTTGTCATATTCGCTAACCCCAGTGTCATAGCGGAAGTCCCAATGGTGTACTCCACAAATCAGATTATCGTTTTTAATAAAACCATCCGCCAACAAAGCCCCTCTATGCAAACATCTTCCATAGAAAACCGATACTTCTTCATCATATTTTACGATTACCAGATCCACATTAGCGACTAGTGCATAGGTGGGGTCCCGATCAGCAAGTTTTTTCCAATCAGCAACAGCGACTTTTTTCATAATGGGTTTCCAAGATATTAGGTTGATTTTCCATAGGAGGCCTACGACTCAAATAATATATCTTTGTAGGGAATCCAGCAAATACTTTACAAATTTTTTAATCCGGGAGAAATCAGGTGCAACAGAAATGAATCCAAAAAACTTTTTTGGCAGGAAAAGGCTTACTTTTTTTTAGCCTCTTTTTCTTTCTTGGCCTTGGCTTTTTTATCTTTTAACTTTTTTGCTGCAGCTCGACGGTCTTCTTCAGCTCGCCTGTCAGAGCTCTTCCGTCGATTCCCCCAAAGTCTTGATTTATCTTTGAACCTTCTACCCTTTTCTCTTCTTCCGCTCTTTTCCCTGGGAATAATATCTTTGCAAGTATACTCCCGATCGGATTTCCATCTTATTTGGATATAGGAGGGGAACGTACTTACTTTGTCTATATAAGCAGACTCAACATCAACAGCTAAAAGGTTTGTGACAAGACTAAGGTCGGCACCGCGAAGGTTTGCATCTCTTAGAAAAGTCCCCTGCATATTTGCCTTACTTAAATTTGCGCCTTGTAAATCGGCCTCTCTTAAATCTGCTTCCGTGAGATTGGTTTCGCTCAAGTTAGCTTCAACAAGGGTGGCACCTCTAAAATCAGCAAAGCGAAGGTCTTTCTTGGCAAACTTTAGATTTCCTACTTTGTCTTTAGACATCTCTACTTCCAATCATCTACAAATTTATATGACTAAACAGAAAAGATATTTTGGACTAAATTTATTTCATAAAACGCATAAAGTCAATATCACTAACACTTACCCGTTTATTTTATGGTTTATCCTCTACCACAATCACACCACGCATAGTGGCATTGTGAATAGCACAATAATAATCAATCACACCCGCTGGCCAATCAACCTTTACCTCATATTCCTTTACAAGAAAACTGACATTAAATTTTTCATCGTGAATGGGTGATTTGCCACTGGTAACCGTATGCAGCAGTTCTTCTTTGTTCACCCACTTTACAGTGTCCCCTCTTTTAACTTTCACCACTGTAGGAATAAATGTTGATTTAAAAATTTCTACTTCAATCACTTCTGCTTTTACAGGTGGGATAAAAATAAAAAGAGAAACTAAAACAACCTTTAATATTAAGATGCCAAAATGCATTATTTTATTTCACCTCTTTTGTCGGGTCAGCAGCGCAACGAAAACCCAAGTCACCCGCCTTAATAATAGGCTCATACCAAAACCGGGTAGCGGATCTTAGGAAAAAAGGATCATCTTTATAGGACCCACCTCGGATAATTAAAAACTGGCCCGCTGGTGGCCCCTGAGGATTGTAGTCGGGGTCTAATAGGGCGCTGGTCTCGTAATAATCTTCACGGTACCAGTCTGCAACCCACTCCCATACATTTCCATTCATGTCGTAAAACCCCCATGGGTTGGCCCTCTTTTCTCCCACCGTGTGCATAACCGCCAAAGAGTTTTCCTTGTACCATGCAAAATCGCCTTCCATATTGTCACCCCAGAAATAGGAGGTGCTTGTCCCGGCGCGGTTGGCATATTCCCACTCCGCCTCAGAGGGCAACCTTCCGCCCTTTTTTCGACAATATTGTTTTGCTTCAATCCATGAAACATTCACTACTGGAAAATCAGGACCTTTAAGTGTGGAGGGATTAATCTCCATCACCGATTCAAAGTTCCCCTGGCTCACTTCAAACTTATCAAGATAAAATGATGACACACAAACATTATGGATTGGCTCTTCAGAAACAAATTCTTCGCTGCCCATTTGAAAGCAACCCGGTTCCAGAAAAATCATATTGAGATTCTCTGGGTTCGTTGTTCCAGAAAAAGCAACTGCATAAGAGGAAACCCACACACAAAAAAGCAACACCATCAACCTTAAGGTTTCCCGACAAAATTTATATCCAGATAAAATAGGTCTATTCTCCTCCCATTTCAGGGAAAGCCCACTCCTTTACAAGGACGGGTGGGTCGGAAGGGCTTTCATAACCTTCGGCAATTAAAAAACGGGTCTCGGCATCGGCACTAACCACCACCTGCCTTCCATTCTCCGTATCCGGCTCATGAGGAATCAATAAAAGACCGGCCGGGATAAATGGCATTCCTGTTTTTCGAACCATTTTTTCTTCTTCAGGACTGAACTCTAAACCCCCTTCATAAGGTGGCCATTCTGCGGCTCCCATAGGGGAGAACATCCAGTCAAGAAATTGCTCGGGAGTTCCTTCTGGGTAAGCCACCAAGAAGCTGGAGCGTTGCAACTGACGCTGCGCTGACATATATCTTACCACCGCAATGCCTTTTCTAAGCTCAACATTATCTTTTGGGCTGTAATCAAAGTAAAAAAAAGGCAGCATAAGAATAAAACCGATTGCCAACCAAATATATATTTTATTGATTTGTTCTTTTCCCACGCTCATAACCTCTCAAAGTTTACTTTTTCAAACCCCTCTTTTTTAAAATCGTACTCCCACAGGCGCTTTCGCAATCGATTTTAGCAATAAGGCGTCATATTTATTTTAACAAAATTTTTTTCAGTATTATAATAAGAACCCTTTAGAAAATTTTCAGAGCTTATGCCTCATGGATAACAACAATAAAGAATTACCCGTAACCCTGCTGTCTGGGTTTCTTGGTTCTGGAAAAACAACACTCCTCAACTATATTTTAAAACAAAACCACGGCAAACGAATCGCCGTAATCGAAAACGAATTCGGAGAAATTGGCCTCGACTCTGAGTTCGTTATTGGAGCCGATGAAGACATTTTTGAAATGAGCAACGGCTGCATTTGTTGCTCCATACGTGGTGACCTGATTGAAACATTAAACCGGTTACTTGAAAGGCAAGAAAAATTTGATGCAATAATAATCGAAAGCACGGGTCTTGCCAGCTCCGGCCCACTGGCTCAGGCCTTTCTTGTGGAAGACGAATTATCACATTCTTTAAAATTGGATGGCATCATTACTCTCGTAGACTCAAAGCATATCTGGAAAAACTTAAATGAAACGGAAGTCACTTGGGAACAAATCGCTTTTTCCAATGTCATCTTACTTAACAAAACCGATTTGGTCTCCCCTGATGAGCTGGTCGATCTTGAAAAAAAGGTTCGACAGATCAACCCAACAGCAAAAATTTATCACACCAACCATGCGGAGACAGATTTAGACCAAATACTTAATATCGGAGGGTTCGATATTAAAAATGTTCTGGATGAAAATTCCTTTTCGACTCACCACCATGAAGCGGATAACGGCATTTCATCTGTTTCCCTGACCTTCCCGGACTTTGTTGATCCAAGCCGATTAAACCACTGGCTACAAATGCTTTTTTTAATGGAAGGGATGGATGTGTTTCGCGGTAAAGGGATTCTCAATGTGAAAGGCTCTACCAATCGTTATATATTCCAATCTGTTTATATGATGTTCGAAGGACGTTTTGATAAACCTTGGGGAGAGGACAAACCCGAAAACAAAATGGTCTTTATCGGGCAAAATCTGGATGCAAAAAGACTTGAAGCAAGTCTGAAAAATTCCATAACCTAAAACGTCAAAAACCATAAGCTAATGGCTGAAGATTCGAGATTCAGAAAAGACGATTCGCATGACGATGATTTAAGCGAAGAAGAGCTCAAGGAAGTTCGACGCCTCGAGGCCAAGGCCAAAGCCGAAAAGCAAAAAGTGCTAGACTCCAAGGATAAACTATATGGAGCCAGTTTAACGGATCTTGATTTAACGGGACTGGATCTTCAAAACGCAAATATGGCAAAAGCCAACCTTAGCAACTCAAACCTAAGCCAAACCAACTTAAGCAATGCAAACTTGATCGAGGTCGATCTAACAGGAGCTGACCTTTCAAACGCAGATCTTCATGACGCTTATTCGCCAGATGCTGAATGGGTTGGCGTTAACCTTACCGGTGCAGATTTAAGGTGGGTCGATTTCAGCTGGTCTACACTCAGTGAAGCTAATTTTACAGATGCCAATCTTTTGGAAGTGGACTTTACAGAAGCAACTCTGGTTGCATCTAACTTCACCAAGGCCAATCTTTCTGGAGTGAATTTCGAGAATGCCAATATAATGGATGCCAGACTAAATGGCTCAGACCTGTCAGAAACGTTTAACCTGAGCCCCGAACAGGTTGAATCTGCCGAATTGGACCGCGCGACACAATTGCCTCCCTACCTTGAGATCAATTGGAAAGGAAAGGGCGATTACGAAGTCACCAAAAAGATTGAGAAAAAATCAAAACGTAAAAAGACAAAGAAAAAATCTTAAAGAGGGGAAAGTCTTCAGGAAGCATTCGCATCAAAACGTGTTACCTCGTCATCACAGGCCTCGCAACTAATTTCGATGGGGCGACAACATACTTCACAATCTTCTATATAACTTTGAGCGGGAACCGACAAATCTAACAACACAGAGATTCTTTGCCCGCAGTAAGGGCAATTAAAAAATTGTTCATACTGATCCAATCTTCCTCTCCTTTTTAATCAGGAACCCTACTAAATGCCTCATAATTTAAATATCGTATTGGTTGAACCAGAAATCCCTATGAACACCGGAACTATTGGCCGGCTCTGCCTGGCAACCGGGGCCACTCTACATCTAATTGAGCCACTGGGTTTCGAAATAAATGATTCACAATTAAAACGTGCAGGTCTGGATTACTGGAAATTTGTTACTGTAAAAATTTATCCAGACCTAGATAGTTTTTTTCAAAAAATTCCTGCCAATGCCCCAAAGGTTTTTTTCTCCACCAAAGGGAAACGTGAATTTTTCGAACACTCTTTCCAAAAAGACTCCTATTTGTTTTTTGGAAGCGAAACGCGAGGACTGCCCAAGGCTCTTATTGAATCGAATGATGAAAAGACCTACCGAATACCACAATACGATGACCGGGTTCGCTCTATCAATATTGCCAACGCCGCAAGCATTGCTGTTTACGAAGCCATTCGTCAGTTGGGTTATAAGCAGGAGTTCTGTTAAATAAAATTAATTATTCTACGGCTATGTCTTCAGGTTTGAAGCCAAACTTTTTATAGAACTCTTTTAGCAGTCTCCTTGACTCCATTTTATTAACCGAATCATTCTTTTCGCCAAAAAGGTTGCCAGCTTTAAGAATATGTACGATAGCTTTTTCACTCTTATTTAAACTAGCGTACAAAACCCCAAGATTAAAATGAGCTTCGGCTGAACCAGAATGAATTTTTACCGTTTCTTCAAACTCACGCACAGCATCGTGAATCTTTCCTGCCTTGTTATAAGCCGCACCAAGATTAAAGTGAGCCCCAGGGTCATTGGGGTCCATATTCACATCTGCTTTAAGTTTTTTTATTTCCTTATTCTCAAAAAATCCCATCTTATTGCATGCCTGAATCGCCTAATTCGTCCTCTTCAAACAATTCCATTAGAGATTCTCTAGAATCGTTTTGGGTTTGTTCCAGATCCGTTCTATCAATATAGTTATTGACCAGTTTTAATTGCTCTTGCGAAATATTGCAAAAAACCAACCTTTCCATAACAACTTCTTTGCCAATCAAATCCAACATTCTTCCTATGGAATTTCGCAAAAATGGGGTTAAAATAGATTTAACTCCATTGAAATCGATCTCGACCGATCTCCTCTCCTTAATCTCAGGATAAACCTGATTGAAAAGCACCTGTCCATCGTCGATGGAAGAGCAGTCCGCACCAATTGAGTCAGCTAAATTAATTTTCATGTTCAAGTCTTATAAAAGTTACCAAAATTCTCCTTATAATACCCTGCCCTATGCCCATAACCTCTCATTTATTTAAAATCCCACCTCTTTTTCTTGGGGTCGATGCAAGTTTCGGGTTTTTGATATTAAATTCCGCCTAAATCTTCCGATAAGTTGTTATAATTTAGTAATATAACTAATCCATCTTAAAATGCCCAATACCGCACTCACTTTGAGTTCAAATACCTCAATTGCCCGATCTGCAGCTTTCCGCAAATTCTTAATTTTGGGATCGATCGTTTGCCTTGTCTTTTTCTGGAACTCCGTTTCTATGGCCCAAGACACTTTCCAATTCGATTCCATCAATAGAGATGAGATCTTGCGCGATCAGGAAATTCTTCGCGAACAGATGCAATTGCAGCAGGAAATTCTCCGTGAAGAAATGGAGAAAATTCGAATCGAAACTCAAAAAATTATGAAGGACATTTCACTGGCAATGAAGGAGGAGGCTTTAAAGCTAAAGGATGAATTAGTAGAACTACAAAAAGAAACAGCCGAAATCAATAAGGAGATTGTCGATAGCCTTGAAACCGCCAAACAGGATTTTTTAGAAGGCAAGGATGATATGCGCAAGGAACTCGAAAATATGCGCAAAGAGGCTAAAAGTCTAACAAAAGAAATTTCCGTAGTACTGAAAGATCAAAATCAAGTTTGGAAGGAAGAAACAGGCAGCCTTCAAGACTCATTATTGGAAGCCAAAGCAGAGTTAGCTGCAGCACAGGCAGATTCCGATGAAATCCTGGAATCAAGCCGAGAGGCCTACAAGGATTTCCAGGTTGATAAAGTAGTCACCATGGATGACTCCAAAGACAAATCTGGAAAGGCTATGGCCCAAGCTGAAGACACCCTGCAAAAAAGCACACGCGACTACAAAAAGGCATCAGAAAGAACAGCTGCTGAAATTTTAGCTCAAATGAATGATGCTAAAAATTCGATGAAAAGACGACAAACAATCCAAAAAAAGGATGCAGCAAATGCCAACAGAGAAGTGCTTGCATCAATACAAAAAGACAAGCGCAGCCGCGATTCAGAGCTACAAAGCAGCAAGCTGAAAAATAGCGCCAACTTAAAAAGAGCCAAACAGCTTGGACAGTCCATTCAGGCAGATATCAAACAAGCAAACCTTCGAAGAGGTGGTTCTAAAGCTGCTTTAAAGAATAGAGCCAACAAACAAGGCGATGAGGAAACGGGTGGTTTTGGAGACGGTATATTAAATGCCCGAGGTGGGTTGGAATCTTTCCAAGATGATTCAGACGCTAATCGTCGAAATAGAGGTTCTGAAAACGAAGGTGCGGATGGATTGATGGATGGTGAAATGTCGCCGGATCAACTAAAGGAAAAACTTTTTGCTTTTGGCAATCGAATAAAAATATTGAAAAAACGAATTGAAGGGAAAAGTGGCAATGCATCCCCAGAACTCATTGAATTAGGAAATGAATATCTGGCAGCGCAGCGCTTTATTGATTCTCGCGATGACCTTGAAAAAGTAGCATTACTTCAATATGCAAATATAAAAAGCTTGCCTTTAGGCAGTTACGAACAAGCTGCCTGGGCATTTAAAATAGCATTGCGCTTCAACACAAATAAAGGCCAAACTCATTTAACAATTGGAAAAATTTATGACGAGATAAATGACGGTAAAAACGCTATCATGTATGCAAAACTAGCTCATTTGGTGTTTAGGCAAAAGAAGAACGCCACCAAAATGAAGGAGACTCAAAATTTTATCGAGTCATTAACAAAAAAATATGAAGACAAAACTTCCTGAATAAGGTTAAATTAATTAGTCACATTATCACAACCTGCTAACTAATCACTCATGTCACAGAGGTAATTCTTGGAAAAAAATCCAATTGAAGAATTTATTGAGAAATTACCCTTTTTCAAAGAGTTTTCAGAATCTGAAAGAGCCAAGCTAGTCAATACTTCGGGAATTTTTGAGAAGTTCAAATCCAATGAGGTAATTATCTCAGAAGGCGATATGGACGCCTCCGTTTTTGTTATCCTCACTGGTTCGATACTGATCAAAAAAAAGCCCAAGGTCAATGTAAAGGAAAACCACATATCTCTACAGGACCCGGAAGTAATCACAATAGCAGAACTGAAAGCCGGGTCAATTTTTGGTGAAATCTCTTTAATCAGCAAGCACCCAAGAAACACAAGTGCCATCGCGGCTTCCGAACAAGTTGTGGTTATGAAAATAACCAATGAAATCATTGAAAAATTCAATTTAGCTATCCAAAAGAAATTCCAAAGCCAATTGGTACATATCCTGGTTCAGCGACTGGATGAAATGAACGAGAGATACATCAAACTAAAAGCAAGTATTGCGAAAAATTAAATGACCCCAAAATTATTACTCTCTGATAGTTCCTACCTTAAAATTTTCGTTCTTGATTCGTGAAACAAGAATCCAGTCCATTCACCTATTCTAAGTCGTCATCTACCAAAGCCATACTGGTAGGAGTGCGCTTACCGGGAGATATTTCTCCAACTGGAATTTCACTAGAAGAACTAAACGGTCTTGCCGTAACCGCAGAGTATGAACCGGTGGCCGAACTAACCCAGAAGTTATCCGAAATTAATACCAAAACATTTTTGGGAAGCGGAAAAGTAGAAGAGCTCAAGCAGGCCACCCTGCATCATTCTCCCGAGGTGGTTATTTTCGATGAAGAGTTATCCCCCCGACAAAATCGTGAACTGGAAAAGGTATTGAATTGCCGGGTAATAGATCGGCCCTGGCTGATTCTAGAAATTTTCAGTGATCATGCGCGCACACGTGAAGCCAAAACTCAAGTCGAACTAGCTCGATTAAAATACGCACTTCCACGCCTTACAAAAATGTGGGGGCATCTCTCCCGACAAAGAGGCGGTATTGGAATGAAGGATGTGGGCGAAACCCAAATCCAACTCGACCAACGAATGATTCGAAATGAAATTAATAAGCTAGAAAAAAAACTCAAACAAATCGACAAAGAAAGAAAGACTCAACGAAAAAGCCGGCAAAACCTTTTTAAAGTAGCACTGGTAGGCTACACCAATGTTGGGAAATCCAGTTTAATGAATAAACTTACCGGCGCAGACACTTTGGTTGAAAATAAGTTATTTGCGACTCTTGACCCCACTGTTAGGAAAATCAAAAAGAACTTTCCTTATCCCGTTTTACTCTCAGACACTGTAGGTCTGATAAACAAGCTCCCTCATGATTTGGTCGCTTCGTTTAAAAGCACATTGGATGAGGTTAGAGATGCCGATTTGCTGATCCATGTAGTAGATATTTGCCATTTTGAATACCTGAAACAAATGGAAACCACGGATGATCTTTTAGTCCAAATGGGAATGGATGATATTGATGTGATCCTTGTATTCAATAAAATTGATTCGATAGAAGATATCGAAGAGCTAGACAAGGCACAGGAAAAATTTCCATCCGCCATTAGCATTTCTTGCAAAACTGACGAAGGAATCGATTCAGTCAAACAAAAAATTGTCACCCGGTACGAAAAAAATCTTGCGCATTTCCAATTGGATCTGGAACATTCTCAGGCTGGCTTGATTTCTAAAATCCGAAAATTCGCTCTAATCACCAAAGAAGATTATAAAGAGGACGGCATTTGCCTGACCCTCAAGCTACCTCCTGGGGGAAAAACAAAATTAGATACTTTATTATCTTCTCAAGAAACTCCCGCTAACAACTGACTATTTCTTCATCAACTCCAAGGCAACATATAAACCGGCATCAGTTACAGTATATTTGCCCTGGACTTCATCTTTCTTTTTCAAGTTTCCCAAAGTCTTCAGGCCGTCCGGCTGCGTTTGATCACTTACTATAACAGTGAACCGCTTTTTCGTTACTGGATCTTTAATTCCTACTTTGTTTTTATCTGAAAGGACTTTTTTTACCACTCCTGAAAATGGAACGACATCTCCGGCTGAGGCAATCCCAACAGAAAGAAAAAGACACAAAAGAAACATCATTACAGCGATACCACCACGATATATCTTGTTCATTTTAACCCTCACTGACTGAATTAATCATTTTAGTAAGATGGCATTATAAGATGATAAGATTCGCGAGATTCGCGGCTAGTTTCTTTTTCCCATGTGGACCTTTGAAAAACACCTCCAGCTTCAAATCTTCCTCTTCTCCTGTACGATTAATAACTATTCCAGAACCAAACTTAGGGTGTAAGACCTTGGTTCCAATAGAGTAATCAACTTCCGAATCGGATTGTACGGCAAAAGATGAATTTGTTGATTCCCCATACTGCACGGGGGTTTTCATTTGGTAATCCTGAAAATTTGATTCTCGCACCATTACTTCATCTGGGATGGAGTGTAAAAAATCCGAAGGCAGGTAGTTGAAAGTATTGCCATAAATTCTTCGTCGTCTGGCATGAGAAATAAACAGTTTCTTTTTTGCACGGGTAAATCCTACATAGCATAACCTTCGCTCTTCCTCATATTCAGCAGAGTCTGACATGGAACTCGCATGCGGCAAAAGTCCATTCTCCATCCCAACCACGAATACAGCTGAAAACTCCAACCCTTTGCAAGTATGCAAGGTCATAAGAGGAAGAACACCTCGCTCATCATCGAGGTTATCAAGGTCGGCAACCAGAGCTGTGGAATCCAAAAACTCCCGTAACGAACCATTTTCATTTTCAACCAACTGCTCAACCGCCGAATAAAGTTCGTTTAAATTTTCCATCCGGCCTTTGCTTTCTCGTGTATCTTCATTTTTGAGCATGACCGCATACCCTGATCGGTCAATCACTTCTGATAATAGTTCCAGAGGATTAGATTGCCTGAATACCTGATCCAAATGGTCTATGATACTGACAAAGTCTTCAATTTTTCTCGCAGCCGCTGTTCCCACCAACCTCTCCCGCCCTACCTCGCGAAGTCCTTCCAATAAAGTAATATCTTTCTGCCGGCAAAAAGCCTCAACTTTTTCCAGAGATGTTTTTCCAATTCCTCTTGCAGGAACATTTACAATACGCTTTAGAGACACTGAATCTTCAGGGTTAATAAGCACACGCATATATGCAAGCACGTCTTTAACCTCTTTTCTCTCATAGAAGCGCAGCCCACCAATTACTTGATAAGGAATTTCAGATTTCCTTAAGAAATCCTCTATGACCCGGGACTGAGCATTGGTTCGATATAAAACCGCAATTTCATTGAAAGAAAATCCTTCCTCCTGACATAAGTTTTGAATACGATCACATACAAATGCCGCCTCGCTTGTCTCATCCTCAGCCTTGAAGCAAACAACCGGATCTCCCTTTTCGTTCTGAGTCCATAATGTTTTCTCATTGCGGTTCAGATTTTCTCGAACCACGCTCCCCGCAGCATTTAGAATGTTTTGAGTCGACCTGTAATTTTCCTCCAGCTTAATGACTGTCGTGCCGGGATAATCTTTTTCAAATTTAAGAATATTTTCAATATTCGCACCTCTCCATCGGTAAATACTTTGATCATCATCGCCGACCACACAAACATTATTAACATCTCTAGAGAGCAAGCGTATCAGCTCATACTGAGCTGCATTGGTATCCTGAAACTCATCGACTAAAATATATTGAAATTTTTTGTCATAATGTTCGCGTAACGAGGAAACCTGCTGAAGTAATCTTGCAGTGAAGGCCAACAAATCATCAAAGTCCAATGCATTATTTGACTTTAAAGCTGCCTGGTAAACGGGATATAGCTCACCCGCCTTCATCTGGTTTCCATAAGACATACTATCCAAATCCAACTGCTCTGGAAGGAGGAAGTCATTCTTAAATCCGCTGATGCCATTTAAAAGAGATTTGGGTGGGAACGCATCCGTACTTATTTGGGCTGCTTTCATGCACTGCTTTATTAAAGTCAATTGATCCTGTGCATCATAAATCGCAAAGTCATTGGAAAAACCCAACTCAGAAATATGCTTTCTCAGCATTCGCAGACAAAACGAATGGAATGTGCTGACCCATGGGGAAGCCCCAGCATGATCCAGCATTCCTCGAATCCGCTCCTTCATCTCCCCTGCTGCTTTATTAGTAAAAGTGATGGCTAAAACACTTTCGGGATCGACACCTCGCTCACGAATGAGATGAGCAATGCGATAAGTGATAACACGCGTTTTACCCGACCCTGCTCCGGCGACAACCATTGAAGGGCCCTCACTGTGGCAAACGGCTTGATGCTGTTGTGGGTTTAATGATTCAAGATTCATAAGACTTTCAGGAAGGGTATTGGGGGAGCTTCGACTATTTATTTAAACCATTGCCTCCCAGGCTATTGAAGCCAATGCTTCAATATACGTAGGAGAAAAATTTAAGGACTCTGTTCGATGCAGGTTTAGTTTTCTGTCTTCCGCATATTTTTTAAACTCTATATCAATATCAAAAAGAATTTCTACATGATCACAAACGAAACCCACTGGCACTACCAAAACAGTTTTAGAACCCACTCGGGAAATTTTGTCTAAAACAGATTCAACTGTCGGCCCCAACCAGGGAACGGGTATCATGCCCTGGCTTTGATAGGCCTGATACCAATGTTGCGGCTTAACACGATCAACGAGTAATTCGACGGTTTTATTAAACTCCTGATCATAAGGATCACCAAGTTCAATGGACTCTGAAGGAATACTGTGCGCTGTGAAAATAGTGTAAATGGATTCAGGTTTTTGCGGTTCTAATTTTTTCAAAGCCTCCTGGTACTTCTCCGCAAACACATCTATCAATAGAGGATGGTTGGCCCAACTCCCAACAAAATGGACATCTATATTCTCACCGCCACAATTTTTTAAAGCTTCCTTAAAAGCATTAAAGTAAAGCCGGGTGCTCCATGTACTAAATTGAGGTGCCAGGCAAAGGGCAATTACTTTTTCGACCCCATCCTCTTTCATTCGCTTAACTTCATCACGAATATAGGGGCTCCAATTGCGCATTCCCACATACACTTTAAACTGAGGGCCTTCCTGATTGAGGAATTTTTCTAACCGATGTGCAAGTTCGGCAGTTATTCCCCTTAAGGGGGACTTACCGCCAATCTGTTCGTAACGATCACGAATTATATCGATGACTTCGGGTGTTGATTCCTTACCCCCGCGGATTTGCTTTAAATACTCTGGGATATCATCCGTAGATTCTGGCGCCCCGTGCGCCATAAGAAAAATACCGGTCAGAGGCGAGGTATCACTCATATTTAAAATCGTGAACCATCTCGGCTACTGCTTTGACATGGTCTACCGGTGTATGTTGCAAGATGCCGTGTCCCAAGTTAAAAATATAACCGTTGGGGCCGGCACGGCGGAGGATATCATGAACCCTTTCCCGGATGACCGGAAGCGGCGCAAAGAGAGTCACCGGATCGAGGTTACCTTGAACGGGCTGATCAGCACCTAAAATTTTTCGAGCTTCGTCAATTTCAATACGCCAGTCGAAACTGATTACATCTCCTCCGGCTTTTTGAACCTGATCCAGCATGGTAGATGTACCCGTACTAAAATTTATTATGGGTACATCCAAATCTTTTAGTCCGTCAAAAACTCTTTTCAAATGTGGCTGAATGTATTTTTGATAATCGTGAGGACTGAGACACCCCACCCAGCTATCAAATATCTGAAGAGCTTGCGCGCCTGCATTCACCTGCATTGTCAAATAATCTACAAGCATCGTGCAAACCTTATCCATCAATAGGTTCCAAACATCCGTGGATTCATACATCATCAATTTAGTAGTTGTAAAGTCACGCGACTTTCCACCCTCGATCATATAGCTACATAAAGTAAAAGGTGCTCCTGCAAATCCGATGAGAGGAATTTTTCCATCAATTTCTTTACGCACGAGTTTGATCGCATCGCCTACAAACCCAAGCTGTTCTTCTGCATTCACCGGCTTAAGGTCTTCAACGGCTTTTCTGTCTCTCACCGGGCGAGGGATAACAGGACCATCCCCCGCAGAAAATTCAAGACCAGTCCCCATAGGTTCGAGGGGAAGAAGAATATCAGCGAAAATTATTGCGGCATCTATATCCAAGACATTCAGCGGTTGCATTGTGACTTCACAAGCCAACTCAGGTGTTTTACACATTTCCAGAAAGGTATACTTTTCTTTCAGGTCTCGGTAAACTTTCATATACCTACCAGCCTGACGCATAAACCAAACGGGTGTCTTGTCTACCGGTTCACCCCGGCACGCTTTTAAAAATCGGAATTCATTTGAATCGTTCATAGCCCTCTAAATAGAATAAGGATAAAATTTTACTGATTATAAGACGTGGCTCCGACATGTTCAACGGTTTGTTTGATTAAGTCGGGAAAGCTAAAATTTCCTTATGAGCCCCCTATAAATCGCTCTCGAACCGCTTCAATTTCCCTCAAAACAATAGGCTCCTCCTCTTGGGCAAGCTTCTCATCCAATAGAGGAATACATTCAGACTGCATAAGTTCTCCCAAAGCCCAAACAATATGTGCGCGAACTAGAGGCTCCTTATCCTCAAGGGCTTTGGTCAAAAAAGGTATTGCCTCTGGGTTTTGGGAGTTCCCCAATGCAACCGCCACGTTCCTTAATAATCCGCGACGTTTAATTCTTTTTATCGGGCTCCCTTTGAACTTTTTTCGGAATTCCTCATCATCCATTAGAATCAATTCGGTCAGCAAAAAATTACTGTCTACGGACTTGAAAGCAGGCTCTTCAGTCCGGACAGCATAGGTATTCCAAGGACAAACGATTTGGCAATCATCGCATCCATAAATTCTGTTTCCGATAGCTTTTCGAAACTCAGTAGGAATAACCCCTTTGAGCTCTATGTTTAGGTAGGAAATACATTTTTTTGAATCCAACACATAAGGCGCAACAATAGCATCGGTAGGGCAAATATCGATACAACTACGACAGGTACCACAATGATTTTCTGCCGCTTTTGACTCGGGTAACGCAACATCAACCAAAATTTCTGAAAGAAAATACCAGGACCCGATTTCTTTAGTGAGTAAATTAGTATGCTTACCAATCCAGCCTAATCCAGCTTGTTCAGCCAGCGGCTTTTCAAGTATAGGTCCTGTATCGACATAAATTTTCGTTTTACAGTCTTGAAATTCTTTTTGGATAATTTTTTCCAAGTCTTTCAATCGGGGGGTGATAATATCGTGGTAGTCCTTATTTAAAGCATATAAGGAGACATCCCCTATTTCAGGAAAGTCTAGAAAGTCCATTCCCTTTTCTGCAGTTAAATAATTTGCCCTCAAACAAATAATGCTTTTGACATCCTCCAGAACCAGATCGGGGTCACAGCGCTTTTCTCCACCGCGAGCCAAATAGTCCATATTTCCTGCATACCCGAGGGCCAGCCACTTATTGAAGTTTTCGCCCGCCCTTCCGACTTCTGGATGAGCAATACCAAATCCATTGAAACCCAGGGCATAGGCCTGTTCTTCAATAATCTTTAATTTATTAGTCTTTTCCAAATCAATAATCATATTAACAAACAAAAAACCAAATCATAAATAAGACAAAAATCCCACTAAAAAGCATAATTTATTTAGTTTTTTATACTGTTTCTATTTGCCCCCACGGCGAGTGGTTGAAGGTGTCTCGTTATTTTGATATTCTCAACAGTGTTTCACCGAGATAAGAATTAAAACCCCAACAGGAAAAAAAATTGAATAAAACGGGTTACATATCAGATCCATTTTATTTAAAACACGAGAACGAACCTCACCCAGAGAACCCGGGTCGTTTGACCGCTATTCAAAATAAAATCGAATCTTCAAAATTTTACAACAACCTTACATTAATACAACCCCGCAAAGCCACTGTAGAAGATATCGCAAAAGTTCATGAAAAAGGATATATAGAAAGTGTAGAGCAGAGCTGTAAAAATGGGGTTCGTAATCTAGATGCCGATACCGTGATTTCCCCTGATTCCTACGAAGCGGCACTATTAAGCGCAGGTGCCGGGTTGGAAGCTCTAGACCAAATAATAGAAGGCACCATTGATAACGCATTTTGCGCTGTGCGACCACCGGGTCACCATGCAGAACAAAATAGAGCGATGGGATTTTGCCTATTCAACAATGTCGGAGTAATCGCTCGCTACGCCCAGGAGGTTAAACAGCTGGACAAAGTTTTCATTTTTGACTGGGATGTTCATCATGGAAATGGGACACAACACTCCTTTTACAAAGACTCCTCGATTTTCTACAGCAGCACCCATCAATATCCGTTTTATCCCGGCACTGGAAGTAGGGAAGAAACAGGAACGGGTGATGGATTGGGATCTAATCTAAATTTACCCATGCAAGCCTTTGCAGGCGATACCGACTATATCAATGCAATAGAAAACAAATTAATACCAGCTATTCAAAAATTCAACCCAGATTTGATTATCATTTCGGCAGGATTCGATGCTCACGAAAACGATCCCCTAGCTCAAATTGAGCTGAGCACGGAATGTTACGGAAAAATGACCCAGCAACTTCTAGAAGCAGCTGACAACGTCTGCGAAGGAAGAGTATTATCAATGCTGGAAGGCGGATATGACTATACCGCCTTGGGAGACTCGGTCCATCTGCATGTAGAAACTCTGCTAAACCCCTAGACAGGATTATTGCTTGATGTCACATCCATCGAATTTAATATTTTCTGAAAATAATAAGATTATGGCGATGGCCATTATGATTGCGCTGGGAGTGGTCCTACACAGGTTCGAAGCTCTACTTCCTCTGCCCAGCCCTTGGATCAAGCTGGGTCTCGCTAATTTGATGACTCTGGTTGCTTTAGTTTATCTTGGATTTAAAGAGGCTGTGATAGTAACATTGCTTCGAGTGGTTTTAGGTTCGATACTTGGCGGAACGTTTCTCGGGCCAACATTTTTTCTCAGCATGGTAGGTGGTATGGCATCAATACTGGTAATGGGTGTTATTTATAAAAAAAGCAAGAAGTACTTAAGTCTGGTTGGTGTTAGCATTTTAGGGGCTTATGCACATACCCTTGCGACATCTGCCTGTGTCTATTTTTTTCTAATTCGAGAAATTTCATTTTTCACACTACTCCCCTTTTTCTTTTCACTAGCCCTAATTACAGGAACGCTAACAGGTTCCATTGCAAATTCACTCACACGTCAAATGCAACAAATCAGAGTGTCTTAAACGAAAAAATAAATTTTCGATATCATGTTGTTTCAGATAAAATAAAATTGTATTTTTAGAATCGAATTTAGGACAAATATAAGGAACACCATGCCCGACCCATCCGACCCATCCGACCCAGATAGCAAATTCAGCATCATTGCAGAATTTTGGGATTTCCTAAAAACAAGAAAAAAATGGTGGCTGGGTCCTATCGTTTTAATAATGCTGTTAATGGGTTTATTAATTGTACTTACTGAAGGAAGTGCAGTTGCCCCTTTCATTTACACTCTATTTTAAGTACTGACCTTGCTGAAACTTTCTATTGTAATCCCTATTTATAATGAAAATGAAACTTTGGAGACTTTAATCGCCAAAGTCGACGCTGTCGATTACGATAAAGAAATTATTTTAATTGATGACTTTTCTACTGATGGCACACGCGAAATCTTGAAGAAGTACGAAAATAAAGAGAACTTTCAAGTTCATTACCACAATCGCAATCAAGGAAAAGGTGCTGCCTTGCGGACTGGGTTTTCCAGTGTGACTGGAGATATCATTATCATTCAAGATGCAGACCTTGAATATAATCCCTCTGACTATGGCACATTACTCGAACCAATTTTGGATGGACGGGCAGATGTAGTATATGGCTCACGGTTTCTGGGAGGACCCCATCGTGTTTTATTTTTTTGGCATTCCATTGGGAATATGGTGCTTACTACTTTTTCCAATATGCTCACCAATGTAAACCTTACAGATATGGAAACCGGCTATAAAGTATTCACTAAAAAAGTCAACGACACCCTCAAATTCAAGTGCAACCGTTTTGGATTTGAACCCGAATTTACAGCGAAGGTCGCCAAAAATAATTTCAGGATATTCGAGGTCCCCATTTCCTACAATGGTCGAGACTATTCGGAAGGAAAGAAAATTACATGGAAGGACGGCATCGCTGCGATCTGGTACATTTTTAAATTCAGGTTTACGGACTAGACTTCACTAGCTAAGTTTCTCTCCACAATTACTGCAAACATCATCCTGAAAACCCACCTCCGTTTCACAGCTTGAACAAATCTGAATATCCTCTAGTTCCTCCAGAAGTTTTCTAGCACGTGCCACATCTTCTTTTTTAGACCAGAGGCGAACCTTCATTAAGTCTGCTACCGGAGCCGGCCCAGCGTGAAAAGTTATATTTTCCAATTGGCAGGGAATGTTTTCATTCTCAAGAAAGCCTCGGACAATATGAGCAGTTGTTTCATTTAAAATGGTGCATACAACTGCCAACTCTGGAAATGTATCCCCCTTTAAAGAGGAAACAAGGTCTACATTACAATCCCAACAGGTGGTGATTGTGTCAGGAAACTGTTCTTCGCATTCTGGACAAATTAGCATTTAGAAACCTGGATAAAAAACCACTACGCTCTTCTCATAAGTCGATGTATCGCCTCATACACATTTTTCACAGTAATATCTTCCAGACAATAGGGTTTATTATGTGGCGATGGCTTGCATTCTTTGAAAAAGCGTTGCCGACAAGGAGAACAAGAATAGTTTTGTGTCAAAATCTCACAATTCTCAGGCGGCATATATGGGCCTGTGGTATCAGGGTTTCCCGGTCCAAATATACCTACAACAGGGGTTCCCACCATAGCTGCAAGATGCATCATTCCGCTATCGTTACCTACAAATAGTCGACTTTTTTTCAGCACCCCTGCCAGAACTCTCAAATTCATTACAGGGGTAACCTTTACCTTACCCGGAGGGCAATAACTCTTAATTCTATTCAGCAATTCTTCTTCAGATTTTGTTCCCAATAAAACCAATTTTTTGCCGTCAGCCTTGAAAATTTTTTGGCATAAAATTCCAAACCGCTCAACATGCCAACTTCTCTCTACCTTGGAAGTTCCAGGATGCAAAGTTATAAATTCTTCATCCTCATCCAATCCAATATTCAATAGTGCCTCACGGACCGACAAATCGCCCTCCTGCTTGACTACTGGATTGAACACAGTGTCAGGAAAATCCAATTTTAATGGAGAAAAGATTTTAAAAAAATATTCAACACGGTATTGGCTTTTTTTCAGATGAGCGTTGGTTTCTATTGGATGAGTCAGAAAAATATCTCTTGCGTCGGTGTTATACCCCAACCTGTATTTGGCCCCAGTTAAACTCAACAGGAAGGCAGATCCAAAAGAATTAGGTATTACTATTCCCACGTCAAATTGATATTTTTGCAGACTACGTGCAAACTTTATCCTTTTCCAGAGCCCTGATTCTGAACCTGAAGGTAGGGGTAGTACGGTATTGATAGCGGGATGGCCAAGAAGCAACTCATTTGAGGGTGGTTTTACAACGGCGGTTATGCGAGCCTTTGGATAAGCCCGGCGTAAAGATTGTAAGGCAGGAAGAGTTAAAACCACATCGCCAATCCAATTTGGCATCCACAACACAATACTGTTAATGTCTTGATCGTATAGGGGTCGGGATTCATCCATAACTTTACCCTTTACCAACGCCCTCTAGTGAGGATTACAACTAGAGAAAAATTTTTGATCAGGGCGGGCTTGAGAGAAGGTTTCATTTTATACGACGTATCTGCGCACCCAGATTCATCAACTTTTTTTCAATTCCTACATAGCCACGGTCAATATGGTAAACCCGGGAAATAATAGATTGGCCCTTAGCTGCTAATGCCGCTAATACCAAAGAAGCACTGGCTCGCAAATCAGTAGCCATTAACGGGGCTCCCGAAAGGCTTTTCACACCATTGATGATTGCGGTATGGCCATCCAAAGAAATATCGGCACCCATTCTTTTTAATTCCGCAACATGCATGAACCGATTTTCAAAAACGGTCTCCATGATAATACTCTGTCCTTGCGCCAAAGTCATCAAGGCCATAAATTGCGCCTGAATATCTGTGGGGAAACCAGGATAAGGGTGGGTTCTAGCATTAACAGAATCAATCGGACCTTTACCTTTCACGCGGATTTTATTTTCACCCAGCTCAACATCAACCTGCGCCTCTTGGAGTTTCAAGGTAACAGGTTCCACATGCTGTGGCATGCAGTTTTCAATCGTCACATCTCCTTGAGTGATTGCTGCTGCAATCATAAATGTTCCCGTCTCAATACGATCGGGAAAAATTGTGCATTCGATGGGATTGAGGGAGGTTGTTCCCTGAATAGTGATAATGTCGGTTCCATGCCCTGAAATTTTTGCACCGGCTCGATTCAATATATCCGCAAGAAAAACCACCTCTGGTTCTTTAGCTGCGTTTTCAAGAACAGTTTCGCCTTCCGCTAAAACCGCTGCCATCATAAGGTTTGCGGTACCCGTTACCGAAACGGTATCGAAGAAAAACTGTATGCCTTTTAAACGATCCGCCTTTCCATGAACATAACCTTGCTCCAGTGAAATTTTTGCCCCCATCGCCTCCAAACCTTTTATATGAAGGTCGATCGGTCTGGCTCCTATAGCACAGCCTCCCGGAAGGGAAACTCTGGCTTTACCCAACCTTGCCAGCAACGGACCCAAGACAAGACACGATGCCCGCATAGTAGAAACCAAGTCATACGGCGCTTCTGGATTGTCCGCTTTGGAGGTATCCAGAATAATTTTTTCATTACGATAACTCTCTACCTGTGCACCTAAATCTTCCAAAAGCTTGATCATCGTGGCCACATCGCGAACTTTTGGAACACCTTCGATAATATTTCGCCCACGAGTCAGCAAAGTTGCAGCAAGAACAGGCAATACCGCATTTTTGGCACCACTCATTTTCACCGTTCCTTCAAGCGGCTTACCACCTTCAATAACTATTTTATCCATTGGGGGTTTCCTTCTTCGCCTTGATCACCCGGTCATACCCTGAATAGTCTTTAATCACTTCCACATTTTTAAAACAAGAGAAGTCCCTAAATAAAGCTACAACATCCCTTGCCTGGTCATGGCCAATTTCCAAAATCAACCATCCGTTATTTTCAAGCTGGCCAACAGACATGGGAATAATAGTTTTATAAAAATCCAAACCTTTTTCACCCCCATCCAAGGCCTTCATCGGTTCATAATTCTGAACCTCTGGCATTATTTTTTGTATATCTGCCGATGGAATATAAGGTGGATTCGATAGAATCATAGAATAGGGTCCCGACCAATCCTCTTTTCTTAAATCTGCGCAAACAAATTTGATCTTGTCTGCCACACCATGCTGCAAAGCATTTACGTTGGCAATACTCAAAGCCTTAGGATCTATTTCCAAGGCTGAAACTTTACACTCAGGCATCTCTTTAGCCATTACCACAGCAAGGACCCCTGACCCCGTTCCCAAATCTAGAATTTTAGAAGCAGGAGATGAAACGCAGTTCAAAGCAGTTTCTACTAAAATTTCCGTTTCAGGTCTGGGAGTAAGAACATTGTCATCTACTACAAAATCGAGGGACCAAAACTCCTGATGCCCAACGATCAATGAAACAGGCTCTCGCTTTCTTCGGCGCTCTACATTTTTTTCTGCTAGATGCTTTTCGGATTTATTGAGAACTCTTTCAGGTCGAGCTTTAAGGTCTGTCCTTGAAAGATTTAAGGTATGTGCGAGTAGAATCTCTGAATCCAATCGAGGAGAGAGAACCTTCGCTTGGGCCAATTGGTTTTGAGACCAATTCAGGAATGAGCTTATATTGGCATCCATCCTTTTTAGTTGTTGCCTTTAAGCGCTTCCGATTGGAAATGCAGGCTTAATGCATCTATGATCTCTTCCAGCGCGCCCTCCATAATGGCTGACAACTTATGCAGAGTTAGTCCAATTCGATGATCGGTCACTCTCTCTTGCGGAAAATTATAGGTGCGAATACGTTCACTTCTATCACCCGAGCCCACCTGCTGTTTTCTTTCGGTTGCCTGTTCATCATGCATCTTTTTTTGTTCTTCATCATAAATCCGGGCTCGCAAAACTTTCATCGCTTTTTCGCGGTTCTTGTGCTGTGACTTTTCATCCTGGCATGTGACTATCATTCCGGTAGGAACATAGGTGAGTCGCACTGCCGAATCCGTTGTATTAACACTTTGCCCACCGGGACCCGAAGCGCGGTACACATCTATTTTCACATCTGATGGATTAATTTTTATATCTACATCTTCTACCTCAGGAAGAATTGCCACGGTAACGGCAGAGGTATGAATACGTCCCTGGCTTTCTGTATCGGGCACGCGTTGTACGCGATGCGTTCCGCCTTCATATTTTAATTTGCTATAAACACCCCGTCCAGAAATATTAAAAACTACCTCTTTGAAACCACCCTTGCCCGTCAGGTTAGAACTCAAAATTTCTACCTGCCATTTTTTTTCTTCTGCATACCGGGAATACATTCGAAACAAATCGTTGGAAAACAGAGCCGCCTCATCCCCTCCCGTTCCCGCGCGAATTTCAACGATAACATTGCGTTCATCACGTGGATCTTTGGGCAAGAGAAGAACCTTTAAATCTTCTTCAGCTTTTTGTTTTTGGGTTTCGACCTGGACCAAGTCTTCTTCGGCCATCTCTAGCATTTCTGGATCTTTTTCCTCTTCCAGAATTTTTTTACTTTCCTCCAATTGCTTGACGTACTTTTGCAGATCTTGAAATCTGTTTACAATTGGAGTTAAATCAGATTGTTCCTTGGCGTACTTCTGGAACTCAGATTGCTTAGCAATGATCTTTGGATCACTGAGCAACTCGTTGAGATCGTGGTAACGTTTTTCGACCGTTTTCAACTTATTGAACATTGGAGATGCCTTTAGAAATTCCGCTTCACGCGGAAAAAGCCAAGGAAAGAAAAGAAGGAGAAGCTACTGAGGGCTTGCGGATTCCTGGGGTTTTGCTTTGGCATATTTGCGCTTGAATTTTTCAATGCGGCCTGCCGTATCCAGAAGTTTCTGCTTTCCTGTGAAGAAAGGATGGCATTGCGAGCAAATTTCCACATGCAAATCTTTCAGGGTAGTACGTGTTTCCACTTCAGCCCCACAAGCACAGCGGACCTTTGTTTCGAAATATTCTGGATGAATGTCTTGTTTCATTGTGTCACCGTCAAGAGTTCATAGTCGCCAAAAATTCGGCGTTTGTTTTAGATTCTTTAATCTTCTGCAGGAGAAGGTCCATCGTATCATGGATGCCCATGGGGATCAAAACTTTTCTTAATAACCACACACGCTGAAGGTCTTGTTCTGGCAGGAGAAGCTCCTCTTTCCTCGTGCCCGAGCGGTTGATATCGATGGATGGGAAAGTTCTCTTATCGGCCAGCTTGCGGTCGAGAACAATTTCCATATTACCGGTACCTTTAAACTCTTCGAAAATAACATCATCCATGCGACTTCCCGTATCTACCAATGCAGTGGCAATGATTGTCAGGCTACCGCCCTCTTCCAGATTTCTAGCCGCACCAAAAAAACGCTTCGGACGCTGCAAGGCATTGGAGTCGACACCGCCCGACAAAACCTTTCCGCTAGGTGGAACAATGGCGTTGTAGGCGCGAGCCAAACGGGTGATACTATCCAGCAGAATTACAACATCGCGCTTGTGCTCAACCAGTCTCTTTGCCTTTTCAATGACCATTTCCGCGACCTGCACATGTCGCTGTGCCGGTTCGTCAAAAGTCGAACTTATGACTTCCCCACGAACAGAACGTTCCATATCCGTCACCTCTTCCGGCCTCTCATCGATAAGAAGCACGATCAAAGCAATTTCCGGGTAATTGGTGCTGATGCTATTTGCGACAGACTGCAACAACATGGTTTTACCGGTTCGTGGCGGAGCCACTATCAACCCTCGTTGCCCCTTACCAATCGGCGTCATCAGATCCATGACACGGGCACTATAATCTTTCCCACCCGGAGTTTCTAAACGAATCCGTTCTTCAGGATAGAGGGGAGTAAGATTATCGAATAAAATTTTGTCCTTGGTTTTTTCCGGATTCTCAAAATTGATTGCCTCAACCTTCAACAATGCAAAATAGCGCTCACTGTCTTTGGGAGGACGAATTTGACCGGAAATTGTATCGCCAGTACGCATATCGAATTTTCGAATTTGCGAGGGGGACACATATATATCATCTGGACCCGGAAGATAATTATAGGTCGGCGCCCTGAGGAAACCGAATCCATCCGGGAGTATCTCCAATACGCCCTGTCCAAACATCAAGCCGTCTTTTTCGGTCTTGGCTTCGAGTATTCTAAAAATCAGGTCTTGTTTTCTTAAGCCGCTATGGCCCTGAATTTTCAATTCTTTGGCAATATTTGTGAGCTCAGATATAGTTTTAGACTTGAGTTCTTCGATGTTCATTTGAGTCATGGTTTGTGGCTTCTTTGAGGTGAGAGTAGGAATGTTTCTTGGGTATATGGTGGCTTTTATTGAGATAGTTGCATAATTAATTAACGGCGAAAGCGCGGAATAAATAAACTAATATTTAAATGGAATTTTTAGGGATTATGTCTGGGAGCTTTCGGAGCTTACTTACTTTATTAAGTTATTCCCTTTTTGTCAACCCCTTTCTCCCATCTCCCACTCGGCGTGGGGCCAATCAATAGATCTTTTCTCGTAAAACCAAAAGAGTTTATAGGGTGTCTTCTATAATAGCCCGCCAGCATTGCTTTCCTCGCCAGAGGGGGTTGACTCCTAAAATTTTGGTAGGCAAAATAGCCTCCTGTTTTAATTTTCCACATCCTTTATTCCCTGAACCAGTAAGGAATGTTTCATGTCCAAAACTAAAAGCAAAAGAGATGACACCCACCAATGCGAAAAATGCCTTCCGGCTTATTGCTGTAATTATTTCGCCTTTGGAATAGATGAGCCAGAAGATCGCCGCGACTACGAAAGTTTGCTATGGAAGATCGCTCACGAAAATACGTCCATTTATATTTACAGGCAGGACTGGTTCATCATGATTCATAATCGATGCAACTTTTTAATGCCCGACAATAAATGTGCTATTTATGAACACCGCCCCTATATGTGCCGTGAACACAGCACTGAGTCCTGTGAATACACCGGCGACGATTACGGTTTTACAGAGCACTTTAAGAGCTACGATGATTTATTGATTTATATTAAGGAAAATACCAACTTCAGGTTCAAGCATGGGCCTACAGGAGTAGGACCCAACTGCCTTTGATAAAAAATAACGCAGTGTGCGTTATTTTTTATCTTCTTTTTTCTTGTCAGCAGGCTTCTTTGGCTCAGATTTCTTTTTGGTATCTTTTTCTTTTTTAGAATCTTCTTTGGCTTCTTTTTTTGTTTCTTTTTTCGCTGCGGCTTTTTTCTCAGTTACCTTAGGTTTGGTTTCTTTTTTTGCTTCGGTTTTAGGGGCCTCTTTTTTAGCAGCCTCTTTACCTTTTTTCGGAGCAGGTGCTTCGCCTTCCCGATCTACCAATTCGATAAATGCCATTGGCGCATTGTCACCACGACGAGGACCGATCTTAATGATGCGGGTATAACCACCAGGTCGAGTGGCATAACGTTCTGCCAGAGGACCAAAAAGCTTTTGCACAGTTTCTTTTTGTGGAGCCAGCTTGAAAGCCTGTCGTCTCGCGTGCAGGGTCCCTTTCTTGCCCAAGGTAATCGTTTTTTCTACTTTTCCACGCAACTCTTTTGCTTTTGCCAGTGTGGTACTAATCCGTTCTCTCTGGATTAATGCCCCGACAAGATTGCGGAAAAGCGCTTTCCTGTGAGCCGAAGTTCTTCCAAATTTTCTACCTGCCTTCAAATGACGCATTGCTGGCCTTGCTCCTTAAAAAAACTTATTGTTGTTCGGGTTCCGAATCACTTTCTTTCTTCTTTTGTGCCTGGCTGATTTGCTTTAAATCTTCTTCTTCCACTTTCATTCCCAGGTGCAGACCCATTTCTTCGAGAATTTCTTTGATCTCGTTTAGTGATTTTCTACCAAAATTTCTCGTTTTGAGCATTTCTCCATCTGTTTTTGTAACCAATTCCGCAATGGTCTGGATGTTGGCATTCTTCAAACAGTTGTAGGAACGAACAGAAAGCTCCAGCTCTTCAACGCATTTCGCCATATTGCCAAGCATCTTCTGTTTTTTCTCATCCACCTGAGGCATTACCGGTTCCGGCTCTTCATCGAAGTTGATGAAAATTTGCATATGGTCTTTAACTATTTTTGCTGCATGCGCCACTGCGTCTTCCGGAGTTATTCCTCCATTCGTCCATAATTCCATGACCAAAGAATCGTAGTCACTGGACTGACCTACTCGGGTGTTTTCAATATGGTAGGAAATTTTTTCGATGGGAGAGAAACTGGAATCGACAGGAATCATTTGCACAGATTCGTTTTCGATAACATGCTTATCTGCCGGCACATACCCGCGACCTTTTCTCACAATCATTTCCACTTCCACTTTTGCACTTTGGTCAATGGTGAGAATCACATGGTCTGGGTTTAGAATCTCTACGTCTGGATCAGCAACAATGTCTTTCGCGCAAACCGTACCGGCTTCTGAAGCTTTGATGTAAATGCGCTTTGAATCTGCGTCTCCGGTTAATCTCAGGTTAAGCTGTTTAATATTGAGAATGATTTCTGTCACATCCTCAACCACACCTGGGATTGAAGAGAACTCATGGAAAATTCCTTCGAATTTCACCGCCACAACAGCCGCGCCTTCAATAGAAGACAGCAACATTCTGCGCAATGAGTTTCCGATGGTTACGCCAAATCCGCGTTCAAACGGACCTGCGCTTAACTTTCCATAATATTCGGATCTGTTTTTCTTATCAAATTCTAATCGTTTTGGTTTAACGATTCCTTGGGCTGTGAACATGTAGCCTCCGACCCCATAATTTCGGGTCTTATCAATTGTTAATTATTTAGTGAATTACTTATTATCTTGAATAGAGTTCAACGATCAATTGTTCTTCAACCGGCAACTTCACATCTTCTCTTGTTGGCATACCTTGAATAATTCCCTGTTTGCTATCCGCATCAAACGATAGCCATTCCGGCAGAGTTTTATCTCTGATATTTTCTATCGCTTCGTTAACAGGTTTCTTTTTACTTTTATTCGGATTGGGCGCAATGGTATCCCCCTGCCTTAGAATATAGGAGGGAACATCCATTTTTTTCCCATTGACCACGAAATGCTTATGTCGTACCAATTGGCGGGCAGCACTTCTGGATGGCGCAAGCCCCATTCGGTATATAACATTGTCAAATCTCAACTCCAAGTTCTGCAAAAGGTTTTCGCCAGTAACACCTTTTTTCTTATCCGCAGCAAAAAAGTAGTTTCGGAATGGTTTTTCCAACACGCCATAAATCCGTTTTACTTTTTGCTTTTCGCGAAGCTGAACTCCGTATTCCGAGAATTTGGTGCGCCCCTGACCATGTTGTCCGGGAGGGTAAGCCCTTTTTTCAATAGCACATTTTGCCGTCTCGCAACGGGAACCTTTTAGATACAGTTTTATTCCTTCTCGCCGACACAGTCGACAAACAGAACCTCGATACCTGGCCAAATTCAGCTTCTCCTTTCAGGTTTAGACATTAGACTCTTCTCCGCTTTCTTGGACGACAGCCATTATGTGGAATAGGGGTCCTGTCTCGAATGACAAGAATTTCCATTCCCGCTGCTTGTAAGGAGCGGATTGCAGACTCACGTCCAGAGCCCGGTCCTTTTACATGAACTTCAAGTTTTCTCATTCCCATATCCCGTGCTTTTATAGCCGCCTTATCTGCAGCAACCTGAGCCGCAAAAGGGGTGCTTTTCCTAGAGCCTTTAAAACCCTGCGCTCCGGCACTTGACCAAGACACTACATTACCAGACATATCAGAAATGGTTATGATGGTATTGTTAAATGTAGCGCGGATATGAGCTACTCCCACTTCAGGAGCTGTTTTTTGTTTTTTCTTACCGCTTTTGGATTTTTTATCCATTAAATTTATTTCTCCAGATTTTTTTATGGGTGGCTCTAATAATTGGTAATCTGTAATCCTTTATACTGGTTTAAAAATCACCCTTATTTTTTAGCACGGGCACCCACCGTTTTCTTTGGGCCTTTTCTAGTTCGGGCATTGGTATGAGTTCTTTGACCGTGGACAGGCAAACCTCTACGGTGTCGCAGGCCTCGATAGGAACTGATATCCATCAAGCGTTTTATGTTCATGGTGACACTTCTTCTAAGATCACCTTCGACTTCATATTCTTTGTCAATCACACTACGAATGCGAGTGATCTCTTCCTCGGTTAAATCCTTCATTCGTATTTCTTCACCCACCTGGGCTTTTTTGAGAACCTCACGCGAGGTAGTTCTACCCACCCCATATATGTAGGTTAAGGCTATCCACGCTTGCTTATCCTTTGGAATGTCAATGCCCGCTATTCGTGCCACTTTTTCTCCTTTATCCTTGTCGCTGCTTATGTTTTGGGTTTTCGCAAATCACCCGCACAACACCGCGACGGCGAATCACCTTACATTTCATGCAAATTGGTTTGACTGAAGCTCTTACTTTCATAGTTCTACCCTTCTTATTTGTACCGATAGGTAATTCGACCACGCGTCAGATCATAAGGAGAAAGCTGCACCTTGACCTTATCCCCAGACAAGATACGAATAAAGTGCATCCGCATTTTCCCCGAAATATGGGCCAACACCTTATGCCCATTTTCCAACTCGACTCGAAACATTGCATTGGGCAACGGTTCCAAAATAGTGCCCTCTACCTCTATCGATTCTTCTTTAGACATTCATCTCTCAATCATTTTGCAAACATGGGAAAAAATTTCTTCTACCGAGCCTTTTGCTTCAACTGTTTTTAAGTTTCCCTGTTTCTTATAAAATTCTTTAAGAGGAGCGGTAGACTCCTCGTAAACTTTCATTCTTTCTTGAATCGTTTCTATATTGTCGTCCGACCTTTGCGCCAGCGCGCCTCCGCAGCCATCACAAACCTCTGAAACTTTGGGAGGACGAGATACCTGATGAAACATCGCTCCACATTCCGAGCAAGTGCTTCTTCCTGTTAACCGTTCAACCACTTCCTCGGAATCAAGCTCCAGGTCAATCACATTATCGATTGCCAAGCTCATGTCAACCAAGGTTTCCGAGAGCTTTTCTGCCTGCGCAATATTCCTGGGAAACCCATCCAAAATAAATCCCGTTGCACAATCTGCTTGCCGGATGCGTTCTTTGATCGCGTCTACGACCATGTCATCTGGAACCAGTTGGCCCGCAGCCATAACCTTTTTCACCTCGGCACCCAGTTCGGTATCTCCATCAACCGCCCTTAGAATATCGCCGGTGGAAATTTGCGGGATCTGAAATTTTTCTTTCAGCATTTTTGCCTGAGTGCCTTTGCCAGCACCAGGTGGCCCTAAAAGAATCAATCTCATCAATCAGCCTCTTCGGCTTTTTAAACGCCCCTTTTTCACAAAACCGTCATAATTTCTCATAACCAGATGGGACTCGATTTGTTGCATAGTATCCAAGGATACCCCCACCACAATCAATAAGCTCGTTCCGCCGAAATAAAAGGGGATGTTAAAGTATTTTATCAAATAATCCGGCAAAATACAGACTAAAGACAAATACATTCCGCCATAAAACGTGAGCCTTGAGAGAATCGTGTCAATATATTCAGACGTTTTGTTTCCCGGCCGAATTCCAGGCACATAACCGCCGTGCTTTTTCATATTGTCGGCAACATCGACAGGGTTAAAAATAACTGCCGTGTAAAAATAACAAAAGAAAAATATCGCACCGATAAAAATCAAACTATAAATAATCGTCCCCGGTGTCAGTGCCGCTGAAACCGACTGCATCCAAGGATGACTTATAAATTGCGCTATCGTCGCTGGAAACATAATGATAGAGGAAGCAAAAATTGGGGGTATAACACCCGACGTATTCACTTTCAAAGGCAGATGCGTTGACTGCCCTCCCATCATTTTTCTTCCCACCACCCGTTTCGCATATTGGATGGGTATCCGACGCTGCCCTCCTTCTGTGAATACGATGGCTCCCACCACAAATATCATAAAAACAAGAAGGAAAAGCATGACGAGCACAGACATTTCACCTGTACCCATTAAATCTAAAGACTGAAAAATTGCCGCCGGGGTTCCTGCAACAATTCCCGCAAAAATGATCAGGGAAATACCATTACCAATTCCCCGCTCAGTAATCTGCTCGCCCAGCCACATCAAGAATGAGGTCCCTGCAGTCAAAGTGAGAATTGTCATCAGCCTGAACGACCAACCTGGCTCCGGAACAATTGCCATTCCCCCGGGACTCTTCATCGCTTCCAACCCTACCGCGATTCCTGATCCTTGAATCGTACTCAAAAACACCGTTCCATAACGAGTGTACTGAGTAATCTTCTTTTGCCCTTGCTCCCCTTCTTTTTTTAATCTTGCCAAGTAGGGCGAAACAATGGTCATCAGCTGCAATATAATAGATGCGCTGATATAGGGCATGATGCCCAATGCAAATATTGTCAACCGGCTTAAAGCTCCACCGGAAAACATATCGAAAAAACCAAGAATGGTTCCTTGAGCTCTTGCAAATAATTCTGCCAAAGCCACAGAGTTGATGCCCGGAGTAGGTATATGAGCACCAATCCGATAAACCACCAACAGCGCCAGAGTAAAAAGAATTTTCTTTTTTAGCTCAGGAACCCGAAATACATTACCAAAACTTTCTGCGGCCATTTAGAGGTTTACAGCCTTTCCCCCGGACTTCTCGATTTTCGCCTGGGCGGTTCCACTAAACTTGTGCGCATGAACGTTCAGCGATTCTTTAAGCTCGCCCACTCCAAGGATTTTTACGGCTCCAACTTTTTTGATCAAGCCTTTTTCCTTCATCACTTCAGGGGTGACTGGGTCAACACCAGCACATCGAGCCAACTGCTCTACATTCACAATTTCGTAATGCTTTTTGAAAATATTCGTGAACCCGCGCTTCGGCAATCTTCTTTGCAGTGGCATCTGCCCACCCTCAAACCAGGGGCGAACTCCTCCACCAGAACGACTGTTCTGTCCTTTTTGACCCTTGCCAGAAGTTTTTCCTGTTCCAGAGCCTATACCTCGGCCGACCCGTTTTCGGTTTTTCCTGCCACCCGCCGGACCTTTTAAATTAGATAATTCCAACATGCCTTTTCCTCAATCAACCTACTTGTTTGCCTCTTGCCCGCGCACAATCTTTCGCGCTGCGGAGGTCCATTAAACCCTGAATTGTAGCTTTAACAACATTGTGCGGATTATTCGTGCGTAAACATTTCGTAAGGATATCGCGAACACCTGCAGCCTCCAAAACCGCTCTAACCGCTCCACCTGCGATCAATCCCGTTCCTCTGGATGCTGGCTTTAGCATTACCCTACCTGAACCATACGCACCAATTACTTCGTGCGGAATAGAAGAACCTTCGAGACTGACCGGTACCAGACTTTTCTTAGCCTTTTCAACCCCTTTGCGAATTGCTTCTGGCACTTCGTTGGCTTTCCCCAAACCCCAGCCCACCTTGCCATCGCGATTACCGACAACAACCAATGCACTGAAGCTGAACCGACGACCACCTTTTACAACTTTGGCGACACGGTTGATCTTGACCACTTTATCAACAAAATCTGTTGGGTTTTCCGGTTGCTTTTGTCGCAAACCTTCCTCCTACTCAATTTAGATTAAAATTTAATTCCTTTTTCCCGAACCGCATCGGCAAGGGCTTTTACTCTTCCAGAATAATGAAAACCGTTTCTATCGCAATAGACCTCGGTAATTCCTTTTGCAGCCGCTTGCTCACCAATCATGGAACCGACCAAAGCCGCAGCTTTCAAATTTCCGCCAGTTTTCATCTGCTCTCTGAACCCTTTTGTCAGGGACGAGCCGGAAACTAAAGTTTTACCTTCGCTGTCATCAACGATTTGCGCATAAATATGTTTGCTGCTGCGGAACACCGTCAAACGGTTTCTGCTTTTTTGCTTTTGCACCTTTAGCTTGACTCTTTTTTTCCTTGCAAGCCGCAGGCGTTCACGCTCTAGAGTTTTCATTTTATGCTCCTTTTCCTGCTGCAGCCTTACCAGCTTTGCGAATAATTCTTTCAGTGGAATACATAACACCTTTTCCCTTGTAGGGCTCAGGGGGGCGAAAGCTACGAATTTCAGCAGCCGTTTGACCCACCACTTCTTTATTGACTCCCTTAATGACTATGGTGTTCTTTTTCCCATCTATCTCAAATTCGATTCCTTTTGGAGCCGGATATTTAATTGCGTGTGAGTGACCCAGATTCAATTCCAAATCTTTGCCCTTCAATGCCACTTTATAACCCACACCCACAATATTGAGTTGCTTCGAGTAACCTGTAGTAACCCCAAGCACCATATTGTTAATCAAAGTTCGCGTTAGACCATGAAGAGAGCGGTCCAATCTGCCATCCGTCGGGCGAGTTACCGTAACTTCATTATCCTTGAACTCGATTTTCATGTTCGGATGCATTTGTCGGGTCAATTGACCTTTTGGGCCCTTAACATCAACGGTGCTTCCGTTGATCTTGAGCTCTACCCCTGAAGGTACGGGAACTGGCTGTTTTCCTATTCGAGACATTTCTTATTTATCCATTACTTCCGGGGATCAACCCAGGTATTTATAACTTTCCATCAGAGGAAATAAATTAATTTTTACCAGACATGCCCAAGAACTTCACCGCCAACACCTTTTTCCCGGCATTGTTCGCCTGTGAAGACTCCCGACGAAGTCGAAAGAATCGCCAAGCCCAATCCGTTTAGAACCTTAGGAATTGTATCGCGCTTAACATATTGCCTTCGCCCCGGCTTACTAACTCTTTTTATTCCGCGAATAACAGGCTCTTCGTTATGGTATTTCAAATAAACTCTGAGAATTCCCTGCTTATCATCCTCGTAGTGTCGGAAATTTTTGATATAACCTTCATCTTTCAAAATTTCCACAATCCGTGTTTTCATTTTAGACCCGGGAACATCTACCCGCGGGTGTCGCACCATTTGCCCGTTTCGGATACGGGTAAACAAATCGGCTATAGGATCGGTCATCATTTTACAACGGTACTCCAAAAAAAAATTTCAATTACCAACTGGCCTTGGTTACACCAGGAATTTCTCCCCGCAATGCTCTTTCACGAAAACAAATACGGCACATGCCAAATTTTCTAAGAAAGGCTCTTGGCCGTCCACAGATGTTGCACCTACTGTATCCGCGCACAGCAAACTTGGGTTGTCTTTTCTGTTTCGCTATTAATGCTTTTCTTGCCATAACTTACTTTCTTAGGGGAAGCCCCATATGGGTCAGCAAACATCTGCCTTGTTCATCATTTTTAGCAGTTGTAGTGATAGTAATATTCATTCCCTTGATCTTTTCAATTTTGTCGAAATCGATTTCAGGAAATATCAACTGCTCTTTCAATCCTATCGTATAGTTTCCGCGACCATCAAATGCTTTTGGAGGCAACCCTTTGAAGTCACGCACCCGAGGGAGCGCAAAACAAACCAGTCTTTCCCAAAATTCATACATACGAATGCCACGCATCGTGACTTTCAAACCAATCGGAACCCCTTCACGCAATTTAAAATTGGAGATGGATTTTTTAGCCTTAGTTACAATCGGCAACTGACCGGAAATAACTTTCAACTGCTCAATCCCAGATTCTATCAGTTTAGAGTTCTGCAGCGCTTCACCCAGCCCCATATTAATGGTGATCTTTTCCATCTTGGGGATCTCCATAACATTTTTCAAGCCCAGGTCCTTCTGGATAACCGCTTTATGTTTTTCTAAATAAGCTTTCTTAAAGTTTGCCATTCTATACCTTATCCAACACATCTCCGGTTTTTGAACAAACGCGAACTCGTTTGCCATCAGCCAGTTTTTTTAATTTTGTCCGAACACCTTTACCAACCTTGTCACTTACCAGTAAAACATTGGAGATATGAATTGTTCCTTCTTTCTCCACGATGGCCGATTGCTTGGATTTACCATCGCCCTTCGTATGACGTTTCACCATATTTAATTTCTCAATAGACAATCGATCTCGCGCTGGGAAGATTGCAAGAATTTTCCCCTTCTTGCCTTTTTCTTTTCCGGCAATGACCTGAACGATATCGTCCTTTTTAAGGTGCAATTTGTAAGATGCCTTTTTCATTAGAGCACCTCCGGAGCAAGAGAAAGAATTTTCATATATCGCTTGGCACGCAATTCCCTGGCAACAGGACCAAAAATACGCGTTCCCACAGGGTCTTTTCCATCCCCAATCAAGACCGCAGCATTATTATCAAACTTGATATAGGTGCCATTGGATCTTCTAATTTCTTTGCGGGTGCGAACCACGACCGCCTTTTTAACTTCACCCTTTTTCAAAGTACTCTGCGGGTCCACTTCTTTTACCGCGACAACAATCACATCGCCAATCCGCGCATAGCGTCGGCGTGATCCGCCCAGCACCTTAATACACTGGACCACTTTTGCCCCAGAATTATCCGCAACCTCTAAAACTGTTCTCAGCTGAATCATGACGCTTTACCCTCTTCCACACCTTTTTTAATAACTTCCAACAACCGCCAGCGCTTGGTTTTGCTCAATGGACGCGTTTCACCAATGCTGATAAAATCTCCAGGGTTACATTCATTCTTTTCATCATGCGCACTGTATTTGCGGGTGCTCTTCACCACTTTTTTAAACTTGGGGTGAATGAATTTTCGCTCCACCTTCACGACCACGGTCTTATCCATTTTGTTGCTGACAACATGGCCTTGCAGGGTTTTTCTACTTGTAGTCTTTTCCAAAGGAATTTCCTATTCAGTTTGATTTTCAGGGTTATTCAGCACCCCAATTTCGTTATTTCTTTTCTTCGGCTTTTTCTTCTACAGGTTGCGCTGATCCATCTCCCGCTTCCCGCTGAATGGTTTTGATTCTTGCGATATCACGACGAAGATTTTTCAAGCGGCTCGGGTTTTCAATTTTCCCGGTAGCCAACTGAAACCTCAGGTTGAAAATCTCCTGACCCAAGTCCGTGACTTTTTCTGTTCGCTCTTTCTCTGAAAGTTCTCTAATCTCTTGTGCTTTCATTACCTATTTACCGTTTCAATTATTTCGTAACAAATCGGGTTGCAACCGACAATTTATGGGCCGCAAGGCGAAACGCCTCTTTCGCAACCGGCTCAGGGACACCCTCCATTTCATAGAGCATACGCCCCGGCTTTACCACGGCCACCCAAAATTCCGGATTGCCCTTACCCTTACCCATACGGGTTTCGAGCGGTTTCTTTGAGACTGGCTTGTCAGGGAAAATTCGTAACCAAATTTTTCCTCCACGCTTGACGTGACGCGTCATTGCGATACGGGCAGCTTCAATCTGACGATTGGTAATGCGTCCACACTCCAAAGCTTGAAGTCCGAAAGTACCAAAACTGATCGCCCCACCACGATACGCTGTTCCACGCATCCTGCCTTTATGGCGTTTTCTATATTTAACTCTTTTGGGCATCAACATGATGCGTTATCTCCAATAATCAATTTCACTTGTATTCCCACAAACACTTATTGTTTGTTAGACTTCTCCGAAGGTTTTGATCCAAACCCTTCCGGTCTTTCCATTTTCTTATCTGGAAGAATTTCTCCCTTATATACCCAAACCTTCACTCCAATAATTCCAAATGTCGTATTGGAAACTGCCGTTCCATAATCAATATCCGCTCGAAGAGTGTGCAGAGGTACTCGACCTTCACGATACCATTCGCTACGGGCAATTTCTGCTCCCCCCAACCTTCCTGAAACCCGAACCTTAATTCCCTTTGCCCCGAATCGGAGCGCCGAGACGACACTCTTTTTCATTGCGCGGCGAAAAGAAACCCGCTTTTCCAACTGCAAAGCAATATTTTGTCCGATCAGGGTCGCATCCAATTCAGCTCGACGGACTTCCTTGATATTGAGGTTTACCTGCTTGCCCGACATAACCTTTTGCAGTTCCTCTTTAAGACGATCGACCTCAAGACCTTTTTTACCAATAATGATCCCAGGACGCGCCGTGTGGATGTTGATCCGCACCCGGTTAGCAGATCGCTCAATCTCTACCCGCGAAATACCTGCATGCGCTAATGTTTTGAAAATATATTTTCTAAGACCAATATCTTCGACCAACTGACTGGAATAATCTTTTCGCGCATACCAGTTAGAGATCCACGTTTTATTGAATCCCAACCGAAACCCATAGGGATGAACTTTTTGACCCACTTTTTTCTCCTTAAGATTCTTTTTCTTCCAACACCAAAGTGATGTGGCTGGTCTTTTTCTCAATCTTTGTAGATGTTCCCCGAGCACGCGGCATATGGCGTTTCCAGGTAGCACCTTCATCGACTCTTACGTTCTTTATAAACAAATCTTCCACATCGAGAACCTTATGATTCTCTTCCGCGTTGGCGATTGCAGACTTCAATAGTTTTTGAAAAGTGTCTGCCGCTCTTTTGCGGGTGAACTGTAAAATGTTGATTGCATCATTGACATTTTTTCCGCGAATTAAATTTGCAATCAACCTCGCCTTACGAGGTGCTGTTCGCGTATGTCTGAGCAGAGCTTTTACTTCCATGATTTTTCAGTCTCTCTAAATCTACAAGCGGGGCCTGACCCTCGAATCTTGCGTTGCTTTTAAATTATTCTTTTACCGGGAA
>Ga0233449_1000500_pt1 | contig 46049 bp, 40 predicted proteins | sample SI_124_October20_FD_183012 | JGI IMG/M metagenome (GOLD analysis project Ga0233449, IMG submission 183012) | Seawater microbial communities from Saanich Inlet, British Columbia, Canada - SI_124_October2016_200_MG | ecosystem: Environmental > Aquatic > Marine > Inlet | place: Canada: British...
CTCCTCCTACTGTTTCTGGCTACTGACCTGATGACAAATCATCAGCGTCGATAAACATGTTTTCCACGAGCGGTGAAACCGAAAGCTGCGGCACATGACACTGGTGACAGAAATAGCGTTGCGCTGTCACGTCAGACAATACTTGTCCCACACGGTTCATAAAGTGCGTCACGCTAACCATAGGGGCCTGAGACAGGCCTACGGCCTTGCGACTGTGACAACTCATACATTTGTTGCTGTTCAGATCAATGCGGTAACCACGGATCTTATGCGGGATAACCGGCGGCTGTTCCGGATAATTCCGAACCTCACGTAATTCCGTGAAGGACGGCTTTGGCATATCCGGGGGCGTCGGTTGCTGGGTCAAATCAAAGGTACGCAAGGTAGCAATATTGTCTTCAGCAAAACTGAGCGATGACGTCATCATGATGGCGAGCGCAAACAATCCAGCGGCAAGCCCGTGTGAAATCATCCTCAGGCGGGAATAATTTTGACTGCACATTTCTTGTAATCCGTCTGCTTTGAAAGGGGATCGGTGGCATCAAGTGTCACCTTGTTAATAAGTTGGCTGGCATCGAACCAGGGTACGAAGACCAGACCTTTGGGCGGGCGGTTACGACCACGCGTTTCAACCCGGCTGTTAATCTCGCCACGCCTGGATACCACCCGAACCTCGCTACCCCGGCGCAAACCGCGGGCATCGGCATCATCGGGATGCATATACACCTTGGCGTCCGGGTATGCTTTATAAAGCTCAGGCACGCGTTGGGTCATGGAGCCGGAGTGCCAGTGCTCCAGCACACGGCCGGTACACAGCCACATATCGTATTCGGCATCGGGCGATTCAGCCGGTGGCTCGTATGGCAATGCGAAAATATTCGCCCGACCATCCTTATGGCCATAGAACTGAATGCCCTTCCCGGATTCCACGTAAGGGTCCAGATCTTCACGAAACCGCCACTTGGTTTCCTTGCCGTCGACCACAGGCCAGCGCAACCCGCGCTCCTTGTGATAGGTATCGAAGTCGGCCAGGTCATGGGCGTGACCACGCCCGAACTGAGCGTATTCTTCAAACAATCCTTTTTGAATATAGAAACCAAAATCCTTGGATTCGTGGTTGTCATAGTCATGATGAGTTTCAGACAGTGGATAGCGATCCACGTTACCGTTCCGATACAGGATATCGTACAGCGTCTTGCCGCGGTGTTCCGGCATCTTGGCCAAAAGTTCTTCGGGCCAGACTTCTTCTACCTTGAAGCGTTTGGAGAACTCGACCAACTGCCACAAATCAGACTTGGACTCGCCCGGTGCCGGGACCAGTTCATGCCAGAACTGGGTACGCCGTTCAGCATTACCATAAGCGCCTTCTTTTTCCACCCACATTGCGGTAGGCAAAATCAGATCGGCGGCCTCGGCTGTGACCGTAGGATAAGCATCCGATACCACAATAAAGGCATCGGGGTTACGATATCCGGGTAACGTTTCCTCGTTGAGGTTAGCCGCGGCCTGAACGTTATTGTTCACCTGTACCCAATAAGCATTCAACTTGCCATCACGCAGCATGCGATTGTGCTGAACCGCGTGATAACCGGGTTTTTCAGGGATGGTGCCGTCGGGCAGCTTCCAGATGTCTTCGGCAATGGCGCGGTGCTTGGGGTTCTTAACCACCATATCAGCGGGTAACCGGTGCGAGAACGTACCGACCTCACGCGCCGTGCCACACGCCGAAGGCTGCCCCGTCAACGAGAACGGACTGTTGCCCGGCTCGGAAATCTTGCCGGTAAGCAGGTGAATATTGTAGAGCAGGTTATTGCACCACACCCCACGGGTATGCTGATTGACACCCATGGTCCACAAGGACATCACCCGTGTATCGGGCTTGGCATACAGCTCAGCCAAAGCGATCAGATCGTCTTTGGACACGCCGGACAATTCGGAGACTGTGTCCACGTCATAGTCGGCCACAAATGCAGCGTATTCTTCAAACGTGATTTCCGTGGAGCCGCCTGCCTTCTTGGCATTCTTGGCTTTTTTCTGGAGCGGGTGATCCGGCCGCAGGCCGTAACCGATATCCGTATTTCCACGTCTGAAATTGGTGTGGTCCTTCACAAAATCCTTGTTCACTCGGCCCGTTTCAATGATGTATTTGGCGATAAAGTTGAGGATTGCCAGGTCCGTTTGTGGTGTAAACACCATGGGTATATCGGCCAAATCGAACGAACGGTGCTTGTACGTAGACAGAACGGCCACCTTCACATGTTTGTGGCTCAACCGGCGATCCGTTAACCGGGTCCACAGGATCGGATGCATTTCCGCCATGTTGGAACCCCACAGCACGAACGCGTCAGCCGCTTCGAAATCGTCGTAACACCCCATGGGCTCATCAATACCGAACGTCCGCATAAAGCCACCGACGGCGGATGCCATACAATGCCGGGCGTTAGGATCGATATTGTTAGACCGGAAGCCAGCCTTCATCAGTTTGGATGCGGCATAGCCTTCCCACACGGTCCACTGGCCTGAGCCGAACATACCCACAGACGTGGGGCCGTTCTTCTTCAACGCGGCCTTGAACTTCTCGGCCATAACATCGAAGGCCTGATCCCACGATACAGGGGTAAATTCGCCTGTTTTGCTATAGGCGCCATCGGTCATGCGCAGCAAAGGCTGCGTCAGACGATCCTTACCGTACATAATCTTGGAAAGGAAATACCCTTTCACGCAATTCAGCCCGCGGTTGACCTCGGCCAGAATATCGCCGTGCGTTGCCACAACGCGTTCATTCTTAGTGGCCACCATGACGCTGCAACCCGTGCCGCAAAACCGGCAAGGTGCCTTTGACCATTTCATTCTCGTGTTAGTTGTACTTGTAGCCAGACTGGATGCCGCTGCCGGGGCGCTCACACCAGCCGCTGCGGCTGCCGCAACCAGAGCGTTTGCCTTCATATAGTCACGACGGCTCAAACCTTTGTTGAGGCCTTTCTTTTGGCCCAGATCCTTTTCGATGTTCTTGGTGTCACGCATCGCCATCATCCTCAATCTGGTGATAGACAAGTGAAACCGAGATAACACCGTCTGTCTTTTCTATCTTTGTGATTGTGCTCAACAACTCAGAATCGCTGTTTGCTTCTACTGTCATGATGAGCTTACCAGGCGTTTCCGTTACATGAACTTCCACACCGGGTAGCGCCGTCAGTTGCGGCACGATCGTGGGATTTTTCTCTGACCAGGCCTGTACATACAAACTGGCGATGTGTCCGGTGTCCGTATTAAACGCCCCGGTCAGTAACCCTCGCCGGGTTGTAAGGCCTGGATCGCGTGATTTTTGTATCATTTTGTCACCTTCGGTATATCGACCAGCCATGACGCACTGGAAACGACTCATACGTAATTTTATTTAAGAGATGCTGGGTGGACCGGTCAGAATTTGCGTTAGCCACACCGCAAATCCGTATCCCCCGACAATAGCCACTGCCAAAGCCGGCGCAACAATCATTGTCAGAAAAAGGAACAGCTTTAGCTCTCCACCTTTTGACACTGTAATCGGTTCGCTATTCATCCTGATTAGCCCTGTTTTCATAAATCAGACAACGTAGTGTCATGTTTAATGCTGCTGATGTAATCATGCTTTGATCTAGATCACGATAACATACAATAAAATGCAGCGTAGCAAAAATATTTTCTAGTAACCTCTACCACGACGGTCTACGCCGCTCTTCCGCCGGTTGCGGTCGCCGATGGGAATACGTTTGGCGCGACGGTCAATTGGGCTGCGCTTTATAGGAGGACTTTCGCTGCTGTCATTGTTGCTCGAAGCACTATTCATCCAGTCGGGCTTGCCTTCTTTCTTGGTGGGGTTGATTTCCACCATTCGGATTTCATTCTGCTTCTTGGGTTTGTGCTTAACTTCGACCATACGGTAGTCTGGAGTATACTCTTCCCGGTCCTTGCTGGTCACAACGACTTGATCCTGAAACACCCGCTCTTCGCTCATGGGGCCGGAAATGTCTCGGTCTTCACGGGTTTTCGTTTGTCCAAACCACCTGTTCGCCATATTTTTAGCGGCCAGTTTGGCCCATTCTGGCAAACCTTCAATTTGCTGGAATTCAATCGGTACACCACCGGCTTTCTTGACCGCTACAATTTTCTGGGCGTTCACCGTACCGTCTTCGTTGGTTATATCGTTCACATCTGCGGCCACCAGAATTTCCGGCACATCCATTTCCTGGAACCGATCGCTGAGTATGCTGGTTCCAATCTCGTTGATCAGGATCGCCGCCCGGTGATATCCCTGTTCCTTATCCACACCATCAAATCGCATGATGAAATTATCGCCCTGAACTGCCGCCGAATCTTTGGGGCTTTTACGGGATAGCTCGAATTTGCGATCACAAATTTCCAGCAAGCCATCGGCAGCCCGGCTATCGCGTCCCCCCATCATGTCAAATACGGGTGTCAGGCCAAAAATAAAGACTGTATCACCAGAACTGCCCCTACCAGCGCTGAGCACCGTGTTGCCGTCCAGCGACTCCATCTCAGCCGATAACGTTTCTATCACGGACGCCTCTACGTCCTTGTCGATGTCCTCGGAAAGGTCATCTTCTTCCTTGAACGCATCCGCCAACCGGCCAAAAAGTGACTTCTTTGCCATGCCATAAATCCATTATTATTACCTGCCCCCAAGGTTGGGTCTATTCTATGGGCATGACGACAGGAATTTCCAGCGCAATATGGCCTGCACAACAACTTGTTACATGGTATGTTGTGCATGGTGTACCACTAGAGCACGATCGTTTCGAATAGAATCACTTCGTGATACTTTTGAAGCGTGAATCGTCCTCTACTCCATATATTTAGGGGCTTATTCACGTTCTTGAATGAATCAATCAAGAACGTGAATAAGCCCCTAGGGTGCAGGAGCCAGGGATTCATCGTCTTCCGCCTCAGCGAGCAGGCGTTCTCGGTAGAATACGTACAAGCCGGATGCCACAATAATGACGATACCCACCCACGTAACCACATCCGGGAAGTCACCAAAGAACATATAGCCAAGTATCGTCGCGCTGATAATCTCCATATACTGGAACGGCGCGACCAGTCCCGCCCCCACACGCCGCACCGCCATAATGATCATTAGATGGCCAAATGTGCCAATAAATCCAAGGCCACCAAGCAAGGCCCATTCCATGGCTGTGGGCCAGACAAAACTGAGAGTATCTATACCGTTGACCTTGCCCACCAACAGGCCAGCAGACAGGGTAAGCATGCCGAAAACCCCTGTGTAGAACTGCATGGCGACGGCGCTACTGGTACCTGCCAACCAACGGGTAAGAACCATATAAAACGCGAACAGAGTCGCGGCGCCCAGAGGGTACAGGGCGCTGACACCGAATATCTCATAACTGGGTTGCACAATGATCATAGCACCACAGAACCCAACGCTGATCGCGGCCAATCGCCGCCACCCGACCCGCTCGCCTAACAACACCACCGACAACAGAGTCAGAATAAACGGCTCAACAAAAAAGATCGCAATGGCATCCGCCAACGGCAGGACTCGGAGCGATGTAAAAAACATCAGCGTCGCCCCGCCGATCAAAACCCCGCGTGCCGCGTGCCCCCATATTTTCCGCCCGACGCCAAGTCCGCCATAGTACAGAACAAACGGAATCAAAATCACGGTCTGAAAAAAGAACCTAGACCATGTCACCTGACCAGATGAGATCGTACCCGACACACCCTTGGCGATGGCGTCGATACCAGGCATGAGCAGCATGGCAATAATCATCAGCACCATGCCTTCCTGAACGCGTTTGCGTGCGGCAACAGGCTTGGGCGTGTCAGCTATATTTTCGTTACTCATTCAGATAATTCTTCCAGGGTGACGGGGGTCGCCATAATCCCCATTTCAGTGAAAGCCTGCTTGGCGGCATCGTCGGGTTGAATACGTTGGTAAAAGACTTCTAATTGATGCCCGTCGGGATCGAAAAAGTAAATGCCATAGGAAATGCCATGATCCACTACGCCGGTGATATGCACGCCGCGATCCTGCAATTTTGTATGCAAGGCTTTCAGATCATCCAGTCCGCCGTCGATCTCAAATGACACATGGTTTACATCGATACCGCCTACGGTGCGGCGGTCACCTATGCCAAACAAAGCCAGGTCGTGATCTCGCGCACCAAATGACAAAAATGCGGCGGGTATCTGATCACTGGCATTGGTAATTTCCATGCCCAGCACATCCACATACCAATCCGCTGACGCCATGGCATCGGCCACGTACAGGACAACGTGGCCCAGTTTTTTGATCTTGGTCATAAGAAGCCCCTTCTGCCTTCTTCTGTGCGCTTTAATAACGTAGAGGTCAACGGCAGAAAAATATGTGGGGTGCAAAACAAGTTTATGCCAATGTTGCTCAAGGTGGCTCACCCTCGTGGCGCATTGGCCACATGTATGAATGAGGAATCATGGAATGAATAATGAATAACGGAACTTGTCTGTGCGGTAGCGTTACATGGGAATTGGCCACCGAGCCTCATGACGCCTACAACTGCTATTGCTCTATGTGTCAAAAAATACACGGCTCAGCTTTCGGTACCTATGCATTTGTCCGGCCGGATCAGTTCAAGTGGACGAGTGGTACGGACACTATTATTCAGTACAAGTCGTCTCCGGGTCTGACCCGAAGCTCATGCCACAAATGCGGCTCGGTAGTGCCCTTTCCAAGCAAGGCCCATGATGGATGGGCCATACCCGCAGGCTGCCACGACCACGGCCGGAAACCTGATTGCAGTATATTCGCAGCGGGCTGTGCGCCTTGGTATGAGGTGACGGATAACGTGCCGCGCCATGACGCCTATCCCGGTGGTATGGACAGACCCACGGTCGACGACAAGCCGCTCGACGAGCAACCGGATGGTGTGATTCGTGGCAGTTGCCATTGTGAGGCCATAGCATTTCATGTGACCGAGCCCTTCAAAGTGGCGCACAATTGCCATTGCTCACGTTGTCGGCGGGCACGGGCAGCGGCCCATGCCAGCAACGGATTCGTGTCTATGGATGGCGTTGAGTTCCTGCGTGGCGAGGGCTATCTCAAAACCTATAAAGTACCCGACGCCAAATTCTTCACTCAGGTGTTCTGCAAGGTGTGCAGTTCAGCCATGCCACGGGTTGACCCTGAGCGTGGGATTGCGGTCATTCCATTGGGATCGCTTGATGATGATCCTGTCGTCAAACCGGTCGACCATATCTTTGTCTCGTCTAAAGCTGATTGGCATGAGATCACCGATGACCTCCCCACCTATAAGGATGGCCCTCCCCGTTAAGGAATAGGGATCGTGGTTTAGTCTCTTAGTCGCCGTTTTGTTTGCTCATAAGGTCATGGCGCTCTCGTATCTCAGGCGGCCATGTACTTTTGATGTAGGACAATACAGCAAGGATGTCCTCGTCGCTGTATTCATCGCCAAACGCAGGCATGTCCGTGGCATAGTCAGCACCGGCAAAATGCTGAACACCCAACTTGGTAATATCAAACAACTGTTGTTCCTGATGATGCCAGGTATGGCCGGCATCATCATGGGGCGGCGCCGGCAATTTGCCATCGGCTTTACGGACCTGCCAGTCGGCTTGCCCTTCCAGATCGTCCCCGTGGCATGACGCACAGGCATCTGCATAAATCACAGCACCAGAAGAAACGATTGTTGGGTTATCGGGCTCAAACCTAACGCGACCATCGCCAGTAAAAGGGATGCCGAACGCCATATAAAATGCACCCAACGCCAACGCCACAAATATGACAATCACGCCAATACGATTCTTCACTCTCTCATCCCGTCCCACCAATCCAAAACCGGAATCATCTTATAGATGTGAGTTAACTCATAAAGCAAGAAACGAGCGGTCATTGGCGCGAATATCGGAAATCAAAGAGGCCAAGTTGCGCTTGAAAAACGACCAGCAACCCAGTAATTTTCGTCATGGATCCCGTAACATTATCGAAAATTCATCAACAAATCTTGAGTGACGCGCAGAAAGATCGCGCTCGCAGTCCCGGACATGGCATTCAACAGCTCATGACAAAGCCTGTTTTTTCTGGGTTCGTCGAGGTTGGTTTTATCAATAATGTTTCCGTGTCCATGTTCCTTTGTGAAAACGACGATGGAGTTGCATTAAGGTGTCTGTGGAATGGTTCATTCGAACCGATGTCCCTGGCGCTTTGGAGCGTCCTTACCAACTACGCAGATTGCGTATTTGATGTGGGTGCACATACCGGCATTTACTCACTGGTTGCTCACGCGATCAACCCGGCGGCCGTTATTGTTTCTATTGAGCCTTTTCCTCTCAATTTTGGTCGATTGTCCATGAACTTGCGAGCGAATGGCTTTACTGCCGTTCACGCCATCAACGCGGCTGTATCAAACAGGGAAGGTGTCGTACCATTTAGCGTATCCAGCGCTCCCTGGTATCTGTCCAGTGGCGGGACGATCGGCTCTGATACCCAGGTCGATAGTATTCCAGTAAACTGCACTACTCTGGATAAAGTCATGATTGGCGGAGGTCTTAGTCCCACACTCGTCAAACTTGATGTGGAAGGACACGAGGCTCTGGCGCTCCAGGGCGGCTTGGCCTTATTGGACACCCACTCACCTGATATAATCCTTGAATGCATATTCGATCAGGATAACCAGAGCTTACAGAAATTACTAGCCAGCCGCGGGTATGATTTCTATGTAATCGACGATGACAATCTTGCACTTATGCCTGTGGATCAACTCCGTTCCACATCACCGACTGCAAAGAACAAAGGTCGCTTCAACCGGCTAGCGACGAAACGCAGCGCTCATGAAATTTTATCCTTCGAATTTGCGGCACAAACTTTACTGGCAAAAGACAATTGATTCCGTCTTTTGCAACGATCCCCTTCTTCCTGGTCGCCGATGACGAGGCTTTGAATGTATTAACACCCACTTCTTGAAATGTATAATGACCGCTCAGGGTCATGAATGGAAGTATTAGCAAGCCGCGATTCACGTCCGCTCTGCATCACAAATCGAATATTGCCTGTGGCGCCAAGCCCAGTCCGTCTCAGATCAAAACATATAACCGGGAGGTGCGGGATCAATCAGTTCCGGTTACTCAGAAGTCCGCGCGCAATAACGTGGCTTTGGATTTCCGCCGCACCTTCAAAAATATTCAGGATGCGGGCATCGCAGAGTACGCGAGAGATCGGGAATTCCAGGGCGTAACCGTTGCCGCCGTGGACCTGTAACGCGTTGTCGGCATTGGACCACGCCACGCGGGCGGCCAGAAGTTTTGCCATGCCAGCTTCAATGTCACAGCGCCGGTCTGAATCACGCTCGCGCGCGGCAAAATACGTCAACTGCCGTGCCATCATAGTCTCCACCGCCATGAAGGCGATTTTGCCACCAATGCGTGGAAAAGCGTACAGCGGTTTACCGAACTGAATGCGGTCCATGGCGTATTTGTGACCCAGTTCCATGGCGTTTTGCGCCACGCCCACGGCGCGCGCTGCCGTCTGGATGCGGGCGGATTCGAACGTGGCCATCAGCTGTTTGAAGCCCTGCCCCTCGACTTCGCCCAACAGGTTTTCAGCTGGCACCGCGAAGTCTTCGAAGCGCAGGTCGTATTCTTTCATACCGCGGTAGCCGAGCACAGGGATCTCGCCGCCGCTCATGCCGTCAGCCGGGAACGCATCGTCCTCGGTGCCGCGTGGCTTTTCAGCCAGAAACATGGAGAGCCCCTTGTAGCCAGCCTCATCCGGGTTGGTGCGGGTGAGCAACGTCATCATGTCGGACCGGCTGGCATGGGTGATCCATGTTTTGTTGCCGGTGATCTTATAGGTATCGCCACCCCGCACCGCGCGGGTGCGAAGGCTGCCCAGATCGGAGCCTGTGTTGGGCTCAGTAAACACCGCCGTGGGCAGGATTTCACCCGTAGCGAGCTTAGGCAGGTAATGTTCTTTCTGCGCCGTCGTGCCGCCCAATCTGATGAGTTCTGCGGCAATTTCCGAACGCGTCCCCAACGAGCCTACGCCGATATAGCCGCGTGACAGTTCTTCGGTCACCACACACATGGCCGTCTTGGTCATACCAAGGCCGCCCCATTCTTCAGGGATGGTCAGGCCGAACACACCGAGCTCCGCCATCTGATCGACGATCTCGATGGGGATCAGCACATCGTCCAGGTGCCACTGGTGGCAATGGGGAACGACCTGTTCTTCGGAGAAGCGGCGGAACTGATCGCGCACCATATCCAGCATTTCATCATCGAAACCCAACGCACCGTAGTTGCCGTCTTCCAGCGAGCTTTCGATCTCAGCCGCCAGCGCCATATGACAGCCCGACGTGTTGCCTTCGGTGATCAGGGTTTTCACCGCACCTTTAAAAAACGCATGGGTTTCTTTCGACGTGATACCCAGATCACGCGGCCGTACGATCTCCACTTGCGACAAGGGGATACCGCCATAAAGCTGGGCACAATATTCACCAAAGCCTATTTGCAGAATCAGCTTTTCTTTATCTCCTAAGGAGCCTTCACCGTCCAGGCGCTCGGCCCAGCCATGAAGTTGTCGCAGACCTTCCACATAGGTCGCCATCCAGGCAAAGCCATGGGCCGCAAGCTGTTCCGCTTCCAGCTTATCGCCATCAACGCGGCTATCAACGATCACACGCTCAGACACATGGGCCCGCGCGGCAACAAGCAGCGCATCAGCATTGGAAACAGCCTCACGGGTGAGGGAAAGAAGATTAAGGAGAATAAGCTGAGTCATGGCATTATACCTGTTGGATAATCAAAAAATTAAACCGGATAAAGACGGTCACGAAAAAATTGAAGGTCACGGGTTAGATACCCTTTGGCTTCATAAAATTGTTTTTGTTGTTCATCAAAAATAGGCGAATAAAGAACTTTTTCGACGCGCCAATCGGTAAGGCGGCGACCTTCTTTGGTTTGAAGGAACCTGTCTACATGCTCATCGAAAACTTGAAGGGCGGCACCATCATGGGCTGATGCTGAACGCTTGCAGGACCCAAACCGAACACAGGGCTCGTCTTCATTCAGGGCCACCAGATCAATCTCTATGTCAGAACCATCGGCCTTGTTCCAGTAACCATGGACGAAATCTGTCAGCGCGAAATCACCCACACCCTTGCGCGAAGATTCCTGTGTCAAAAGTCGGGTCATTTTTTCAAATGCAAACCCTTCGTGCGTTTTGAGAGCCTCATCTGCCCGCGCTAACGGGCGATCTATGGGTTGCACTTTTGCCATTTGTAGATTGCGTCGGATTGCTCGCATCCAGGCGGTGAGAAAATTGTCGGTAATGGCATAACGGGTTTTACGTGAACGCTCACCAGAAAATATAGGTTGTTGTTTCTCCACCATTTGATAACGGTCGGTTAGGACAGCAAGATAGGCGCTTAGTTCTCGTTCAGCGCCTGTACGTTCGTATTCGGACCTTAGCTCGCTGGATGCACTGGGACCATTATTCGCCAGTAATTTCAGCACACTGTCATAGCGCCCACGCAACTCGCGCAGGAACCAGTTTTCCGCCTCATCTTTGAGCGGACTGGAGCCCTCAAAGAACAATTTTAGCAAAGTCGTCTGCCGATAATCATCCTTCAAAGACAAAACACCCTGATCAAAACAGTCTCGGTAAAATTTGGGTACTCCCTCAAACAAAGACCACAAGAACAGCCAATGCTCCGGCTCCTCTACATTATGCTCATCGAACATCTCAAAGAGGGTAGAGAAATCCCAATGCTCCAAAGAAACCGTATCAGTAAGACGCCCGAACAATGGGGATGCCCGATCTTCCAGAACAGCTGTCATTTCTGTATGGATAGAACCAAGGACAAAAATTCCACCCATGGGTCTTTCCTCATCATCCCATTCGTACTCATTCGCCCTAAGCTCGTCGACAGCTTTTTGAAGATAAGATGTGAAAGGTGAAAGTTGTTTTCGGTGAAAATATTGAAACTCATCAATTATAACTATCCACCCGGCAATATTCATCAGCCGGGTTAAAAATACCATATCTTGAAAAGTTTTCACCAATTCAGGAATGTCAAATTTTTCTACGGCTTCTGCCCCGATACCGGAGTCAAAAGTGTCTTCCCAAGCCTCCCAGAATGCTTGAACTACACCGCGCTCATCACTGTCTGGAACCTGAAAGTAGAAAAACGGGCGATCCAGGTTTTGAAGCACCTGTTTAATCAAGGTGGTCTTACCGATACGACGACGCCCAGAGATCGAACAGAAAAACCATCTGTCCGATGATATAATCCGTTCAATATCCGCCAACTCGCTTTCGCGACCATAAAACTCCCAGTTATTTGACACACTTAACTCCAAAAAACCAATAACATAATTAAAATTATGTTATTTTTCATGAATTGTCAAATCAACTTGGAAACTACCCCTCGACACAATCCTCAATGGTACGGCGGCCAGGCTTCTTGGCCTGGACCAGCACGGCCATGTTGCCGGGCTTGTGCTCGTTTTTCATCATTTTCATGTGGGCCGCCGGGATGTCATCCCATGAGAACACTTCGGACATGGACGGATCGATGCGTCGCTCGATAACCAGCTGATTAGCCTGCGAGGACTGTTTCAGGTTGGCAAAATGGCTACCCTGAATACGTTTCTGACGCATCCACACAAAACGCGCATCCATGGTCAGGTTAAACCCGGTTGTGCCAGCACAGAACACAACCATGCCGCCACGCTTCACGATGTTACAACTGACCGGGAAGGTTGCTTCACCGGGGTGCTCGAACACAAAATCTACGTCCTTGCCCTTGCCGGTGATGTCCCAGATGGCTTTACCGAACTTGCGGGTTTCTTTCATGTAGTCGCCGAATCCTTCGCCGTTTACTTCGGGCAATTGGCCCCAGCAATTGAACTCCTTGCGGTTGATCACACCTTTGGCACCCAGTGACAAAACAAAGTCGCGTTTGGAATCGTCAGATATGACTCCGATGGCGTTAGCCCCTGCCGTGGCGCACAACTGAACAGCCATGGCCCCCAGGCCACCCGATGCACCCCATACCAATACATTATGACCGGGGCGCAGGATGTGTGGACGGTGGCCGAACAGCATGCGGTAAGCCGTCGCCAGTGTCAGTACGTAGCAGGCACTTTCTTCCCAGGTCAGATGCTTGGGACGGGGCATGCACTGCTGCGCCTGAACGCGACAGAATTGCGCAAACGAACCGTCCGGTGTCTCATAACCCCAGATGCGTTGGGAGGTAGAGAACATGGGATCGCCGCCGTTGCATTCCTCATCATCACCGTCGTCCTGGTTACAATGAACCACGACTTCATCACCCACTTTGACGCGGGTAACCCTGGAGCCCACGGCCCAGACGATGCCGGACGCGTCGGAACCCGCGATGTGGTATTCGGCCTTGTGATAATCAAACGGAGAGATTGGTGTTCCGAGAGCAGCCCATACACCGTTGTAGTTCACACCAGCCGCCATCACCATGATCAGCACATCGTGGCTGTCCAGTGCGGGCGTATCCACCACTTCCATCTGCATGGCTGTATCCGGATCGCCGTGCCGTTCTTTCCGAATGGCCCACGCGTACATGCTTTTCGGCACATGACCAAGCGGCGGAAACTCGCCCAGCTCATACAGGTCTTTCTTTTCCTGGCCAGGAAACAGATCAACGACTTCTGCGGCTTCACTCATGTTCGTCTTCCTCTAATAAAGGCTCAACAAAAATTAGGTGTAGAAACAAGTTGCCAAAGTTTTATACTCCTCTTAATTATTCCGCAATGCACAAAAAGACATATCGTTCACGTTCTATCCCGAAAGGGGTAATTTTGTTGCCTAAAATGGCTATTTTCTGTAATTAAGCATCAAAAATCCGACGCTGGAGACAAAAAAATGACCGAACCTCTCGCACCCGCAAAAGAAAATGGTGCGCCGCAACGTAATGCAGAACGAGACACAGAACGAGCCAAAGAGCGAGACAAGCCTTGGCTGTTCAGAACCTATTCGGGTCATTCATCGGCCGCTGAATCCAATGCGCTGTATCGGAACAACCTGAAAAAGGGCCAGACAGGTCTATCGGTGGCCTTCGATTTACCCACACAGACCGGTTACGATTCGGATCATGTGCTGGCCAAGGGCGAAGTGGGCAAGGTCGGTGTGCCCATATCCCATCTGGGCGATATGGAGACCTTGTTCGACGGCATTCCGCTCGGCGAGATGAACACGTCCATGACCATCAATGCGCCTGCCACATGGTTACTAGCGCTGTATATTGCCGCCGCTGAACGCCAGGGCGTCGATCGCAAAGACCTGACTGGCACGGTACAGAACGACATCATCAAAGAGTATCTGTCGCGTGGTACTTATATCTTCCCACCCAAACCAAGCCTGAAGCTGATCGCCGACACAGTGGCCTTTACCTATACCGAAGTGCCCAAGTGGAACCCCATGAACGTGTGCTCCTATCATTTACAGGAAGCCGGGGCCACGCCGGTACAGGAACTGGCCTTTGCGCTGGCCACCGCTACCGCTGTATTGGACGAGGTCAAAAATTCCGGACAAGTGCCCGAAGAAGACTTCCCCATCGTGGTAGGGCGTATCAGCTTTTTCGTGAACGCCGGCATTCGATTTGTGACCGAGATTTGCAAGATGCGGGCCTTCACGGAACTGTGGGATGAAATCACAAAGGAGCGCTACAGGGTTGAAGACCCGAAACTGCGCCGCTTTCGTTATGGCGTTCAGGTCAACAGCCTTGGCCTGACCGAACAGCAGCCGGAAAACAACGTGTACCGCGTATTGCTGGAAATGCTGGCGGTGACGTTATCCAAGGGTGCTCGTGCTCGCGCGGTGCAATTACCGGCCTGGAACGAAGCCCTCGGCCTGCCCCGGCCATGGGATCAGCAATGGTCGCTGCGCCTGCAACAGATTGTGGCTTATGAAACGGACCTGCTGGAATATGCCGATATCTTTGATGGCTCCAAGGCTATTGAAGAAAAGGTCGCGGCCCTCAAAGTTGAAGCCATGGACGAGTTAGCCTGTATTGACGAGTTGGGCGGCGCGGTGGAAGCCGTTGACCAAAGCTATATGAAACGACAGTTGGTGGAATCCAATGCCGCACGACTGGCCGCGATCGAGAGCGGAGAGCAGACCGTTGTGGGCGTGAACAAATATACGGAAACCGAAGAAAGCCCGCTGACCGCTGGTGACGGTTCTATCCTGACCATTGATCCGCGCGCCGAGTCAGAACAGATCGAGCGCTTGCAAGCCTGGCGCGAAACCCGCGATCAATCCGCCGTAGACACCGCCATCGCAAACTTGCGCAACGCGGCACAGGATGGCGGCAACATCATGCTAACCTCCATCGCCTGTGCCCATGCCGGTGTGACCACCGGCGAATGGGGTCAGACCTTACGCGACGTGTTTGGTGAATACCGCGCGCCCACAGGTATTCATGGATCATCGACGACGGAAGTCAGCAACATCGAAGAAGCCCGTGAGCGGGTGAACAATGCGTCAAACAAACTGGGACGGCGTTTAAAAATGCTGGTGGGCAAGCCCGGTCTGGACGGTCATTCCAATGGCGCAGAACAGATCGCCGTGCGCGCGCGCGATGCTGGCTTCGAAGTCGTCTATGAAGGCATCCGCCTGACCCCCACCGAGATCGTCGATGCGGCATTGCAGGAAAACGTCCACGTGGTTGGCCTGTCTATCCTGTCCGGATCGCACATCTCGCTGGTGACCGAGGTACTTGAGCTTATGAAGACCAAGGGCATGGACGACGTGCCCGTCATCATTGGTGGCATCATCCCGCCGGAAGACGCTGAGACGTTGCTGAACGCCGGTGTTGCCCGTGTCTATACGCCGAAGAACTTCGATCTCAACGCCATCATGACCGACATCGCTAGTGTGGTGGAAGAAGTGGCTGACGCTGCATAGCTTGACGATGCACACGGCTTGCGCTGCATCATATCCCGCCATATGGTTGCTACAGGTTTCCGGGAACAACAGGAAATGTGAACAACCATGCAAGACCCCCATGATCTAGCTGGTGGTGGACGCACCAATAGCCTTGAGATCGCTATCGGTGGCGAGGTGCGAATTTTTCGCCGCCAACAGGATATGACTGTGGCCGAGTTGGCCAAAAGCGCCGGGGTGTCCACCGGCATGCTGTCCAAGATTGAAAACGGCATTACGTCACCAAGTTTAAGCACCCTACAATCGCTATCCAGCGCATTGCAGGTTCCCGTGACCGCATTCTTCCGACGCTTTGAAGAAGAACGCGAAGCCACGTTCGTTAAATCGGGCGAAGGCCTGAAGATCGAGCGTCGCGGGTCACGAGCCGGACACCAGTACCAGTTGCTGGGCCATAGTGCGGGCAAAAACCTGTCGGTTGAGCCCTATCTGATCACGCTGACCGAGGCGTCCGATGTATTCCCCTTGTTTCAACACGAAGGGGTCGAATTCCTGTTCGTGCTGGAAGGCGAAGTTGTCTACCGGCACGCTGACCAGACCTATACCCTGACACCGGGCGATTCCCTGTTCTTTGATGCAGATGTGCCCCACGGCCCGGAAGACCTGATCAAGCTGCCCATCAAGTTCCTGTCCGTCATTACATACAACCGCGCAGGCGATGAGTGACGGGGTTGGGGATCACAAATTGTGGTAAGGCATAAATAGTAATGGATGTCTCTACCCACTTTATCTTTCAGCATAAAGTCTTCAACGTGGAAGGCAGTTATTTCTCGGCTAACCAAGACGGCAGCGAACCTTACTTTTCCATGCCCATGGGTGATAGCATTGCACAATTGGATTTCCCTGCAATATGCGAGGAATTTTCAATCTCTGACGATTGTGATGACGGACAACTACTCCGCGTCGTAGATCGTGCGTTGAAATATGTGAAGGTCATTCGGCCAAACGATTCCATTCCCAACGAGTTAATCGATGGCTCCGCCTCCTGGACCGTCGAGGAGCGACACGGCCTGATTGCAAGGGGAAGGTTAACCTTGCAGCTTATTGCCTGGATATCGGGCCGGGCGGCGAAAGAGGAAAATATCATCGAAGTACTGGATGAACTGGAAAAACCCGCCGTTAAGGAAAAGGTCAGAGACTCTCTTGAAAAGCTGACGCAGCAGCTTGGCCTTGGGGTCGGTGGTATAGGCGAGGTGGAAAGGCGAATTGATGCAATTGTCCATGAGATGTCGTACATAGAAGCCCTTCGCGAGCGCCTGATGGCCATTTACAAAATAGAAGGCATGGTCAAAAAAGCGGCGGCCACATGTAACAAACGGATGTCTGCAAAAGATAGCGCAGAGAGAGTTACCGTACTGCTACCTTATGCGTTCACGAAACTGGGTAGCGAGTTCGAGCTCATCGATAAATTGAATCAAAACTTCGTCGATATCCTCAAGGATGTAGATGGGTCAATCGAACTCACCCGAGAGGTTCGGGATGAAATTCACTGCACGTTGAAAATTTGGGATGATTTAGTTTCTGCGTGGCAAGAGGACGGCCATAGCAAAGATATAGATGTTGCTTCATCTTTACTTGGTCAGACCCACCGTTTCCTGGCTGAAAATTACCCTATCATGCACAGTTGGTGACAGGGTTTCAGGATAGCAGCCCGCGTTCTTCGACATTATGTGATGACACTTACGGCAGGAAATTCCAGTGTCACAGTTGTGCCTACGCCCGGTTCGCTTTCAAGTTCCAACGTACCGTTGTGTAGCTCCATAAGGCTTTTACTTAAGGGAAGGCCAAGCCCGGTTCCCTCGTGAGACAACTGAGCATTCGCTCTTACCTGACCAAAGGGCTCAAGCACGATTGCCAAGTCCTTCGCGGAAATACCGACGCCTGTGTCGGTTATCGTAACAAGTATATTATCGCTCTCGTCTGTCCTTACCGAGACCGTGATGCTTCCATTCATGGGGGTAAACTTGTCCGCATTGGATAACAGATTAAGAAGGATTTGCCTGACTATACGTTCATCAGCATATATTTCATCTACTTGGCCCAGGGTTTCAGTCTTGATGCGGCCATAGTTCCCTTCACTCTTGGCGACGACCAGTTTGATGCAGTCTTCTATCGCTGGGCGAAGTTCAAACCACTCAGGCAGAAAGGTGAGCTCACCGGCTTCAACCTTGGACAGGTCGAGTATGTCATTGATAACGGAAAGAAGATGATTACCGGCGCCGAGTATATCGCCAGAGTATTCCTGATACTTGGGATGCCCATGTTTGCCGAACGTACAGTTTTCCATCAATTGCGCATAACCCGTAATAGCGTTTAACGGGGTACGTAACTCATGGCTCATATGGGCGAGAAAATCGGATTTCGTCAGGCTTGCCGTTTCTGCCTGTTCTTTTGAATCGCGAAGCTCAGCTTCCATTTCCTTTCGTTGAATCAATTCGACTTCTGACTTTATTTGTAGTTCCTGCTTCAGGGTCACAGACGACTGCAAGGATTCGAGCGCAACGCGCATGTTACTGAATTCGTCACCACCCGTGGATGGAATTCGAAAACTCGTAACGCCATCGGCAAGGCTCTCCAGAATAAATGCAAACCGCTTGATCTTTCGAAATACTGAGAAGTGGAGCAACACCCATGCCAGCAGGAAGCTGGTTACCGATACAACAATAACAACCGCAACTGACCGGTTTTGAAGATCGACTGCAGCCATGTTAAGACTGGACATATCCCGTGTTACAGCCCCCACAGCCCAAGGTTCACCGATCGTCCCATGGAGGGGAATGTATAGTGTTTGTAGATTGCTTTCTGCCACGTCCGAGTCATTAGCTTCATTTTCGCCAGTGGGCTCGCTATGGATCAGGACCTCGCCATCAACGTTTGTGAGTTCGAACACGCCGCCCGCCACGTCGGCCATACCCACAAGGGCGGTCATTGGATCAATGACGAACTCAATATACCCCAGCAATCGAAAGCCGCCGATGGGCTCAATCGTACTGTGGACGGGCCGCCCATCGATGGTTTTCCAAAGAACCTTTAATCCGGTTCTTTTTCGGCCATCAGAAAAAGCTCTCAGTCGTTCAATATTGTCAGGCCGATCACTCAGGTTATCATCTGTGCCCCTCGCAGACATGGTCACAAGATTCATCTCGTGGTCATAAATAGCCACATTGATCAGATCAAAAATTTCGTTTTTTACCTCCAACGTGCTGAACATGCGGTCCGCGGCAACAACAAGCTTATTCAAGTCATTTTCGTTAATGCCGTTGATCATCGTCGGGATAAGTGACCAACCATCCGTGAATGAAGCGACATTCCTGCTGTGGAATCGTTCAAGCTGCTGGTGGATAAGCTTCTCTGTAATTTCTGTCGACAGACTGGTCAGTGTATCTCGCGTGAATCGCTGATACTCGCCCGTCGCCCAGATCAAGGTTCCTGCCAGCCCGATCGAGAGAACGAAAATGATGAGGAGCAGAATTTTTCGGATTGTCCAAGTCATATTTTGCCAAAATACCCACACCAATCTCCAATCGCTCGGATACCCTAGCCGCTATGTTTGATGGTTGAAAGTTAATAGCTCATTTCGACGAGACCCGGAACAAACTGGTTTTACTGGTGCCTGACCGGGTTTCAGGCCAGTAAACATACATTTCCTCACAGGAAACTATGTTTACTGGGGTTGATTCTTTTTTTACACTCCGCTAGAGTCCCAAACATCACAACCAGACATCGTTCTGGTCATGATTTTGTTTAACTTTATCAAGAGGTTGCTCCCATGTGTGGCATTGCAGGAATTCTCTTCAAAGGTGATCATCGTAACCTGACCGCCGGGCAGGCATTGATTAACATGCTTGATGGTTGTCAGCACCGTGGCCCTGACTCAACGGGGTTCGCCCTTTACCGGGAACCACAGGAAGGCGAACTGCGGCTGCGTTTTATCGTCGGTGACGGCGTTGAAGCGCAAAAGGCTATCGCCGATATTCGCGAAAAATTTGCCGAATGGGGCGCCGACGTTATTGATGAAGAGACATCCGGCATCACCCGCAGTTACACGGTGAAATTCGATGGCGATGTACAACAATTCTCATACGCCATGGAACATGCCGCCAAGTTGGTCTCTATCGGGGAAAGCCTGGACATCATTAAAGACATCGGTAGCGCCCATGATGTGGACGACATTTATGCCGTAAATGGCTTTAACGGCACGCACGGTTTGGGCCATGTGCGCCTTGCCACCGAATCAGATGTGAAACCGGAAGCCGCCCACCCGTTCTGGGCCACCGGATTTGCCGATGTGGCGATTGTTCACAACGGCCAGATCACCAACTACTGGAAAATGCGCCGTCGCCTTGAAAAGCGCGGCTTCGAATTTCACACCGATAATGACAGCGAACTGGTTGCTGTGTATCTGGCTGAAAAACTTAAGTTGGGCTACACGCTGAAAGACGCGCTTAAAGAATCCATTGATGATCTGGATGGCACGTTTTCGTTCCTGGTCTCCACCAAAGACGAAATCGGCTATGCCAAAGACCGTTTGGCTGTGAAGCCAATGGTCAAGTTTGAAGACGACGACATCATCGCCATTGCCTCGGAAGAAGTATCACTGAACAAGCTGTTCCCTGGCATGGCTCTTAACACCATGGAACCACCTCCAGGGACTTACGATACATGGCACAAGTAGTAGATCTCAGCGCACTTTCTGTTACAGAAGGCAACAAACTGATCCGTCAATATGCCGAAGCTGGCGAAAACATTGACGTGCTCAATCCAGATGCGCGCCATCATATTGGCGTGGGTGTCACCAATGAAGTAACCATTCGTGTGCATGGTTCAGCCGGATATTTCTGTGCTGGCCTGACCGATGGTCCGAACTTTGTCGTCGACAACAACGTGGGCTGGGGCGTGGCGGATAACATGCTCAAAGGCTCGGTTGTGGTGAACGGTAACGCTGGTGCTATCGCCGGTGTGGCCATTCGTGGTGCCGAAGTTGTTGTCCACGGTAACATCGGATCACGCGCCGGACAGGTGATGAAAGAAGGCACGTTGCTGTGCCGAGGCAACGCCAACTTCATGGCGGGTTACATGATGTACGGCGGACGAATTATTATTCTGGGCGATGCCGGTGATCGGGTTGGCGAAGGCCTGACCGGTGGCAGCATCTATGTAGCTGGGAAAATCAACGACGTGGGTAAAGGTGCCGAGAAAATCGACCTACCTTCGGATGAGCTGGATTCCATCAAAGAATTCCTTGACCGTTACGAAATCCCCTTCAATGGCACGCTGCAAAAATTGCAACCATCCGGCGCGGGATTGCGTTATGGCACGCTGGAACCGCGGGTCCGCAACGTTCCATTCTACACGTTCTCTGGCGCGTCCGATTACTGGAACACCAAAGTTCAGGAAGACATACACGTTAAGGCCCAGATTGGCCGCTATCGGCTGCGCGGTTATGGTGCTGCGCGGGCATTACCGCACCTGGGCGATATCGCTTTCCGCAAGGACCTGAGCGACACCAGCGACGATGCGAACGTATTGGACAAGGTGAACCTTAAAACAGAGATCGGCGGTGACAACGGAGCCGAAGCGATCAAGCTGTCCATGCCGGTCATGATTGCGCCTATGAGCTACGGCGCATTATCCAAATCAACCAAGGTTGCACTAGCCATCGCATCGGGACTTTCCGGCATTTCGGAAAACACCGGTGAAGGCGGCATGTCCGATGAACAGCGCGAAGCCGCTGATCAACTGATCTACCAATGTCTGTCTGGCCGGTTGGGCTGGAACATCCATGACATGCAGCGGGCCAACGCCTTGGAAATTTACATCAGTCAAGGTGCCAAACCCGGCCTGGGTGGTCAGTTGATGGCCAAAAAAGTCACCAAGGCCATTGCTGAAATTCGCGGCATCCCGGAGGGTATCGATCTGCGATCCCCATCCCGTCACCCTGACGTTCTGGGTGCCGATGATCTGGTCATCAAAGTAGAAGAATTCCGTGAAGCCACCGGATACAAAGTCCCGGTCGCGGTCAAACTTGGTGCCGGTCGCGTGCGCGATGACATCAAGATTGCCATGAAAGACGGCTTTGATTTCGTTGAACTGGATGGTCTGCAAGGATCAACCGGTGCGGCCAGTACCGAAGTACTTGAATTCGTCGGCATTCCAACCCTGTCCGCTATTCAGGAAGCGTTGGATGCACTGGAAGAAATCGATAGCGCGGGTAAGTTACAGATCGTGCTCATGGGCGGCATCAAAGACGGCATCGATGCGGCCAAGGCTATCGCGCTGGGTGCAGACGCTGTTGCCGTTGGTACCGGTGCCATCATCGCCGGTGGCTGTATCGCGTGCATGCAGTGCCATGTGGGCACCTGTGTTGTGGGCATTGCCACGCAGGACCCCGTGCATGAGGCCCGTTACGACACACAGGTAGAGGCACAGAACATTCACCGCTATCTGGAAAGTATGCGCTGGCAGATGGCCGCCATCGCCCACGCCCATGGACATGATGATATCCATAAGATGGGCCGGGACGATCTGGTCGCTCTCACACCAGAAGCCGCTGAAATCACAGGCCTGCCGTACGAGCCGGGCTACCGCAACCAGCAAACCGTTGCTGCGGAATAGGAAACTGATATGACGTCTGACGTATACAACATCGACCGCATTGCCCCCGCGGCGGCCCCTGAAGGCTCCCGTGACGATACGGCCCTGTCCCACTATGTGCCGGCCCCTTGTCAGGTGGCCTGCCCGATCGGTACGGACGCGCCGTCTTACATCGGCTACATCTGGGAAAACAAAATCGAAGAAGCCTTCGAAGCCATCACAGCAACCAACCCGTTCAGCTCGATCTGTGGTCGGGTATGTGATGCACCGTGTGAACCAGCTTGCCGCCGGGCTGATTCCGATGGCCCGATTGCTATTCGAAATCTCAAACGTTATGTGATGGAACAGTTGGGCAAAGATCACCGTCTTCCTGTCGTCGAAGTTTCACAGAAGAAAACTGTCGGCATCGTTGGTGGTGGCCCCGCTGGCATGACCGCCGCACAGGACCTGGCCGAGGCCGGTTACGAAGTGCACGTATACGAAATGACGGATCGTTTGGGCGGTATGATGATCTGGGGCATCCCTGCCTTCCGCCTGCCCGTTGGCACCATCGCCGAAGACATGGACCGCATGTTGGCCCATTGCCCTGGCATCAAGGTTCACCTGAACACGCCGCTCGGCAAGGAAATGGGCGATGGTGGTGTGACGCTTGAAGAGCTTAAAGAAAAGCATGACGCCGTTCTGCTATCCATCGGTGCGTGGTGGGGCAAGTCCATGAAAGTGGAAGGCGATGACGACGACCGCGTTGTGGATGGCGTTGGATTCCTGCGCAAAGTCAACAACGGTGAACGCCCGCAAATGCCATCCGTCGTAACCGTTATTGGCGGCGGCGATGTGGCTATGGATGCCTGTCGTGCCGCAGCGCGCCTGCCTGGTTGCGAGAAAGTCAAAGTGATCTACCGCCGTGGCCCGGAAGAAATTCCCGCTCGTTTAGACGAGTTGGAAGGTGCCATCAAAGAAGACATTGAGATTATTTATAACGAACAGCCCGTGGCTGTTGTACCCGATGGTGATGCGCTGAAATTACGCTGTATCAAAACCGAAATGGGTGAACCCGATGAAGACGGTCGCCGCCGCCCAGTTAACGTAGAGGGCAGCGAGCACGATATCGATTGCGGTCTGGTCATCATGGCCGTTGGCCAGCAAACGGAATCAGAGCACCTGGACGGTCACGGCCTGATCAATCGTGATCGGGTGCAAACCGAATGGGATGGCATGCGCACACCTGATGAACAGGTATTCGCCGCTGGCGATGGCGCTTTCGGTGGCTCGACCATCGTTATGGCCATGCAGCACGGTCATCGGTCAGCCTACTACATCAAAGCTTTCCTTGAAGGTCGGGAAAACCCAGTGCCTTATCGTGTCCCCTTCCGCACGCGCGACGTGCCCGTGGCACAGGATGCTGACTGGGAAATATTCGCTCGTGAAGAACAGGAATTCCACGGCCTTGGTAGCGATCCAGTTTCTTTTCCGGAAATCGAATCCACATACACACCACGTTCTGCCAAGTGCGAAGCGGCGCGGTGTTATCGCTGTGACGTGGAAACCGGATCCCAGGATTACTCCGTTAAAAACCGCGAAGACCTGTTCGTTATGGCCCGTACGGCACCACAGGATACCCGCACCCAACGCGCCATTCTGAACAAACGTAGTCAACCGCGCGAAAACCCGTTCCCCGAAGGTGGCTTACCCACATTCGATGACCTGGTGTTCCTGCCCGCTAACCTGTCACGTCTGGTGATCGACCCTTACCGGGACGATTGCAACGTGATCACCAAAATCGCCGACCGCCTGAAACTGGCATCGCCCAGTATCGTCGCCGGCCTGGATGATGCGGCAGACGAAGTTCGTGCCGACATCGCCAAGGGTGTCGCCACACACGGCACCGCCTATATCGGACGCCGCGCGTTGTCAGCTGACGTTCCCTGGGTTCAGTTATTGGCGTCCGGCGATGCACCTGACAGCAATGCCGTTGGTTATATCATCGCCGATGCGAGTGCTGATCTTACCGCCATGAAAGCGGCTGCAGGTGATGACAAATTCACCGGTATGGTATTTACCAGTAACAACCTGGAGGCCAGCATTGTTAAAGCGCTGGAAGCTGAACTGGATGTTGCGTTGCTGGACGGCACACGTGGTATTACATCTGCATGGAGCGAGCTTGTCGTCGATTGTGATCTGGAATTGCTGCGTGACACCATCGCCATCATGCGTGGCATGAACCGGGAAGAAGATCTGGATATCCTTTACTTCGGCGGTTTACGGTCCGGCACCGACGTGGCAAAAGCGTTGGCATTGGGTTGCAACGCAGGCGTGCTGGGTATGAGCATTGCCATGGCCGCTGGCGGCACGCCTGAAGAAGATGGCACGGTTGGCTTCTATTCTGACTACACCTCAGAAGACCGCACCAATGGTGTGGTGCAGATTCTTCAGGCCACGTCTGGCGAGGCCTCCATCATGGCCAGGTGCACGGGCAAAACCAATGTGCATAACCTGGAACCTGAAGACATGCGGTCCGTTACCATAACGTCCGCCCGCGCCGCCGGCATTCCATTGGCTGGCACCAACAGAATTATGGAAGCGGCAGAGTAATCACCCGTACATATAGGTCAGTGCGCGGCATTTTATGCCGCGCCTGCGTGATGTGACCGGCAAGAATTACCGATCTTCGTCTGTATCAGTATCGGTTAGCCTGTTCGCATCGGACGTTTCTATAGCCTGTAGTAATGCCAGCCCGGACCCCATGCTGTTTTGAATATTATTATCGGCGACGAGATTTCCAGCGTTGTTGGTCTGTGGTCCGGCGTGGTCATCATTGATCGCTGAATTCGTCAGCATGGCCTGCTTGATCTTCTCGGCGATCATATCCTCAATCATGCCACGTTGCTCAGGCGACATTTCGGCCAGTTGCTCCTCGTTAAGGCCCATGGCTTCAAGGATTTTGGACCGAAGCTCCTCCATTCTCTTTGCATGGATTTCTTCTACATAGGCCATGAAGCCCTTCTCGCGAATCTCATCAATCACGGAAGGTTCTTTATCTTCTTCCAATACCTTTGCGGAATTTTTTGAAGCCGTGGATGATGTGCCCGACGCGGGCTTGTTCGCCATGGCGAAGGCTAGATTTTGCTCTGGTGTGTCAATTTGCATGACGCTCTCCCTTCGGTTTTGCGCAATTTCCCCATAAAACAGGGGGCTTTTTTCTGTTTCTTGTATCTATCGACGCAATTATCGCGCCAACCGCAGATTCATGGCAAAAATCGCAGGATTTGGCTGGAAACAAGAGCTAAATTAGGGGTAATCTAAGGCAACTTTTTTCACTGTGCTGACTCATCACTTGAACTGATTTGCACGAATTTATAGAAGGAAAACTCTCCATGGCCATTGATCTGGCGAAAGTCGCAAAAGATAAAAAAATTAAATACTTCCTGGTCAGTTTTGTTGATCTGTTTGGCGTACTGCGCTCCAAGTTGGTCCCGGCACGGGCCATCGGTGGCATGCAGAAAAATGGCGCCGGTTTTGCCGGTTTCGCAGCTTGGCTGGATTTGAATCCGGCGCACCCCGATATGTTTGCGATGCCTGATGCGGACAGTATGATCATTCTGCCGTGGCAGCGCGACGTGGCCTGGGTGGCCAGCGACCTGTACATGGACGGTAAGGCGCTTGCAGCATCACCCCGCGTCGCCCTGCGGGCCCAAATGGCAAAAGCCAAAAAGATGGGCTACACCTTCAAGACCGGTGTGGAATGCGAATTCCACCTGATCAACGCGGACGGCTCAGATATCTACGACGAACGCGATACTCAGGAAAAGCCCTGTTACGATCAGAGCGCACTGATGCGCCGCTATGACGTGATCTCGGAAATCTGTGACGCCATGATCGAGCTCAAGTGGGGCGCCTACCAGAACGACCACGAAGATGCCAATGGCCAGTGGGAAATGAACTGGGACTACGATGACGTTCTAAAAACTGCCGATCGTCATGTGTTCTTCAAATACATGACCAAAACCGTGGCCGAAAAGCATGGTATGCGCGCAACCTTTATGCCCAAGCCATTCATGAATCTGACCGGTAACGGCTGCCACATCAATGCGTCGTTGTGGGATAAAACCGGCAAGAAGAACATGTTCCAGGATCCTAAAGGGGAGCTGGGTCTCAGCAAAGCTGCCTACAACTTCCTGGGCGGCGTGATCACCAATGTGGATCAGTTGTGCTCGATCTTTAATCCGACCGTGAACAGCTACAAACGTATTAACGCGCCTCGTACCTCATCCGGCGCGACCTGGGCACCAAATACCATCACATACGGTGGCAACAATCGGACACACATGGTTCGCATCCCAGAAGCCAACCGGCTTGAGTTCCGGCTGGCGGATGGTGCCATGAACCCGTATCTGGCACCGGCTGGTTTGTTGGCCTGTGGTCTACACGGTATCAAGAACAAGACCGATCCCGGCAAGCGTCTGGACATCGACATGTACGCAGATGGCCACAAGGTTAAGGGTGCCAAGAAACTGCCACTGAACCTGCTGGATGCCTTGCGTCTGACAGATAAAAGCAAGACTGTACGCGAAGCCATGGGCGACGAACTGATTGATGCCTATGTGAAATTGCGGATGGAAGACTGGCAGCATTATTCATCATACCTCTCCCAGTGGGAGCGCGATCACACACTGGATTGCTAATCTTCCAGCGTCACGAGCGTTTTAAAATGGCTGAACCCTATATTGGGTTCGGCCATTTTTTTGTAGGTTCACAAGAGACATGCTAATGTTCGTCAACAAAGCTTCAGGGCATATACGCTAAATCGACAGCTCGGCGATAACCTGTTCCAACCGTGCCTTTACCGTCATCGGGTCTTTATCTTTCGTGATGTAATCTTTTGCACCGCCAAGGATGCAGGATTCCACCACAGCCTGATTGCTGACTGTCGTCATCATGACCACGTTTGCCGTGGCATCACGAGCGAGGATGGATTTCAGCGTGGAAACGCCGTCTTTTACCGGCATATCAATATCGAGCAGCACCAGATCGGGTCGTGTTTCCTGAAAAAGGGTGAGGCCCAAGGCACCATTCTCTGCTTCACCCACAACCTCGACGCCAATGGCACCCAGAATCGCTTTAGCCATGGCGCGAATACTGGTCATATCATCGATGATGATGGCAGTTGTCTTTGGCCGATCGTTCATTCTGTGATCCTAATCTACTCTTACCCCTCAATACAATTCTAAGGCTTTCATGAACCTGTTCAAGCGCTCTGGCCTAATATACCAGGCTTGGCGACGGGTGAGGCGTCGGCTATACCAACCCCATGCAAACCCATGATGTGATCATAATTGGCGGCGGGGCGGCGGGCCTTATGTGTGCCGCCGAAGCAACCAGACGCGGCCGCCGGGTTCTGGTGCTGGATCAGGCTGACAAGGTTGCACAAAAAATTCGCATTTCCGGCGGCGGGCGAGCGAACTTTACCAATCTGCATGCTACCTCGGCCAATTTTCTGTCGGACAATCCCCGGTTCTGTGTTTCGGCCCTGAAGCGCTACACCCAACACGATTTTATCGCGCTGGTTGAAAAACACGGCATCCCCTATCATGAAAAAAACCTGGGCCAGTTGTTCTGTGATGGTTCAGCCCAACAGATTATAGACATGTTGCTGGATGAGGCTCGAGGCACTGATATCCAAACCGCCACATGGATAAAGGATATTCAAAAATCTGATGACGGTTATACAGTAGAAACCAACCAGGGCACCTATGTGGCAATGTCATTGGTGATCGCCACTGGTGGCCCATCAATACCGAAAATGGGATCCAGTAGTTTTGCCTATGATGTGGCAAGACAGTTCGGGTTGAGGGTGGTTGATCCTCGCGCAGGTTTGGTGCCGCTTACTTTTGATTCTGAAATGCTGAGTAGCCTTGAGGGTTTGTCGGGCGTATCGGTGGATATCACCGTGAAATTGGCAAAGGCTGTTTTCAAGGAAGCGCTGTTGTTCACCCACCGGGGGCTCAGCGGACCCGCCATTCTCCAGATATCATCCTACTGGCAACCGGGCGATACCATCACAATTGACCTGCTGCCGGGTGTGGATGCATTTCAGTATCTGAAAGACGCCAAGGCAGACACGCCTAAAAAAGACACCCATACCGTGCTGTCGCAGGTGTTGCCTAAAAGCCTGGCAGGGCGGCTGACAGAACGATGTGAGTGCCGCAACCGCTTGGCCGAAACACCGGACAAGTCCTTACGACGATTGGCCGATCATATCAACCTCTGGGCGGTCACACCCAATGGATCGGAAGGATACCGAACGGCCGAAGTCACGGTGGGCGGTGTGGATACCCGCGATCTGTCATCCAAAACAATGGAAGCCAATGACGTACCAGGGCTGCATTTCATCGGTGAAGCGGTGGACGTGACGGGCCATCTGGGCGGGTTCAATTTCCAGTGGGCGTGGTCATCGGGTCATGCATGCGGTCAGGTGGTCTAGGTAGGCTATGAGTATATCAGTTGGCTTGGGTGATTTATTCAAATTTTTCTCGGATTTTATCGCGATTTTCGCTATAACCCTCGACGCTCATCACCATATCGATGTTCACACCATCCGATGACAACGGCATACGAATAATGGCGTAAAATTTGGGTATGCCTAATTCCAATGGCACTTCGTTCAGAAAGCCTTTTGGCTGACCACCTCGGGCTGTAGCTTGATATTGCGCAAGGACTGTTTCTGCCAATGCCGGTGGTCTGAGTTCATGAATAGATTTATTGCTCAAGTCGAAATGATACATCTCGGTCAAGGCTGTACCCCAAAACCGATACGTAAAATCGGTATGATTAGGATTCGTGTTGACCACAGAAGCTCGTGGAATGACAGACGACTCCAGTTCCAGCATATCAATATCAGTCCACGCAGGCGCTATCCGACCAGCCTTGAGCCGTTGCCAGTACGCAAATACCTTTACCAATTCCGGATACGCCCGATCCATTGGATCAAACGCTACATACGATGCGCGCATTTTCCTACCCATAGCCGAATGCTTCTCGTCCACAACTATGCAGATAAGAAGTCACGCGACTCCCCCGAGCCACGACAGGTACCTTAATACGAAACTACGACGGTATTGCAAGCCCGTTTATGTCGATATGTAATAGTGTTCTTGGTTTTAGCCAATATAGCCATAGGCCAATGCCAGCAAGGCGCAGCCCAGTACCAAACGGTACAAAACAAAGGGTGCAAAGCTGGCCCGGCGCAACCACGCCATCATGATCAGGATCGCCACCAATGCGGTGCCAAAAGACATACCGGCAACAATCATCACATCACTGGTCAACTGGACATCACCGGACTGGTACAGCTCCAGCCCTTTGAGAACCCCCGCCCCGGCAATAGCCGGAATAGACAGCAACATGGAAAACCGCGCCGCATCTGGTCGTTCCAGGCCCAGTAGGCGCGCGGCCGACATGGTAATGCCCGCACGGCTGGTTCCAGGGATCAGGGCCAGGACCTGAAACACGCCAATGATCAAAGCATCGGAAATACGGATATGGTCCATTCGGCGGACGGTCATACCGAGCCAGTCAGTCAGCCCCAGAAACAGCCCGAACCCGAGCATGGTCCAGCCAATAACGGCGATACTTCGAAATCCGCCCGGATAATACTGGTTCATGAAATACCCGGCGACGACCACCGGAATAGTACCGATAATAATATACAGCGCCATACGGGCACGGCTATCGCGACGGCCACGCGATACATTATACAAACCAGCAAAAATTCCTGCGATATCGCCAATCAAATAAAGAAGGACGGCCCCAAGGGTGCCCACATGAACAGCCACATCCATGAGCAGGCCCTGATCTTCCCACCCGGTGAACACCGGCACCAACACAAGATGCCCGGATGAGCTAACCGGTAGGAATTCCGTGATCCCCTGCACCAATGCTAAAACAACCAAATGTAGAAGCGACAATCAGCTTCTCCCCCAATATATTGCATCCATACATTATTTATATCATCGTGATTCCGCCTCGCCTACCATGTATTTAGTACCACATCAGTACTATACTGATGTCGAAGTTCGCTAATTCCTCAAATTCGTCGATGCACTGGAGGGAATACAGTGACGATGTAGTATTTTAAGACAGCAATGCTGTCTTTATTGTTGTTGTGTTCTCCTTGATTCCCGGCCATATATGTTGCCCGCCACCCTAGCGGTGGCCCAAAACAAACGAGAATACCGACTGCGCTCCAGATCAAAGGGTTGGGTTAATGGCCGACAAGATGCAACGATTCGTGGATATCAACGCCCGGATGCCGGACAAACGGACTGCCGATGCGCGCCGTACTGATTTCGGCGAAATATACGATCCCTATACTCCGGCACGCGCCACGGAACAGTCATCGAGGTGCGAGCAATGCGGTATCCCGTATTGCCAAATCCACTGCCCATTGCAGAACAACATTCCCGATTGGTTGCGCCTGGCCGCGGAAGACCGGTTGGAAGAGGCGTATGCCCTGGCACAAGCCACCAACACCTTTCCCGAAATCTGTGGTCGAATTTGCCCGCAGGACCGCCTGTGTGAAGGCTCATGCGTCCTGGAACAGTCCCGCCACGGTAGCGTTACCATCGGCGCTGTTGAAAAGCACATTACCGACACCGCATGGGAACAGGGTTGGGTCAAAGGTCCTGCCCCTACCCAGGAACGCGCTGAGAGTATCGGTATCATTGGTGCCGGCCCCGGCGGTTTGGCGGCGGCCGATGCCCTCCGCACGGCGGGTTATCAGGTTCATGTTTATGACCGATATGACCGCGCGGGTGGATTGTTGATCTACGGCATCCCGAACTTCAAGCTGGAAAAGGAAGTGGTCGAGCGTCGCACCCGTCTGCTGGCTGATAGCGGCGTTGTATTTCATCAAAATTTCGAAGTTGGCAAAAAGGGCAAACAGCATGCGACGTTGGCTGAGTTGCGCGAAAAACATGATGCGGTACTAATTGCGACCGGCGTCTACAAAGCCCGCGACCTGAATGCACCGGGCTCGGGCTTAGGCGGTATTCTGGCCGCAATGGATTACCTGACGGCCTCCAACAGGGCCGGACTAGGTGATCGTGTCGCCGGGTTGAAAGACGGCAGCCTCAACGCCGAAGGCAAGAACGTAGTGGTCATTGGCGGTGGTGATACGGCCATGGATTGCGTCCGCACCGCCGTGCGCCAGGGGGCAAAGTCCGTCAAATGTCTATACCGTCGTGACCGGGCGAATATGCCGGGCTCCATGCGCGAAGTATCCAACGCCGAAGAAGAAGGCGTGGAATTCGTGTGGTTAGCGGCACCCGAAGCCTTCCTCGGCGATGACACAGTTTCTGGTGTTCGCACCCATATGATGCGTTTGGGCGCACCGGACGCGTCCGGCCGTCAAACACCCGAAATCATTGACGGCTCGTCCTATACCATTGATGCGGATATGGTTATCACGGCGCTAGGCTTTGATCCGGAAGACCTGCCCACCCTGTTTGGCGAGCCCACATTACCGGTCACGGACTGGGGCACCATATCGGTGAATCCGGTATCGAAAATGAGCGCCCTGCCCGGTGTGTTTGCCGCTGGTGATATCGTGCGCGGCGCTTCACTGGTGGTTTGGGCCATTCGCGATGGCCGAGATGCCGCCGGAGCCATCCATCAATTTATCCAACGCAAGGATACCGCACCGGCACCTTCAGGAGACCTGCCATGACGATCAAGGATCAAGGACAACAGTTCACCGACCAGTGGCAGGCCAATGCAGAATACTTAAGCGAACATGGCCTGTACCGCCCGGAAGATGAACACGATGCCTGTGGTGTTGGTATGGTCGTCGCCATTGACGGTAAACCACGCCGTGAGATTGTGGAAAAAGGTGTCGAGGCCCTGAAAAAAGTCTGGCACCGGGGCGCTGTGGATGCCGACGGAAAGACCGGTGATGGTGCCGGTATTCACGTGGAAATTCCACATGGATTTTTCAAGCAACACATTCGCGACACCGGACATGAGCCCGGTGACGGACACCTGGCGGCAGGTATGGTATTCCTGCCAAAAACCGATCTGGTTGCACAGGAAATGTGCCGAGCCATCGTGGAAACCGAAATCCTGAAGGCTGGATACAAGATTTATGGTTGGCGTCAGGTGCCGATCAACGCCAGCGTCATCGGCGAAAAAGCCAACGCCACCCGCCCCGAAATCGAACAGATTATGATTGATGGTGGCACGGAAAAGGATGGCCCTGCGTTCGAAACGGACCTTTATGTCATTCGACGCCGGATTGAACGGCGGGTTTTGGACGAGCACAATACTGAATTCTACATCTGTTCGCTCAGCGCCCGCTCCATCATCTACAAAGGCATGTTCCTGGCTGAGCAGCTAACCGATTTTTATCCTGATCTGCTGGATGAGCGATTTGTCTCCAGCTTCGCTATTTATCACCAGCGCTATTCCACCAATACATTTCCCACATGGCGACTGGCACAGCCCTTCCGTATGCTGGCGCACAATGGTGAGATCAACACCGTTACCGGCAACATTCGGTGGATGAAAGCCCACGAGCCCAAGATGGAAAGCCCGGTCTTTGGTGATTCCATTGAAGATATCAAACCCGTCATTCAATCCGGCAGCTCGGATTCTGCTGCATTGGATGCGGTGTACGAGGTCATGTGCCGGGCTGGACGGTCAGCGGCGGCCGTCAAAGCATTGCTGATCCCGGAATCCACCGGTCAGGACAAAACAATGACGGAAGCCCACCGGGATTTCTGTTCATATTGTTACACCGTCATGGAATCCTGGGATGGCCCCGCCGCCATTTGTGCCACTGACGGGCGATGGGTCGTGGCCGGATTGGACCGAAATGGATTGCGCCCCATTCGCTATTGCGTGACGGAGGATGGCCTGCTGGTTCTGGGATCAGAGACAGGCATGGTTGATCTGGACGAGACAACCATCATCGAAAAAGGTCGGTTGGGCCCCGGTGGCCTGATGGGTGTAGATTTGCAGGAAGGTGTTCTGTTTCGCGACAAAGAGCTGAAAGATCATTTGGCCAGCGCACAACCATTTGCTGAATGGACCAGTGGTATTCGAAGAATGGACAGCCTGACCGACCGGGCCGAAGACGGCACAACCAGTCGGTTGTTTAACGCCGATGAATTGCGCCGCCGTCAGCATGTGTTTGGCATGACCATGGAAGACGTGGAACTGATCCTACACCCCATGGCCGAAGACGCGAAAGAGGCCATTGGCTCCATGGGCGACGATACCCCGTTGGCTGTTTTGTCAGACCAGTACCGTGGCCTGCACCAATTTTTCCGTCAGGCATTTAGCCAGGTTACCAACCCGCCGATCGACAGCTTGCGCGAACGATCCGTCATGTCGCTGAATACTCGGTTCGGCAATTTGAACAACATTTTGGCCGAAGAGGGCGAGCAATGCGAGACCCTGCAACTGGATAGCCCGGTTCTATCCAATGCTGCCTTTAATACCGTGCTTGGGTATCTTGGCGCGGGTGCCATTGAAATAGATTGCACCTTCGATCCCGCCAGCGGCGCAGCTGGTATGCATGCGGCGCTGGACCGTATCCGTCAGGAAGCCGAAGACGCCGTACGCGGTGGCCGCACCCACTTGATCCTAAGCGATCTGGCGCTTAGTGCTAAACGCGCTCCGGTTCCCATGATTTTGGCAACCTCGGGCGTTCATACTCATCTCATTCACAACAGCCTGCGCACCTTCACCTCGATCAATGTTCGTTCAGCCGAATGTCTTGATGTCCATTATTTTGCGGTTCTGGTTGGCGTTGGGGCGACCACGGTAAACGCCTATCTGGCCGAAGAAGCCATTGCCGATCGGCATTCACGCGGCCTGTTCGGTGACATGTCCATGACTGAATGCGTGAAGAACTTTGTCAGCGCCACTGATCAGGGCCTACTGAAAATTATGTCCAAAATGGGCATTAGCGTGATTAGCGCCTATCGCGGCGGCTGCAATTTCGAAGCCGTGGGCCTGAGCCGTACCCTGATGGCCGAGTTTTTCCCCGGCATGTCGTCACGTATTTCCGGCATCGGCCTGTCCGGTATCTGCGCCAAACTAACAGACCGCCACACAACAGCCTTTCAGCCGGATGTGGTGCCTCTGTCTGTGGGCGGGTTCTATCGCTATCGCGCGGGAAGCGAGCGACACGGACACGATGGCAAGCTCATCCATATCCTGCAAAGTGCGGTAACCAGAGAATCCTTTGGAACCTATAAGAAATACGCCGAAGGGGTGAACAGCCGGGATCCCATCTATTTGCGTGACCTGTTAGGTTTCCGCAAACTGCACGATCCGATCCCGGTAGAAGACGTGCAATCCATTACCGAAATTCGAAAACGGTTGGTGTCGCCGGGCATCTCGCTGGGCGCGTTAAGCCCTGAGGCCCACGAAACCCTGTCCATTGCCATGAACCGCATTGGAGCAAAATCCGATTCTGGTGAGGGCGGTGAAGACCCTGACCGTTACAAGCCACGCGCCAATGGTGATAACGCATCCAGTGCGATCAAACAGGTTGCCTCGGGTCGCTTCGGTGTGACCGCCGAATACCTCAACAACTGTACCGAACTTGAAATCAAGATGGCACAGGGCGCCAAACCCGGCGAAGGGGGCCAACTTCCCGGTCACAAGGTATCATTTCAGATCGCCAAGCTTCGCCATGCTACCGAAGGCGTTACCCTGATCTCACCACCACCACACCACGACATTTATTCCATCGAAGACCTGGCGCAGTTAATCTATGACCTGAAACAGATCAATCCTGATGCCAAAGTTTGCGTCAAGCTGGTGGCTCGGTCCGGTATTGGCGCTATTGCCGCCGGTGTGGCGAAAGCAAAAGCCGACGTGATCCTGATCTCAGGTCATGACGGCGGCACCGGTGCCAGTCCGCAAAGCTCGATCAAATATGCCGGCCTGCCGTGGGAAATGGGCATTGCCGAGGCCAATCAGGTGCTCACGCTCAACCGCCTTCGTCATTCGGTGAAACTGCGCGTTGATGGTGGTATCAAAACCGGTCGTGACGTGGTTATTGCCGCCATGCTGGGTGGCGAAGAATTCGGCATCGGCACGGCATCCCTTGTGGCCATGGGCTGTATCATGGTGCGCCAGTGTCATTCCAATACCTGTCCGGTGGGCGTCTGCACCCAAGATGAGAAACTGCGTGAACGGTTCATGGGCACGCCAGAAAAAGTCGTCAATCTGTTCTCATTCATCGCCGAGGATGTGGCCGAAATTCTGGCCGACCTCGGTTTCAAATCGCTTGAAGATATCATTGGCCGGTCTGATCTGTTGAGTCAGGTCAGCCGCGGTCATGATGATCTGGATGATCTGGATCTGAACGCTTTGCTGGCACAGGCCGATTCCGGTGGCTTGCCACGGTTCTGCACCCTAGCCGAGCGCAACCCCGTCCCTGATACGCTGGATGCGCAAATTTTGGCCGATGCGGTGGCAACTCTCGATCAGGGTGAGAAAATGCAGCTGACTTATTCGGTCCAGAATACGCACCGCGCCGTCGGTACCCGCACCAGTTCTGCCATTGTGCGCAAGTACGGCATGACAGGCTTACGCCCCGGCCATCTGACGGTACGATTGCGCGGCTCCGCCGGGCAGTCTCTGGGTGCATTTGCGGTTCAGGGTCTGACACTGGAAGTCTTTGGCGATGCCAATGATTACGTGGGTAAAGGCCTTTCCGGCGGCACCATTGTCGTGCGCCCACCGGTTTCCAGTCCCATTGACGCGCACAAAAACACGATCATTGGCAACACCGTTTTGTACGGCGCCACCTCGGGGAAGTTGTTTGCTGCGGGACAGGCGGGTGAACGGTTCTGTGTTCGTAATTCAGGTGCCCAGGCCGTGGTCGAAGGTTGCGGCTCAAACGGGTGTGAGTACATGACTGGTGGCGTCGCCGTCATTCTGGGACCAGTGGACGCCAATTTCGGAGCCGGCATGACCGGTGGCATGGCCTTCGTGCATGACCCGGATGATCAGTTCCAATACCGGGTGAATTCAGACACGGTGACGTGCCAACGCATTGAAACTGAATATTGGGATGATGTGCTCAAAGTTCTGGTGGGCCAGCACGTGAAGCACACAGGGTCACCCTTTGCCGATCAGTTGTTGTCCACATGGCAACGTAGCGTGGGGGAATTTTGGCAAGTGGTGCCGAAGGAGATGCTCAACAAGCTGGAACATCCGGTGCGCAATCAGGATGCAGAAACGTTAACGGCCTAAGTTCGGCACCTAATCTTGATTACGCGGTGGACGTAGGCGCCAGGCTGGAATCATAAAAACGATGCAAGCCGCCAGAAACAACAGACTGGCAATCACAGCCACACCATCACCGGCTCGTGCCGAGGACCATATGTAAAAAACGGCAGACGAGGTAAAGAGTAACCACCCCGTCATATTGAAGCACCATTCCTTGCGTGGGGACATCAGTGGGTATTCCTTCATGGCAATTTTAGTGACTTGTTCAAATCGTTTAACACGGCACCCGCCGGATGCCCCCTTTGACCCGCATCAATGCGCGCGCAGAAACTTTCGCGTAAGTACCATATATTAAGTATTATCCACTACATATTTCAGGCATGAACACACCCGCATCCACACGACCCATGATTGGCATTCTTCTGGATTACGTCGCAGAGGGGTCCTTTTCGTCACGCCCACACTATGCCCTTCGCCAAGGGTATTTCGATGCCATTGAGGCCGCCGGCGGCATGCCCGTGGCCCTGCCCTACCAACATGGCGTCATGACTGATTACCTGAGCGCCATGGACGGCATTGTGATACCGGGCGGATTTTATCCTTTCCCAAAATCCTATTACGGTGAGGTCACAGATACAGACGAGGTCATTCACCCCCGTGTCGCCTTCGAATCAGACTTCGCCAAGGCAATACTGGACGAGGACAAACCCGTGTTCGGCATTTGTGCCGGCTTGCAGGTTCTGGGCGCAGCCATGGGTGCAATGCTGTACCGCGATCTACACGACGTCATCGACACAGAAATCGATCACCTGAACGAAAAACCTGCCGAAGAAATAGCCCATGAGGTAGCCATTACACCGGGCACACAACTGCATGACATTGTGGGATGCGATACCATGGGCGTGAATACAGCCCACCGCGAGGCGCTGGCGGAAATACCGGACGGTGCGACCATGAATGCAATTGCCCCCGACGGGGTGATCGAGGGCATGGAGATTCCATCCCGCAAATTTGCCATGGCGGTTCAATGGCACCCGGAATTTTTCCGCACGCCCGGCGATCCCAACCAGGCCCTGTTTGAACATTTGGTAGAGGCTGCGAGCAATGGGTAATAAGAACAAAGAACGCGCAAGAGGCTGGATGATTATCGCGGCCCTCAACGGATTCATGGTTGTTGGTATGGGCGCCTATGGGGCGCATGGTTTAAGTGGACAGGCAGACTATCTGGTCGACAGCTTTAACACCGGTGTTCAGTACCAGATGTGGCATGGCCTGGCCTTGATGGGTGTGGCCTGGATGGTTCAGCAAACCGGGAACCTTTACATACGGCTATCTGGTGCCGCCTTCACATTGGGCAATATTACGTTTTCCGGCACACTTTATGTGTTTGGTATGACCGGCGATGTACCCTTTCAAGGGGCTGCACCGGCAGGTGGCATGATTTTGATGGCGGGCTGGGCCTTATTGGCCTTCGGGTCATGGCGGGAACGAGGTCGTGACTGAGCACCAATCAATCAACAAGAGTTTACGCCAGCACGTGCACGAGACGCTGGAAGCCGGGCGGGTTGAAACGCCGATTGGCCGTATTGTTGATATCGCACTGATCGTCCTGATCTCGCTTAACGTTATAGCCGTAATCATGGAATCCGTGCCGTCATTTCATCAGGACTATGAACAATCATTCCTGATATTCGAGATATGTTCCGTCAGTATCTTTGCGGTGGAATATGTGCTTCGGGTGTGGTCTGTACCTGAACAAACCGACCTGGACGCAAATCGCGGATTTATCAGTCGGGTTCGCTATATGCTGACCCCCATGGCGCTGCTGGATTTGATCGTCATCCTGCCATTCTTCCTGGGCTTCTTTTTTCAGATGGACTTGCGGGTGTTGCGAGTCCTGCGGCTGTTTCGTGTTTTCCGCCTGTCCCGTTACTCTTCATCCATGAGCGTTCTGGTCCATGTTCTGAAAGAAGAATCGGCCAATATTGGTGCCGCCATGTTTGTGCTGATGATGATGATTATCCTCGCCGCCAATATCGTTTATCTGGCCGAGCACGACGCACAACCCGAAGCCTTTGGCACCATCCCGGATGCCTTATGGTGGGCGGTCATTACCATGACGACGATTGGTTACGGTGATGTTATTCCGGTAACGGTGATCGGTCGCGTGTGCGGGGCCGGTATCGGTATTCTCAGTGTTGGCATGGTCGCCTTGCCCGCCGGTATTCTGGCATCGGGTTTCAATGACGCCCTGCACAGACGCCGGCAACAGTTCAAGGAAATGGTCGATGACGCCTTCATGGACGGTGTTCTGGACGAAAATGAACTTTCCGGCATTCGGGAAGAACGTGACGTTCTGGGCCTCAACGAAAAACAGGCCAACGCCATTATTCAGGAAGCCAGTAATCAAACCAGAGTTCGGTTAGGTTCCTGCCCTCACTGCGGCAAACAAATCCGCGGCTAGAGCAAAACTTCACCCGATTCGATCAGGCCGCGGCGTGAATAGCCGCTGCCTTGACGCCATCGGTCACATGGCTTTCGAACTGAACGAAATTCTTCTCAAACCGTTGGGTCAGATCACGCGCCTGGCTGTCGTAGGCGGAACCATCACTCCACGTATTACGGGGGTTCAACACATCACCCGGCACATCCGGACAGGATGTTGGCACCATAACACCGAAGTTGGGATCGGCATCAAACCCGGCTGATTCCAAGCGACCATCCAGTGCCGCATTCACCATGGCACGGGTGTATGCGATCTTCATACGATCACCCACTCCATAACCACCACCGGACCAGCCGGTGTTAACCAGCCAACATTTGGCACCGTGTGCGGCCATTTTTTCGCCCAGCAGTTTAGCGTACACCGTTGGGTGCCGTGGCATGAACGGTGCTCCAAAACAGGTGGAGAACGTGGCTGCCGGTTCTTTCAAACCGCGCTCGGTACCCGCAACCTTTGCTGTATAACCCGACAGAAAGTGATACATGGCCTGATCAGAGGTCAATTGCGATACAGGCGGCAACACACCAAATGCATCGCAGGTCAGCATCACGATATTCTTGGGATGCCCCGTCATACCGGTCTCCGACGCATTGGGAATTTGTGAAATATCGTAGGCTACGCGACCATTCTCACTGTACCTGGTATCAAAGAAATCCAGCTCCCGCGTGGCATCATCCATCATCACGTTTTCGATGATGGAGCCAAAGGTGCGCGTGGTCTCGAAAATCTCGGGCTCAGTCTCAAGGGTCAGGTTGATCGTCTTGGCATAACAGCCGCCTTCAAAATTGAAAATGCCGTCCGGACTCCAACCATGTTCGTCATCACCGATCAGGGTCCTAGACGAATCCGCCGATAGCGTCGTCTTACCCGTTCCCGACAAGCCAAAGAAGATCGCGGAATCGCCGGCGGATCCCACATTGGCGGAACAATGCATGGGCAAAACATCACGTGGCGGCAACAGGAAGTTCATGATTGAGAAGATGGACTTCTTCATTTCGCCGGCATAGGCCGAGCCACCAATCAGAACCAGACGCTTGGCCAAGTTGACCACGATAAAGGTACCGGACGTAGTACCGTCGGCTTCGGGGTCGGCAAGCAGGCTGGGGGCCTGCAAGACTGTAAAGCTGGGCTCAAAGCTGCCCAACTCACTGCCATCAGGCTGAATGAACATGTTACGCACGAACAGATTATGCCACGCATTCTCCGTCACAAGGCGTACAGGCAGACGATAGTTGGTATCGGCGCCTGCGTAACAATCCTGAACGAACGCGTCCTTACCCTTATAATGGGCCAGCATCTTTTCATACAGATTGTCGAAATGAGCCGACGATATGGGACGGTTTACATCACCCCACCAAATCTCGTCCCTGGTTTCATCGTCTTCCACAATGAAACGGTCATGAGGTGAACGGCCAGTATGTTGACCAGTCAGCGTCACAAGTGATCCGCCACGGGCCAGATTTCCTTCACCACGCGCAATGGCCATTTCGACCAGTCGCGAAGCACTCATATTCCAGTAAGCGGTCTTGATGTCTTTCAAACCCTGGTTGTTCAGTCCGAAAGTACTCACCGCATGTCCAACGTCTTGCACAGTGTGCTCCTAATTCCTCAATAAATACCCACAATTTTTATTGGTATTATTCTTCGTGAGCCTGAGAACGATAGCGCTGTGAACAAGTGCCTACAAGGCTTGAATCGCAAGAATTTGGGGATCGAATCGGGGCAACCTGGGGCGAAATCAATTGCCGAGGCGGGTGCGGGCCTGTTTTGCCATTTCAACCAGCGCACGACGGCACTGGTCCGCGTTTGCCACGGGTTCTTCGAAATCCAAACGGGTAAACCGTGATCCGCACACCATATCAAAGCCTTCCGGATCCAAGGCAACCATCCGCCAACCAACCCCGCGCCGACCGGCAAGGCCTTGGGCGCAGATATCCAGTGCCGCACCATGGTCTGTGTTCATGTGTTCGATCACGCTGGCTTCAGCCTCAATCAGGTCTGATATTGCGCCGGTATCGCGTAACGTGAAATGTTTGGCTCCAAGCCATCGGGCCTTGGCAAATCCACCCACCCAATGAACCCGGTCCACCGCCATTTTATAAAAGGCGAAATCGCCGAACCCTGCATACAGGCTGGCATCCGGATGATGGGCCAGGAACCGCGTGGACAATCGCTTGTCTCTGGTCTTCCTGATCTTACCACTTAAGGTAACGCGTGGGCCGGTTTGTGGGTTTCGTCTTCGGGACGCCGCCTCGAACAAAAGCGATGCACGGTTGTCGATCGTCAAATTTTGGGTGTGATCAGCCAGCTCGGAAAACAGCATGATGGGGCTGGCATCCATGTCACAGGCCACGGTCACGAACGATGCGTAGGGGTGACAATCGTGTTTATCGAGTACCGTAGCCAGCGTCGCTGACCTGGCACGCCGCACAATCCCGCGTCCCGCCAACGCTACAGATTCTCGGTCATCAGTCATTGGCGTCAGTCATTGGTCTCGATCTGGCACAGGGCCATATCGCGCAAGGTGGCAAGGCCAACGGGTGTGCGCGAGGCATCAATAACCAATGCGCGGGTCAGACGGAACCGGACCAGCAGGCGCACGGCATAACGAATATCCATATCCGCCGCAAGGCTCATCACCGGCTTGGACATGATTTCGTACACATTGGTTCGGCTGGGCGAACGATCTGTCGCAACCACTTCCTTGGCGATGTCATAGACTTCAAGCAAGCCGTATTCATCATGCTCACCACGGCGCTCAACCACCAGCGAACTTACATGATGATCGCGCATTTCCTTTACGGCGTCAGCGACGGTCGCCATGCCGCTAATGGTGTGAACACCACGCGACATAACCTCGCCCACGCTCGTATATTTCTTTTCATTCATAACGATTCCTCGATTTCCTGAATAATGGTTTCCTGTTGGGTCTTCATCCCGACTGCGTCTTCAATTTCCAGTTGGAAGGCCATGCCAGAGCCTGGCTCTTCATCAAATTTACCAGCGTCAGCAATCGTCTCGAGAATGCTTCGAGCGAGCGGGGCTGCCACGATGAACAGCAACATATCCCGTTGCGCCGTCAACTCAAGGCCCAGAAAAGATTTCTCGGGCTTTAAGCCTTCGCCTCTGACACTGGTAATGACGGTGGCGCCTGTGGCACCGGCTTCTCGCGCGGCAGCCATGACAGCATCCGTTTTTTCATCAGCCACCAATGCGGTAATGAGCTTGAGATTCATTGGATATTCCTCTTGTTCTCAGGTGTTTCTAGTGATGTTTCATCTTGTTTTTGTTTTTGCCGCTGGTGATACCAGTCGGCTAATTTTGCATACCCAAATACGGCCATAATGGGAAATACGCTGGCGAAAGCGATCAGGCCAAACCCATCCAGCAACGGGCTACGACCGGGTATGGTCGAGGCCAGCCCAAGGCCCAGGGCCGCCACCACCGGCACGGTCACGGTTGATGTGGTGACCCCGCCTGAATCATAGGCCAGCGGGATAATCATCTTGGATGCCCGCAGGGTCTGGAAGATGACCACAACGTAGCCAGCCATGATGTAATAAGGGAGCGGCGTCCCGGTCACAATACGGTATGAGCCAAGCGACACACCTACCGCCACGCCAAACGCCACGGCCAGACGCAGGCCTAGTGCATTCAATGCGCCACCCGAAATCTCTTCAGCTTTCAACGCCACCGCAATAAGGGACGGCTCGGCAATGGTGGTGGAGAACCCAATAGCAAAGGCAAATACATAGACCCATATATAATCGCGCCATTGGACCACTGTCGCCGATGCAGGTTGAATAAATTCAGGCGCTGTCAGTTGCGCTGCCATGGTCTCGCCCATGGGGAACAACGCTTCCTCCAAACCCACCAAAAACAGGGTCAGCCCGACAATCACATAGCCAAAACCCACAGCCATACGTTGGGGGTTGGGGGGCATTTTGCGCACGACAAACAATTGAAAGCCCAACAGAATGGCCGCAATAGGCAACACATCTCGAATCGTTCCCACGGCGGAGGTGCCTATATGAACAGTCAGATCAATGATCATATCCATCAGTAGACCATCCCATACACCATCACGAAGATCATCGGCGTTAGACTGGCAAAGGCGATCAGGCCAAACCCGTCAATCATGGGGTTACGGCCACGGATAACACCAGCAAGCCCAACGCCCAGTGCTGTCACCAATGGAACCGTAATCGTCGACGTGGTTACCCCGCCGGAATCATAGGCAATACCAATAATCTCAGGAGGCGCGAACAACGTGATCACCACGACCAGAATATAGCCCCCGATAATCAGGTACTGAATAGGCCAACCTTTCAGGATACGAAACACACCCAACACCAGAGCAAACCCCACGGACAAAGCCACCGTCAAGCGCAGCCCCGTGGCATAGCTGTCACGGGACTGGTCGCTGTCCACGATGACGCCACCGATGCTGGCGACACTGGCGGCTTCGGCGGCAACCGCAATCAGGGCAGGCTCCGCGATAGTGGTGCCAAAGCCCAGACAAAAAGCAAAACCCAACAGGGCCGGTAGGCTGCCTTTACGGGCAAGCGCGTCGGCCATGGCCTCACCAATGGGGAACAGGCCCATCTCCAGCCCCTGAATAAACAGGGCCAGGCCCAGAACTACAAAGATCAAACCAACGATGGTATTTTCCAGGTTGGGGAATGGGGCCTGTAGAACAATCAGCTGAAAAAAGGCAATAACCCCTACGATGGGCGATAGATCACGCGCCGCACCAACAACCAAACCCATAAAGTTCTTAAGCGACTTGTTCATACAACCCCGAGCAATTTAGCCACTCTTTAGTGATACATAATCACCACAGAACTGTCACCCGGCAATGACTCTGATCAAACGTCAGGCGTCTTCGAACTTGTTGAAGAAATACCCTACCAACCCACCTAAGACAGCCCAGAATAATCCCACTGTGACCAACGACGAAACCGCAAACTGTGCCACCACTTCAGTGGGCAGATCATGGGTGAATTCGCCTGGGCGCGGTGCACCCACCACATGGGGAATGACCATGATGACCACACCGGCAATCCGCATCACCGCGTTCGTGCCAAACACCAGCAAGCCCAGGCTTATGGCTGTGGCAATAGCTGTGGCAATCCACCACAGCTGACGATGATCAATATCACCACCCATCATGCCCGGCAATTCTGGCGGTATTCCCAAGGCGGGTGCCACGTACAGCGAGGCGAACCCGGCCAGCCCCCATAACACCCCCTGCCGGGTATCCACATTCTGTCCACGCAAGGCGAACAACGCGGCCAACATGAAGCTGTAGCCAACGCTCATCAACACCGAGGTCAGCAGCGTAAACCCGTGCCGCTCGAAACCTTCTTCCGGCATCCAGGCCATACTGTGATCATGGCTGGATTCCTCACCATCGGTCGCTTCTTCGCCGTGTTCGTGCCCGGATTCAGCGCCGCCTTCGTACTGTTCAGCAAAACTGATAAGGGGAACGGTGGTGACCATTTGCAGGCCGGTTACAAATATACCAGCGAGCGCGCCAGCGGCCAACGCGGTCATTACAATACGCCTGAACATCATAGGGCTCCTGAATATACACAAGCATAACACGTCGCACCGGCACGAGCCGGGCGAGCATCAAACCAGGACTTGAACGAAAACCCTAGTGACAGGGCAGCGCAAAAGCGTGACGGCTGTCGTGTGCAGCATTGTGAATTTCAGTGGGCTGAGCGAAACCTACGCCGTAGACCATGAATACACCAAATACCAAGGCGAAGGCGGCGGGCAGAACCCGGCTGGATACGTCATCGGCAATAGCATTACGAATATCAGTTACTTTGGTTGTCATGTGATTGGTTCCATACCTTAAATAATCAACTCGAATCCAAATCACCGCCTTAGGATACAATCCTGCTCTGAGACACCCCGTCTCTGAGCTGACGATGACACTTAATGGCAGGTCTCCTGGCTCACGGATCATCACATCATCCAGCCTTCCCGGTCACCCTCAGCTGGGCGACTAGTGGCCTTTTCGAACAATGCTCACCGCTAACAGTTGCGGGGGCAGCCACGGTTTAGATCCCCTATTGGGTCGATCTTTCCGCATTCCCTATTAATCCCCAGGCTTTATCGCCATAAACGGGGAACCATCACCGCGACTATAATCCGTCAAAAAGTGCGCGGTCAATGCACAGAAATCATCATTCGCTATATTTTTGCCACAAAGTGCTGCCCTACTGCTAAAAGTACATACTTATTCGGAGGACACATGGTCGAAAAAATCGCACTGGTAGATGATGATCGCAACATCCTGGCGTCGGTAACGATGGCGCTGGAAGCGGAAGGTTACGACGTCACCACCTATAATAACGGCGAAGATGCTTTGAGTGGTCTGAACAAGTCCGCCGTCGATCTGGCGGTTCTGGATATCAAGATGCCGCGCATGGATGGTATGGAGCTGCTAAAACGGCTGCGCGATGACAATGAACTGCCCGTTATATTTTTAACCTCCAAGGATGATGAGATTGACGAAATGCTGGGCTTGCGCATGGGGGCGGATGATTACATCACCAAGCCGTTCTCCCAACGGTTGCTGATTGAACGGATTCGCGCGGTTCTGCGTCGGCGGTCCTCGGTGGAATCACCAGAAGATGACAAGAAGATCGTTCGTCGTGGCGATCTGTTGCTCGACCCCACCCGGCACCTGTGTGCATGGAAAGG
>Ga0233449_1000510_pt1 | contig 45386 bp, 38 predicted proteins | sample SI_124_October20_FD_183012 | JGI IMG/M metagenome (GOLD analysis project Ga0233449, IMG submission 183012) | Seawater microbial communities from Saanich Inlet, British Columbia, Canada - SI_124_October2016_200_MG | ecosystem: Environmental > Aquatic > Marine > Inlet | place: Canada: British...
CGGAACCTGTAATATTGTTCAAACATGTTTTGAAAAATTCAATGTACCCCATCGTCTCGGTGATGGGTCCTCTTACAGCCGGGCTGGTCACCGGTTCTTTTGTTATTGAATATATTTTTTCGATTCCTGGGATGGGGCGGTTTTTCATCACCGCTGTGACCAACCGGGACTACCCTTTGATCATGGGCGTGACGCTGGTTTATGCCGTGCTGATTGTGATTGCGAATACGGTTGTGGATATGGTTTACGGCTGGCTGGATCCGAGAGTGACTTTGAAATAGGATGAAATTTTCTCTTGCTTCTAAATTGAGTGCGGGTTTTCTCCTGATCGTTTCAGGGGTGGCGGTGTTTGCCCCATGGGTGGCTCCGTATTCTTATGAAACACAGGACACGCTACGGACTTTGGCTTCTCCCAGTTTGGAGCACTGGATGGGCACCGACCGTCTGGGTCGCGATCTTCTTTCGCGCATGATTTATGGTGCCCGGGTGTCATTGTTTATCGGTGTGTTCACGACCTTGTTTGCCTTGTTGATCGGAACGGTTTATGGTGCCATTTCGGCTTATGTCGGCGGCAGGACCGATAACCTGATGATGCGGGCGGTAGATGTGGTTTTTGCTTTGCCGGATCTATTGATGATCATTCTCATCACCGTATTAATGGGGCGGGGGCTGATGGGGGTTTTCATTGCCTTGACGCTGGTAAGCTGGGTTACGGTTGCCCGGCTGGTGCGTGGAGAAGTTTTGCGAATAAAAGAGTTTCCATACGTGCAGGCGGCTCATGCTTTGGGTGCGAGCCCCACAAGGATTCTGCTACGGGAAATATTCCCTAATATCCTGAGTATTCTGGTAGTGACTCTAAGTTTTCGTGTGCCTGTGGCGATTTTAGCTGAGTCGACATTGAGTTTTATTGGCTTGGGAATCTCCCCTCCGTTTAGCAGTTGGGGGAGCCTGGCTAATGATGGCTGGACGGCGATCAAGTTTTATCCTCATCTTATTTTGTTTCCCTCCCTGGCAATATTTTTAACCATTCTGTCGTTCAATTTTTTGGGAGATGGCTTGCGCGAGACGCTCGATCCCCGGGCTTCAAAGAGCCCGACTTAAGAGCCCAGACGGCGACCGAGAAATAGCGGTAACTCGTTGAATATTAAAAGGGTACCGAGTATACTAAATATCACGTTGACAAGCCCAAAAAACCGTTATAGAGTGACCCCTTTTTATGATCAACGGGCTAATTTTCCGTCATATTTTGTGTTAAAATCCTAGCTATGACCCAGATCCAAGAAGATTTGATTTGTGAAATCATACGGTTATCCCAAACGAACCTGTTGGATAAAAAATGCGCCAACATGAGTTGTGAAACTCAGGAGCAGGTTGCTGTCGACTGGATTCGTAAAAATGCCGCCAACTATAGAGTGGATTTTCACTCCCGGTTGGACAGTTATTCCGCATCCAAGCTGGGTGAGATTTTGAAAGCCCTCACAGGGACGGGGAAAGACTTGAATGATATTTTAGAAGAGATGGAATCCTCTTCGATTCCCAAAGGTTAAAGATGGCAGAAGCTTCTGAAGAACAGGCATTATCGCCAGCTGAAAAGGCCAAGCTCGCGGCGGCTAAAAAAGCTGAGGCGGCTAAGAAGGCCGGTCCTGTAGGAGATCCCCTTGTTGATAACGAGGATGGGACGATCACGGATCCGAATAGCGGTTATATGTGGAAGAAGACCGATGCCTGGTTGGATATGAAAAAATTCTATACCTGGGCCGACCATCGGGAGTATGTGGACTGGGTTAATAAAAATAAAGACAAGTTTGGTGGTTACGATAACTGGCGAATTCCCAATAAGGCAGAGGCGTTGACCCTTTTCGACAAGAGTGGTTTGAAATCCCTTGCAGATAAAAACGGGACGGATTATCCCATTGACTCAATATTTGCGCCAGGTGGCGCGTCCAACACCTGGATTACCGAATGTTCCGATGAAAAAATTGTCCGCATGGATTTGAAGATAGGGGTCGATACGCCTTATCCTGGCCCGGATGTCTGGTCATCCATGCGGTTAATTCGTAAAGAGGGCGAGGCGGCACCTTCCCCGGCGGGAAAGGCAGATGTCCCTGCCGCCACAGCGGAACCTACGGCTGAGAAGTCGGCTTCTGCTGAAGCGAAGCAACCGGCGGCGGCATCGAGCAAGCCCAAATCGGATGTTCCAAAACCCACCCCAAAAAGAGAATTTTCCTCAGAGGAAAGAGCGGGCATGCTGAAAAGAGCTAAAGCCCATGCGGCAGAGGTGAAGGCCCGCAAGGGTTAAATCTCATTTTTCGCGTAGCCATTGCTTTATCACCGCGGCGACAATATCCGGATTCCTTTTCAATAATTCCGTTGCAACTTGCTCCTTAAACCTCTTCCTCCGCTCGTTTGGGTCGGGTTTTGCAGGGCCGGGTTCTGTAGCGGGTAATTTTTTCGTTTTCTGTTTGATTTTTTTTCTGGGCCGGGATTTTCTGGGTTGAAAAATCACCACGAAGATAGAGATCAGCAAAAGGACCAGGATGCCCATGAATATAAAAAATGTCATATTCAGTCATCCTCAATATTGAATTTGATGATCAGGTCCCCCCGCTTTTTCCCCCAGCTTATTGCCGATCCTTCCCCTGGCACACGTAGTTCTTCGCCAACCAGAGTTGCTTCTTCCACTTGAATGGTTGTTGTGGCATTCAAGGTTTCAACTTCAAGGGGTCCGCCTTCTTCCGCCAGCCTGGAAGAGATGGTCACTTCCTGGATGATATCATTTTTGACCCGCTTGAATCTGGGGTGAGGTTGAGTGCAGATTTTTAAATACAAGGCTCCCGGCGGACCGCCGTTTCTGCCTGCTCCGCCTTCTTTGAGGATGGACAGAGTGTATTGATCGGCTACACCCGGGGGAATCTTCACATCCAAGGTAACAGAGCGGACGATCAGTTGTTTGCCCTGGCACTGAGGACACTCGTCACTCTGGCAGGTTCCAGTTCCTTCACATTCTTCACACTGCACGTATTTTTCATAAGTGTAGGGGATCGTTCCCCCCAATGCCACGATAGGGAGAGGAACATCGACCATGAACTGAAGGTCAAATCCGCTGGTTGGCATATCCGGGTCAACGGGTTCTGGTTCCTGGGCGAAAGGTTCTTCATATCCCTGCCGGTTGCCGCCTGGCTCACTTCCGAATCCGCCGGGAGGATCGTCCCAACCGGGTTGGCTCCTGGGCCGACGGGGAGCTTTTTTCTTATAGGAGCGCTCGCGATCATATGCCTTTCTTTTTTTTGCATTGCTAAGGACATCATAAGCTTCGGAGATGATTTTAAATTTATCCTCAGCGGCTTTACTTCCCGAGTTGGTGTCCGGGTGGTATTGCTTCGCTAGCTCGCGGTATTTTTTTTTGATGTCGGCTTTATTGGTTTTCTGGGTGACACCGAGAATCTTGTAATAATTTCGAGTGGTGGGTTGAGCCATGGGGGGTAATTTCTAAACCTCAGGAATAACGGTATATTTATGGGTACTTTATTTTATCAATTCGAGTGTACCAGTTCAATTAACTTGAATTAAGCTGTTTTTAATATTGGAAGGCTGTAATGATAAAAGGATTCATTTTTGCTGTAGCCGAGTGATGCATAGAGTTTTTGCGCTAAGGTATTTGAAACCTGCGTAGCCAATTCAACTCTAAGTGCTCCAGTTTCTTCGGCGTGTTTCCTGGCGGCCTCCATAAGCTTTTTTGCGATGCTTTGGCGCCTGGAATTAGAGCTTACGAATAAATCATTTAAAATCCAAATTCGCTCCATTCCCACTGAAGAAAAACTGGGATAAAGCTGAGCAAACCCGACAATACCCGAGTTTTCACTAGCAATAAAAATCACAGAATCTTTGTTTTTAAAGCGAGAATTCAGAAAGGCTATTGCCCCTTTAATATCTGTTTCCTGTTCGTAGAAGATCCTGTATTGATCAAATAGATTTGCCAGTTCCGGGATGCTACTGGAATCTGCATACGTTACCTGCATGCCAAGCCTCGAATTGGTAGTGATTTCGGATAATAGGACATCGTAATATATAGTTATGGTATTGCTGAAACTTTCGAGCCAAACGAAAGATGATTTATAATTTTGTCACGGTCGGGGCGGCTTTTAAAAGGATGAAACTGATCCTTCAGGGATATTAAAAATATATCTGGATCTTTAAGACCTTTCCGTTTTAAGAGGATTTTTATTTTTTCGGAGCTCTTTTTCTCCACATGGATAGTATTGGAGGGGGAAAAGGTCTCTTCACGAAACACTCCCTTAAAAACCACTTTATTGTTTTCCAGTCCCAATATTCCGGCATCGGTATAGACCGGGGCCAAGCCAAAACTTCCACGGTCCCTTTCCCTGAAAGCTTTGCAAACGACAAAATAGGATTGAGCAAAAGCACCTGTTTTAAAGGGTTTGAGTTTGAAAATAAACTGCCGATAAAGAATATATGTGTAATCAAACCATCTCAGTGAAATAGCAAAGCAAAACAAAAAGTTGAAGATTAATAGATAAAAATTATCGTAAATGAAATAATAGACCCCGAATGCCAGAGCAACGCCCAGAATAATACTGCAAAAAATATTTGCCAGGGACAATGCAATACTCAGGATTAGATTTTTCTTTCCTTCGGCAGGCTGGTTATTGAGAGATTCGTATTTTTTGTATAGACCCCAGGTGGTAAATAGGCCCAGACCGGTGGCTAATCCCGGCAGGGGAAATACGAAGAGTAGCATTATAATCAGGACTGCGGCTAGTTCGATCATATGCTGATTTTATAATATTTATGTTTTGAAGATATATAATAAAGAGTATGAAATATCCTTTAGTTTTAAAATCCTATAATCTTTATCATCTGCTTGGTCTGGAAAATTATGCCAGCGGAGAGCAGATTAAAAAACGTTACTGGCAATTGGCCAGGAAATACCACCCGGACCGGACCGAATCGACCGAAAAGGAAAAACAGCATTTTGTTCTTTCTACCGCGGCTTATAATTTTTTGCGTGATGACAAAAAACGCCATTCTTATGAGCAACTCTTGAAACGCAAACAAGAGAAAAAAATGCGTTTTGAGAGTTCTGAACTTGTTTGCCAGCGGCAGAAAACGCATAAGCGTTTCTATTCTGCCAGTATGGCAGTTGATCATGATTTCAACAGGTTTGTGGATGAGTGCAGGGGGAACTTCGCAAAATTCCTGAAACATGGCAAAAAGATAAAACCCCGACCCAAGGTGATCACCCGAGGTAATATGGAAGGGGCTGAGTTTGACGGTTATGTTAAAGAAGGCCTGAATGGTTTTCAGGATTTCATGAGATCTGTCCCGAAGATAAAGAAGTTTTAATTCCCACTCGGCGTGGGGCCGACTGGCAATGACTCAATCTGGCGAGCAGAAAGTTATCTCGGCTCAAGAAGTCTTTGCCCAGTTGCTTCCCCTGCCTGATAATGTTCCAGAGGTTTCTGGATACCACGAACTGCTTTTCCACTCCAATAAGGTCTTTTATGTTTATAAGAGCCCTGAAATACAGCTTTTTGGTTTTTCTTTTTTCTGTGCCGGCGGTGATGGCCCAGGAAACGCTGGAGATCATTCCACTTGAAAGTAGACAGGCGGAAGATGTGATTCCCATCATTCGCTCATTGTTGGGGCGTAATGGGACGGTTTCGGGAATGCGTGATCAGCTGATTGTGCGTGCTTCTCCCAGAAAACTTAGAGAAATAAAATCCCTTCTCGAAAAAATCGATGCCCAACTCAAAAATTTACGAATTACGGTGAAGCAGGGGAGTCGGTCGCAACTGAATAAACTGGAACAGGAAATTGAAGCGGTAGTTCCTATCGGGGAAGCAGGGCGGGTTATTCTAAATCCTGGAAATAAGGACTCCGAAGGATTAATCATTGGTAGTGAAACGAAGAACGGGTCGATCCGTGGAAGATTTTTGCAAAGAAAGTCCTCTTTGGATGAAATGGATACACAGGTTGTCACAACTCTGGAAGGGAACGCGGCGGCAATTTATTTTACTCGACAGATACCTTTCAAGGAGACGCGGAGCTTTAGCACGGGAAACAAAACCACTCAACTTGAGTCTACCCGTTTCAAGAATGTGCGCAGTGGATTCATGGTATTACCTCGTATTCGAGGCGATCAGGTTATACTCGAAATTTCCCCACAGCAATCCAGAATAATAAATGGGGAAATAGAAACCGTTGGCCTGAGTACGGTGTTAAGAGGCCAGATCGGAGAGTGGATTGAATTGGGTGGATTGAATCAAAACCGTAGTGAGCAGAGTTCGGGTATTGCCAGTAGAAATACGTCTGGGCAGGTAGAAAAAAGAAGCGTGTTTATGAAAGTGGAGGAGCAGTAATCCATTGCTGGATTGCAGTTTAATTTTGCCTGTTGTGGTTGTTACATCAAAAAATAGAAAATCACTGCGGGGATGGAGGCTCCTGCTAAAGACGCGACAATACTCTTGAATACAAATGAGTCCTTAGAAGCAGGCATTCCTGATGTGCTGTCAGTGATGGGATAAGCAATTTTAACCTTTTCCATGGTCGTGTACCCTCCTGAGATAGAAGCAAAAAAATCATTAGCTATATACCTTTACGGCAAGTTCCATGCCAAACTTGAGTTGTGCCGGGAGACTTTCATAAGTCTTTAAAAATAGGGGGTTTATTTGACTTTTTTCTTCCGGCACTTCCTTCCTCAATGGGCAGGGATAAAGCACATGTCAATATTTTGTCTATTTGGGGTAAAATTCATAAGACTGCATGGTTGTCAATGTGATGCGATAGACTGGAACCCCAGCCATCAAAAAGGAATAGCCCATGAAGCGCCGGATAAGCGAGATTCTTGAGCCAGAGTCCAAGAGCGATTTTCTCAGTCGCAGTTTTAATATCTTCATCATTTCCCTGATTCTTCTCAATGTTCTGGCGGTTGCCCTGGAAACAATGCGGGACGTTTCCGAACTATACGCCGAGCCTTTCAAGGTTTTTGAATGGTTTTCCATGGTGGTGTTTTCCATTGAATATGGGCTGCGTGTATGGACTTGTACGCTGAAACCGGAATTCAGCAGTCCGATCAGGGGACGGATTCGGTACATGCTCACGCCTTCTGCGATTATTGATTTGGTGGTAGTGGCACCTTTTTATCTTCCGTTCTTTTTTGATATGGATTTGCGTTTCTTACGGGTGCTCCGTTTATTCCGACTTTTTGCCTTATTCAAAATGGCGCGGTACTCCCAATCCCTGCACCTCTTTAAGACAGTTCTAAGGGATACTAAGGAAGAGCTGTTTATCGTTGTTGCCGCAACAATGGGATTGCTCATTTTTGCTGCGGGAGTCATTTATTTTATAGAGAACAAAGCCCAGCCCGAAGCTTTTTCAAGTATTCCCGCGGCGATGTGGTGGGCGGTCTCCACTATGACGACGGTGGGTTATGGTGATGTTTATCCCATCACCAATTTGGGTAAAATTTTTGGGGGTTTTATTTCTATGCTGGGTTTGGGAACCTTTGGTCTTCCTGTTGGAATCATCGCATATGGATTTATCGAGGAACTGCAAAAACAAAAAACGCGACCTTTTCAATGCCCTCATTGCGGAGAGGGAGTCGATATCCCGATTGATAGAAGAGGTATGCAACGTTAGATATTGTGAGCCGGTTTCGAAAATATTATTTAACATTATTTTGCCTGACTTTATGGCGGGTCCTGAACCCTGTAGCAGGTGAAGGGGCCAGTACCATGGTATATATTGCTCCATCCAGTGCTGATGGTGCGGGTGGATTCTATATAGATCAATATGAGGTGACGCAGGCGGACTACTTCAAAGTTATGCGTGCCAATCCCTCCTTTTTTCGGGGGCAGGACCGGCCCGTTGAAAAGGTGACCTGGAATCAGGCTGTGGCCTTTTGTAATAAGCTCGGCAAGCGGTTGCCAACAGAACAGGAATGGGAAAGGGCTATACGCGCTGGGACTACCTCTCCTTATTACTGGAGAGAAAACCAACCAGACCGCTACGCCTGGCACAAGGGGAATGCTGACAAGCAGACCCATGTTGTAGGTAAAAAGGAGCCGAATTCATGGGGGCTCTACGATATGGCTGGAAATGTCTGGGAATGGACCCAAAGTGATCATGAGCAAAGTGGGAAGGTGGTCCGGGGAGGATCATGGCGAAATGGAGTAGGAAGCTTGAAATCCTCTCACAGGATACCCAGTCTTCCCATCCACAAATTTCATTATGTTGGTTTCAGATGCGCCACCAACACTAAGCGTGGGGCTAGCACTGCATTGCCCATAAAGTAGGCTGAGCACTCAAGCGCAATACTTTAATAAACTTCCCTCCCTTCATAGGGAGGGATTGAGGGAGGGTTGGATTTTATGGCTGGGGTGATTTATAACCTCTTATGCAATATACGGGCTAGTGGTGCTGGGTTAAAAGGGATTTTTGTTTTTCTGGCGGAAGACTTTTAAAATCTTTATAAGCATCACGCAATGATTGCTTTTCTGTTTCGGGAAGATTGTGGAATTGTTCAAACTGGTTGCGGATTTTAAGTTTTTGATCTGGGGTTTTTTGTTTCCAGGTTTGGAGTTTTTGCTTAAAGGTTTTTTGTTGTTCCGGACTCATGGTGTTCCACTTCTTTGCCCCATCATTCAGACGGTTTTTTTTTGCCGGTGAAAGTGTGTTCCATTTTTTCTGCAGGGGAGCAAGAATCATTTTTTCTTTGGAGCCCAGTTTATCCCATTTTATACTGTTTTCCTGATCCTGCCCCATGCCAGGACTTGCGGTAAATATCAGTGCGAGCAAAAAAAGAAGCGGTAACCAATTATTTGTCTTTTTTTTCACTTTTCAGATCTTTCCATTTCTGGAGAAACTCCAGGTTTTCATAAAGCTCAATCGGGTCATTGGCAATCAGGATTTCCAGGTCTTCCAGGCTGTTGTCGGTTTGAGGGGCCCGGTCGGGTTTTATATAGAGCAGTGAAATAAAAATTAATGCGGTGATGAAACCCATTAAAGGCAGGGAAGCCCATTCAGGGAAATCACTTTTCTCCAATGAGGATTCCAGATCCCGGTGTTGAATTTGTAGTAGTTTTTCACGGGTGTCGGCATCCAGTTCACTTTCATCGGTCTTCAACTGGTGGCGAGATGAACCCAGGAATTTTCGCGGATCGTCTTTTTCGCTCATGGCAATCGTTGATATTTAAAGATACGTTTAAAGCTTTATCAAAAAACTAATTCAGATGCTATGATGGTTTGCTTATGACCCATATTAACTGAAAAAATGACCCGAAACATATCTAAAAATTCCCGGAAAAGTGAAGACGAGAAGAACTCATCTTTTTCCCTTTTGACAAATGATGACCTTCATCTTTTTAATGAAGGCAATCATTATCGCCTCTATGAAAAGATGGGGGCTCACAGGGTTGAGGAGGAGGGGGGTACCTACTTTTCGGTCTGGGCTCCCAACGCGGAACAAGTTCATGTGGTGGGTGATTTTAATGGATGGGAAAAAGGAAAGCATATTTTGAATCCCATTCAGAAGTCTGGGATTTGGCAAGGGTTCTTTCCTGGAGTCGAGAAGGGCGATATCTATAAATACTATATTAAATCCCGTGAAAATGGATATCAGGTTGAGAAGGCCGACCCTTTTGCAATGTTATGCGAAACACCTCCTAAGACCGGAAGTGTTGTCTGGGATCTGGACTACTCGTGGAATGACCAAAGTTGGATGGACAAGGGCCACGAGCGACACAACGACAGTCCCATTTCAATTTATGAGGTGCATCTCGGGTCCTGGATGCGTACGCCGGAGGGTTCCCCACTTAGCTATCTTGAATTGGCACCACTTTTAACCAAGTATCTCAAGGAAATGGAGTTCACCCATGTCGAATTCCTTCCTGTTATGGAGCACCCCTTCTACGGTTCCTGGGGCTATCAGTGTACGGGATATTTTGCCCCTTCGAGCCGATACGGAACGCCTCAGGATTTTATGTTCCTTGTGGACACTCTCCACCAAAACAATATTGGGGTGATACTGGATTGGGTGCCTTCTCATTTTGCTACCGATGAATTTGCTTTGGGGCGTTTTGATGGAACCCATATTTATGAACACGCCGATGACAAGCAGGGTTTCCATCCTGACTGGGGCAGTTATATTTTTAATTATGGCCGGAATGAAATATCCAGCTTTCTTATCAGCAACGCTCTGTATTGGTTAGAGGTGTTTCATATTGACTGTTTACGTGTTGATGCGGTGGCATCCATGCTCTATCTGGACTACTCACGCAAAGAAGGGGAGTGGGTCCCCAATATTCATGGGGGCCGGGAAAATCTGGAGGCTATTGGGTTCTTACGGAAATTTAATGAGGAGGTGTATAAAAATCATCCTCATACCCAGACCATGGCCGAAGAATCTACGGACTGGCCTATGGTCTCGAAACCCACTTATGTGGGGGGGCTGGGATTTGGAATGAAGTGGGACATGGGCTGGATGCATGACACTCTGGAGTACATGAAACAAGATCCCATTCATAGGAAATTTCACTATGAGCGATTGACCTTTAGGATGCTGTATGCCTACCATGAAAATTTTATTTTACCCCTGTCTCATGACGAAGTGGTTCATGGCAAGGGTTCTCTGCTGTCCAGGATGCCGGGGGATGACTGGCAAAAGTTTGCCAACCTGAGATTGTTGCTCGGGCATATGTTCGCCCAGCCCGGAAAAAAACTTCTTTTTATGGGAGGGGAATTTGGGCAGTGGGCAGAATGGGATCATGAAAAGAGTCTTGACTGGCATCTTTTAGAATATCCAAACCATAAGGGCCTGCAGTTTTGGCTGAAAAGCCTCAACCACCTTTATGTAAATGAGCCCGCTCTGCATGAAAACGAGTTTTCTCCTGAAGGATTCGAATGGGTTGACTGCAGCGACACTCAGCAATGCGTTCTCGTTCTCATGCGGAAGGGGTTTGATGAAAAAATTATCGTGGCCTTGAATTTTACACCGGTTCCAAGGCATGATTACCGTATTGGGGTTCCGTGTGAAGGAGCCTGGAAGGAAATTCTGAACAGTGATGCCGAAGAGTTTGGCGGAGGAGGAATCGGCAGCCTGCAATCTGTGCAAAGTGAGTCTATTGCCTGGCACGGAAAACCTTTTTCTATCAACCTCGTTTTGCCTCCCCTGGCTGTTATCTTTTTGAAATGCCAAAAATAAACAAGTTTATTTGTATCCACGGCCATTTTTACCAGCCACCCAGGGAAAATCCATGGTTAGAGACTATTACCTATCAGGAATCTGCATACCCTTTTCATGATTGGAATGAGCGCATTCTTGCTGAATGCTATGCTTCCAATACCTGCGCCCGAATTTTAGATAAAAAGGGGCATGTTGCTGAAAGAGTCAATAACTATTCCAGCATTAGCTTTAACTTTGGTCCCACACTGCTGAGCTGGATGGAATCTAAAGCACCGGATACGTATCAGTTGATTCTGGATGCAGATAAAATCAGCCAGGAAAAATTCTCCGGGCATGGTTCTGCAATGGCGCAATGCCATTCGCATATGATCATGCCTCTGGCAAACTCTAAGGATAAATATACCCAGGTTTATTGGGGAATCCGGGATTTTGAATATCGGTTTAAGCGTTTGCCGGAAGGAATGTGGCTTCCGGAAACGGCGGTGGATTTGGAAACTCTCGAGATAATGGCTGACTTGGGTATTCGATTTACCATTTTGGCTCCCCATCAGGCAGATCGACCCCATGGCGAGTTGGATATCAGTCAGCCTTATAGCGTAAGGCTGGGGGCAGGTAAGAGTATTAATGTTTTCTTTTACAATGGTGCCTTATCCCAATCCCTGGCATTTGGGAACCTTTTGCGAGATGGGAAATGTTTTGCTGAAAAATTAATGCAGACGAATAATACCGAGGAGCCCCAATTACTCAGCCTCGCTACAGACGGCGAGACCTATGGGCATCATCACAAGTTTGGGGAAATGGCCTTGGCTTTTGCGCTCAAATATATTGATAACCAAAGTGGTGCGCAACTGACAAATTACGCGGAGTATTTAGAAAAATTTCCCTCGGATCAGGAGATTGAAATTATTGAAAATACTTCATGGAGTTGCGTCCATGGCATTGAGCGCTGGAATAGTAATTGTGGTTGTGAAACAGGGGGCAATTCCGAGTGGAATCAAATCTGGAGAGGCCCTCTTCGACGCGCCCTGGATTGGCTTCAGGGAAGAGCGGATTCCATTTTTATGGAGGTTAGTAAGGATTTGATAAAAGATCCTTGGAAGGCGAGGGACAGTTATATTGATATTCGTATTAGTTGGTGCGATAGAGATACCTTTTTTGCCCAACATTGCCATAGAAATCTAAATGAATCCGAAAAGGCTGTCGTGCTTAGCCTTCTTGAACTGCAAAGCAACGCGATGCTGATGTACACCAGTTGTGGATGGTTTTTTAACGATATATCGGGAATCGAAACAGAACAGATTCTGTTATACGCTGGGAAAGTAATTCAACTTGCTGAAGAACTTTCTGGGGAAAACCTGGAGCCTCGGTTTCTTGGGCTGCTCCAACTGGCAAAAAGTAATGTTCCTGGGAAGGGGAACGGTTCTCAGATTTATAAAAATGTGATTGAAAAAGCCAGAATGGATTTCCAAGTCTAAATTTTCCTGATAATTATACATGCCTCAGAAATCTGAATCTCGCTGTAGTGGAATTCTTCTCCATATTACTTCCCTGCCATCAAAGTTTGGTGTCGGGGACTTTGGGCCCTCCGCGTTTGAGTTTGTTAGTTTGTTAAAGCAGGCCGGTCAAACGCTTTGGCAAATTCTTCCCATCAATCCTCCCTCATTTGGCAATTCTCCTTATAGTTGCACTTCAGCTTTTGCAATCAGTCCTTTATTCGTCAGTCCTGAACTCATGCTCCGTGATGGTTTGCTGGAAGACTGTGACCTGGAGGCCGCTTCCGAATTTTCTCAGGGCCGGATCCATTACCCCTCAGCTTTGGATTTTAAGATAAAACTTCTGTCAAAAAGTTATGATCGGTTCAAAGAAAACACAGATAAAAATGAGTTTGAAAAATTCTGCCTTGATAATTCATATTGGCTGGAAGATTTCTCCCTCTTTTCAGCGTTGAAAACCTACTTTGAAGGGCGTTCCTGGAGTGAATGGCCAGACGAGATCAAGAAGAGAAATTCGGATGCGATTGAAAAGTATTTTGGAAGTCTGGCATTGGAAAGGGAAAAGTATTTTCAATTCGTTTTATTTCGTCAGTGGAAAGAACTGCAAAGGCATTGCCGATCTGAAGGAATTCGTGTTTTTGGCGATGTGGCCCTTTATGTTAACCACGATAGTGCAGATGTCTGGGTTCACCCTGAGATGTTCAAACTCGATCAGGAACTGAATCCTGTCGTCGTTGCTGGAGTTCCTCCCGACTATTTCAGTGAGACGGGACAAAGATGGGGGAATCCGGTTTTTGACTGGGGTTTTCTTCGGGAAAATGATTTCACCTGGTGGGTCGAGAGAATGAAGCATAACCTGGATTTATTTGATCTGGTAAGGATTGATCATTTTCGTGGTTTCCTTGCGGCCTGGGAAATTCCCGCTGAGGATCCTACTGCAGTAAATGGCCAATGGCAGGAATGCCCTGGGGTAGAATTCTTTTCCGGCCTATTAAATGAATTTAAATCCGTTCCTGTTGTTGCTGAAGACCTGGGTGTTATTACTCAAGATGTCAAAGACGCAATGGTCCGGTTTGGGTTTCCTGGAATGAAACTTTTAATATTCGCCTTTGATGGAGATACTTTGCAAAATCCCTATACTCCGGACAATCATGTGAAAAATTGTGTCGTGTATACCGGCACACATGATTGCAATACAGTGCGTGGTTGGTTTGAGGAAGAACTAAGCGATGAATCCAAGGTCAAGTTGGAAAATATTGTTGGGAGAAAAGTTTTTTCTAATACGGTTTCTAAAGAAATGATGGTTTTAGCAATGAGCTCGATTGCCGATACCGTTATTCTTCCCATGCAGGATGTATTGGGGTTGGGTTCTGAAGCCCGTATGAATTGTCCCGGAGTTGCTGAAAATAATTGGGAGTGGCGGTTGCTTCCCGGTCAATGGTCAACTGGTATAACAGCAAGACTTGCTGATGCGACTAAAACTTACGGTAGGATTTAAGGGTATTGCCTTTAGCTTTTTGGGTTAACGGGAACGTTCCAAATTTCTTCCGCATATTCTTTTATGGAACGGTCGCTGGAAAATTTTCCCATCCGAGATACATTGATGATGGCTTTTCTTGTCCATGTGTCGGCATCCAGATAAGCATTACCTATTTTCTCCTGAATGTCACAGAATGATTGAAAATCCGCCAGGACCATATAAGGGTCACCATGATCCAGGAGGTTTTCCAGAATAGGTTGAAAAAGGTTGCCCTGTTGGCTGGAAAAAAAGCCTTTCTGAATCATATCCAGAACTTCTCTCAATTCCAAGTTTTGCGTATAGACCTCCCTGGGGTTGTAACCGGATTCTCTCTTTTCCGTAATCTCATCGGCATTCAAGCCGAATATGAAGATATTTTCGTTCCCCACCTCTTCCATTATTTCAATGTTTGCGCCATCGAGTGTCCCTACTGTTAAGGCGCCATTGAGGGCCAGTTTCATATTGCCTGTGCCCGATGCTTCCATCCCTGCTGTGGAAATTTGTACGGAAAGGTCTGCGGCGGGAATAATCTTTTCTGCAAGGGTCACGGAGTAATTAGGCAGAAATACAACTTTCAGTTTTCCCTGCAAACTGGTATCCGCATTGATGGTATCGGCAACGCTGTTAATGAATTTGATGATCAGTTTTGCCATGGCGTAGCTCGGAGCGGCTTTTCCAGAAAACATAATGGTTCGTGAAATTTTAGGTGCTTTAATGCTATCGGGATTGCTACGCAGACGGTTATAAAGTGCTATAGCGTGCAGAACGCTTAAGAGTTGCCTTTTATATTCATGGATCCGCTTGATTTGAGCTTCAAACAAGGAGTTTGGGTCAATTTCTAAATCTAAAGAATCCTGAATATACCTTGCCAGATGTTTTTTGTTATCGGTTTTGATTTTTTTCCAGCGATCGATCAGCTCAGGATCATCGATATGATCCTGAAGTTTTTTTATTTCTGATAAATCCCGGACCCATGAATCCCCGATGTACTCGGTTATCAATTTGGATAATTCCGGGTTGCAGGCCTTCAGCCAGCGGCGCGGGGTTATGCCGTTGGTTTTGTTGTTAAAACGGTTGGGAAACATTTCATGAAAATCGGAAAATACTTTTTCCCTGAGTATGCTGGAATGCAGTTCCGCAACCCCATTGGTGGAATGACTGCCAATAATAGAGAGGTTTGCCATCCGAATATATTTCGCATGATTCTCCTCAAAAAGGGACATCCTGTTCATTTTGGCTATGTCACCGGGATAACGCTCCTGTATGTCATTCATAAAGTGCTGGTTGATTTGGTATATGATATTCAAATGTCGGGGTAAAACCCTGCTGAATAAATCTAGTGACCATTTTTCCATCGCCTCGGGCAGAATGGTGTGATTGGTAAATGCGAAGGTGTTGACGGTTATTTCCCAGGCTTTGTCCCAGGACATTTTTTCAATGTCTATCAGAATGCGCATTAATTCGGCAATGGCCAGCGCCGGATGGGTGTCGTTCAACTGGATAGCAACCTTGTCGCTGAACTGGTCAAAGGAGCTATGCCGCTTCTTATATCGCCGGATGATATCGCTCAGAGATGCACAGACGAAAAAGTATTCCTGCTTGAACCGGAGCTCTTTTCCAAGTGGACTCTCGTCTGCCGGATATAAAACTTTGGAAATCACTTCGCTCTCATGCTTATTTTGTACGGCTTGGAAATAATCACCAGCCTGGAAAGACTCCAGTTCCAGTTCCCGGCTGGACCGCGCGCTCCAGAGACGAAGATTATTTACCGTGTCATTGTTGTAGCCGGGAATGGGAATGTCGTGAGCCATGGCCATGACGTCCTGGGTGTCGACCCACTTATGTTCCATTTCTCCTAGTGAGTTTGGAGTAGATTCCACACGCCCATAAAACTTAACCGGGAATAGAGAACGCGGTCGCGGAATCTCCCAGGGATTCCCCACCCGCAACCAGTTGTCAGCCGTTTCAACCTGGTAACCCCGGATTATTTTTTGGTAGAAGATTCCGAATTCATAACGGATTCCATACCCATATCCAGGAATTCCCAAGCTGGCAATGGAGTCGAGAAAGCAGGCCGCAAGGCGTCCAAGGCCTCCATTGCCCAGTCCCGCTTCGACTTCTATTTCCTCTAATTCATGGATGTCATGGCCCAGTTCTTCTAGAGCCTGTTTGTATTCATCATAAATTCCAAGGTTGATCAGGTTATTGGTCAGCAATCGCCCAATTAGAAACTCCATAGAAAGATAGTAAACCCTCTTTACATTATCTTCATAATAGGATTGCTGGGTTCGGAGCCATCTGCTAACCAGATGATCCCGGACCGATAAAGCCAGGCTGATGAAATGGTCCATTTTGGTGGCAGAAAACTTGTCGTCCACCAGGGTATATTTCAGGTGATGCTGAAACCAAAGCTTGAGCGATTCTCGAGTGATTCTGCCCGCATCGCTCTTAATTTTATCAATCATGATTTGGAATGCATTGAGTTATTTAGTGGAGGTCTGGGTCAAAGGTTTATGGGCTAGCTGCAGGCTATTCCCCAAATTTTGTGCCAAGCTATAGTCATATTTTTAACATATTATGCCATGCTCTGCCAGTTGCTTTGCGGTATGGTTTGGAATTATAGGGACTTCAATAAGATTTATGGGAGATCCCTATTTATTCGGCGATTTTCTCTAAGGCAACGCCCTTATTTTATAAGGGGGGCTATGGACAAAAGCGATTTTTAGAGGTGCCTTTGTTTTAGGTTCAACCCCCGGCGGCCTGAGCTTTTTGACGCTCTAGGGCTCGTAATTTTCGGGCTTCCTTTTTATTTATTTTGGTTTTTACCTTTTTCTCTGCAACCGGCTCACCTTCCCAGCCAACTTTTTCCAGGAAGTCCTCATATCCTCCATGAAAATATTCCGCCCGCCCGCGGTGGAATATGATCAGGTTTTTAGCCAGAGTTTTAAGAATGAGTTCCGAGTGAGTGACAATCACCAATGCGCCGGCATAATCGTTCAACTCCTCTATCAAGGTTTCAATCGATTCTACATCAAGATGATGGGTGGGCTCATCCAAAAGTAATAGATTGGTGGGGTGAGAAATTATTTTTCCCAGTAGAACGCGACTTCTTTCTCCTCCAGACAGTACGCTCACTTTCTTTTTGCTCAAGTCGCCCTCAAACATCATGGCTCCACATATACTGTGAGCGGCCTGCAGGGAAAGGCTGGGGTTGGAGCGGAGTATCTCATTGAGTACCTGATTATTGGGTTCGAGCCGATCAATATTGGTTTGGCCAAAATGACCCAGGCAGGCAGTGGGGTGATTGATGATGGAGCCTGAGTCGGGCGTTAGTTCCCCTGCCAGACAGTTCAATAAAGTCGACTTGCCTTTTCCGTTGGCTCCGATGATTCCTATGCGGTCCTTTTTGCCAATGGAAAAGGAAATATCCGAGAATATATTTTCATCTGGATTGTTGCTGTAGGCGAAAGAAATATTCCTTACGTCCATGATAGTTTTTCCCGGACAGGGGAGGTGGTTGAACCTGAACCCCAGATTCTTCTCGGTATCCAGCTTTTCCATGGTCCCCATTTTCTGCATCATTTTCACCCGCGACTGAGCCATGGTAGCTTTGGAGGCTTTGGCGCGAAACCGGTCTATAAGAGCTTGCATCTCTTTGCGTTTGTTTTCCAGGTTTTTACGGGTCAACTCGTAGGTTTCTTCTTCCTGGATCATTAGCTCATAGAATTTAATCGTGCCGCCCTTAACTTTTCTGGCTTGTTTGCGGTGCAGGCCCAGTGTGTGGGTGGTGACTTTATCCATAAAGTCACGATCATGAGTGATGATCATCATTTCTCCGGGCCATTTGTTCAGGTAGTCCTTAAGCCAGCGGAGTGAGAGGATGTCGAGATAGTTGGTGGGTTCATCAAGCAGAAGCATATTGGGGTCAGCCAACAACGCTTTGCAAAGGTTGATCCGTACCTGGAAGCCACCGCTAAAGGTGGTTGGGTCTTTGTGGAAATCCTGCTCCGAAAACCCCAGCCCGGAAAGGATTATCTCAGCCTTATAATGGTCCCATTGTTTTTCAGAGGGCAGGGCATCAATGCATTCCTTAAGAACCGTAGGCTGGGTGAAATGGATATGTTGCTCCAACGCTCCAATCCGGTAACCTTTGGGAGTTGAAAGGGTCCCCGAGTCGTGGTTCTCCTGTCCCAGAATCATTCTGAATAGAGTTGATTTCCCCGTCCCATTTTTGCCTACCAACCCAACGCGTTCGCCTTTGTTGATAAGAAAGGAGACATCCTCAAACAGGATTTGAGGGCCATAAGACTTTTCAATGCTACTTGCTATGATCATTCAGGATTAAAGTCGAGTGGGGTGGTCATCTTAATGCAACTCAAATAAAAGGTTAAGTGGATTAGGAAGGAAGAGATTAAAAAAATGGTCGGGATGAGAGGATTTGAACCTCCGACCCCCTACTCCCGAAGCAGGTACGCTACCAGGCTGCGCTACATCCCGACTGTTTTTAACTTTTTTTGTAGAAGAAATTTTTGAGGTATTTCCAGATAATGATTGAACCTAGTCGATTTACCACTGATTTAAACCAGGTGCTTCCTCCCAGACATTTCTGGCAATGAGGATGTACGACTTTATTGTTTTTAAATCCTTCAACCGCATCAACTACCGGCTGAGTATTAAGGATTTCTGTGATTGAATTTTCGAACACGTTTCCGGCCGCTGTCTTTCCGTCAAAATCAACGCAACAGTAAATCAAGTCGCCGCTTACCAGAATGGCGAAGTGATCGCTCAGCGCACTGCAATAGCCGGTCTTGGAGGGGACAACGTTGCCACCCTCGGCAAAGGCATTGCCCCAGGTATTCAGGATATACGTTTCAAAAAAAATATTTGGTGCTACTTCCACCACGTTCCATTTAAAGGCGGAAAGCTTGTCTATCTTTCTTTCCACTTCGGCTTTTTGTTCTTCGCTTAAAGGGGGGCAGATTTTGTGGACTTCATTTGCCCAATACCGAAATGTTTTTCTAAGTTCCCTGGTATTGTTGATGACTTTCATGGTGCCGACATTCCAGTCTTCACCAGGAACTTCTGTTTTGATGGAAGTGTTCAGGAAATGAACTTTAATTGTTGGTGATTTTTCCTGCTTGAGACAGGTGCCAACGAAATCAAGAATCCGGTTATGGTATTCATCGAATTTCATCCGCCTGGATTTCCGGGTTTTAAAAGACTCCTCATCCGGTGTCTGCAATGAAATGTTCACTTGAGATACGGTAACCTTCTCGAGCTTGATTCCCATTTCCTCGTCGAGGTAAGTGCCATTGGTGGTGATTCCGGTTTTTACACCCAACTGTGCGGCATAATCTAGAATTTCGAAAAACCGGGGGTGCATGAACGGCTCGCCCATGACATGAAAGGTGATTTTTTCTGCCATCCTGTATTCGGCCACTTCATCGATGATACTGCAGACTTTTTCAAAATCCATATACTCGTAATGACGAGTCATCTCCTGTTTTGGACAGAAGGTGCAGTCAAAGTTACAGACGTTGGTCAACTCAATATGAATACGTTGCAGGGGAAACTGGACCAGTTCGCCAAAGCGACCGGGGAATTTTTTGGTAGTGGGTTGAACCTGAGTCAGCATGAATTAGTTTAGGAATTAATCGTTTTGTGTTTTTGAGTAGTTGTAGCGGTCAATGCTTTCGCTCCAAAACGTCTTGTTGGTCACGTTGCGCGAAACCTTTTTCGATCCGCACTCAGGACAGGAGACCTTTTTCTCACCCACTTCAGACATTTTCATTTCTACAACGAAATCCTTTTTGCATTTTTCGCATGTGTGATCGTATTGTGGCATTGGAAAATCCCTCTCTGATTATGCTGTAAATCGTTTGCTTGCAAGCTGAAAGATCAGTTCTTAAGAATACAATAATTTCTATTTTAACGCAATAAAGCCAGCGAAGTTGTTCCATTTAAAAAACAGGTCAACCGTTGAGAAACCGGCTTTTTTGATGAGATCCTGGTTCTCCTCCACCGTCCAGGGGATGAGCACATTTTCCAGTGCCTCGCGTTTTTTGGAAATCTCCAGATCGGAGTAGCCCCGGTCCCGTTTAAACTGATGGTGGAACTCAATGAAGGTGCGATCCAATTCAGGAATACCGCTTTTTATCTTTTCGATGAGAACGAGGGACCCATCGGGCAATAATCCTTCATAGAGGTTCTTTAAAAGTGGGCCCCTGTTTTCCGGCAAAACAAATTGCAGGGTATAGTTCATTACCACTACGGATGCGTTTTGAATGGAAAGTCCCTGATTCAGATCGGCCTCAATGAATTCGCAGGGAACCGGTGATTCTCTGAGAGTTTCTCTGGATTTCTCCAGCATGGCTTGAGAGTTGTCGACGCCAAACAGGGCAATACCCTTATTTTTGTCAACCGCCTGGGCCAGTTTAAGAAGCAGGGTGCCAGTGGAACAGCCCAGATCATAAACGGAAGTGCTTGTCTTGGCAAGTTGAGTGCACCAATGCACGGCCAATGACTGGCATTCCTGATACATCGGAACACTTCGTTCCAACATGTCCTCGAATACATTGGCTACCGATTCGTTGAACTCGAAGGGCCCGCTGGCCGTATCCCGATTGAATAATGTGTCTCGTTTGGAGATGCTACCCTCTTGAGAAGAGTGTTTAAAAGAAAAACCCCCTCCGGAAGAACTGGAGAGGGATGAGAACTCTGTTAAAGGTTCCGGTTATGGCCCCGGCAGTTCACTGCCTTCAACCGGTCCGGATTTTGATTTCAAAAGAAGTTTGTTGATTGCGTTCACGTAGGCATATGCGCTGGCTTCAATAGTATTAACACCGGCACCTTTTCCCAATACTTCCCTTTTTTCATGTTGCACGCGAACGGTCACTTCTCCCTGGGCATCCCGCCCTTTGGTTTTAGCCATCACCTGATAGTCCACAAGCTTGCAACTGAGACCTGTGACCTTGTCGATGGCGTTATAAATCGCGTCCACCGGACCATCGCCGCTGGCGCTGGAAGAATGCTCCTTGTCATCGCGACTGACCAGAACCACTGTGGCTTGAGGCACTTTCCCGGTTTCAAAACCGCATTGCATAGAACCCAGTTTGTAGGTGTTCTGCTGTTCTTCAGAGAACTTCTGTTTCTGGATGAGAGTGTGAAAATCATCCTCAAAGATTTCTTTTTTCTCATCCGCAAGAATTTTGAATTCCTGAAACACCCTGTCCAGCTCATCCGGATTCAGGTTGTACCCCAACTCCTGAACTTTGTGCAGGAGGGCGTTGCGTCCGGAATGTTTACCCATCACTAGCTCCGACTCTTCACCGCCGACATCCTTGGGGTCCATGATCTCAAAAGTGTCTTTACGTTTGAGAAACCCATGCTGATGGATGCCAGACTCGTGCGCGAAAGCATTTTTCCCGACAATGGCTTTGTTGCGTTGTACAAAAAATCCGGTCAAACTGCTGACCAGCTTGCTACAGGGTTGTATATGCTTGGTCTCGATCCCTGTGTACACGCTACTGAAAAAATCCTTTCGAGTCCTGACAGCCATGACCACTTCTTCCATGGCGGCGTTTCCAGCCCTTTCACCAATGCCGTTGATGGTGCATTCGACCTGCCGCGCCCCGGCCTGCACCGCAGAAAGGGAGTTGGCAACCGCGAGCCCGAGGTCGTTATGGCAATGCACACTGATGATCGCCTGGTCAATATTGGAAACATTTGTTTTTAAATGCCGGATGAGTTCGGCGAATTCTTCCGGGGTCGTGTATCCCACGGTGTCAGGAATATTGACTGTCGTGGCCCCGGCGCTGATCACCTCGCGTGTGACATCAACGAGAAAATCCTTTTCGGTCCGGGTCGCGTCCATCGGAGAAAACTCGACATCATCGCAGAACTTTCTGGCGAAGCTCACGGCCTTCACTCCCATTTCGATGATCTCTTCTTTGGCTTTTTCAACCATATGTTCACGATGCACTTTTGACGTGGACAAAAAGACATGAATGCGTGGCGATTCGGCTTTTTCCAAAGCACGGGCCGTCGCTTCGATGTCTTTTTCCAATGCACGTGAAAGACCGGCGATTTTTGAGCCACGGATTTCTTCGGCGATTTGTTTGACCGATTCGAAATCTCCCGGAGAGGCAACCGGAAAACCCGCTTCGATCACATCCACTTTCAGTAGAGCCAGTTGCCGGGCGATCTCAAGTTTTTCCTTGATGTTCAGGCTGGCACCGGGGCATTGTTCCCCGTCTCTTAAAGTGGTGTCGAAGATGATGAGTTTTTCGGGTTGCATGACTGAAAAATCCCCTTTCAGGATTAAAAAGGTGCTTCTCTATTATAAAGTCTATAAGAACAATTCCAAGTTTTTGCTTGGAATCAAAATAAATAAAATTGTGAATCAATTGGGAGCTTTAAGAAACCGGTTGGGGGAGCCTGATGGTTCAGAGTGAAGGCTCGCCCTTATAGCAGGGCCAGTGGGCGTAGGTCCAGGCAAGAGTGTGAAGCGAATTGTCTTTTGGAGTGAGTAACCATTAGCCTGTTTTTAAGATTGTGTCCGTAGAAAGTCCATTGTAAACGAAACCGGAGCCAAAATACAAATATTTAAAGGCCGGCGAGCAGTCAGTCGATGGCGTTCAGCACTTTGAAGCCGGCCTTTTCAATCTTTTTGACCAGGGAGGCTGTTTCACACAGGTCCAAGCGAAAAAAGTAGACTTGTTTCTTTTTGTTTTTTGCGTAAGAGGACATGCCGACACTGATGATGTTCAACCCGTGGTCATGGATGATCTTGGATACGGCTTCAAAGTTTTTAGGATCCTTGCCCATGATGACATCCACCCTGGAGCTTGAATGGATGATGCCCATCAAGTCTATGAACAATCCCAGCATATCCAGAATAGAAATGATGCCTATCAGCTTATCGTTATGTACAACGGGAAGTGACCCGATCTTGTTCTTGTAAACCAGGAGGGCGGCATCTTCTATATTGGTGTCTGGTTGTACGGTCTGTGGGTCTCGTGTCATATAATCCGCGACTTTCATTTTCTTCGGATCAAGAACCGTTACCTTTGAGGAACCTTTGTTATTTGAAACGAACGCGCTGCGAATATCACTTTCCGTGATAATGCCTTCGAGTTCCTTGCCCTGAACGACCGGTAAATGGCGAATGGAGTTCTTAACCATCAAATTCTGTGCTTTATAAAGGGTGTCCTCGGACTTAATGGTGATGACCTTGCGGGTCATTATTTCATCAACGATCATTGTGGGCCTGACTTTAATGGGTTAAAAATATGCAAACACTCAACAAATAATAACTTGCTGATGTATGAGAAAACGGCCTCATTATAGCGTTAATCTGAGAAATAAATAGGGCTAATTGAGAGGATATCACGCACGGCATTATGCTGGTCGCACTTGGTGGCTGGAAAACTCTTTTTATGGTAGATATGCGGGAAATCTGCCACTTCACCGGGTATTTCAACTATAATGGCGTTGCAAACTTCCTCATCAGGCGCCAGATAGCGAAAGTCTAAACCTTTTCGCGATTTATACTAATTGTTAAAATTATATTTCTTATTGTGTATAATACTTACGCAAACTTGTCAGGTCTTCTGTGAAGACTAATAATATCAAGGGTTTCTCCAAGGCACGACTTTTGCTTTTTATGATGATTCGGCATTGAAAATCTTTGAATTTTCGGTGTTTAGGGCAGTTAAAAGGTATTTAAAATTCAATGAGTTAAGGAATATATGACCGCTTTTCCAAAAAAACAGGGGCTTTATGATCCCGCCTTCGAAAAAGACAGTTGTGGGGTGGGGTTTGTCATGAATATGAAGGGTGAAAAGTCCCATGAAATCATTATTCAGGGATTGGAAATCCTCAAAAAGCTGGAGCATCGCGGGGCCTGTGGTTCCGATTCCGCAACAGGCGATGGTGCCGGAATTCTTATTCAGATTCCGCACCTGTTTTTCCAGGAACAGAGTGAAAAAGCAGGGATCAAATTACCTGAGGCCGGGCGATATGCTGTGGGAAATGTTTTTCTTCCTTCAGGTAAGGATACGGAACAGGGTCAGCAAATCATGGAGCGCGCGGTTGTGACCGAGGGTTTGGAGCTTCTGGGTTGGCGGGATGTTCCGGTAGATAATACGACCATCGGGGTGACAGCCCGTTCTGCTGAGCCGGTTATCAAACAGATTTTTGTCGGTGCGGGAGCAGATGTCAAAGACCAACTGGCTTTTGAGCGAAGGCTTTATTGTGTGCGTAAACGCACCGCATGGGGAGTGCGTCGGGCCGGACTCAATGATAATAACGAAAATTTTTATGTCTGCAGTCTTTCCAGCAAGACCCTGATTTACAAGGGGCAGTTGATGGCTCCGCAAGTGGAGACCTATTTCCCGGATATTAAAGACCCGCATATGGTTTCGGCTTTGGCGTTGGCTCACTCTCGCTATAGCACCAATACCTTTCCATCCTGGGGCCGGGCGCAACCTTTCCGCTACATCGCACATAATGGAGAAATTAATACGGTTCGGGGAAACCAGAACTGGATGCGTGCCCGCGAGTCGATGTTTGAATCGCCTTTATTTAAAGACATCAATATGATTCTTCCTGTCATTGCTCCAGGGGGCAGTGATTCGGCGGATTTTGACCAGGCATTGGAGATGTTGTTCCTGACTGGCCGGTCCTTGCCCCATGCCATGATGATGATGATTCCTGAGCCGTGGAGCGGACACGAGACGATGGATGACGACAAGCGCGGATTTTATGAGTTCCACGCTTCGATGATGGAACCCTGGGATGGTCCTGCCTCCATTGCTTTCACCGATGGCGAAACCTGCGGCGCGGTGCTGGACCGGAACGGTTTGCGACCGTCCCGTTATTATGTGACCAAAGACGGGCTGGTTATCATGGCCTCCGAAGTGGGAGTGGTGCCGGTGGATGAAGCCAACATCGCTTACAAGGGGAGGTTGCAGCCAGGAAAAATGTTTCTCGTTGATATCAATGAGGGCAGAATCATTTCAGATGAAGAAATCAAAGCAAAAATTTCTACGCAAAAACCTTATACAAAATGGGTGGAAGAAAACCAGGTCAACCTCAAGGATTTGCCAGAGACGGATTACAAGTTCGAACCGGATTATGATTCCCTCCTGACCCGTCAGACGGCGTTTGGATATACCGTCGAAGATATCAAGTTTATCATAGCTCCCATGATTGGAACCGCACAGGAAGCTACAGGCTCAATGGGTAACGACACACCGCTTGCGATTTTGTCGCAAAAGCCACAACTGTTGTTCCATTATTTCAAACAACTCTTTGCTCAAGTGACCAATCCGGCCATCGATTCCATTCGAGAAGAACTTGTAATGTCTATGGAAGCGACGCTTGGAAAAGAGCGAAACCTTTTGGATGAGAGCCCTGAGCACTGCCGCAAATTAAAAGTCGAGCATCCAATTCTTAATGGGAGGGAAATGGAGAAAATCCGCAAACTCGATCAGGAAGATTTAAAAACCGTTGTGCTCTCCACCCTGTTTCCTGTCTCTGAAGGAGAAAAAGGGTTGGAACGGGCTTTGGATGCGTTATGTCAGAAAGCTTCGCAAGCTATCGATGAAGGCGCCACCATTTTGGTTCTCTCCGATAAAGGAATTGATGCGGAGCACGTTGCGTTGCCCAGCCTGCTGGCCACCGCTGGGGTGCACCACCACCTTTTGCGTGAAGGGACTCGTACACGGGCGGGGCTGGCTGTAGAAACGGGCGATGCCCGGGAGATGATGCATTTCGCCCTGTTGATAGGTTATGGGGCAGGGGCTATTTATCCTTATCTTGCCTATGAAACGGTAGCTAAGATTGCCAGCGAGGCGATGTATGTTGAAAAGCTGGATAGGGACACGGCGGTCAATAATTTTATCACGGCAACAAGAAAGGGACTGTTTAAGATCACTGCGAAAATGGGAATCTCTACGATCCAGAGTTATCGTGGCGCCCAGATTTTTGAAGCCGTTGGATTAAGTGAAGATGTGATCGAACGTTTTTTTACTGGAACGCCTTCCAGAGTGAGTGGGGCGAACCTTGATGTTCTGGCCAGGGAGGCTTTGGCAAGGCATCAAAAGGCTTTTGATAATGAACTTTCTTCGCAACTGAATCTTGGTGGTCATTACCATTGGCGTCGTGGTGAAGAAAAACATATGCTCAATCCGAATGCTATTGGGTTATTGCAGCATGCTACCCGTTCCAATGATTATGCGACTTACAAAAAGTTTTCCCAGCAGGCCGATAAAGAAAGCACCCGGCAATGCACTTTAAGGGGACTGTTTAATTTTAAAAAGGCCACGCCGATTCCCATCGAAGAGGTGGAGCCTGTAGAAGAGATCACCAAACGTTTTTGTACCGGTGCCATGTCTATCGGTTCGATTTCCCGCGAAGCCCATGAAACATTGGCGATTGCCATGAACAGGCTGGGCGGAAGAAGTAATACCGGTGAAGGAGGAGAAGACCCCGCGCGTAATACACCTGACGCAAACGGAGATTCCCGGCGCAGTAAGATCAAACAAGTTGCTTCGGGGCGATTTGGGGTGAGCAGTTATTATTTGTCCAATGCCGACGAAATGCAGATCAAGATTGCCCAGGGTGCTAAACCCGGTGAAGGAGGGCAATTGCCGGGGCATAAGGTCAGCGAGTACATCGCTAAGATCCGTAATTCCACTCCGGGTGTGGCTTTGATCTCTCCTCCGCCTCATCACGATATTTATTCCATCGAAGACCTGCAGCAGTTGATATTCGATCTTCATAATGCCAACCCCGATGCCAGGGTGAGTGTAAAACTGGTTGCGGAAGCGGGTGTGGGTACCATTGCGGCAGGTGTCTCCAAGGCCCGCGCAGAGGGAGTGCTGATTGCCGGGCACGATGGTGGCACGGGAGCTTCGCCGCAGACCTCGATCAAACACGCTGGACTTCCATGGGAACTGGGGCTTTCTGAAACACAGCAGATTCTTGTGCTCAACGATCTTCGAGGGCGTATTCGCGTTCAGGTGGACGGGCAACTCAAAACAGGACGCGATGTTGTGATTGGCGGAATTCTGGGTGCCGATGAATTTGGTTTTTCCACCACGACCCTGATCACTATGGGTTGCATTATGATGAGAAAATGTCATCTCAATACCTGTTCGGTAGGGATCGCGACGCAAGACCCGGTTCTAAGGAAAAAGTTTGGTGGCAAGGCAGATTATGTCGTCAATTTTTTCCGGTTTGTTGCAGAAGAAGTCAGGGAAATCATGGCTCAACTGGGTATTAAAAAATTCGCTGATCTGATTGGTAAAGTAGAACTGCTCGAAGGAGAAAAAGCGGCTGACCACTGGAAAGCAAGTGGTGTGGATGTCAGTAAAATTTTATTTAAACCTGAGGTGGATGAAAAGGTGGCGTTCAGAAATGTCTGCACTCAGGATTTAAGCGGAGATCTGGACAACGCGCTGGATCATAAGCTTATAGAAACGAGCCAACTGGCCCTCGAAAAGAAAACCCAAGTTTACGGAGATTTTACCATTGTTAACACCGACCGTGCTACCGGGGCGATGCTCAGCTATCGTGTTTCTAAATCATACGGGGAAGAGGGTCTGCCAGCAGATACGATTCAGTTTGGTTTTACGGGCTCTGCAGGCCAGAGTTTCGGGGCTTTTCTTGCGCCAGGTATAACCTTTGGTCTTGCTGGCGATGCCAATGACTATGTGGGGAAAGGTTTGTCTGGCGGTAAAATTTTTATTTACCCGCCAAGGGACTCCACCCTCGTGCCGGAAGAAAATATTTTAATAGGAAATACGGTTCTCTATGGTGCTATTTCCGGAAAAGCATTTTTCCGGGGAATAGGGGGAGAGCGTTTTGCCGTACGCAACAGTGGAGCCCATGCAGTGGTGGAAGGGGTAGGGGACCATGGTTGTGAATACATGACGGGAGGAACCGTTGTGGTTCTCGGTTCCACTGGTAGAAATTTCGCCGCAGGAATGAGCGGAGGGCTGGCGTATGTTCTGGACCGGGATAATACGTTCCCCATTCACTGTAACCAAAGTATTGTTGATCTGCTTCCAGTTGAAGAACCGGAAGATGTTCAACAATTGAAGGACTTGATTGAAGAACACTTTCAGAGCACACAAAGCAGTGTTGCCAAAAAGGTGCTTGGTGAGTGGGAAGAGACCCTGCCAAAATTCGTCAAGATTTATCCGAAAGATTATAGGCGGGTTCTGGAAGAACGAAAAAATGAAAAGCGAGTTGCCTAACCCACTGCAGTGGGAGGCTACAGGGAAAGAGTTTTTTGGGCCGAGATAATTCTCTGCCCGCCAAATAAAGCGATTGCTAATTACCAGCGGAGGTTCTCCGCCCAGAAAGGATATATAAAGTTCAATGGGTGCAATAAAAGGTTTCATGGAGTATGGGCGGGAGACGCCGCCAGGTCGGCCGGTTGAGAATCGGCTCCAGGACCAGAAGGAGTGCTACGCTCCTTTACCGGAAGAAAAGTACCAGCAGCAGGGTGCTCGCTGTATGGATTGCGGAGTTCCATTTTGCCAGAGTGAATCCGGTTGTCCGCTGGGAAACCTGATTCCGGACTGGAATGATATGGTGTATCGAGGCCGGTACGAGGAAGCGGTGGAACTGTTACAGAAGACCAACAATTTTCCCGAATTCACCGGGCGTGTTTGTCCCGCTCCCTGCGAAGGTGCCTGTGTACTGGGTATCAGCGAACCGGCGGTTACTATTTGTAAAATCGAGGAGAGGATCGCGGAAAAAGGATTTGAGATGGGATTCATCAAGCCTCGCAAGCCTGGGTCCCGGACGGGAAAAAAAATAGCGATTGTAGGATCGGGGCCGGCGGGCTTAGCCTGTGCTGATCAGCTCAATGCGGTGGGACATGATGTTACGGTCTTCGAAAAAGATGATCGTGTTGGTGGACTCCTGATGTATGGCATCCCTCATTTTAAACTGGACAAGGAAGTTGTGAAACGCCGGTTAAAGCTGATGGAAGAGTCCGGTGTGATTTTTAAGACAGGTATCAATATTGGTGTCGATAAATCGGCTAGCGAACTGAAAAATGAATTTGATGCGGTGGTGCTTTGTGGTGGGTCGCAGAAATCCCGGGATATGCCTGTGGAGGGGCGGGACCTTGAAGGCATTCACTTTGCTATGGATTTTCTCCCACAGCAGAATAAACGTAATGAAGGCGATACGATTCCTGAAGAAATATCTATTACCGCTAAAGATAAAAATGTTTTGATTATCGGTGGTGGGGATACCGGGTCGGATTGTCTTGGAACATCACTCAGGCAGGGCGCGAAAAATATTTACCAGTTTGAACTTTTTCCGGAGCCACCTAAGGAAAGAAACGAGGGCAATCCCTGGCCGCAATGGCCGAAAATATTTCGGGTTTCTTCTTCGCATGAAGAAGCTAATGTGCGGGAAGGAAAAAACGGGATCACGCAATATTGTGTTTCGACCAAAAATTTTTCCGGCAAAGACGGCAAAGTTTCCAGAGTGCATGGGGTAAAAATCGAGTTTGGTGATCCCGATCCTAAAACAGGTCGTCCTGAAATCCGGGAAGTGCCTGGGTCGGAGTTTGAGCTGGATGTCGAACTGGTTCTGCTGGCTATGGGCTTTGTCCATCCTATTCATGAAGGCATGCTTCAGGAACTCGACCTGAAACTGGATGCACGGGGAAACGTAGCCTGTGACGATAAGAAAATGACCAGTGTGGATGGGGTTTTTGTCGCCGGGGATATGACCCGGGGGCAGTCGCTTGTGGTCTGGGCCATTGCTGAAGGCCGTGAAGCCGCAAGATCGGTAGACCTCCACCTCATGGGAGCTACCCAGCTTCCACACAGCCAGTTCTCAAAATAATCTTTTTTGGGGAAGTTTGCTTTTTTCCAAATGAAGAAAAAGTTAGAAAGGGGACTGCCCTTGACAAAACAGTCCCCTTTCAGGAGGTAGCCTGCTTGATAGGCAGGCTTGGGGAATCAGGCTGGTTTTTCTTCCTTCATCGGTTCAATCTTGATATCCAGCATTTTGGATTTGCCTTCGCGGATCACTTCAACTTTCACGGAGCTTCCCGGTTTTATCGATGCCACCTGCTTGGGTAGCGTTTCCATCGAAGCGATTTCAACTCCGTCAAATCGGGTGATGACATCCCCACGTTTCATTCCCCCGAGGAAGGCGGGACTGTTGGGGACGATGTCACTGACCAGAGCACCGCTTGTACTTCCGAGCTTGAAAGATGTTTGCAGTTCCGGAGTGATTCTCTGAATCATGACTCCCAGCCAGCCGCGTGTGACTTTTCCTTTTTGTTTCAAGTCATCAAGAATGGCTTTAGCCATATTGATGGGCAGGGCAAAACCAATGCCCACATTTCCACCACTGCCGGAAAAGATTGCCGTGTTGATACCTATCACGTCTCCGTCCATATTCAGTAATGGTCCGCCGCTGTTGCCAGGGTTGATCGAAGCATCGGTCTGGATGAACTCATCATAGGGTCCGCTACCAATGTTCCTGCCTTTAGCGCTGACCACTCCGGTTGTTACAGTATGGGATAGGCCGAACGGATTGCCGATGGCGACCACCCATTCTCCCACTTCCACTTTTTCTGAGTCGCCCAGTGCTATAAATGGGAGGGGTCCATTTTTCTTGACGATTTTTATCAGCGCGACATCGGTCTTGGGGTCCGAACCGACAAGCCGGGCCTCGTATTCCTTTTCATTCTGCAGGGTCACTTTTATGGTATCGGCATCTTCCACAACATGGTTGTTGGTCAGAATATGTCCTTCCTGATCAATGATGAATCCTGTCCCGGTTCCGTTCCCAGGCCGGGGTGGAGGGGTGCGTGGAGGAGTAAAGGGGCTTCCCCTAAATGGCGGAGCAAACTTTCCGAGAGGTCCGTTTCCCTTTGCCGGTTGAAATTTTGTTTTAGACGTAACGAAGACGACTGCGGGATTCTGCCTTTTGGCAATATCTACGATCAGGTTGGTTCCTACTGGATTGGCTTTGGTGCTCAATGCAAATGCGGAATCCGCAGTGAGAAAACCTGGAGTTTCAACCCCGTACGAAAGGGGAAGGAGCAACAGAGAGAACAGAACAAATGCGATTTTAAATTTTCGAGTCATAATAGAATTTCTCCTTACAGGTTGTTAGATCAAGAGTAGAACCTGAAAATTAAATGTCCATTAACGCGAAATTAAAAATTCTTAATGCACTAGGCGTGCGGCCGACACTGCATTGCTTGCAAAGCGAACAGGATGATCAAGCGCACGAGAGCTAAGGAAGGGAATATTACAGCCATCGGCGACTCGCTGGGGCTTGGTGATGGGTGATCGGGAAGAACTATATGCCTAATTTTTGGAAAAAGCCTTTTAGTGTTTCCTTGATGGGGTTGCCCTCTATTTCTGCCAGTTCCTGGAACAATTCCCTTTGTTTCTTGTTCAGGTGTTTGGGCGTTTCTATAATGAAGTGAATGACCTGATCTCCTCTGCGGTGTCCGCGTAATTGTGGAATGCCGACACCCGGAATACGGTGGGTATCGTTGCTTTGTAGTCCGGCAGGGACAGATATGATTTGTGTTTTTCCTTCATCGAGCAGAGGAACCTGAATCTTTGCTCCAAGGGCCGCCTGGGAAAATGTCAAATTCATCCGGCAATGAATATCGTGCTCTTCCCGATGAAAAAATTCATGTGCGGCAACATGCATGATCACATAAAGGTCTCCGGGAGGAAGGCCCTGAGGTCCACCTTCTCCTTCACCTCTTAACCTGAGGCGGGAGCCATCGTCCACACCTGCTGGAATATTGATGGAAAGTTTTTTGCTTTGAAGAACCTGCCCGTCTCCACGGCAATCGGTGCAGGGGTGAGTAATGATCTGGCCGGCGCCTCGGCAATCGGGGCAGGGGGATTGGACACTGAAAAAGCCTTGTGCGCGAATGACCTGACCGGTTCCCCGGCAGGTTCGGCAGGGCTGTGGCCTGTGGCCGGGTTTGGCTCCAGAGCCCTCGCAGGTTCCGCAAGGATTGTGCTTGCTGACTTCCACTTCCTTTTCGGCTCCAAAAGCGGCCTCCTGAAAGCTGATGGAGATATCCAGGCGCAGGTCTGATCCGGTTCTTTGCCGTCCTCCACCACCACCAAAGAAGTCACCAAAAACATCTCCAAACTGGGAGAAGATATCGTCGAATCCGCTGAACCCACCAAAGCCGCGTCCCTTAAGGCCTTCATGACCATACTGGTCGTAGACCTGTCTTTTCTCTGCGTCTTTAAGGATATTGTAAGCTTCTGAAGCTTCCTTGAATTTATCTTCAGCCTGTTTATCGCCGGGATTTTTGTCGGGGTGATATTTAAGGGCCAGTTGCCGGTAGGCTTTTTTCAGCTCGCTTTCGTTGGCATTTTTAGGAACTTCGAGTACTTCATAATAATCGCGTTGGCTCATGAGTCGTTATTTTCCAGGAAGAACCACTAGGCGTGGGGCCAACTAGCAATCGCTTTATCTGCCAGCCAAGAGCTAGCTCGGCTTGATGAGCTCTTGCCCAGTTGCCTCCCCTGCTAAGGGGCACTAGGCGTGGGGCCAGCTAGCAATCGCTTTATACCCCTTCGGGGTACGAAAGCTAATGTGAAATATCACGTCTACTAGCAAAAAGCTTGCTTGGCTTGATGAGCTCTTGCCCAGTTGCCTCCCCTGCTAAGGGGCTAAGGGGTTTTTAAATGAGCCACTTTTACTTTGGCGGCCTTGATCAGTTTGTCTTTGAAAATATACCCCGGTTCCAGTTCTTCAACAATCGTATTATCCTGTTCCGGGTCGGTAGTTTCTTCTGCCATGACTACCTCGTCGGTCTTGGGGTTGAACTTCCGGTTCTGGGTATCGATTTTTTGCACGTCATTATTTTTGAGTTCCCGGGCGAATTGTTTGGTAACCATTTCCATACCCTGGTGAAGTGCATCAAAATCTTTGTTAGAGCTAGTGGCTTGAATGGCCCTGTTCAAGTTGTCCAGAATCGGGATCAAGCGTGAGAACAGATTGGCCTTAAACTGATCCAGGCGGATATCATTGTCTTTTTCGAGCCGTTTGCGGAACTCATCGTCTTCACCGGACTTTTCCTTATAGGCGGCGATGTATTCGCGCAAGCGTTTGTCTTTTTCTTCTGCTTCCTGTTTAAGACGTTCCACATAAGTAGGCAGGCGTTCTTCACCCGCCTCCTCAATTCCCTCTTCTTCAAGGATGGAAGATCTTCGATCAACGATATTAATTTCAGGCTCCTCTTGTGGATCAGCCTTTGTTTTTAATTTTTTTTTTGCCATAGGGATTATTTTGATTGCTGGGTAATAGAATCGTGCCCCCGAAGAATTCGAGGGCACGCGATTGGATGTTGTTATTTTTTCCCGACGTCCTCAAACTCGGCATCGACTACGTCATCGTCAGACTTGCTCTCGCTACCGGCATCCGTGTTTTCGGATGACTCGCCGCCCTCGGGTGCGCCACCCTCGGGTGTGCCACCTTCTTCCTGGGACTGGGAATACATGGCCTGAGCCAGTTTGTGAGCAACCTCATTGACTTTTTCGACCTGCTCTTTCATAGCGGGTATTTCGCCTTCGAGGTGTTTCTTGGCTTCTTCAACGGCTTCTTCGGCCTCTTTGACATCCTCTTCTTTGAGCTTGTCTTTGTTGTCCTTTATGGTTTTTTCCGTGCTGTAGATGACGGTGTCGAGCTGGTTTTTAACATCAATCTTTTCTCTTCTTTCTTTATCCACGTCGGCATTGGCCTCAGCGTCTTTCACCATTTGCTCAATTTCGCTTTCGCTCAAACCGGTTGAGTCAGTTATGGTGATTTTTTGTTCCTTATTGGTACCTTTGTCTGTGGCCGTGACATGAATAATGCCATTGGCATCTATGTCGAAGGTCACTTCAACTTGTGGTATGCCTCGTGGTGCCGGTGGGATTCCATCCAGATGAAATTTTCCGAGAGTCCGGTTATCTTTTGCCATTTCCCGTTCACCTTGAATAACATTGATTTCCACCGAGGGCTGGTTGTCCGCCGCAGTTGAAAAAGTTTCTGCCTTGCGGGTGGGTATGGTGGTGTTACGCTCAATCAACTTTGTGGTAACCCCTCCCAGTGTTTCAATTCCGAGAGAAAGTGGAGTGACATCAAGAAGAAGGATATCTGTCACATCGCCGGAAAGAACACCTGCCTGAACCGCTGCACCCAGCGCAACCACTTCGTCCGGGTTGACACCGTGATGAGGTTCTTTGCCAAAAAGGTTTTTGACCAGTTCCTGTGCTTTTGGAACCCGGGTTGACCCACCCACCAGAACTGCTTCATGAACCTGATCTGCTTTCAGTCCGGAATCCTTTAATGCCTGGATGCAGGGAGTCTTGGATTTTTCCAGCAGGTCATCGATCATGGACTCAAACTTTGCTCTTGAAAGTTTTATATTGAGGTGCTTGGGGCCTCCGGCATCTGCTGTGATGAAGGGAAGATTGATATCCGTCTCATTGGTGGTTGATAATTCCATTTTGGCTTTTTCGGCCGCTTCTTTCAGCCTTTGCAAGGCCATATTATCTTTGGAAAGATCAATGCCGTTAGACTTCTTGAACTCATCTACCAGCCAGTTGATAACACGCTGGTCCAGATTGTCGCCGCCAAGATGGGTATCTCCGTTTGTGGCTTTAACTTCAACGACATTGTCTCCAACTTCAAGAATTGAAATGTCAAAAGTACCGCCGCCAAAGTCATAAACAGCAATGGTGTGGTCTTTTTTCTTGTCCAGTCCATAAGCCAGTGCCGAGGCGGTGGGCTCGTTGATAATCCGCTTAACTTCCAACCCTGCTATTTTACCGGCATCTTTAGTTGCCTGGCGTTGAGCATCGTTGAAGTATGCCGGTACGGTAATAACGGCTTCTGTAACCGGTTGCCCGAGATAAGCTTCTGCGGATTTTTTCAGTTTTTGCAGTATCATGGCCGCTATTTCGGGTGGAGTGTAAGACTTGTCACCGGCTTTTATTCGTACTTCATTCTTGGATCCCTGAATGACTTCGTACGGAACCATTTTCATTTCTTCCGAAACCTCGTTGAGGGATCGACCCATGAAACGTTTAATGGAAAAAATCGTGTTTTCCGGATTAGCGATGGCCTGTCTTTTCGCTACCTGACCCACCAGTATTTCACCTTCTTTGGTGAACGCAACTACGGAAGGGGTGGTTCTGTTTCCCTCTTCATTGAGGATTACTTTCGGTTCGCTTCCTTCCATTACGGCGACCACGGAGTTGGTGGTGCCCAGATCTATGCCTACGATTTTTCCCATGAGTTTTAATCCTTTCCTTGTTTTTATGAATGCATTTACCGGTTTGGGTAAATGGGTATTATCTCTTTACAAATCTGTAAGTTAAATAAGACCCGCTTCTGGCAATGTCAAGCTGGGGTGAACATATTTATGTATAATTTTTGCAAGGGTTTTCACCATTTGGAAAGCTGATAAGTTATTATAAATAAATGTGTTACTCTAAGTGAGCTGGAATATCTGTTGCGGCTTAAATTCACCTCGTTTTTCTTTCTTAATGCGTTATAATTGTTATCAACATTAACTACGGGTTTTTTGACATGACGGAAAATAAAAGTAGTGAGCACAGGGAGTTCACCCGGGTTCCTATCAAGGTCTGGGTAGAAGTGCGTGCAGAGGGTATAGTTGTAAAAACCCACAAGACTCATGACCTGAGCATGGTGGGTATCTCACTCCAGCATGAGGGGAAGGTTTTACCGGCTGGGACCCTGTGTGATATTTCGGTGTTTTTAGAAGGTGTTGACCCTCCTATTCATGTTGATATGAAAGGAAAGGTTGGACGTGTTACCGATGAAGACTTATGTATTGAGTTTTCAGAGGTGCAGCTTGAAAGTTATGAGCATCTGCAAAACCTGATCCGATACAATTCGCCGGACATTGATGTGATCGATAAGGAAATCAGTGACCATGATGGCCTGAAGAGAAAAGAATGAATACTGGAGTTTTTTAGAGGCGGCTCTAATTTAGAGAACTTCTTACTTGGATTTAAGGCGTTCTTTAAAAGGTTTTTCTACCTGCTCGAACAGTGATATGGCAAAGGGTTTCCCTTGGCATTCAAAGTGGCAATGGGTCACCACTTTTGTAGAGGGGAACTGCAGGCTGTGTCCCTCAAAAGCCAGAAGTGGCGTGGAAAGAGTGCTGGGATCAGGTAATAGCGCCTTGATATTTCCCCCAATCATATTGATCATTTCCCCTATTGCGTCTTTTTTGTCCTCAATAGAAGCTTTTCCCGGTTCGAGGGAAAACATCTTTTCGGTTAACGTGTTAACCAGTGCTGAGGGCAGGGAAAGCATGATAGCTCCATTCCATTTTCCAGTGATTTGAACGCTTCCAGAAATCGTGTTCGTTGAAGACCGCTCGAAGGTGCCAGGCAGAGGATGAATCTCAAAGTCCAGCAATATGGAGCAGACTAAATGGGTGTATTGCTGGATTTCTTTTTCGAGAAATTGCATAGAGAAAATTACTGAATAAACACTGTCTTTCTGAAATTAACTTTCTTCCAGTTTCTTTAAAACCGAGACCCTGAATTTATAGCCCCAACACTGGAAGCTAACGGAAGTTAGCAGTTCACTGCCTGGAATTCTGAGCCCGTGTTGTGTCATTGTCACAGCGGGCAGTGACAAAAAGCAGGGTTCCGGTAGCAAAGACTTAAGATTACCGCCGGTCATATTGGTCAACTCTCCCAAGGCATCTTGAACCAAGTCTGATACTACCTCATCTTCACTCAATTGAAACATGATGGATGCGGCTTTTTTCGCCAGTTCCTGGGGACAGTCTAAAGCTACCACTCCTTGCCATTCTCCGGAAATATGAACACACCCGGCGAGAACGTCTTCTCCTTCAAGAGGGCAATACTCTTCTACGGTTTTTTTGACGTCCAGATTGAGGATGGACTTCCATATATTTTCTGTATATTGACAGATTTCTGTTTCAAATTGTTGCATGGTCTTTACCCCTGTTTTAAACGGTAGCAACCGGATTGCTTGAAAGGCATCCTTTCAAAATTTTCATCCAGATTGAGTGTGGTCTCAGCCGCCCCTAGAAATAGATAACCATCTGGTCGGAGGAGTCTGCGAATTCGTCCCAGGATATTTTTTTTCATTTCCACATCAAAATAGATAAGAACATTTCGCATCATGAGCAAATCCACCGGTGGCATCATCGGCCATGCTTCGGAAAGATTGATGATTCGAAACTGAATCATTTTACGCAGATCTTCTTTAACCTGCCATTCGGTTCCAATGCGTTCAAAATACTTGACCATAAGAGGGGCGGGAAGTCCTCGGTTAATTTCCAATTGGCTGTAAATACCACTTTTACAGCGATTGAGCATTTGATTGGAGATGTCGCTGGCGGAAAAACTTACTTTCCATGAATTGAGTTGCGGAAAATCATTTTTCAGCAACATGACCAGAGAATAAGGCTCCTGCCCACTGGAACTGGCTCCGCACCAGATATTTAATTCCTTTTTGGCTTTTCGTTTTTCAAGTAGCTCAGGAAGTATCTCTTTTTTTAATGTTTCAAAAGGGTGGATATCCCTAAAAAAGGAAGTTTCATTGGTGGTCATGGCTTCAATGACCGCATCTTTAAGACTGCCTCGGGGTTCCGACTTTATTTTACGTACAAGGTTTTCGATGGACTCCAATTTTTCCTGATGAACCAAAGGCATAAGTCGAGAATCAACCAAATACTCCTTGCCCTTTTCCAGGACAATTGCGCATTGTTCTCTGACAATCTTACTGATGAAATCGAAATCCGCCGGGTTAATGGCCATTACAGTCCTTATTCGCAGGAGTTATTGTTTGGAGAGGTGGTTGGCGAGCCTGTTCAGTCAAGCTCAAGGCCCATAAGTGTTAATTTTTCCACAATCATATCTTTAGTGAATGGTTTCATAACATACTCATTGGCACCCGCCTCCAAAGCTTTTATCACTTGAGCCATTTCAGTTTCAGTCGTGACCATCATCAATTTCATATCTTTGTATTGGTCATCTTTTCTGACTTCACACACAAATTCAAAGCCATTCATTTCAGGCATATTCCAGTCTACCAAAGCCAAATCTACGGGGCCGGATTCCTTGAGTCTTTCCAAGGCTTCCAAACCGTGGCCTGCCTCAATGATCTCAAATTTAAGGGCTTTCAGAATTTGCCCAAGAATCAGTCTGATGGCTCTGGAGTCATCAATTACCAGTGCGCGCACAAAAACCTCCTTTTAAGCGTGAGGAAAAATTCACCTTGGTTAGCAAGCTGGACAGATAAATCAATTAAGTAACGGTATTCCAATAATTTCTTGATTAGCGTTACTATAGAATAATTGATTATCTAGTTCTGTCAATGTGAAAGTTTACCGATCCATTAAAACTATTTGGCTAACCCCTGTATATTGAGCAAAAAAAAAGCCCGCTTAAATCAAGCGGGCTTTTTGAGAACTGCAATTCTATTTAATTTGAAAGAATACTTACCTTATTCTGCATTTTCATCCAGGCCTTGTTCCAATTCTCCCATGAACAAAGTTGTATCTTCCTTGGAAGGGGCCTTTGCTGCGGCTTTTCTGGCAGCGATCTCTTCCAGTTCTTCTTTTCCATCTTTGCTCAGACCCCAGGGTTCTACACCCTCCTTTTTGGCTTGGCGAATTGCCTCGGTTACCTTCTGCAGTTTGGAGCCATCCAAATCCCTTAAGGAGATAAGGGCATCTTCATGGCCATCGTAAGCGCAAAATGCCATCGTGTAGCAGTTGGTATTTGCCCGAATCATTTTCAGGGTTATATTTGCAAAATGGCAGTGCACCCCAATTAAGATACAGCTTTCAATTTTATTGTGCTGAATGGTCAGATTTGGATGACAAGGGTTGATGACCCATTCCGGGTCAATTTTAGGATAAATGGGACGATAGTCAGGCATGGTAATTATGTTCATGCCGGGAACTTCCTTGACCAGCTCCATTGCCATTTCCGCTTTACGCATGGTTTCTTCATTCCAACCCCAAACAAGCATTGGTCCGGGAAAAAGGGTCGGATTGCGACGAGTCAATATTTCGCGCGCGGCTTTTTTGATAGCTTCGTCAGTTGGAATATGCTCTCCTTCAACCAATTCCATTCCTGAATCTTTTTCAGGCTGGAAAATACCCATGGCCGCGGCAGAAGGGGGGAGTAAACCAATTGGACCTAACTCGAGTTTGGGCATCTAAACAAACCTCCAATAAATTTTTGCAAATTGAAACCGGATTTTCCGCAATAGAAATCCCGGTAAAGCGTCTTATTTTATAATGATCAACCGTAATTTTTGGTCTGGGGCAGGCCCCGTTCAGGAACGGGCATACTATTATTAAAGGTGGGTTTTGTCAATACTATTCACGCCCGGTTGAAGTTTAGGGCATTACTCTTCTCCAAAAACTGTTGATGTGGTTAAAAGCCATTATTTTCCGCCCACTTAAAGGGGGCTTTCTGCCAGGATCTAAGTGTTTCAATGTCATTTGTGCATAGATTTTGGGTGGATAAGGCTACTTTAAGCAGTTCGGAAAAATTCAGAATGGAGTGGATTTCGCAGGATATGCTTCCAAATTTATCTGTGGCTTCGGTGAGACCATAGCTGAAAATACTGAAACAATGGTTCACAATGCCTCCTGCTTCACGAATGGCTGTCACGGCGTTGGCGGCACTTCCTCCTGTTGAAACCAAGTCTTCAATGACTAAAACCTGTTGATTTTCCCTGAGAGGTCCTTCAATTCGATTGCCCATGCCGTGAGCTTTGGTTGCAGATCTGACATAAATTAAGGGAAGTTGAAGGTGGTCAGCCAGGGTGGTGGCATGAGGAATCCCAGCGGTTGCTGTGCCGGCTATGACGTCCACTTTGGCGGTACACTCTTTTAGCAGGCTCTGGAAGCCTTGGGTGATCAGAGCACGGTGCCCGGCATTGCCAAGGAGCAGACGGTTGTCATTATAGATGGGCATTTTATAGCCTGAAGCCCATATAAAAGGCTGATCAGGGCTGAATTTTATCGCTCCTATTTCAAGCGAAATTCGAGCTAGTTTTTCTGCAATGTTATTTTGTGTCATCTTCTGTGTCATCTTCGGTGTCATATATGGATTCAAATGTGCGATGCAAGTCTACTAAGTCTTGCTTGGCAGATGCAATAGACCCTAATCCTCTGAGAGTGAATCCTAAAAAGAATTTTGTCTCATTAAGGCCGGTGCCACCTGCTCTAAAGTTGTTACGCTTGACCCAGTCGAAGTTAAAGCCCCAGCATTCACAGGGGTCATCATAAACCAAAGTCAGGTGATTTTCACGATTGGTATCTGTGTTTTCATCCAAACGGGTACTTGCCTGGAGTCTCCAGCCCTCTTTCATTGCCCAGTCCAATGAAGCTATCGTAAAGACACTTCCTCTGCGTACATACCTTCGCTCCAAAGATAGAAACAAGGAGTCTACAGGTTTTACTCCGATTTCGAAATTCCATCCTTCAAATACATCGTCATATATATCAAATGTTGTGTCGGCATTGAACTCGAAGGTATCCGTCAACCTGCTGTCCAGATCAAAACGGATATCAGCAAACGGGCGTTTGTTCTCAGAGTTCTCTGACCCGGTGGCCTCAATCAGATCGAAAGTCTGGCTGATATCAAAGCGAAGCACTTCGCGGGTTGAAAAGGTGCCTCCTTTTTCAAGTTCTTTTTGCAAGAGCCTTTGAGTTAAGGAATAACTAACATTGCTTTGCCGATTTACGGAATCGATCCCATCCAACACTTTTATTTTTTCGCGATCTATTTCATCCAGGTCGGGAATGAAGTTATAGGTGAGACGGGGTTCTATTAAATGTTTGACCTTGGGTATATATTTATTTTTGAGATCAAAGACTTTTTCAATCCTTGGACCTTCAAACGCGGCGGTGACATCGAATGATTCTCGGGTGAATAAGTCCAAACGTTTATTATCATCAGTTGTATCCAACCCCTTGCTGTAAACAGTTTCTCTTACTCCCAAGGTGGGAGTGAAGGAAAGCCATGGGGCGATTTTCGCCGTATAGGATATCTGCGGATGAAAATCGAAACGCTGGACGGAAAAATTATCATCTACATCCGGGCTGGAATCCAGATCCGTGAGAAATGAGCTCAAGCTGGTATCCATGTTGAGATAAAAGTTACTGTCGCGGTCGCCCAAAGCATACCTGGGAGCCTTGTAAGTTATTCGGGGTAGTTCCGCAAAGGTTTGGTCGCTGGAGGCTTCAGAACTATCGCGATAACGGGTTAGAAGATCTAAGGTGCTATTGTTGTCGAAGGTTTTTGTGAGTGTGGCATGAGAATCTGTGTTTCGACGGGTTCGTTGGTTGCTATCATCCGCAAAATTCCTGCCAAACCCGCTTTCCAGTTCCAGAATTCCATCAAACCTAAATCCATTCGAAAAATCCTGTTCGTGGCTGGCATCCACTTTCCAGAATGTAGAGCGGGTAAGCTTGTCGTCTATATAAGAAGCGGTGATTGCACCACGGGTGACTTTGTTGGGGGTATATCTGTATTCGATTCCCGGGTTAAAGCCGCGCCTACCCTGATACCCCAAGCTGAACGTGGCATCGGAGTGTCCGTTAATGACCCAGTAATAGGTGTTGTTAAAAGTCACGCCATCAGTACTGCTATTTCCAAAAGAAGGCATTAGAAATCCGCTTTTACGGTCCTGAGCGATTGGGATGTACCCTACCGGAAGGTAAAAAATGGGGATATCCCTTACTTTAAAGACCCCTTTGGTAAAAAGAGCCCGGTCGCCGACTACAATGTCCATAGATTCTGCTTCAAAGAGCCAATCCGGCAGGCTACCTTCGCAGGTTGTGAGGCGGCCTTTTTTGACTTTGTAATGAGTTTCTGTGTATCGGGTAATGTCTTTTCCCTTAAGATAAAAGTTTTTGCCAAGTCGACCTCGAGCTTCAAACATCCTACCTTGTTCGTTATTGGTGTTAAACAGGGTTTTGTTGCCTCTGAGCCGGGTCCCATCACTTTGAGTGATGATGACATTACCGATGGCTGTACCATTTCCGGTCTTATTGTTCACTTTGACTTTATCTGCCAGGATGGTTCTGTCTTCGAGCTGTATCACTACTTTCCCCCATGCCCAAACCATACCCCGTTTGTTGTCATGGGTCATGTGGTCGGCGGTTAGGAAAATTTTTTCCTTGGCTGGTTGCTCTACCACTTTTTCCGGGGGGAGGGTTATGGGGGTGTCAGCAACCTGAATCCAATTGGGGAAAGTCAGTTGCTCGGGTATGGCCACGCTTTCATTTAGCGTTAGCGGTTTTCCATCTCCCCAAAACCAATCTACACCATGAGTTTCCAGGTCTGCATCCAAATACAGTAATTCCGAGGGTGATAGAGGTTTCCCGTTGGCCCAAAACCAGGCAGAAGTTTGATTTGGGCTCGATAGTCCCTTAGTTAATTCAGGGGACCTCTGGGTTTCTTCCTGACCAGATCGGGAGAATCTTCTTTCCAATTCACCTTTGTCACTGGAATAGGATTCACTCGCTAGAGAGAGGAGTATTCCCAGAATTAAAAAAAGTATTTTCATCGTTAAAAAATTCTTTGGCTTTCGCAACCAGAAATATGGAACCTGTGATACAAATCAGATCGTTCTGGTTGGCGATTTGTTTTACAGCTTGTAACGCATTGGAAACCGTTGCAAAAACCTGCGACGGTTTATTGTAAATTTTCAGCTTCTCGGCCAGTTTGTCTGGTGCCTCTCCCCGAGGGGGGTTGATCGGTACCAGGGAAAAATGATCCCCCAACTGGCTTAAAATTTTAATAACTTCATCAATTTTTTTGTCCTGCATCAGCCCCAAAACAACAAAACAGCGGGAAAATTTGAAGTTTTCACGCAATTCCAGTGTCATATTCCTGACGCTTTCCTCGTTATGAGCACAGTCCAACACGACTGTCGGGTGTGAGGAAACCGTTTCCAGCCGTCCTTCCCAGGAAACCGTTTCCAGTCCCTTTCTGAGGTGTTTTTCCTCAATCTTCAGCCCGCGTTCCTTTAATTTTAAGCAAGCTGACAGGGCCAACCCTGCATTATTCCTTTGAAAACTGCCTGTAAGGGGCAGGTTTAGGTTGTTCAGAGCCCAAGAGTCCGACTTGAAACTGAAGGTATTGCTCCCTTCATTTTCGGCCTCAAGGGCGACCTGGAAGTCCACTCCCAAGCGGTAAAGGCTTGCCGAATGCTTCCTGGCCAAATTGTTGACAACCTCAAACAGCTCCTCTTCAGGGATATGAGCAAAAACTGTACCGCTTTCCTTGATAATTGAAGCTTTTTCAAAGGCTATCTGTTCCAGGTCTTCCCCAAGGTATTGGGTATGGTCCCGGGATATGGAGGTGATAATAGATATTTCCGCCTGGCAAAGGTTGGTGGCATCCAACCTGCCACCCAGCCCGACTTCAATTATATTTATATCGGTATTTTGTTCGTTAAAATAAAGGAAAGCTAAAACTGTTGTGAACTCAAAAAATGTGATGGCAATACCCAGTTCTTCTACTGCCGATTTAATGCGAGTGATCAACTCGAGCGTTTGGTGCTTTTCGATCATTTTACGGTTAATCTGGACCCGTTCACGAAAGTCTAGGAGGTGGGGGGAGGTATAAAGCCCTACCTTATAGCCAGAAGTGCTGAGGATAGATTCTATCATCGCGGCGGTTGAACCTTTGCCATTGGTGCCAGCGATATGAATAGTGCGTCCGTGCAATTGTGGTTCACCAAAATATTGTAGAAGAAGGCTGGTATTATTAAGTCCCAGTTTGATACCACTTTGTGTGAGACTGTATAAATACTTGAGAGCTTCTTGATAAGTCAGTTCAGGCATGTTGGTTTAATGATTGTATTGCAGAATATTTTTAATCAAGGTTGATGGCATGACCTAACTGGAAGTAAAAAGAATTTGCTTTAAACTAATGACCCTGGGTTCGGGCCATGCACGACTGAGTATTCTAAAAATATCAGACGGTCTTGTTTCAGAATAGATTGAAGCAGTAAAAAGTGTCGAGGCATTAACAAACTATGAAGAATGATTCAACGATTACGATTCCCTTGGTCGCCTTTTCCTCCTGCCGGGAAGGGCGGGAGCCCAGCCTTGCGAAGGGAGAATATGTTTCCAATGGTTCTGATTATATCAGAATAGCTCCAGCAAGGGAACTGCCCAAGAAATGTTATGGCGTGCGAGTCGAAAGCCTCTGCGAGACCTCATTGTTGCCACGAGGTTCGCTTGCGGTTTTCTCTAAATCGGAAGGGCCTGCATTGGGAGATATCTATGCGGTGGAAGTTCAAAATGAAATTCCATTTTTCGGGAAATGGGTACAAAAAGAATCTGCGGGTGGCAGTAATAGGAGAAAAGTCTTTATGGTGCCAACGCCTTTACATGTTCCCGACGGCAAGGTTTCACCCATTGCATCGTCTTTGCATCATGTTCTGTTATTTAAGGATTTGCAACGCTCAGGCCAGTTGAGATTGATTCCTGCCAATAAATTAGTCTGGAAACACCCCTTGGTTTATGTGGAGTGAAACCGAATTGCAATGCCTAAGCTAAAGAAATGGGCATCATGTCTTTCCAGAACTTTACTCCCGCCTGCGTCCAGTCCAGCTCTTTAAAGGACTCCTCAGCAGTAGAGTAAATTCGTATGATTTTCATATAATCCAATAGATGTGTTTTTTCTAACCATTCTTGTTCTGAAAGGTCAGCGATGGGAACGAAATACTCCATTCGCCAATCCCAAGGAGTGGGCGAAACAGAAAGGTATATATTTTCAAAGGCGGGTTTGTTACGAACTGAAGATAGGGACTGAAAATAGTTTGGCAGTTTGTCTCCCTTTAAGATCAAAGCAAATCCTAGATAATGACCCCACCAAAATAAGGTTCGAAAGGTAAACATTGCGGTTTTAGAAAAGTTCTGTGGAATATCCAAAGACATGAAGGGGAAGCCATTGTTGTTTTCACCTTTAACAATTTGACCTTTCTCAATATCTGTTCCCGGAGGTAATGGCACTGAGCAGAAGTTCAACTCTTCAACCATTAATTCTTTAAGTTTGTTGAGACGATTTTCGACTTTTTTGAGAATTACAGGCTTGTGCTGAAAGACTTCAATATG
>Ga0233449_1000511_pt1 | contig 45375 bp, 42 predicted proteins | sample SI_124_October20_FD_183012 | JGI IMG/M metagenome (GOLD analysis project Ga0233449, IMG submission 183012) | Seawater microbial communities from Saanich Inlet, British Columbia, Canada - SI_124_October2016_200_MG | ecosystem: Environmental > Aquatic > Marine > Inlet | place: Canada: British...
AAGATAATCAGATAGACCTGGTGTAGAATTCATTACATTGAGTAATGAATAATAAAATAAAGACGGTGCGGAGTATTTTGCTACACTCCGTAATACTATTTGTTTATCTTTTTTAATTAATGCCTTCGGCGTCACATCGTTAATAATTGAAATATGCGGTATTGGTATATTGCCAAATTCTAAATCAAAAGAATACGAGGGGCTGTATTGTTCATCATTTTGCGTTTCTTGCCTGTTTAGTAGTTCTTCTTTCCAAATATCTTGAATTTGCGTTGCCGGGGTTGTGGTTATAATGATATTCATTATTAATACCAAAATTTACACAATTCAGTATGGTATAAAGAGTAATTACGAATATATAAATAAAAGTATTAATATATACTATAATACCGCTATTTTTTATAAACAAATACGTATATCTTTATACTTGAAAAACACTAACTGAAACAACTATTAAATATGTTTAAACAAAAAATTAACAATTCAAACTATCAACTCCCGCGCGATTTAGTAAAAATAGATTATAGCGATGATTCTGTTATTGTATTTCCGGAATTAATGGAAGAAAAAAAACGCATCAATGACTTCAAATCAGTAATTGATACTCTCAATTACGAAAAATATTCTAAAGTATCATATCGCTCTGAAGTGGTAAGTAGGGAATTTAAACAGCAACTACAAAGTAAATTACCCAAAGGGCCACTTACAATTACTTGGGCTAAACTATATGAAATATACTGCACCTTTCCAGAAATATTCGCGCATGACACCATAGAATATTTCGATCTTTGTGCCGCACCCGGCATATTTATAATTCAAACGCAATTTTATGCAACTAAAATTATGCGCAAAAAAATAAACTGGCACGCTACCACATTAAATCCGTTTGCCACGCGAACAAAAGCCGATAGTGTGGAAGGCAAAACCACAGTTGACCCCGAAAATATGTTTAGGACTCGTCTCGCCGATGACTATGGGCTTATTAAAAAGAATATTGACAAGTGGATTTTCGGCCCGCATAATACCGGCGACATTACCGATACGGAAAATATTCAATCGTATGCTGAGAAATTGAAAGACACGGGTATAAATATCATAACATCCGACTGTGGAGTTGGTCAGGGCAATTTGCCCGTACACTATACCGAACAAGAGGGCTATAATATTGGCGTTGCGTATGGGGCAACTACAGCCGCACTTGCAATTCTCAGCAAAGGTGGCAGTTATATTATGAAAACATTCACTTTGTTTGAATGTTCAACTGTATCGTTATTATATTTACTCGCATGTCTTTTTGAAAACATGTATATCACTAAACCTACGACTAGTAAATCAGATAATCAAGAACTTTATATAGTATGTATTGGATTTAAAGGAATACCGCCCGACACTCTCGCCGACTTATATTTTATAGTAGATAATTTTGACCCGTACCGCGCGTTATTTACAGATATACCCGACGAATTTATTAAGCAAATCGCAGATTTTATGCGAAAATACGACGATAGAGTAATTACCGCAGTTAATAGGATTGTTAAATATTATCATAATTATGATGCAAAAAATATAATTATTGAAAAAGTTAAGTTTGAGAAAGATTGGTTTGATAATTACATACTACCTCCAAAGTAGATTAGTTAGTTTTATAACACACAAAAATACCTTGGAGGTAGGGTATTTAAGAAACACCCGGCATTTATTGATATTTTTTCAACTGCTAAAATAAACATATTTATATATAACCATCATAACAGTATTAATTAAACAACAAACCATTAAATATAAATGCCTACTAAAATGAAAGAAGACCATAACGGTAATTCCGGATTAGACTATAATGATTTATTAATGACCGCGCTCGGCCTGACGGTTGCGTTAAGTTGGAATACTGCGGCTAAAGAGACAATAGATGCAATACATCCTGTTAAAGATAAAAATAATGCATTTATGTATGTGGTATACGCGGTTGTCGTAACGATAATTGCAATTATGATTTTATATACTATTAGTTTTGCTAAAGTATTTGCAGATAATGCAGTATCGCGTTTTGAAGCATATAGATGTAAAAATAAAAAATATAATTACACCACCAAAACCAATATGTTCTATAATACTTCATAGAAATTTGTGCTATAAGTTTTATTTTTCTGCATTATGTAAATAGTTAGCCCCATTATAAGATATCGTACTTATACCATATATAATTGCGCCCGCTCCCCACACCGGATTTATTGCCTGTTCGGTTAGTATTTTATGCCCTAAGTAAATACCGGCGGGGCCAAGTACAAATATATCCAGTAAGCGAACTAATTGATGTTTTGCAATATAACCACATTCTCCTACTTCAGAACTCTGATATAAATTCATAAATGGCGGGCCTGAAATAGCGATAATTATTAATACCGCAATTATTGCTATTATAATTTTCATACTAGCTTGTTTGTATATACTTAGTGTAGTTTTATAAAAAATATATAATATTGTATTTAATGGTCTTTATGCAATTACACAATTATATTATAACCCAACTACACAATTACACAATTATATTATAACCCAACCTGAGTTAGTTATTCATAGAGTCATAAAATTTCTTAACTTTCGCATTAACTTTAATTTTTTCCGGTGCAAATGATTTAATAAACAACCCTTCAATTGTCTTAACGCGCGATAATCCAACATACGTTTGCCCATATTCAAAAATGTTTTTACCAATATCAATTTCCAACATATCCAGTGTAGCACCCTGCACTTTATGAATTGTTACAGCCCATGCTAAAATAAGTGGAACCTGCATAATACCGAATCCGCGAATTGTTTCGCTTGACCATAAATGCGGCCCCATTGTGTGTTTAACGCCGTTATTAAATTTAACAATCGGATAACCCTCATAACTATAATCTTCTACCACACCCACACTTCCGTTGCAAATTCCTAAGTCTAAGTCTACATTTGCAATACACATAACTTGCGCATGCTTTTTAACTCTAACCTTTTCGTCAAATAATGCATTTTTACGTAAATACGCCTCTTCGTCATTTAACTTTTTTTGTGGAATATCGGCGTCGGCTTCGTTCATCACTCTTGCAGTAAATGTTTTAATAGGCTCTTTAATTGCCTGTACGTTATCTCTATTGATGCGGTCTACTGAATGTTTTCGGGGAAATAATTTAACGGGCTGTACCGCACTATCCGTAGTTTCACCAACGCGGGATTGCAATACTTGCTGTGATTTATCATCAAGTTGTCCTATACGAATTTGATTTAATATGTCGACAAAGTCGCCGTTGTTTTGCCTAAAATTAGTTTTGAGTTCTACATGTGTTGTGAAAATATTAGCCCATTCATCCGACTCAAAGCAAAATTTTGATGATCCTTCAACATTACGTTCCGGAACTGGTGGTAGTTGATAAAAATCGCCACTAAAAATAAGTTGTATTCCGCCAAACGGTTTGTCATTTTTGCGTATACTTTTACCAATTGCATTAAGAATATCAAAAAGCCTCATTGACAACATACTAACTTCATCTACAATTAATACATCCGTTCTTAACCACGTATAAACTTTATTGTATTTATTAATCCTATCAATAATTTCATCAACACTACCATTTGCTAATCCAATACCCGCCCATGAATGTAATGTTTTAGCACCGCATTGTAATAAAATTGCCGCACACCCAGTCATAGCACATACTTGTAATGATTTACCGCGCCTTTCTGCATCTTTTTGTATTTCACGGATTATAAATGATTTACCGACACCTCCCGGGCCGGTAATAAACGCGTTTTTGCCTTCTTTATATGCATCGAAAGCCTGTTTTTGTCCGATAGATAATTCTACCATTGTGTAGTTTTTATAGTAGTTGGTATGATTGTTGTGTGATAAACATTTAACTTATTATGTGGATTGCATAAGAATTATAAAAAAACTTATTATGTGGATTGCATAAGAATTTAGATTTTACATTAATCACGGTAAGACATTAGCGATTTTACATTAATCACGGTAAGACATTAATACGCTGCCCCGATATCATATTAGATTGAGGTACACCGCGAAGGTGGGTATCATTAATTCCATAGCATGTTTTGTTATAGACGCCTGCATCTGTAGGGTGAATAGCCCATGTGTTGCAAAACGGTTGGTCGTCTTTGCATTTTTGTTCACATTCATCAGGGCTATCAAATCTACCATAAAGTTTAACTCCAGCGGGTGGTGGGCTTGAAAATGTCATCCCGGAATTGTCTTTTGGTACACCACCCAATCCCCATACCGCGTTAATACCATTATATCTCTTCCATAATGTTGAGCCGGGGTGAGGGTCAGGGCATGAAGGACAATCGGGGCAACTAACTTCATCTGGACACGTAGGACATGAAGGACAATCAGGGCAACTAACCCCATCTGGACATGTAGGACAATCGGGGCAACTAACCCCATCTGGACATGTAGGACAATCGGGGCAACTAACTCCATCTGGACACGTAGGACATATAGGACAGTTATCAGTTGATGAATTTTGTTTACTAGCAGGAGTGGAGAACCGCCACCACACGGCAAGTAATATTACCAACCCCAACACCACCACGGCAATAAGCTCATATAGGAATAAATCAAATGTGTCATATTCCTGATTATCAGAGGACATTATTATAAATTATTTCAACAAATTATTGATGTTATATATTATTAAATTATATTTTATCAAATTATATTTAAAATATTTATATTAGAGATTGCATACATTAATACTATATAAAATTAATAATTTTAACAATAAAAATGCTAACATTAAAACAATCCCCACCTATAACCATTGTTGCCACTCCTGAAATTGCGGCGTGTAGGGCAGCAAACGCAATTATTTGTACCATTAACATGAATGACAATGCGGGCCGCCCTACTAAAATTGGGTTTGCTACCGGAAATACAATGATACCCTTATATAAAGAGTTAGTGGGTGGGTATAAACGCGGTCATGTATCTTTTAAAAATGTTGTGGGTGTAAATTTAGATGAATACACAGTAGACAAAAATCACCCAGATAGTTATCATACTTATATGCAACAACATTTATATAGTCATGTTGATATTAATCCCGAAAATATTTATCTGCCAAATGGGGGTGGTAGTGATATTTCGTTAGCATGTAAAGAGTATGAAACAATATTAGAAGAAGTAGGAGAATTGGATGTGCAATTATTGGGTATTGGTGTAGATGGTCATATTGGATTTAATGAACCGCCCGCAGATAAAAATAGTACTGTTCATATTGAAAAATTAGATGAGTCTACTGTTGCGGTTAACAGCCCGCCATCTAAATATGCAATTACAATGGGTATTGCTAATATTCTTAATTCTAAAACAATTATACTCATCGCCACCGGTGAAGCAAAAGCAGATATACTATGTAAATTATTAGAAACAGAAGCCGATAATCCTCTTATACCCGCAAGTTATATAAAATCACACCCGCATACCACGGTTATTTGCGACTGGGGGGCGGTAAGTAAAGTATCGCTTGTTCGGGATGAAGTTAATAAAATAGTAAAGCGCGGTGCCGTGAATGCAATTTCTGAAGTATTTACCGCGGAAAAACGCATTACTATAACATCACCACACCCCGATGATGACGTCATTGGTGTGGGTGGTGCCATGTCGCGTTATAGCGGTGATTGTAAAATGTCTGTTATATATCAGACAACCGGCAGAAATGCAGTTAGTGAATCGTCATTGCGGCATCATGATGCATTTGTGAAAAGCATTTTTAAAAAGCCCCAGATATCTGAAAAGTTGATTATGATGGGCATTCGCCGCGCAGAAGCAACAATTGCAGCGCAACTTTGCGGGGTCGATGACGTGAATTTTATGGAAATGCCATTTTATCGACGCAAACGACGTGAGAAAAAACCGCCGCATGTTGAAGATAATGATGTTGTTGCTATGGAAAAAATCATAGAGGAAAAAAATCCTGATATTTTAATTATTAATGGTGACGTCGACCCCAATCACACACATGTACATTGCAAAACCGCAATCATGCGCGCACTTAAACGTATTAATAAAGATATAATAGATTTACATACAGCGCCAACTGGTATAGATATGACAAAAACCGCAGATATGGAATCATTAGAAATTGTAGAAGAGTTTGAGAATGATAATGCTGTTGATATTACAACCACTAATACCACCGACACCAACACCACTAATACCACCAACACCACTAACACCACTAACACAAAAATAATAGTGTATGAATATTGTAGTGCATGGGGAGAATTCTCTTTATCCGATGTAGATGTAATTATACCTCTTACTGTGGAACAGTTGCAAATTAAAGAACAGGCAATATTAGCGCATGAATCACAAAATCCTCCAACTGCTCATAACGGCATACCTACACCATTTCATGAACTTGCTTATAATAATGCGAGAGATGCATTATTATTGTTGCAAAAGATGGGTTTTGAATATCCCGATCAGATTGCGGGAATAGAATTATTACGTAAATTAGATTATTAAATAATGAGTTAAAAATTTAGTATTATATTTTTTTTATTTTTTTTTATTATTATTATTATTATTATTATTATATAAATCAGTAGGCAGAAACACAAAAAATAGAAAAAATAAATAAAAATATATTGTTTATTGATTGTCATATAACACTATAACGCTATAATACTATAATACTATAATACTATAATACTATAATACTATAATACTATAATACTATAATACTATAATACTACAATACTACAACACTACAATGAATGGCCAGGAACTGTTGGTGGTATTAATTGCACTACTCATAGTATATGCTATGTTTTTAATAGTTTCAATTGTTTTAATTGAGAGACAACCTAATGATTGGAAGGGAGGTACTTTGTTAGGTTTAACTACTGCAATTGCAGCCGTAGGCGCTGGTGGTTCATTTATATATTGGAAATCTGGTGATAAATTGGAGATTGAATATAAGCCGGTTGAATATCATGCGAATTGGAGTGAAATGGGATTTGATAAGCTGGATTATGCTAATAAAGACATATGGGACAAACTAGCAGAAAAAATTGATACATTTATACTTTATTATCCGGAATTAGAAACAAAAAAACTGATACCGAATTATAATGATGAAATGGGGTATTATGTGGATGGTAATGAAAACAAAATTCAATCAGCGAAGGAATTTTATCGTGATTGTAATAATGATTATGTAAAGAAAATTATTGTATTGTATGGTATTTATCTAACACTGAATGGTATGGGCGGGAACCATAAGGACAGAAGTGAGAATATATATCCCGGAATAAAACATTTCTTACCTGAGGGAATTTTATACAATTCAATATCTAACTGGAAACTTGATAAAATTAGTACCCAAGAAGATTTTTATAAATATGTTGACTCAAACAGCAAATCGATTTCGAATATCTTTATTATATTGAACAATATACACACTACAAAATATAATAAATTTATGAAATCAGATTTGCAGGATTTCATATCAGGGATAATTAATGATAATAAAGAATTATTTAAAGAATATAAAATATACGATATCCTTGATAAGCACTATAAAGATGTAGAAAAGTTACCGGAGTATAAATGGACCCTAACACCCCCTAAACTTCGTCAGCAGGATGACGGCTCATGACGTTTATCTGGGCATATTTATCAAATATAATATTTTCGATATTATTAAGAAATATTACTTTGATTTCAATAACTATACACAAACTTCTCAAGAAAGTTTATAAAAATGTAAAAAGCGCCCGAGAGTGTAAAAAAGAAATAAACAAGAGGCGGTTCATACATTTACATCATTCCCGTCCTTGTCTTTTACAACATCATTCTGCCAGCCTTCTGGCCTTGGACGAAAGGCATCCGGTATCTCACCGCGCAGATTCCTATAGGTCCCGGGCAACGGACGGTCTGGGGGGGGCTGGAGGGGCGGTGTTAACCGCAGGTTGGACAACCCGCTCACACGCAGCCCCGCAGACCGAACTGGCGGCTTTGTAAGCCGCGTTTGCGGTATTACTCAGCAAATAACTGGTGTAATAAAACCAACCCCCCTCATTCTTGGTGTCAGATGTCGGTTTCTCGGGCTCACCTTCGGGAAACGGGGAATTCATATCTTTTATGGTGTTGAACCCTCGTCTGAATAACATAGTGTTAAACCACTCCCCATATTCCTGGGCACTTAGCTCCAGATCGGTGTTTCCGGCCCGGCTGGCAGCGAAACTGACCCCGTCAGACGCTAGCCCACCGACTCCACCAATTATTACACCAGCCACGGCTTTTGTCCCCCGGGCTGTCTGGTATGACATCTTGTGGAGTGCGTAAGAGTCTTGTGTGGGCCTCTTGATGACCGTGTCTCCCTTCGCACCGTTCAGGATCCGCTCCCCAAAGCTATCCCAGGAATGTCCCGCTTCATCACGGGGACACCGCCTCCTTATGACTTGCTTCGCATGCTCATCATGGGCGTTGAGTTGGTCGGATTGGGATCTCCACTTCCCACTCTTCCGATCATACCATTGAAATTCATTCTCCCGCTCTTGCTCCTGCTCCTGCTTCCCAGTCTCGCTCATGGCAGACACGTAAAGACAAACTATCCTATCTACCTACTAAAGAAGATTGGATAGTACTTAAACAAAATTTTTCAATTTTCTAAAAATAGGCCTAAAACGGCTATAATAGAGTATAATAGTCCTAAAATAGAGTAAAACTATTTTTTGTCTCACATACCCACCTCAATACACTGCGACCTCACAACCATATTAAAACAAACAGTTAATTCTCAAACATACCCACCACAAACATGCACATAATATTAAGAATATTTATGAAAGTAAAAATATATTGTAATTAATTATTTAAAAAATTTTATGTTTCCCTAAGTATCAAATTGCTAATATATTATTTATTTTTTTCCAGAAACATGTATACTATTAATATATAATAGCAAATTTCAAAGTATTGTTTTTGAAATCACAAACAAAAATTTTAACCGAACACAATTGAATTATATTCATTTAACGTTCTAAAGAAAATTCAATGTCAGCTGGAGGTGTTTTCAAGCTGATTGCCAACGATGGCAAGGCCGATCGCATGATTATGGCGACCGAGCTTCTTAACCAGCGTGTGAAGGACATCATGTGCACGCGCGCCAAGCAGGGCCACCCGGATCCCACCCCCACTCTTGTGGATATTGAGCGCACGCACATCCTGTTCGTCAACGCGCACTTCAAGCCTTTCGCGGCCATCGGCTACGAGTACAACCGTGTCGGCGCTCAGCAGGGTACCCCCGGCTACGGGGCTCAAGTGGGGCACTCGATTCCACAGTTCGGTGATTTCTTCCATGATATGGTTGTGCACTTCAAGCTAAGCAAAACTCGTGCTGCCGCATCACCGGCCGGCGTCCCCGCACTTCCGTCCGTGGATGACCATAACGCTAAGGTAACCCCGGGTTATGAGGGTTCCGTGACTGACAACGATGCCGCTGTTTTTGGCGGCGCTATTCCCCTCGACGACAATAATAAGCCAAAGTTGGCTCGTTATGTTGCACCCACACCCGGTGGTGCGGCAGACAAGGTTATTGTTAACGAATACCGTTATGTTGATCTTGCTGGTTATCAATATGAGAAGGGAGCCACTGAGTGGCAAAATCTCCCCACGTCTGCTTCGGCCGATGACCGCGCTATTCGCAACTTTGTCCGATACGCCGAATACCCGGGACAGCGTTTACTCAAGAAGGTCAGCTTTCACGTTAACGGCAATCCGCTTGATGAGTATGACCAAGTCGCCATGATGATGTACGAGAAGTTCCGTGTCACTAAGGATAAGCGAACCGGCTGGAAGCGACTGGTTGGACAAGAACATCCGGTTGAGTGCTACAGCGATTTGGCTAAGCTGAACGGTGGCACCACTCTTTCTCTTGACCACGTTAACACGTGCGGTAGTCTAGATACCATTACCGCCCGTAAAGTTGGTTCGGTTGTTAACGGCCCACAGACGCCGAAGCTTGAGCAACCAGAGCTTGACCTGTGGATTCCGCTCCTCTTCTGGTTCGCCCGCGACCCGCGCCTCTCTATTCCGTCGGTGTCCATTCCGTATGGACAGCGTTTCATTTACATGGACATTGCCGCTCATAACGAGATTCTCTTCACCGCACCGGGAAATCTGTTCCTTGAGTGCAAGACTCTTACGTATAAATCCTCTGACGGAACTGCGGGTGGGATCGACATCGCTGACGATGTTGGCTGTGTTGTCACCAAAACCCCGGTTCTCCTCCCGGACTCTGGCATTCAGTCCCAGGAATTCGTAAAGTCCGAGCTCTACATTAACAACATCTTCGTTAACCCTGAGATTCACGACATATATATTAAGCGTATTGGTTTCACGCTTATCCGAGTCCACCGCATGCAGCAGCAACCGGTACAGGATAACTCGGCCAGCGTACAGCTCACTAACTTCAAGTGGCCGGTTGAGACCATTTATGTTGGCGCTCGGCCGCAAAAGAACATTGCTGCTAGCAACCCCAACCAGTGGCGCGACTGGCATCGTCTCACGAACCTTACCGATCATGTTATCAGCGAGTCCTGCAATGAGTCGTCTCTCGATCTGGCCACGGCCAAGTACGACCCGGATGAGACGGGCTTGCAGAACCTTGCTGACTCTGCACGTATGCTGAACTGCCGTGTTGAGTGTGGACGATGCACCTTCGCCGAGTCGCAGAAGACCATCGATTCTCTTACGGTCACTGCCCACGGTATTTCTATCTTCGCGGAATCGCCGGGGTCGTTCTTTACCGCGTACAAGCCGTGGCAGTATGGTGGACATAACATTGTCACCCCTGAGGATGATGGTGCCCACATGATTAACTTCTGCCTTTATCCCGGCACGTACCAACCGTCTGGTCATGTCAACATTTCGCGTGCGCGTGAATTCTTCGTTGAACACACCTCGAGCTATGCCTCTTCGAGCTCCCCGGTTGATATGCTTTACCTTGGTGTTGCTATTAACTTCCTGCTTATCAGCGATGGTTCGGCGGTCCTCCGATACTCCACGTAAATACTTTTACTTAGAAAATATCAATTATCAAAATATACAAAATATATAAAAAATAAAAAACACGATAGAAACATTTCTATCAAAAAATATTTTTTTATCTGTTTGTTTAAAATTGAAAATCGGTATGATAATCAAATACCCGAGTAAATAAATTATATTACACTCTCTACCAATCCCACATAAATCCACACACTAATAAATATAATTAGTCATGACGCAACCTCAAACACGCAGTATTGCTAAACAGGTCCATTCAAACACCAATGATGAAGACTATAAACTAAGTGGTTCTACTTTGGCGGAAATCACTGAATTGATAATAGAAAGTCTAGCAAAATCGCATTCATTGCATATCACTGGTGTGCGGAATAAAGGGCATAGCCATTGGTTTAGTCTATATGATGGAAAAATAACAGTTTGTATTAAAAAACATACCATGTACACTATGACACACTCGCCACCAAAACAGCAGCGTATAGTAAAAGTTATTATTTATAATGATGGTGCTATAATTGGTTATTATAATACTATCTATTCAGTAGATGATAATATTATTATTGATTCTAAAACTATTGCGGAACAATTTATTGAATCCAACATTCTGAATCTACAAAACATAAATACAATTACAAACACTATTGTTAATACCACATCTACTAATGCTTCAGGGTCGCATTTAGACAAAGTTATATACTTTACTTTAACATTGATTGTGTTTATTACAATGTGGGCTAAATTTAATAATTAACAAAAAAAGTAAATGTTTTATTTTTTATTACATGGAATTTCTTCGTACCCTACAACTACGCCCGCTTCCGTAATATGCATCGCCATCATTACCATCATCACTATCATAACTATAATTAGAATGCACGCAGTCTATATTATACTTTGGCCGTTGTGTAATATGATGAATCCGCGTGTAAATTAGTCTAGAATAATCAGATGAAAATTTATCTACTTTATACGGTGTGTCATTATTTACGTCGCCCATTGCAATATCGGAAGAAACACAAATATCGGTATTATTTGAGGCATCCCCATATCTATCTGCAAATAACATTATTTTTAGACAATAGACGCAGTATAATCCTGTCGTGTTTATCAACGGTTGTGGTAAATAAGATACTGAAATATCATTCACTGTATATTCGCTAATCTCAGTATCACTAAAAATCATCCAATGATGCTCCCACTCTATTTTTACATCTTGTACAATAGGCAACCCAATATAACGCACATCACGATAATCATCATATGCGACTTTACATCTCCCACATACTAAACTAGAATTGCGATGGTGTAATACCGGTTTAACCGTGGTGTTGATTTTTATATTATTAAGCGTTTTTGCCGAATACTGGTCTACATTTAAAATATTTGCGAAATCGGGATTTATCTCCCTTTTATACTCAAAGTCTATTAATGTATTACACAAATTCTGATGTTTTTCAGTTGCTGCGACCAGTTTAAAGCGCGACGGCCAACCGGCTAAATGATAATCGCCCATCAAATCGCGCGATTGTACCATTGAAGCAGATTTGGCATTTGGGCCGGTAATTGCCCGTACACATTTAGTGCAAATAAATTCATTATCCACCCAACCAATAGGTTTGGGTTTATCAAGTTGTTTATCGTACGTATAACGTTTATAGTAGTCATTTTTAGAAATCCATGCATCCATTCTAGATATTATAGTATTATGGCAAACTTTACAATTACCAAATACACACTCACCCGCACGATGAACAAAAGTACACTCTGAAGGTAATAATTGTTTATGTGCCGGACCTATTTCGGGTAATGCAGTAAATACACGGGTATCATAACAATGACATGCCATACACTCCCATGCATTACCCTTACTGCATTTTTCACACCACCATGCAGAATGATCCATACCTAAAACTAATTTAGTTTCACAAATAACATCACAACTATAGCATATGGCATTTAATTGATACGCTACTTCATGTCCACTATCTCTGAGCGTTGTATTGCATGATGCAATTGCGCGGATATCAGTTATGGATAAGTATTGGCAAATTTCATGTAGAATATTATGATGTGATAAGCAGATGTTCATTATTTGGTAATAAATTTCACGTGTATGTGGTTTAATATCTGTCTATGCGGTTATGAGTTTATATCAATTACACGACTATGAGTTTATATCAATAATCGCCCTTTAATAAAATAGAATATAATAATCATTTTTTTACAATACAAAAAATAAAAATTCAATATACGAATTCTAAGACAACGCACTATACAATGACTTAATATCATATCATTATATGTCAATTATATGTCAATTATATGTCAATTATATGTCAATTATATGTCAATTATATGTCAATTATATGTCAATTATATGTCAATTATATGTTCTATTATATGTTCTATTAAATCACTGTAATTTATATCGTGCACTTAATACAAATTATAGTGATTTTTATATTATTGAAGAAGTCAATGCAGTATTGACTTCTTCATATGTTTACGTTACTTTATGATTCTATGATATTAATTATACATTATACTTTGTCTTACATGTCAAATTCATTGAATAATTATATATATTTAGTATTATTATGATTTATTATTATTACTATTACTTATGTAGGTATATTTCTAAGTTAAAATTAAATATAATAAGTGATATAAAACTTAAATTTCGCAATGAATAATCCATCACTTCCACAAGACAATTTAAATAATATGGATGCGGGTGAGGATTTGATAAATAAGATACGTAGCCACTCATCTGCGCATAAAAAAATATATGGTGATAAACATAACGGGTATGCTGAAGACCCAATAACCGGCGTCAGACTAAGGCCAAAAAACATTCATAAAATTAAATGCGGACACCATACAACTAAAAACACATTTAATAAAATGGTACGTAAATCACCTAAAACTTATAGTAAAGATCATAATAGATATGTATTACAATGCGCTGTATGTCGCGATATAATACATATATGTAATTACTAACCTAATTTTATTTAGATAAAAAACTATGTTTATATATAGAATTTTGTATTTTAATACAATTATAAGATGAATATTACCGCGGGTTCTTTACAGAAAAAAGCCAATACAGGGCAAGTACGTGAAGAAATAGATAATATCCTTAAAACATTGGAGGGTATAATTGTTAATGCACATGAACAACGTGCCAGTACGGTTAATCATGAACTACCCACTAATTTTGCAATCTCCAATATGACATTACCGGATGCTCAACGCGTAATTTATAGTAGCGTAATAGAAGAATTAGAAAAAAGACAATTTAATGTTAAAATTAAACTTAATCCCACATCAACATTTATTACAGTTAGTTGGATATCAATGTATGATAAGCAAGAACTAGAACGTATGTCTAAAGTTATCGCTTCTCATTTAACAACAAATCTTAAATAAATTCGCGCATTTTTACCTCTAAATTATATTTTTTAATAACATATAATCAAAAAAATGAATTTTTATACATCAACATATAAATTTATTGATGTATAAAGCTGCGGTTATGGTGGATAGTAACTTTAATATGCGACGTTCACATAGTGATAGCACATTCAATCGCGGTAGTCAACATTATACATATCAGCAACAAAGTACGCGACAGCAAAATACCCAACAGCAAGTACAGCAAAACGCAACACATAATAATTCAGCAGTGAAAACGGAATTATCAATACCCATTTATTTAAACACGCAGATAGGCGGGGGTTCTCATGGAAGTATTTACAAAACTACTATGTTAAACGTGGATGGTGGTGAAATGCAGATTGCAGTCAAATATATCGACCATGCAAATATGTCAACGGGTCGTGTTGAATTAATGGTATTAAAACGTTTATTAAAAATGCCCCATAAAAATATCGTTTCATTTATTGAGGCGCAATATTCACCCACAGATGGGTTATATCTATCTATGGAATTTATTAATGGGGTTGATACATTTACGTTTTTAGACAATAGGCCTGGGTTTAAATTAGATAATGCACAACTTAAACAGTTTGCCCCCCAACTACTTTCTGCGGTATCTCATTTACACTCTGCGGGAATTGCGCATTGTGATATTAAGCCGGAAAATATTATGATTATTGATGGTGCGGACTTCGGTGATTTCGGGACAATATCTATTAAATTAATTGATTTCGGATTAGCGGAAATCGGAGAACCGGGACAAAGTATTCGCACACATCGGGTTAGAGGAAGTCAGCGATATTTTCCACCAGAAATATTTGCTTTATACCAATATGCTAAAAATATTCCTGCAATACGCAAAACGGCGTACAATGAAACATTTGAATCTACGCTTAAAACCGGATTTGATGTAGCGGCCTTAGACGTCTGGGTTGTGGGAATTATGATTTATATTGCAATTATTGGAAGAATGCCCTATAGAAATAAAGATTTTAATAGAGATACACAAAAAGGGTTATTTCCGCCGCTGATTTGGGGTGAACTTTGCGACCATGCATATTGGGAAGTTTGTGTAGATATGTTGGCTATTAATCCACTACACCGCATTACCGCAAATGACGCATTATGTAAAATATCTAATATAAATTTAGAATGATAACACCGACCCACCATGAATATGTAATTTTATTTTTTTTTAAATAGCAGTGATAAAAAATAAAATTACACACGTGAATGTTGAGGAACACACGCTGACATAAAATTATTCGCTATCGGATGGTTTGACCGAGTCATACTTTTTTTGTAATTTTTTAATTTTCTTACTTAGTTGTTTAACCGTAGAATTGCAACTCAATACGATATAAATAACAAATGCAAACATAATTAACATAAGTAAAGTATTAGAATCTATTTCGCCAATACCGCCAACATTATAAGTTCCTGCACCCGATTTCATGCCTTCTTTGTTTGCAGGATTATCTTTATCAGACGCATAGTAGTTAATTACGTTATGCTTAGGACGACATCCCAACGGATCTATTATATCACGCTCTTCACGGTATTGTAAATCCGGGTCATGAAATTTAGGATTCTTACACCACGGGTCAGAAACACCACGTTGCCTCCAGTCCGGCCTTTCATTATTAGAATTGGCGCATCGCAAATCAGCACTAATGTTATATTGTTGTGCGCGGAAAAGGTCTTCGGGTACTCCTAATGACATATCAGGATGATATTCATCATAACCATAATTAACCTCCATTTTTAATTATTTTTAACACACCGCTATATATTATATAGGTTAATGTATTATATAGTAAAAAATTAATTCTATTTAAAAACAAAAACTATATTGGGTATTAGAAAATATAAATATCGTATTGCATTAAGTAGTGTATCAAGTAATACTAGTTGTACAAAATAATAATGAGTACCGAAGACACCAATTGCGAAAATAGTACTAGTATGAATCCTACATTTAAAAAGTCAAATATTTTATTTCTTCGCGGGGTTTATCCAAATCAGTTAGAGACGCTAGAAGAAGAATTTGGCAATCGCTTAATTGAAGAAGCAGGATTGGAAAACAACAGTTATAGCGCATATGCAATGGAAGAAATCACGTACGATAAAATTCCCCCTGTATTCACTAGTATAGAAACATGGCCTAAAACCACAAATATTCACTGTTGGTGTTGTTCAATTGAATTTCCTACCCGCCCTTACTTTATTCCAGAGCGAATTAAAAACCGCAAAGAAGGGGGTGTGGAAATGCTTACACATGGAATATTTTGTTCCGCCAATTGTGCGATTAAATATTTAGATACCGAATATGGACTATTAAATGGTAATTCATCTAATAAATTAGGTAAATGGGACGCGTATCACGGCGTTAAAATTGTCCATAGATTATTTACATCAAAAAGTGTGGAAAAAATAGCACCTAGTCCTCCAAAAATTTTAATGAAACAATACGGTGGGGAATTAACGAAAGCGCAATATCGTGATTTACTTACAAAGTTTGATGAAAATCATACATTAAATAGTTATAAAGTGTCTGATTTTACCTCCTAATATTCATAATATGCCAATCACACACACATTAGATGATTATAAAGTATTTGATTTTGTATCATCACATGGACAACAACTACTACTAAATTTAAGACGGAATACATAATACGTGCATGTTGAAATAATAGTTGCCCAAAACATATACCAAAACGTTTTTCCAATGGGTTGGGGTTCTTCTAAAACAAAATGAAACCATATAGTGGTGTACATAAAAATAACTATTGTAGATAATATTCTATATAAAACCGCTTCTGCCCACAAATTCATAATTATTATGTTATCGCGATTATAATTAACTATTACAGATACAATATATTTTACCGTTAAGTACTAACTTATTTTGTTTAGTATATATCATAATATAAAAGTTATACAATAGTGAAGTAAATAATACATTATCGATGTCTGGGCCACAACAAAATGCGATTAATTATAATAAATTAATAATTGGAGCTATTATCCTTAGTATTTTTATATTTATTGCTATAATTAGCAATAGTGGTGATAGCGATAATGGTAGTAGTAATGGCAGTGGTAGCGGTAATGGTAGTGGTAACGGAAGCAGTGGTAGTGGTGAAATTCTTGAAAATCCTCACCCTGAGCGTACTGGTGGAGAATTACCTTCCACCCCACCGGAAACAGGCTCTAGTACCGGAGGTTCATGCCCACATCCCGGTATGATTGAAGATGACTCCGGTACTTGCGTATGTGGTGGCGGTTTTGAAGCGGACCCAACAGACCCCGGAATGTGTGTATGTAAAAGCGGTTTACAATTAGACCCCGGCGACAGTTCTCGCTGTATACAATCCGGTGGCGGTGTTGGCGGCGGCGAGGTCACTACATATATTAATCAATGCCCCCCATATCATGTTTTAAACGATGATAAAACACAATGTATACCTGTGGGGCTTTCTAATCAAACTACTGCGGAATCAGAAGTTCCCACAGTATATGGGTATCAAGGATTTGCATATAATGGCCCTTATGACGACCAAGTACACTTGGCTAATGTAAACCAAGCTCCTAGCCTTCTTAGTTGTATGACAGAACTTCATCAAGCGCATAAAAATGTAAATTACGGCCCTAGATGGAATATAGGATATTATGGGGCGGGCGATAACCCCGATCTCGGTTGTAAAATGTATATGGCTCCTAATTTTGTTGACATGCAAACCTCATGTGATATGGGTTCGTGCGGTGCGCAATATCAAGATAGTACGTATATGATTACCACAGAACCGCAAAAATATTCCAATGGCGCATTTTTAACACCAACATGGGTTATATATCCGGATGGAACTACCGCACAATCCCCTAATCTTAATGCGTAATTTTAAATATGACACAAAAATATTTTTTTGTTTATAAGTGTTAATATAAAAAATGAATATAATAAGAACAATGAATACAATAGACGTAATTGTTTGTATTGTTTTATTTATTATTTGTGTTGTGTTAGCGGTATTGATTGCAAATACACACACATACTCGCATACTATGTCTCGCGGGGGATACGTAGGCGGGTTTAAAAATAAACCACAGCAGCAAAAAACACTTTCAGTTAGCGACCCTCGCGATGTAGAAAAAAACTTATTATATAGTCCTATAACCCATAACATTGTAAATTACACTACTAAAAATAATAAATATGTATTACCAAATACTGGCAAGCAAATCACCACAGTATTGCAAAACGGCGGCGCATTAGCATTAGGTAATTTAATTGAAGTACTTTCTAAAAGAACAAATAATATAACCGGCTTACTATCATTATTGGGAAAGGCTGGTGAATTAAATGATAGCGAAGTATATGAATTTTTGTCAGACATAAACCCCACAGGTGTTGATGTTTCCGCGGATATGAAACGCGGTGAATCAATGGCCAGGCATTATTACATGCATACTAAACATTCTATAGGGTCGCTACCTTCACAGCCAAAATACTTAGACCTGGGGGGTAAAGAAGGCGGTATAACACTTGCATTTGCCAAACATATTAATGCACGCGGCATACACGTAGTTGAGGTTGACAAATATGACACCCCCGGCATTAATTACCATATCGTGAGTGAAGAAGGCAAAGGCGACTATAAGCTACCATATGATGATGATAGTTTTGATGTTATTAGCGCGTTTATGGTATTACATCATGTGAAAAACCTACCTTCTATGATTAGTGAAGTATTACGCGTCCTTAAACCGGCGGGTAAATTAGTAATAGCCGACCATGATTGCTGGGATGCATTTGACGCTATGTTAATTGACATTGAACACTTAATTTATATGGTAGGAAAAGAGGGTTTTAATGTTAAAAAAGATGAATGGTATATGCGATATTTTAACCGTGGCCAACTTACGCAATTATTATCCCCGCTTAAATTAAATGGCGGTGGTTATGTTAGCGGCGCTAAACCAGAAACAGCGGCAAATCGTAAATTTTGGAGTGTATATAGTATACGTGCAAATAGATAATGCGGCCGGTGGGGTGAAAGATAATGTAAAATTATTTTTTTACAAAAAATGTTTATGGGGTAATGATATATTTATCTAGCCAATTTTGAAAGTTCAATTCATCCTCTTCTGTAATTTCTATTTTATTAAAAATGAGCGGATATTGCAATTTTAGCATTTCCTCAAATAGCGCTTGATTTACTTCATCGCAAATAATATTATTGGCGTTAGTTTCATCTACTTCTTCATCTATCAGTAATTCGGGGTGGTCAAATATAATTTTGTGCAAATAGCGAATAACCGAAACCGTTACAGAATCGTGCAACGACCCTAGTATTTTAACTACGCCTTTCATAAATACATTTATACGCACAAGTTTATCAGGCCGCCCCGGTAATGGGGTAGAGAATTGTACAGATAAACGTGTATCCTGCCTTGTGTAATCAACACTTAGATATTTAATTTCTAATGTATCATCACGACCAATAAACTGATCATCATAATCATGAGCCCAATGTATAACTCTATCATCTATCCATTCTTCATTAAGAACGCCACTTAACCCAAACAAATCAATTAACTGAGTATCCGCCTTTATTAAATCAAACCGGTAATTTTTCATTGAAGGGGCAAACTTCACTAATTCAATTTGCGGTTCATTTACGGGTTTAAGTTTTGCATTTAACATATTAATTATACCCATCAGTTTATCGTAAATATCTGAATATAGCGAAGGCTTAGCGCCCGGTAATTGAATTTCACCATTGCGGAAGATTTTAAATTGATATTTTTTATTATCATGTATAGATTTAGTAATAAATGTGATTTGCGAATTCATACATTTACCCGAACCCTGTACAGCACGTACTTTTCTGGTCTTTTCTTTTTTTTTCCTACCGCGGGTAGTGGTTTTATTTACTTTTTTGGGTTCATCATATTCAGGCGGCTTACAACCAAAATTTGATTTAATACATATAATATCACCGGACGGCTCTAATAATTGAGTTAAACCGGATTCATGATAATTAAAATGACGAATCCGTGCGGCTATTGTAATCATGGTGGATTGTATATCGCGAAATATGGTCATATCTCGAGCGTGAATTAATACATCATCTTGTTTTTCCGGACGTTGAATAATATCTAATTCATCTAAATTTTTATCTAATTCTCTCAGTTCAACCGGAAATTGCTCTGCAGGTTCAATTAAAACATTTTCTTCCTTTTGAATATCCTCGTCGGATGAAGATAAATCAGTATCTAAATAATTGGTTAATAAGTCAGATACAGCCATAATTATTTCACTTTATAGTATTTCTTTAATTGAGAATTTCAAATTTTTTATATTTAATATTGTTATGATGGTGGTTTAATATTGTTATATCGGCGGTTTAATGTTGTGTGTTATTGTATTACATATCCTCAATATCGCGAATATTATTCATTGCACTACTCATTTGGTCATCAGAATATAATGTTTGACTACCAAACTGCTGACGTCGCATTTTACTATGTAAAAACATACTGGGTACAAGCTCAAGCGCAATACGCGTCGTGGACCCAATATTATAATCTTGCATAACCCCGGATACTAAATTAGAAGTATCATACCGCATTCTACGGAGTTTCACATTAACTGTGTTGTGCCACCCGGTTAAGTCCGGGCTGTATCTATTAAACCAAACGCGCTTACCATCAAATATTTCTTCAAGAGCATGTGCGCCAAACATTACGAATTCTTCCGCAAACGAACAATAGCGATTACGGTCATTCTTAAGACGCAGTAATTTATGAATACTATGAACCTCATCTAATGGTGAATGTTCATTAACGTCAGGAATACGCGTTAAATCGGCACCCTCATCCTCAAGAGTAATTCGCAACATATCAATTTGTTCGAGTAATTGCGATTTAGTATCTTCTTCCTTTTCTTTTTCTATTGAAAATGTCTCTGTTGCGTCCGAACCCCGCATATTACCAATAACTGAAGAAATATGGGACTGCCGTTCTTGTTCGTGTGTGCGTTGTTGTAGTTCTGTCGAATACATATTTGAAGTAGCACCACCGCCGTTGCTATTGAATGATGGGCTACCACCACTAAAAGACGAATTATATGAACTGCCAAATGATGAACCAGCACTTCTGGGTTGCGACCCGCCTAATGGGGTTTCGCTGTATAATCTAGAACCGTTAAATGATGCATTATAACTCCCGTCATCATCGTCATCGTCGTCATCATCGTCATCATCATCATCGTCATCGTCATCGTCATCGTCATCATCTTTACCCCCACTAAATGGACTAAAAGAACTTGCGTATGAAGACTGTGATGGTCGCGGTTGATTAGATATGCTACTTAATGAACCATTAAATATACTATCTGACGGACTACTTGACCCATCACTTATTGATTCACTAATTCCATTTTTTCCCGTATTACTGTCATTCACATCATCAAATGAAATATTTAAATCTTGTGCGAATTTTTTTAATTCATCGTTAAATGCTTCTTCGGGGTCCTGTGAAGGTTTGGTAATTAATCCTCCGGTTAGCATATTTTTTTCGAGTTCTGCAAAATTTACATCAGATTTAACATTTTGTGGATTTACTACCTTACTAATACCGGTTAAAATATTGGGATCATCCATCTTTTATTAATGTTTAGATACGTGTTATGTTCAATAATATTAATTAATAAAGTATATAAATGGATACTCCTATTTCTAATTAGAATAACTACATATACTTTATTAATAAAAACAAACATAAAGTACCCGAGATGAAAATTCTAAGCTATGATTGTGCAAATAAATCATTAGGATATACTTTATTTACAGTATGTGTGGATGATATTGCGCAAAAGTATTTGCCAATTGGTAAACCTTCACCTGAAAAAATTCATGACATGATTAGGAAAGACGTCGGAGGATTGAAAAATTTAATCACCATCGAATCATGTGGCGTCATTAATTTATTTGAGGAAATGGTAAAAAATACTAACATTATTTATCGTACTAAAAAGTTAAGAGATGCATTAGATGCCGCGGGTTTCGGTCAGATGAATGATATTGATGCGGTAGTTGTTGAATACCAATACACACCGGGCTCCCCCAGTAGAGAGGTTAGCGATATGTTATTGATGTACTATAGTAATTTTAATATTAATTTATTCTTTCCATCCGCCCGGAAAAAAGTTCATTTTAGCGACGATATTTCATATGCCGAATTTAGTGTAAAATATAAGAAATCGTATGATGCGAATAAAGCACATTCAATCGCAAATTGTAACTATTTGGCCGGCGTTTTAGAATTAACCGAATTTCAAACATGTATGAGTGAATTGCCCACGTCAAATCGCGATGATTTAGCCGAAAGTTTACTAAATGCATGGGTATGGTTGATTAAAAATGCGGTCTGTGTTAATATGCAATTGCTACATGTTGCAAGAGTTAATAGTGAGCGTGAAGCCAAGTTATTGGCAAAGGAGGAGGCGCGTGAAGCCAAGTTATTGGCAAAGGGCGAAGCACGTGAAGCCAAGTTATTGGCAAAGGGCGAAGCACGTGAAGCCAAGTTATTGGCAAAGGGCGAAGCACGTGAAGCCAAGTTATTGGCAAAGCAAAAAATATAACTATTGAATATTAATTACTAAATTTATACATTGCTTATTTAAATAACGTCCTGCTTAATTAGAACATCAGCAACCATATATAACATTACTAAAATAACACCTTGTATCACAACACCATAACTAGTGGGCGACTTAAAATCATACGCATTATCAATCTTCTCTAACACGCGAACCATAAATACATCAGAATTAACCAATAGAAATAGTAAAAACAATATAAATATTAATTTATAGTTAAAACTACATATCATATCCTTTGCCATTCCAGCAAAGTCATCTGGGCGATTTTTTTTAGAAATAGTAATTGGAGTTGAATCCGACATTATTATATCTTATTATTATATCTTATTATTATATATTTATATATAAGTATATAAAATGTTATAGCGTTATAACGTTATATTATACTATCACAATAATAAATATTTATATATCAAAATCACGCTATAACATTATATCAAAATCACGCTATAACACAACACACTACATCAAAATCACAACACACTACATCAATGACCGATATATATGCAATTTTAGATAATATACAGCATGCGTATTCTACCGGTGTGCCATCTGAAATATTTCAATGTATCATACAACAATTTACAGATTATACTAAAAGTCAAATAGGATTTTTGGCTACATCATGTGAAATTAATGGAAGTCCGCGATTAAGACTTAGGGCATGGGTTGGTGTGGAATTAAACGATGAGATTGACTGTAAGATAAAAGAAGTTCTACCGGCACCCGAATTAAATGATTCTACATCATCCAATCTTACATATAATTCTGAAGATGAAGAGCAGTATTTTCATGAGCAAAATTCATTAATTAAAAAAATATTTAAAACCAAACACTATGTTATCGATAACCATATTTCTATTGAAGACCAAAACATACCAAGTGGTCACCCGCAAGTGGTACGTTTTATGGGATTACCTCTAAAAATTAGAGATCGCGTGGTAGGCATTATAGGTTTGGGAAATCGCACAAAACGCTATCGTTCTAAAATGACACAAGAACTGTCTTCGGTATTAGTTTATAGTGCTATCACGGTGGGTTGTATATTGCGAGAACGTAAGTTTTTAAATGTCAAATCTAAATATAAACAATTGCGTGATGTACAAAAATTATCTACAGCCCGTTATCGTGCAGTTGTTGATAATGCAATTGATGCCATTATTATTATGGATAGTAGTGGTGTGATAGAGCACTTTAATGAATCTGCTGCGCGTTTATTTGGTTGGGCTCCCGGTGAATTAGTGGGGCAAAATATTACCACGCTAATGCCCATTCAATACGCAAAACAGCATGCGGAATTACTGGAAAACACGCAAGACATGTTAAAATGCACTACTGAGGCACATGGTTCGCGTCGTTCGCAGATGATAAGGAAAGATAAAACCGATATTTTTGTAGATGTAAGTATTTTTAACATAGATGACGCATCATATGGTGCAATTATTCGCGACGCGGAAGACGCGATAAAACGCGAAAAAGAAGTGCAACGCGGCGCTGAAGAAAAAAGCAGGTTTCTCGCAAACATGTCTCATGAAATTCGCACACCGCTTAACGGGATTTTGGGTATGACGACATTATTATCTAAAACAACACTAAACACAGCACAAAGCGAATATTTATCTATTATTAAACAATCAGGTGAAAATTTAATGATTATTATCAATGATATTTTAGATATGAGTAAATTAGAGGCCAATAAGTTATCTATAAATATTGAGCCAATATCTATACAAAGTTGCGTTGAAAATGTATTTGATATATTATCATCACGGGCGGAGGAGAAGAAATTAGAATTTAATTATCAACTTGATAGTAATATTCCCGAGTCATTACTTGGCGATCAGCACCGCATAACGCAAATTTTGATTAATCTACTTACAAATGCAATTAAATTTACAGAAAAAGGCAGCGTGAAACTTAATGTGGGGGTGAAAGATATTGAGCAAAATAATCAGAATGAATCGCGGATTTTCACATTTGTGTTTTCAATTATTGATACCGGTATTGGTATATCCAAAGAATCACAAAATAAATTATTTCAGCCATTCACGCAGGTTGACCAAACAAATACGCGGGTTTATCAAGGCAGTGGTTTAGGATTAGCAATTTCTAAGCAGTTAGCGAAATTAATGCAAGGGGATGTGTGGATTCATAAAAGTAAAGAAAAGGCGGGTACTACTTTTAAGTTCTCCATTCAATTAACAGAAAACACGCATTTTATATCTGAAAAATCACTTTCACGACTTAAGGGTAAAAAAATATTAGTGGTGGACGATAATCAAACAAATATATTATGGCTGTGTGGAGTTTTAATATCGTGGGGTATGGAACCGATATCTTGCACTTCAGCTGAAGTGGCAATGATTTATATACGAAATAATTATCAGTTTGATTTAGGATTGATAGATATTTGCATGCCTAAAACAGGAGGGATGGAGTTGGCCGCTAAAATACACGATGAGCAAGACATTCCGCTTATTGCCGTTAGTTCTATCAGTGTGTTGGATGTGGATTTAACTCATTTTAAAAATATAATTGCTAAGCCGGTTGGCGAACAAAAATTATATAAAGTAATAATGGATGTGCTTTCTGATACCTCGGGTGATTTAGAACAAAAAAATATAAGTAGCCCAACAATCAGACAGCATAATGAGACCAGCCCTAATGGTAAAATTAATATATTGGTTGCCGAAGATAATGATGCAAATCAAAAAGTCATTTCGGGTATGCTACAATATTTAGGTTATAAAAATATTACTATTGTTAACAATGGGGAGTGTGTGGTATCTCAGGCACTATCTACACGATACGATGTAATATTGATGGATATTAAAATGCCAATTATGAACGGATATGAAGCCGCCAAAATAATAAATAAAAAATTAACACCTAGACCCCCTATAATCGCGCTTACCGCTAACGCTATGAAAGGCGCAAGAGAGGATTATTTATATAAAGGGTATATGGATGAATATATAACAAAGCCAATAGATATTAATGAATTAAGTAAAAAAATTGGACAAATTGTTGGTTAGTCCATTGTGTAAAACCCGCCATATAGTATAACCACAAAACCTACCGCATAGTATACCGCGCAAGTTCATATTGTATTTTTTTATCAATCTTAGGCGAGCGCAGTGTTGTTCCACGGGTTATTGTACGACGCCCCATTTCTTCGTCCATCATGGTATCGGAACTAAAATCCGCACTACTACACTCATTTAATGCCGCGCGGTCATCTCTAGAATTATTACTGCCGTTAGGTGATTCTTTTTTAATATCTATCTGCTTAAGGTCGCCCGGATGCATAAATTTAATATTTCTAAACTTAACTAAATATTCCTCCCGTATATTATCATCCATACCCGGACTGCTAAGCAACAATGTGTCAAATTTTTCGGTTATCCAATTAATGTAGTCTTTGGCGTTTTCACGGTCTCTGCGATATAACGCTAACTGTCTTTGCACACTGTGATATACTTCTGAATATTTGGAACCGGCTAGGCGGTGCGCCGATGCACGTTCTGGGTATTTGCGATTTTGATGAATTGCGCGCACAACCGCAGTCATATAAATAATAATACCCGTTACGAGCGTAACCAATGATAAGTCTTGACAATCATTCAATGTAGTAAATACACTTGTACCGGTAAGAATACTAAGAATAATTTCAACATTAGAGTATCGTGTATCCCAGTCGGTTAAATATGATGCATTACGGTTATGCATCCACACATAGCCCTGTGCTTTTTCACCGATTTCGGCGGCGATAATTTCAGTTTCTGTACTCCACGAATTATTATTTTCTATTTTTTGGGATTTAATATTTAGTTGTTTTTCTTTTTCAGAAAGTAATTTTTGAAATCGCAAATCCGCATATGCGGGACTCCTATGCGAACCCAAACTGTGTGCCGATCTATTTTTTCTAACACGCCGGTGGTGTCTATGTTTTATTGGATTATCACCGGTATTGCCTAAATCTTGGAATGGAAGAGACGGTGATTGTTGCGGAATATTGCCGGTGTCCTTTAAATTATAAAATGGGGGAGTCGGGGCCTGTCTTGGGATATCACCATCGCTGTGAATATTATCATGTATGTCAGAATTACTATCTGTGAGTTTGTTGTTTTTTATACGTACACTGTCTACTGTGTGAGTGGTGGATGACTCACTATTAAAATCACTCATGATAAAATATTAGTTTAACTTATTTTCATATAACATATTTATAAACATATTGTTTTTTTAATGCGATATATTTTATAATATGTGTGGTGTGGTTGATAAAAAAAATAAACACACATCACACATCACACATACGCATACACACACATACACATACGCATACACATATACATACGCATACACATATACATGCACACACATACATACACACACATACGCATACACACACATACACATACGCATACACACATACATATCACGCTTAAGGGTCTATGGGGGTGAACTTGAAGCGGTAATAGTCCTCATAGCAGCCCGGCCTGCTGTCGCACTCCACCGACACGACCCCTTTGAATTTCTTTCCCGACGAGCGTTTGTTGAACTCCCGGAGATAGATGTTCAAGCATTTCTCGATAACCGGGGTTGCATCCCGGTTGTGGATGTAGGCTTTGGCGAACTTGTCCTCCACATATCTGCCATCTTTAGATAGTGAAATTGTCATTTTCCCGGCGTAGAGAAGAAACTCTTTACGTATCAACGCCTCCAATGTCTCACGTTCTTTGGCAAGCTTGGTGTTTGCATCATCGATGATTTGGCCAATAACCTTCTCAAAATCGCATTCAGCAACAGGACCCGGTTTGCTCATGATTAAGCAGTTTTTATATTTAGACAAAAAAAAATTCATTTTTTTATTCAAACAGCCTAAGACTATTTTTATATGAGTGATAAATACTATAAAAACATCACAATCACTTAATATATTTAATTTACCTGACATCTAGGACAACCGGGGCATAATGTACAGTTTGGGCATAAATCGCATGATTGCGCGGGTGCGCCTTCTGCCACACGGAATGTGTGTGTGGTCGACGGGCGAATGGTTTGTTGAATGATTCCCCCGGCAACCGGACTACGTTGAATGCGCGTTTTTGATGAGGGTGCTAACGGGGCAACTACCGTATCTGGCAGACCATACGGTCCGCTATATCCACCCGCCCCATCACCCGCGCCTACAAATCGGATATTGGCACTTTCTTGTTTATTACGTATAACCGCATAACCGATGATAATTGTAAATACCACAATTACAGATAGGAATAGGACTGAAAAGAAAATAATTGATCGTATATTATTCTTAATGGTGCTTTTGAGGTCTTCCGGCAATAAGTTCATCTCTAATTTAGGGTTATCTAATGTTATTACGGGTCTTGCCTTATGTTCTAATATATTATTAATTATATAAAAAATATATTTTACTTTAACATAACCATTATTCCGGTTTTGTAGTTAAAAGTCGGTAAATCGTAATATCTTCATTAGGGTGCCTTTCAAATTGAAATGAATTGAGAATGTTGTTGGAGAATATACCACCTATAAGATATTTTTCTTTCACCGGATTAAGTATATCATTTATAAGTATATCCAATAACTCGTCTAAGTTTCCATTAATAACTAATTTTTTGCCTTGGCAGTAATCGGCGGCGCCATATTCACAAGGAATATAAATATTAGGAAACTTAATATTAGTTAAATCTATATCTTTTTTAACAACAAGTTTATTAATTACCTCACTCAACTTATCTCGCGCGGCTTTTCGCGGTAAACTTTTAATTGCAATAAGTGTGGATTTATCAAAGTTGTATTTTGTGTCATTTATTATATCAAGTAATGCAGTTTTAGATGCCCCAGTGTTTAAATATTGTGAAATCTGCCTAATTATTGTTATTAAGTCTTCATTATGCGCAGCCAATACTAACTTAATATTACTATAAAACTCTGTTAAATCATGTTTAAAGTCAGTCTGTTTTATTAGATCATCAATACTATTGCGGATTTTAGTCCCCCGCTCTTTTTCTAAGTAATTCACTAATTCCATAACCAATAATTGGTATGAATAGTTAGTGTATAAACTTTCACCTAATAATTTAGTGCGATTATCATCGGCTATCGGTTCATTAGATAAAATTGCACTATTAAGCGCGTATATATCGTAATTGATTTTTTTAACACCTACACGCCAATTATTACATACCGCAGGCAATTTACTACACGGCGCATAATAATAAATAAGTTTTTGATTGGTAATAAATCCACTATAACTTCCGTTATACAATAAATGCTTATCTACAATAATTTTTTGATATAAATTTGTATCTTCGGGGCGATTTTTACCAAGAATGCGACACGATATATTTTCTATATACGCGTTCATGTCATTGATGTAATTAATAAGAACTTTAGGTGTATTAGTGATGGTGGTGGGATTAACGGGCTTAAAGTCTATTGCTATATTAGTACCGATATACGCCGAGTATTTAATGGGTACTATTAATTCGCATTTTTTAATTAATAATCCCACGCTATAACACAAGTTGCGACGATTTATATACAGTGTTTTTAGTGAATATGCCGGATTTGCCTTAATAAATTTATTAATAAATTCAAGACTAATCATTTTATTAACTTCCCTACGTTCTCTACCGCCTCCCATAACCATGTTATATAACACTTTAATAATTTTAGCATCGTATATAAAAGTTTTACATTTTGGTTTGAGAGTTTTAAAGAATTCGGCTTCATTAATCGTGTATATAGGATAATATGAATTGCGCTTTTTCAATACTATTAAATATCTTTCATTATGCACATCCAGATTACTCATATATGACATATCGTTTTTAAGCCTATCTGAAATAATCAGTTGAGTAGTTTCGCCTCCCCCACTTTCATCCACAAACGTGAAGGTGTATATTTTATATAAAATCGCACCAAAGTATATAAATAGTTCATTCCATAATGGAAATAATATCGGGGTCGGCGGCAAGTCCTCGCCAAATAATAGTTTAATATATGAAACTAAATGCTTCATTGATTTAAAATATTTAGGTAGTTTATTGCCTACTGCGGAATAAAATATCATCTGGTTTTCCGGACGTAGTAATTTTGCGCAAATCCCGCGTATCAATTCATCCACCGATAAGCCTAACGCGTCGGCCAAACAATAAATAAAACCCACATTTTGCTCATTTAATGTATGTTGCATTATGCCCATAACATAATACGCAATTTTAGTTCGCGGTTGTTTGCGTTGCAACGCCGTTTCTTCAATAACATCAATAGAATTAAAGAATAACTCATTAATGTATGTATTAGGAAGTTTAGATAGGCGATTAGGTAAAAGTTCTTTACCATAAGCCATAACATAACGTGAGTGTTCGTCTTCTTTCACAGACAACGCCTTATCCGAATAAACACGATTAGATAAACAGATATCAACAATCTGCGCTTTTTTAGATTCGGGGGCAGATAATTTCTTTTTACAACATGGCATACAATATCCTTTAGGATGAATATCAACCTTAAATGTAATGTGAGGATTTCTTTTATTACCGCTGCATGAATAATAAGCGGGTTTATTAGTTGTAAAATTATGATATTGTATTAACTTTTTACGGTTTGCCGCATTCATCTTACTAACTTCATCTTCGGTATAGACATCGGGTTGAAATTTCTTTTGACATTTAATAGAATATTTGTCTGCAATCCCATATTTTTTAAGATTAAATAATTCAGGGTCATACTCTTGCAATTTGCGGATTTTTTTAACACTACTGGTTGTCGTCTCTACTGATTTTGTAAATTCTTTTTCATTTTGCAGTTTAGTTAGAAAAACGGATAGGTATAACAAGAATAATTTAAACTCAGATTTCCAAATACCACGCACTTCAAACTTAACATCGGCGGTACGGTGATAAATTCGCACTTTTCTTCCACCAAATAACATTTCCCATTTTTGCTTAATTGCGCCGTTTGATAAATGCGAATATTGATTTCTAATAATATCTTCATTAGAACGATTAGTGACGTCTGCAACACGCGCAGTATCAAATAAATACATACCCTTTTGCATTAAAAATTCATACTCACCGGTATTTTTAAGACCCGTAATATTAATCATTCCTGCGGTTTGATAAGACTGCCATGCCGATCGTAGTGTTTTATATGAGTGTGGGAGAATTATTTTTTTCCAATACACATTCGCATCAATGGACTGATAAGTAATATTATTATTGGTCAGTAGCGGAAATCCGCATTCACCCGTTCCGAATACATAACGTGTCATTTTATTGATAACTTGAGAAAGCAGTTTATTAACGTATTTTATAATGATTTTTTTAACATCGTCAAAGTCAAATCCGTCTTCTTCATTCCAGTTAGTGATAACCATATATCTACCGTCGGATTGTATATTGAGAAATATAATACGTGTTTGTTTAACTTCTAGTGATTCCCCACTTGCTTTTTGCTGCGTGCTTTTAACATCCGAAACATTTATTGCTACTATTACCCCGGTTTTAATACCATGTGGAAACGTAATGGGTTGTGAACCGTTAGTCTTTTTTATCATTTGATATGAATTATGTGCGATTTCGGCATAATATTGCACTTCCGGGTATTCATCCGATGTAATAAGTTTATCAAATAAATTACGCAAATTAATTGATTGATATTTCGAATTATTTATAACTTTCATATGTGTGATTGCGAGTTGAAGTTTTAATGATTTTATCAGTCCTATAAGTTCGGATGCGTCAATCTCACCATGATGTGGTTTTAATATACGTTTATACTGACGGTAGTTTTCATTAAGAAGTTTAGCTTGTTGTTCATATCTTGACATTAATAATGAAAGCGGCGGTGCTAAGTCTGGATAGCGATGCAGTAGTTCTATTTCATTATTAATATATACATTAAACACATCCCGGGTTAATTGTGGCCAATATTTAATAACAAACCCATAGTATATTAATTCTATTTGATATATATCATTTAAAAGTTGCTGATATTGTGATTTATATTTTTGAATAAATGATGCGATATCTACAACGTATATAATATGGTCAGTTATGCAATTACCAATTAATCTAAAATCATCAAATGCCGTAACAGAAAGATGTTCACGATTCTCATATAATTGTTTATCAACATTTACATTTAAAACCATATCAGAGGTATTAGTGAGATTGCGGATATCGGTATTATGAATTCCTATATTGCTAGTAAGTTGGTAAGGTGTCTGATGTCGGCCATTAGTAAAGTAAAATACATGTGCGCGATAACTTGGAATAGTAGTTGCAATATGTATTTTATCTTTAATTTCCGATATTTTATCTTCAGGAAAAATATCAACATCAATTATTTCTATTCCTGAAGTAAATTCTCTAACTTTTATTGCTTCTGAAACATCATCTAATGATGCAATCTCACTAAATTCTAAATCTTTATCTGTAATTTGTATTTCATCAAATACCTGGCTTGTGCGCACTGAATCATCTGCATCTGATTTAGTACGCGTTCCTTCATTCATAATGTCAGACATATCTATTATATCCATTATATCATCCGGCACGTTATCGCCGCCTTGATACATATCTATTAGTTCGGCGGGTGGTTCATCGACCCCGCCTGTTGCGACCGCGCGTTCACCCATAATATTTAAACCCAATCTCTTTTGCCACTGTGCCCCAAAATATTCACGTAGTGATTTTGCATCTTTGGCGCTTTTAGAATTAACATAGTCTGTTGCTGCGTTTCTTACGTATTTGGGTATACACTGCCCCAAACAAACATATGTAAATACTGATTTATTATTTACTGGGTCATAGACTACTATCTTAAGGGGGTTTTTAACAAAATCGTTTTCCATGATATCTATTATTATGTTTTATAAATGAAATAAAGTTATTATGGTAGCACTGAAATAAAGTTATTATGGTAGCACTGAGATATCTGTTATTATGGTAGCACTGAGATATCTATTATATTATGAATACTTTTATTTTTTAGTCAAGGATAAATTGATGATGTATAATATACTTAATCATAAATTGAATATTTTACTACGCAATAACACTTATAATTAAAATGAATGCTGAACGACAATTTGCCGTATTTTTACTTATTGTAATTGTACTGATTTTATTTTATACACAATATTGGGTAAATCGCGACATGGTTATTATAGAATTAGAAGGGTATAAATATAAAGTTCATGGAAAATATGAAGATTGTTATCAGGCGGCCGTGATGCTTCATCGTTGTAATAAATTTAGTATGCGGTTTTTACGTCATCTCAATCGCAAATATACCATACACGAGCCTGGCCGGCCTAAAGAATCCGCAGGTCGCATTTTATTAAACTATAACCCGGAAAGACTAATTGAGAGTGTCGCTAACGGTAAAGATACCGCGTATACTATTAATAAAGGGGAGCGTATGCATATGTGTGTAAGATCAGCAGAAGATGGTTCTCTACATGACATAGAAATTTGTAAATTTATTATTTTACACGAACTGGCGCATATCGGTAATAAAAAATGGGGTCATGATGTAGATTATTGGGAAACTTTTAAATGGGTACTACATGAAGCATACACAAGCGGATTGTTCCAGCCTGTGGATTATTCACTTCATCCTATTGTGTGGTGTAGTATGAAAGTAAATTATAATCCATATTACGACAATAGAGTAAAAAATATATGGGAAACTACGGATGCGGGCGGCAGATTACAATAATAATATGATATTATAGATTATTTGTAAAAACATTGCATTATTATTAAAATATTTTTTTATATAAAAGAGGCAACACATATACGTATATACGACATAATAAAATTACATATTTTGTCTATTTTATAACCAAAAAATTGAATATATAATATTGAAATTATATCTCATTATTAAGATTGATACGTTTAGTCAGATTAAATTTATAACGATGGTGGATAACGATTTCCATGGTAAATTGATTAAACATACTGATTATAATTTATATCCTAAAAGACGTGATTTTACACAGCAATTATATCGTAATGACAACATACATAAATCTGTTTCTACATCGATAAATAAATTGGGTAAAGTTCCTAATGCAAAAGTATTATTCTTACCTAACGATATTCGTGCAATGGATACTAATTTTGTGTATAATATCTATATGTTTGGCATATTAATGGATGGAAGTAAAACACTTGTTATTCTTAAAGACGTGCCTGTTTATTTAGATATCCGATATCCTAAGTTAGTTACGGAAAGTAAGAATTTTGATGATGCTGAATCGCAATTTATAGGAAAAATTAGAGAAGAGTATCTTAAAAACGAACATGGTTATAGCATACATAGTAGTTTAAAAACCGTTTACGGGTACCCACTTAAAGGATTTAATACAAAAAAAGTACCATATTTACGTGTATGTTTTGATAATATCCGCAATCGCGGCATTGCGTTAAGTAAATTGCAAAAATATGGAGTTGAACATAAAGATAATTGTTCAGCACCATACGAACTAACATCTAATGATAATGGCGGAAGTTATCATAATAAAATTCAACGTGATTATAAATATTACCCTTGTGGTTGGAATTATTTCACAAAGGCGGTTATTCCTAAATCCAATAATATTGCTAATAATTGCGAATACGTGTTTGAAGTTAGTGTGAAGGATTTTAAAGCATATGATTTAACCCCCATTGACATGCTAACCCCGCGTGTTGGTGATGATGAAGCCGAAATTGAACGACGCGCAACACGCAATATTGAAATTAAACAAGAAAACACGCGACGAGAAACTGTTAAATCTAAAATCGGACATATCCTTGATAAAGACCGCACGATGGTGGCTGCGTGGGATATTGAAACATGGAGCGACACATTCACTTCTGCAAAATTCACAAATGTTAATCAATTTACGGTATTTATGGTTTGTATAACTTTTCACTGGCATTTCACCGATAACGCTCTTGTGAAAGTGTGTTTAGTCGATAAGCCGACTAATCCTTCAGATGAATGGTTGACTATAGTATGTGAAAATGAATATGGTGTATTGCTGGCGTTTATTGAATTGCTCTCAAGAATGTCGCCTGATTTAATGTGCGCATTTAATGGTGGTAATTTTGATTGGAATTGCATGAACATTAAACTAAAACATTATAAAACGCAAACAAAAGAGGCTTCATTAATGGATTTGTTCATAACAAAAATGAGTTGTATCGAACTTAACCAATGGCAAAAACGCCGTTATAAAACAGATAAATCTGTTAAAATAAAAATATCTGCGGACCAACCTGATTATGAAATGACTATTTGCGATTTACCGGGCATGATTGACACTGATGTTATGCCGGTATTTAAGCAATTATACCCGCGAAGCGAGATTGGGCGATTCCAAGGCTTAAATTTCTTTGCACAAAAAAATAATTTAGGTGGAAAAGAAGATATGCCATATAAGGTTATGTTTGCTATTTACGAAGGCAAAAAAGTATTAGAATACGACGCCAAACGCGAACGCGTTATTAGTTCGCGTGATGCAACACCAGAAGAAAATCTCAAAGATATGTGCGAAGTTGCGCGATATTGCGTAAAGGATGCGTTGCTTTGTCAACAATTATATGCAATCCGCTCTGTAATTCCAGATAAACGGGAGTTATCTAATATGAGTAGAACTACTATATACGAGAGTTTCTATCTAGCCGGTGGTTCTAAAGTACTTAATACTCTCGGTTATTACTGTAATTGGTATGATGAACAAGAAGATATTAAATTTGATATCATGTTTGATAACCACCACCATCAAAAAAAGAATATTAGTTATCCCGGCGGGTATGTTCCCGAACCCATTAAAGGGTTAGAGGCAGATTTACCTATCACAGGTTTAGATTTTGCATCCCTATATCCCTCATTACAAATGACATATAATTTCTCACCAGATAAAACTGTAAAAGACCCAAAATTGGCAGAGAAACTTAAAGAAGAGGGATATCAATTGCATCCCGTTAGCGTGCCACTTACAACACGCACCACCGATATCGCAGGAACAACTACAGAAAAAATTACAGATGAAGTTGGTTGGATGGTGCGACATTGCGAACATAAACCACCATCCGAACGATTGCCGGGTGAGCATATGGGTATTATTCCATATATTTTGCGAAAGTTATTTGCCGACCGCAATAAGGATAAGCAAGAAAAAGTTCAACTAAGTATGATTAAAGAAAAGATGGAGGTTGAAGGTAAAGACGACACAGAAGAATTTAAAGATGTGTTATTCCGACTTGATATGACCGACACTAAACAAAAAGCCAAGAAGATTATTATGAACATATTCTATGGTAAAGCCGGCGACTCTAGTTCGTCTATTTTTGAAATTTTAGTATCGGGCGGTATCACAAGTATGGGTCAATATAATATTAAAAAGGTCGGGCAGTTTGCAGTAGAACAAGGTTGTATTCTTAAATATGGGGATACTGATTCAGTTTATGTATCGTGTCCGCAAAACACATACACCGAACTCGACGCTAAATACGCCGATATGTTAAAAAGCACTGACACTTCCGGTGATGAATATAAAACCGCAAAATTAAAATATCATGAAGAAAAAGTGCATCTAACAATGCGCTGCATTGCCGCCATCCGCGATGATGTTAATGCGATGTTAATTGTGGATAACGGGACTAAATATCTCAAGGTTGCGTATGAAGAGGTGCTTCATCCTGTAGTATTTACTGGTAAGAAAAAATACTTTGGTATTGCACACGAAGGCGAACCTAAATTTGTAGATGTTAAATCGCTCGGCGATATCTTTATTCGTGGTGTTGACATTATCAAACAGGGTCAAACTGAGCTTGCGCGAAAGGTGGGGTTTGAAATCATACGCGATATTTGCAGTATTTATAATACTAAAACCCTCATGGAACTTGTGAAAGAAAAAATCAAAGAGATTTACACAATTGACTGGGATGTGAAATATTTCGTACAGAAACTTAAATACCGCCCCGATAAAAATAATGTAAGAGTTCATACATTTGTCAGACGTATGAAAGAAGAACGTGCTAGATATGAAGACGATCCGGTTATGAGGGAGTTATTCCCAATTCCTAATGCTGGAGAACCATTTGAATGTGTTGTTGTTAAGAAACATGCTAAATTTGCCGATGATTTTTCACGAACAAAGTTAGGTGTTGGTGACCAGATGGAATACATGGATACATACACACATAGTCAAAACACATCATACCCGATGCAGATTGATTTAGATTATTATATTAAAGGAGCCATCATTGGATTGTTTTCGCGATTTGTATCGTATTATCCCGACTTTCAGTCGGCTACTGATGCAGAAATGATTAGTAAAGCATCTAAATATGTAAGTGCGTTATGTAAAGAGGCGCAATTAAACGATGAAAGTTTTGATTCGGAGGCATTACTGGCAGTTAGAACCCGGCAACGTAGTTTATTTAATAATACAAAAACCAAATTTAATAAATTTGTTCAAAATAATATTTGTGGAGGGTTTACTGTTCTACAAGATTATGATAGAGTTCTGAATAAAACAAAAAATCCGCATATCACATCCGAATTATATCGTTGCATTAAAGAACGGGCCATTAAGCAGGCAGAACAAATAGTTCCTATTGTATACGGCATAAACACCATTAAAGAATTAATGCGTATACATGAGACGGATGATGATGATGATGACGTATTTGAATTACTATCTGAAGAATTTTCAGAACTATCACGTGAGCTACAACTTAAGGTTATACGATTAGTGAAATCAGAGATGCCGCCTACAAATTTAGTAAGACTAAATAAGTTATATGGGAAAACGGGCTATATTCGGCGATATCGCGAAAAATACTTTGAAGCGCAGATGATACCGATGGGTAGAGAATTGGGTATGTATCAAAAGCCGCTTTCTGAAATTTCAGAAATTCGCTCAAAGTCTATTTCACAACTTATTAATGATTGTAATATTGAAAAAGATAATAATCAAGTTATAACTGCTAATATTGACATTGAGCGAGTAGTGCGGTTGGATAAAGAACATTTACGTGTTCTTAATAGGATTACCGCCATTAATGCTAAAATGTTAACTTTGTGTGCGTTATCTAGAAAAGATGAATTGTTAAGTGATGCATTATCTATTAAGTTGAAGCAGGTTGACGTTCAGAAATTCATTCAAAACGATTCCGTTGTTATTGAGACCTCGGAATTGGGTAAATTAGAAGATATAAATTTTGATTGTGATTTATAGTAATGTTGTATAGTATTGCAATATGCTTTAATTCACAACATAATTATTTTTTAACATACAGCACCGCCTATTAAAAAATGAAATTATAATATCATCTATACAGTAAACAACAGACAACCGAATACCATTTAGCATAATTAATGGATACATTGCAGTTTAGTATTGAGATGGATACCACGAATACGGCGACCCATAATCATAGTACTGCGATTCCCAACCGCACTATTAATATTCCTAATCATAGTACTGCGATTCCTAACCACACTATTAATATTCCTAATCATAGTACTGCGATTCCCAACCGCACTATTAATATTCCTAATCATAATACTGCGACCCCTAACCGCACTATTAATACCCCTCCAATTATACACAATCATACACGTGAAGAGTGGGAAACACATTTATGTGAATCTGAGGGTTGCCGTGCCGAACTATCATCACCAAATGGCGAGTTGCGTATATGTTTATACCATCGTTATAAAAATAATGGTAAAAATTTATGGGATGAATTAGGTATTGAACATGAGCCAAAATAGTGTTTTCAATCATGGGTCATTATAGTATTTTTTACAATTAAAAAACACTTTACAATATAGCATAACAAGATATGATTAATTATTTTTTATTTTATTATACATGTAAAAATCTTATGTGCTTATATATACATTAATCTCAATAATATAGATTTAAACTTAAACAATGGAGGCTATTCAAACAATTTTAATTGTAGTTATTACGCTACTTCTAGTAGCCATATGCGATACTCAAATGCGCCGCCGTGCAGGTAAGGCGCCCAGTGAATCTGTAATTCCTATTGCGCGACCCGCTGAAGATATGTCCCCTAAGAGTGCGATGAAACTGCTTGAAGATAAGACTAAAAACCCAGAGGCATATGCCCAAGCCGAACAAATGGAGGGATTTTCCGTATGTAAAGATCCGGATGAGGTAAGCAAAATGCTTGATTGCGTATGTGGCGATGACCCCGCTACCACATTTGCCCAATTCGACTACGGAAAGCCGGGTCTTGACTACAAGGCGTTCGTGACGTCGCAGGCTGTTGATGCTGCGGTTATTCATAACCACCTTCAGTTTGTACACGGCCCCAATGGCTATTATTCAACCGGTCGCACATATTCGCCGGATTCGCATGAATCATACGACCCCATCCCGTGGTCTGGTCTTCGCCGCCCCGAATACGTTGTTCAGTGCAACCCCACTCAGGTGCCGGATACCAACCTCGACCTTTACAAGCGCAACCGCCAATTCTGCTTCCAGACGTAATTTTCATTCTTGCGTTTGTATCACCCGCAAAAACATGTATATCAAAATTACTAAAGAACAGAATGAAAATTCTTAGATTAGATAAAAACATAAAAATTATTTTTTATGTATGGTTTGATTAATCGGATGTAGTAAATTTATTAATTTAGATAAAAAATATAGTAATTTTGGCCGTATATCATGAAAATATAATTATCAATTAAACAATTAAATCAAAATAAATAGATACTCGGTAAAAAGAATTTGAGTAAAATGGCGCATAGGTGGCCTGTAATAGGCCGGCAGCACTATAAGGATGACAATTGCAAACTTAGTATAGTTAAATTAGATACTTTTGTGGGGTATATAAATAACGGTACGATTGTTATTCCGGATTTTCAACGCGATCAGGACGAAGACAAAATTGAAGAAATAGTTAGCACTTATAAAGACAAAAAACTAAAAGGCCGAAATTGGTTTATTGAACAAGGGCAGATTAACTTATGCGTTATACCTATGGATGGGTATAACAAATTATATGTAGTAGACGGGCAACATCGCATTGAGGCAATGCAGAGATTGAAGAGGGATGATTATCTATCGGATGACGTAATGACTATCAATATCACAAAATGCAATTCTTTAGAAGAGATGAAAGAGTTTTACTCTAAATTAAATATTAATTCTAACATTCCTATTATTTACAATAATATTGAAGATATATTTCTTGTTAACGAATTACTCAAAGTCAAGAATACATTAAAGCAAACATATAAATCAACGTTTAGTAGGACAAAGGGTATTAACTCTAAGGCGCAGTTTTACCACATTGATGATTTTATTGACAAATTTAATATCCCTACTCTTAAGAATAATTGGCTTGTAGAAGACATCACGTTTGAAAACATCTGGGAAAAACTTATGTATGTTAACAAATTGGTGATTAAAAAAATAGATAAAATCAAGCAAAAAGAATGTATTGGAAGATTTGCTAATGCTGGAAATATGAACAAGATGAGTGATAATGATTTTTATCTTTCATATAAATCCGGGGTACAATGGGATATGTTTGCCGATGATTGTGGTATTAGAATTATAGTTAAAAAGAATAAAGGCGACATTAAGAAGGCAATACGCGATAAGGTTTGGAGGCGCGATTTCTCTAATACACTTACCGGCAAGTGTTATTGCTGCGAAGACGATATTAAGATAGAAAATTACGAATGCGGGCATGTCATATCGGAATATAATGGAGGAAAAACGGAAGTAAGTAATTTAAGGGTTGTTTGCGGAGGCTGTAATAAATCAATGGGTATTATGCATATGGACGATTTTAAAGAAATGTTTAATTGATATGTTTAATTGATGAATTTATCTTTAACATAATATTACAAGTATTTTATTGTAATAAAATAATGGGCATTATGCATATGGATGAATTTATCTTTAACATAATATTACAAGTATTTTATTGTAATATTATGTTAAAAATAATAATACATGGATTAATATAACCATTAATTCCCATAACATGTTCTGCGATTACAAAGACACGCTGGGAAAGCCGGGAGAGGGTGTACATTCTTACCGCGCATTTGATATCGCGATTGTAGATGTTATTATGATGATAATTGCGGCGATATTTATTTCACGAACTATGACACAAAGGTTCATACCCGTGTTGTTTGTGTTGTTTTTAAGCGGTATTCTTATGCATCGCGCATTTTGCGTTGAAACTACTATTGATAAACTGCTTTTTGATTAATCGAATTTTTATATTTATACTGCCACCCCTCCCCTAATTATTATTTTTTTTGTGTAATTGGATATAATTGGATATAATTGGATATAAATAATACACCAATCTTATTTATTAAATAAACTTTTTCTAATTTCCGTACTAGATACGCCTTGTTTATAAGGTTTAAACAATATATTCATATATTGTTCAACCATATCCCTACCCGGAAAATTAGACATATCATCACCTCTAATGTATAGCATTTGATTTTTATTTAATTTTTTATCAATTACGGATTGTAATATTTCAGATGGGTCTGTGGAATGTATAACATGAATATCGTTAGTGTATTTCTTAATATTTTTAATACGCTGATTAATATCTTGATGTTCCTTAGGTGTAAGATTTTTTAATTTTTCAATACTTTCATCGTCATGTACGCACACAATAATATTATTATTTATTGACTTCATTAATTCAAATAATTCTTCATGACCGTGATGCATATAATCAAAACATCCCACGGTGTATATTTTTTTGATTGACATTTTGTTGATGTTATAGTATATATATATATATATTTACAAATAATACAAATAACACAAATAACACAAATAACACAAATAATATGAATAATCTACTTAAATCCATATTAGCCTTAGTATTTGTTATAACAATAATATTTATATATAAATGTAATAAAACAAAACCTGGGTGTTATGATGATAAATGTATGAATGACATCATTTGTGTATTGAAATATACAGCCAATAAATTAAATAAATTTAATATCAGATGGTGGATAGACTTTGGTACTCTTCTTGGAGTGTATCGCGGAGACGGTATTATATACGGGGATGATGATGCGGATTTTAGTTATGACGCCCGGGATACCTATAAACTTTTTGAAATGTTTGAAGAAATTAAAAAAGAAAACACTTATTCTATCACTAACAGTGGGTGGTGTAGAGAACCATATAAAATTATAAACACCAAAACAGGCGCGGTAGTTGACCTATTTCCATTTCATATATCGGGTAATAAAATGCTGTCGGGTCATTCACCTGCGGATGATAGTAATGTAGATGATATTTATCCATTACGAGAGTTTTATTCTGATAAATTAAAGATACTATTACCAATACCAAACCGACCGGCCACACGACTTACGCAAAAATATGGTGATGATTTTATGATACCACAAGATAAAAAGGGTAAAAACGGCAAATTTATTAGAACTGCGAAAGTTATACAAAGGTGCATACCAATGCGTTTTAATAATATTTATATCAATCATATGGTCTAAGTAATTGCAAAAAATAAAAATTGAATAGTTATTATGATATTATACCACCAACATTTGATATTTTAATATTCCAAGAATATTGTTGTATTAGAGAATTACGTATAATAAAATATATAATTGTGTAATCACTAACTCTACAATGGACTATTATGATCCCAAGTTTGTGCCTACCCCTCATGGTTTTTATAATACCGGTTCTATTTGCTATTGGAATGCACTACTTCAAAGTTTGATTAGTTTGCCTACTTTTAATAGAGTGCTACTTGTAAATGAAACCGCACTTCAAAAAAATGAGGTTGCAGTTGCGCTAATTAATTATATTAAATCTGTTTTAGACACCAACACAAATAATATTACAGTTAATACTAATAAGTTTGCAAAAGAATCATCTACCGTTTTAACCGCCATTATTAAACAATTGCGCCGTTCGCGTAAGCATGTTGATTTGCAGTTTGGTAATCGCCAAGAAAGCGCGAGTGAAGGATTTGTGTTATTGTTAGAGGTTTTAAAGTCTATGGATATTGAACGCGTATTTAATAACCGCTATCAACTTAGTAGTTGGTGTCCGCATTGCAATAAAGAAATTATGGTGACACGCGACCGCTCATTTCAGATTAACTTATTTTATAAAGAGAAACCCACCGATGTAGAAGGATTTACTAAACTGATTAAGCAACATCCCGCGCCGCATGAAGGTTATAAATGCGAAGACTGTAATAATGTTATTGATAATGGCATACGTTTCCATACTTTGAAAATGTTGCGTGAAGTAGTAGTTGTTGTTTTCGACAAGTATCTTATCAAAGACATGCGTTGGTTTCCAGATCATATGCAATTTCCTTCTACATATGGAAAACCGCTAACCTATAAACTTATTTCAATGATTGAACACTCCGGCGGACTTACCGGCGGGCATTATTGGTGTCGCTCATATCGGCCAACTTCGGCAACCGATGGTAAGTTTTATAAATTTAATGATATGAGTGTTAATGAGAGTACTAACAACCCGGACTCTTCCACTTATATGCTATTTTATCATGTGATTGATAACAATGGTAACAATGGTAATGATGGTAATGATGGTAATGATGATGAGAGCTGTAAAGCAGAAGAAGCATAATTATGGCAGCGTTTCTAATCAATTTCTATCTCAGTTATATTTTTTAACGTTAGTTTGTATCCTTGTATTTGTTCACCATCAGATTTTTTGAATTTATAATAACTTAAATCAGCAACTATTTCTACGGCTTCACCGATAAATCCCCTAAGTTCATCTAACTGTTGCGACTTTTGGATTTTAATTTTAAATCCCGATGATGTATTTGGTGTATACACATATTTATCTGTATCAAGTTTTTTACATTTTTTTGCCACTAATGCATTAAGTTTTTGTTTAGATTGATTGGGGTCTGGGTAAAAATAACTAAATACTAAGTTATTATATTGGTCAATCTTGTTAAGTGTTGCATGAAGTATAATTGATGAAGGCATGATTGCGGTATACTATCAGACTTATATTTATTATTGTTGTGGTAGACCTATATTATTGTTATGGTAGATTTATATTATTACTGTTATGGTAGACCTATATTATTGTTATGGTAGGCTTATAATATTGTTATGGTAGACCTATATTATTGTTGTGTTAGATATTAAACATATAATAAATATTACTCCACATATATGCTGTGATGCATCGCAATAATGCTGAGTTCTTCAACTGAAAATCTATTAAATTTAGATGAATCTGCAGATGATGGATTAAATACCGCGCAACCGCAAAATACTAAGTTTTGGAATCGCATTCATGCCAAACATGCAATTGTTGGTATGATGGGTATTGGTCTTATATTAACCACAATCACTCTTATACAATTATCAACCATCAGCTATGCTCTTATTCAAGTGCAACAGACTCTACCAGACACCATTTCGGGTTATACAGACGGATTGCTTCAAAATGCAGAAACTATAATAGAACGGCAAATAGATGATGTTGTAAAAAAAGTAGGTAATGATATTAAAAATACTTTTTATACTGATATAGAAGATAATTTTATTCCTAAAATTACACAAAAAATACAAGAGCAATTTAAGGAATTGTTGTATGATGAATTTGGGAGTGAAACGCAATTTCGTGATATGGTCATGAAACTTGAAAAATTAGTTACATATGCGTGCGTTAAATACCCAGATGTGTGTTGAATGTATTATTATTATGCGAGCGTTGGCGTGCTGGCAAAAACCAACAATGTCTTGAATATTTAAATTTGAAAAAATATGATTAATATATAACATACCCACCCACACATCTACACCCACCCACACATCTACACCCGCCCATTCTATCTATCAAAAAACGATGAGTTCACCAGTCTCAAGCGCAGATAATACGCCCGTGAGCCGGGATGATGTGGGCAAAACCCCCCCACAGGACCCGAAGTCTCACGTACCGCCTTGTAGTAGATTCGACCATGTGAAAATTTCCGAAGAGGTTTCACCGACCTCCAACATCAAGATTGTACGCGCATCTGAAAGGCTCATGAGAGAGCTCAAGGAGGATGCGAGGGCGGAGGGTGAGAAAACGCTGTAAATGCGC